>Ga0247831_1000325_pt1 | contig 105148 bp, 94 predicted proteins | sample LaCruzMarch2015__9_FD_192406 | JGI IMG/M metagenome (GOLD analysis project Ga0247831, IMG submission 192406) | Freshwater microbial communities from meromictic Lake La Cruz, Castile-La Mancha, Spain - LaCruzMarch2015_1m | ecosystem: Environmental > Aquatic > Freshwater > Lake | place: Spain...
GCGCGAAACGCGACAACCGTATCCTTCGTCATGTGGCATATCCTTTTCTCTGCGAGAACTGCGGCGCGTCAACAACGCCTTGATATGCCACCCAATCCCCCCGTCACCAACTTTCAGCTATAGCTCAAAACCAATGAAGGCACCCTCGACCGCGCCCTGCGCGTTCTTGTCGGCGCCGCCCTGCTTGTCTGGTTCTTCATGGATCAGGGCACCGGCTTCTGGCACTACGCCAAGCTGATCGGCATCGTGCCGTTGCTGACCGGCATCCTGGGCAACTGCCCGGCCTATTCGATCCTCGGGATCAGCACCTGCCCGATGAAAAAGGCCTGAGCCTTTCTCACCGGCCAAACGATCCCCGCCGCAGGCTTCAACGGCTGCGGCGGGACCGTGTGTCACCCCTGATCTGCGGCAGCCGTTCTGAGCGGGGGTTCTACGCCCCCATCAGGGAGCCTGTCATTCGGCCGCCAGCCGCTTCGGACCAAGCATCTGCTTCAGATACCGCCCCGTATGGCTGGCCGCGACCTTTGCCACCGCTTCCGGTGTGCCAACCGCGATCACCTCGCCGCCACCGTCGCCGCCTTCCGGGCCGATGTCGATCACCCAGTCGGCGGTTTTCACCACATCGAGGTTGTGTTCGATCACCACAACCGTGTTGCCCTGCTCGACCAGTTCATGCAGCACTTCCAACAGCTTGCGCACATCCTCGAAATGCAGCCCCGTCGTCGGCTCGTCAAGGATATACAGTGTCCGCCCGGTCGCCCGGCGGCTGAGTTCCTTTGACAGTTTCACCCGCTGCGCCTCGCCGCCCGACAGCGTGGTGGCCTGCTGGCCGACCTTGATATAGCCAAGTCCCACCTGGCACAGCGCGTCCATCTTCTCGCGGATCGCGGGCACCGCCTGGAAAAACTCCTGCGCGTCTTCACACGTCATATCAAGAACGTCGGCGATGCTTTTGTTCTTGAACTTGATTTCCAGCGTTTCCCGGTTGTAGCGCGCGCCCTTGCAGGTTTCGCAGGTCACATAGACATCGGGCAGGAAGTTCATCTCGATCTTCAGCAACCCGTCGCCCTGGCACGCCTCGCAGCGCCCGCCCTTGACGTTGAACGAAAACCGCCCCGGCAGATAGCCGCGCGCCTTGGCTTCGGGCAGGCCCGCAAACCAGTCGCGGATCGGGGTGAAGGCCCCGGTGTAGGTCGCCGGGTTTGACCGGGGCGTGCGTCCGATCGCGCGCTGGTCGATGTCGATCACCTTGTCGAGATGTTCGAACCCCTTGATCGTCTCGCAGGGCGCGGGTGTTTCATGCGCGCCGTTCAGCCGGCTGGCGGCGGTCTTGAACAGGGTCTCGATGGTCAGGGTCGATTTGCCACCGCCGGAAACCCCGGTCACGCAGACAAACTTCCCCAACGGAAAATCGACGGTGATGTTTTTCAGGTTGTTGCCCACCGCCCCCACGACCGTGACCTTCTTGCCCGACCCCTTGCGCCGCGCCTTGGGCACCGCAATCTCGCGCGCGCCCGACAGGTATTGCCCGGTCAGGCTGTTCGGGTCGGCGGCGATCTCAGCCGGGGTTCCGTGGCTGACCACCCGCCCCCCGTGCACCCCCGCCCCCGGCCCCATGTCGAACACGTAATCCGCCTCGCGGATCGCATCTTCGTCATGTTCGACCACCAGCACCGAATTTCCGGTATCGCGCAGACGTTTCAGCGTGGTCAGCAGGCGGTCATTGTCGCGCTGATGCAGCCCGATGCTGGGTTCGTCCAGCACATACAGCACCCCCGTCAGCCCCGACCCGATCTGGCTGGCGAGGCGAATGCGCTGCGATTCGCCGCCCGACAACGTGCCTGCGGCGCGCGACAGGGTCAGGTAGTTCAGCCCCACATTCACCAGAAACCCCAGCCGTTCGCGAATCTCCTTCAGGATCGCCTTGGCAATCTCGTTCTTCTGCGTGCCCAAGGTAGCGGGCACCGTGCCGATCCAGTCATGCGCCTCGGCGATCGACATCTTGACGACCTGGCCCACATGCACTCCGGCGATCTTCACCGCCAGCGCCTCGGGCCGCAGCCGATAGCCGCCGCAGGCACCGCAGGGGCGGTTGTTCTGGAACCGCTCCATATCCTCGCGGCTCCAGGTGCTGTCGGTCTCGCGATAGCGGCGCTCCATGTTGGGGATCACCCCTTCGAACACGCGCTTGACCTGATAGATCCGGCCACCCTCGTCATAGCGGAATTCGATTTCCTCGCCCTTGGACCCGCGCAGGAACACCTCTTTCACCGGGTCGGGCAGGTCTTTCCATTTCGCCTTCTTGTCAAAGGCATAGTGTTTGGAAATCGCCTCGATGGTCTGGGTGAAATAGGGGCTTTTCGACTTGGCCCAGGGGGCGAGAGCGCCTTGCAACAAGGTCAGGCTCTGGTCGGGCACCACCAGGCGTTCGTCAAAGAACAACTCCATCCCCAAGCCATCGCAGACCGGGCAGGCCCCGAACGGCGCGTTGAACGAAAACAGACGGGGTTCGATCTCGGCGATGGTGAAACCCGAAACCGGGCAGGCAAACTTTTCGGAATAGGTGATGCGCTCTGGGTCGCCCTCACCTTCGGCCGGGGCGGTTTCCACCACGGCGATCCCGTCGGCGAGGTTCAGCGCGGTGCGGAAACTGTCGGCCAGCCGCGTCTGGATGCCGTCCTTGACCACGATCCGGTCCACCACCACGTCGATGTTGTGACGGAACTTCTTGTCCAACACCGGCGGCTCGTCCAGGTCGTGAAACACGCCGTTGACCTTGACCCGCTGGAACCCCTGTTTGCGCAGGTCGAGGAATTCCTTTTTGTATTCCCCCTTGCGGTCGCGGATGATCGGGGCCAGCAGATAGGCGCGCGACCCTTCCGGCATCGCCATCACCGCATCGACCATGTCCTGCACCTGCATCGCGGTGATCGGCAGGCCGGTGGCGGGCGAAAACGGCGTGCCGACGCGGGCGAACAGCAGGCGCAGGTAATCGTAAATCTCGGTCACGGTGCCCACGGTCGAACGCGGGTTCTTCGACGTGGTCTTCTGCTCGATGGAAATCGCGGGCGACAGGCCCGAGATGTGATCCACATCCGGCTTTCCCATCATGTCGAGGAACTGCCGCGCATAGGCCGACAATGATTCGACATAGCGGCGCTGACCCTCGGCATAGATCGTGTCGAAGGCGAGGCTCGATTTGCCAGACCCCGACAGGCCGGTGATCACCACAAGCTGGTCGCGCGGAATGTCGACATCGACGCTTTTCAGATTGTGCTCGCGCGCGCCGCGCACTTCGATGAACTTCTGCTCTGCCATGCCACGCCCTCGTCTGACCGAGCAGACATAGGGGGTTTGCGGTGAGTCTCCAATCGGAAAATGTGAACGAAGAATGAACGCGGTGGCAAACAGGTCAGACCGATGCCACCGCCGGGGGGAAATGCCCCGCACGGCACCGCATCTGCACCGGCGCTGCCACAGATCATGACCGGAAGAATGACCTTGGAGAGGCAATCGAGTCAGAGGGCCAAGGATTTCAGCTCACAGCTTCACGACATTCTTGCAAAATATTTGTGAAGGTTCAGTATCAATTGCATGTCACTGACCGCCGCCCTGTTCCTGATCACGCTTTCGGCCCCGGCGGCCCCCATCGACCTGTGCCCGCTGGTCGCCCGCCTGAACGCGGTGATTGTGCGCGACACGGCGCACACACCGCCGCCGTGCCCTGTCATCGGCTTTTCCCGATTGCCCGAGGGTGGGGTGCTGCGGTCGCAGGCCGGGGCGTTCTTTCCCGACACCGGGGCGATCGAGCTGGCCCCCGACCTCGACTTGTCCACCGCCTTCGGGCAAAGCTATCTGCTGCACGAATTGGTCCACGCCGCCCAGTATGCCAGCGGGGCGCACAAGGTCGCGCGCTGCCCGCAAAGTCTGGAGGCCGAAGCCTATGGCCTGCAGTCCGACTTTCTGCGCGCCGCCGGGTTGGGGCGCGAGGCGGTGATGATGCGGCTGCTGGCCGATCAGTTGGGCAGTTGCCCGCCCTGATCGCTCTTAAAAGTGCAGCGCGCGCCCGTAGGCATCCAGCACGGATTCGTGCATCATCTCGGACAGGGTCGGGTGCGGGAACACCGTTTCCATCAACTCGGCTTCGGTGGTTTCCAGCGTGCGGCCCACCACATAGCCCTGGATCAACTCGGTCACTTCCGCCCCGATCATGTGCGCCCCCAGCAACTCGCCGGTCTTGGCGTCGAACACCGTCTTGACGAAGCCTTCGGTTTCGCCAAGTGCAATCGCCTTGCCGTTGCCGAGGAAGGGAAACCGGCCGACCCGAACCTCGTGCCCGGCCTCTTTCGCCTTGGCTTCGGTCAGACCCACGCTCGCCACCTGCGGATGGCAATAGGTGCAACCGGCAATCGAGTTCGGCTTGATCGGATGCGGATGACCGCCTGCGATCAGTTCGGCCACCATCACGCCCTCGTGGCTGGCCTTGTGCGCCAGCCAGGGCGCGCCGGCGATGTCGCCGATGGCATAAAGCCCGGGAACCGTGGTGCGGCAGAATTCATCCGTCACCACATGGGTGCGGTCGATCCTGACGCCCAAAGCCTCCAGCCCCAGACCTTCGGTGTTGCCGACGATCCCCACGGCGGAAATCACCGTGTCGAAATCCTGCGTGGTGGTGGCCCCGTTCGCCTCCAGATGGGCGGTCACCTTGCCGGGGCTGCGGTCCAGTTTCTTGACCGTGGTCTTTTCCAAGATCTTCATGCCCTGCTTGACGAAACTCTTGCGGGCAAAGGCGCTGACTTCGACATCCTCCACGGGCAGCACGCGGTCCATCACCTCGACCACCGTAGTGTCCGCGCCCATCGTGTTGAAGAAGCTGGCGAATTCGATCCCGATCGCGCCGGATCCGATCACCAGCAGCCGCTTTGGCATCCGTTTCGGCACCATGGCGTGACGATAGGTCCAGACCTGGTCGCCGTCCGCCTCCAGCCCCGGCAATTCGCGGGCCCGCGCGCCGGTGGCGAGGATGATGGCGGGGGCGGTCAGGTCTTCGGTGCCCTTGTCGGTCTTGACCTGCACCGTGCCGGGCGCGGTCAGGGTGGCCACGCCCATCAGCACGGTGATCTTGTTATTCTTCATCAGGTGGCCGATGCCGCCCGACAATTGCTTGGCCACCGCCCGCGACCGTGCGACGACCGCATCCAGATCGAAGGTCAAGGCGCTGGCCGACAGGCCGAACTCCTTGGCGCGGTGCATCAGGTGAAACACCTCGGCCGACCGCAGCAGCGCCTTGGTCGGGATGCAACCCCAGTTCAGGCAGATGCCGCCAAGGTTCTCGCGTTCGATGATCGCGACCGATTTGCCCAGTTGGCTGGCCCGGATGGCCGCCACATAGCCGCCCGGTCCGGCCCCGATCACGATCACGTCGAAACTTGCCACGCCCATTCTTCCCTCCCTGGAAAAAGTGGTTTAGCCCTAAACCATTTCTTTCCCGCAAGCAACGAGGGCGGCGCTGTGCCCCTATGCAGGGCCTGCATGGCTGTCTTTCAACGCCCGGACCACGGCCGCATAGCCGCCCTCGGCCAGAAACGCCTGCTCTTCGGCAGTGCTGGTTCGCCCCAACGCGGCGTTTCGCGTCGGAAACCGGCCGAACCGCGCGATGATCTGCTGATGCGCGCGGGCATGCAGCGCCATTTCGGGGTCGGAGGACAGCCGGTCGGTCAGATACTGCACCGCAAGCGCCTGATCGCCCGCGTCCTCGGAATGTTCGAACGGCATGTAGAAAAACTGCCGCTCGGGTTCGGGGGCGGCGAGGTCCCAGCCTTCGGCGACCGCCCGGCGGGCGACGGCCAATGCCTGCGGGTCGGTTGCAAAGGCCAGAGCAGTGCCGCGGTACATGTTGCGCGGCAACTGGTCGGTCAGGATCAGGAAGGCCAGCGTTCCGGTGCAGCCCTCGGCCCAGTGATCCAGCCCGCCGTCCCGCGCCGCCTGCCACAGGTCGGCAAACCGGTCCCGGCAGGTGGCGTCCAGCGCCTCGCCCCCGGCATACCAGCCATCGGGGCCGACCGTGCCCAGCCAGAACTCCAACACATCGACCGGCGCCGCCATGCTTTCCCCTTTGGTCCCAAGGTCAGCCTGACAGGTTCGCCACAGCCTCGCAAGGTCAGCGGCGGCTGTCCTTGTCCAGCACCGCGCCTACGGCCAGCGACGAGGCGGTAGGGGTCAGCCCGGTGTAGCTGCCGGCAAGCGGCGCGGCGCGGCGGGTCATCCGGTAGGCGGCATATCCCGCCAGCGCCGCGAACAGCACGGCCATCACCCAGAAATAGCCCGGTGCCCCGACGATCCCCATCAGCCAGCCCGCCACCAGCGGGCCGAAGATCGCGCCGAACCCATTCAGAAAGATCAACCCGGCCGAGGCGGCAGGCATCTCCTCCTTGCCGAGGAAGTCGTTGGTGTGGGCGATCAATAGCGAATAGAGCGGGTTGATCGTGCCCCCCAGCAGCAGGGCCACGGCAAGGTCGGCCTGAAACGGCAGCCTGACCGTTGCCGCCAGCACCATCACCCCCGCCCCCAGCACCGACAGCCACATCACCATCGCCCGGCGGTCCATCCGGTCCGACAGCCAGCCGATCGGATACTGAAACACCAGACCCCCGACATACAGCGCCGCGACAAAGGCCGCGATCTGCCCGATGCTCAGCGCCGTCATCGCCCCCCAGACCGACGCCATGCCGAACATCGCGGCATAGATCCCCCCGGTCAGCAGCATCCCCACGCACCCCAGCGGCGAGGCGACGAACAGGCGGCGAAAGCTCATCGGGGTGATCGAATCGAACGTCGGCGCAGGCGTGTCGGCAAGCAAGAGCGGCATGAAGGCGAGCGACACCAGCACCGACGGCAGGATGAACAGCGCAAACCCGCCCGGATCGCCCAGGGCCAGCAAACCCTGGCTCGCGATGATGCCCAGCATCTGCACGATGATATAGGCCGACAGCGTCCGGCCGCGGGTTTCGTTGGTGGCGGTGTTGTTCAGCCAGCTTTCCGACGTCACGAAAATCCCGGAAAAGCAGAACCCGATCGCCACCCGCATCAGCGACCATGCCTGCCAGTCGACCAGCAGCGGATACAGCACCAGAACGGCGGAAATCAGCGAGCCGAGGGCGGCGAACACGCGCACATGCCCGACCCGCCGGATCATCTCGGGGGCCGCGCGCGAGCCGCCCAGAAAGCCCAGGAAATACGACGACATCACAACCGACAGCTCGAAGGTCGAAAACCCCTCCATGGCGCCCCGGATCCCGAGGAGCGAGCCCTGAACCCCGTTGCCGACCATCAAGAGCAGGACGCCCGTCAGCAGGGGCCAGGATTGCGCGAGGACGTTCAGCATCGTTTTCTCCGCCTGGGCTTTCTCATCGGCACGCAGGCCCCGCAGCGTGGGTGTGAACCCCGGCGGCGACCCCGATGTTCAGTCTAGCAGAACCCGCCCCGGTCAGGGGATCAGAAGCGACGCATCGCCATAGGAAAAGAACCGGTAGCCGTCGGTCACCGCGTGATCGTAGATCCGGCGGATGCGGTCCTGCCCCATCAGCGCGGCCACCAGCATCAGCAGCGTCGATTTCGGCAGGTGGAAGTTGGTCATCAGCGCATCGGTCACCCGGAACCGGTAACCCGGATAGATGAAGATGTCGGTCGGCCCCTGCCACGGCGCGACCTGCCCGCTGTGGGCGGCGGTTTCGATCAGCCGCAGCGCGGTGGTGCCGACCGGAATGATCCGGCCCCCGGCGGCGCGGGTGGCGTTGATCTCGGCGGCCGCGCGGGGTGTCACCTCGCCCCATTCGGCATGCATCCTGTGGGTGGTCACATCCTCGACCTTGACCGGCAGGAAGGTGCCCGCGCCGACATGCAGGGTGACTTCGGTGAACGTCACACCTTTGCCCGCAAGCGCCGCAAGCAGGGCGTCGTCGAAATGCAGGCTGGCGGTCGGGGCGGCCACCGCGCCGGGGGTGCTTGCGAACACCGTCTGATAATCCGTCGCGTCCTGCGCATCGGCGGGACGCAGCGCGGCGATATAGGGGGGCAGCGGCATCTGGCCGGTACGGGCAAGTTCCGCCTCGAACGCGGGGCCGGACAGGTTGAAGGTCATCGTCAGGTCGGTTTCCGACTTGGCCATGACGGTCGCCTCCAACTGATCGGAAAAGCGGATCCCCTCGCCCGGACGCACCTTGCGCAACGGCTTGGCCAGCGCCCGCCAGCCGGTCACGAGCGGTTCCAGCAGGGTGACCTCGATGCGCGCAACCGCCTCGCCGCGTTGCCGCGTGCCGAACAACCGCGCCGGGATCACGCGGGTGTTGTTCAGCACCAGCCGGTCACCGGGGCGGAGCAGGTCCACCAGATCGGCCACCCGCCGGTCGGTGATCCGGTCGCCTTGCGCCACCAAGAGCCGGGCAGCGGTGCGGGGCCGGGCGGGCCGGGTGGCGATCAGGCCCTCGGGCAGGTGAAAATCGAAATCGTCGAGCTTCATCGTTCCTGCTTCGGCACGGGGGCCTGCGGGGCCGGTTTGACGATCTCGCCCGACGACGACAGAACGGGCGGCGGCCTGCGGAAGATCTCACGGAACATCCCCGGCGTCAGCAGCGACAGCGGGTTGACCGACACCTGCGGCGCATCCGCCGTGCCGCCGAGGGCATAGTTGAAGCCGAACAGCCCTTCCCCGCGCTGCGACACCAAAGCGCCCACGCCGTTGAACAGATAGATCGGCGAGATCACCCCCTGCAGTTGCAGCCGTTTGTCCGCCGTGCGGTAGACCCCCGCCATCGACACCCCCAGCGAGGCCCCGATCGCGGCGGCCCGGGTCACCTGAACCGCATCCGGCGTCAGAAGGAAATCGGCATCAGCCGTGCCGAACACGATGCCGCTTTCGTTCAGTTGCTCAAGGATCCCGACCACCGAGATGGCATTCAGCAGTTCGGCCAGCACGTTGGCGTTGGTCACCCGGATATCGGCGATGTCGGCCCGGCCGTCATAATGGCCGGCCGTGGCGCGCGGAATGAGGGTCAGGTCGAGGCTGCCGCCGCGCGCCGACGAGAACACCCCCGCCGCCGCCATCACCGCCCCTGCGTCGTCGGACCGGATCCGCACGGCCGTTCCGCTGGCCGCCGGAGTGACCGTGCCGGTGATCGGTGCCGTGCCGTTGACATCGGCCCGGAAATTGCCGCCAAACCCCCCGGCCAGCGAGAAAGTCCCGCGCAGCCGCGTCAGCGCGATGCCATCAGCCACCTGCAGGCGGTCCAGCATCAGGGTCAGCGGGCTGCCCTGCGCCCCTGCCGATGTGCCGCGCTGTTCCGGCATCCGGCGCAAATCGACCGATCCCCCGGTCACCGCCAGCCCGACCACCCGGTTCACCCCGCGCCCGATGATCTCGACCGGCGCATCCAGCCAGTCGTTCAGTTGCACCCGGGAAAACCGGGCGACGTCGAGCCCGCCGGTGTCGCGAAAGGTGACCGACCCCTCGGCCTGCAATCCGGCGGCGGACAGGGTCAGCTTGTCAACGCGCGGCGGGGTGCCAAGGCTGACCTCGGCCTCGAGCCGCCCGCGCGCGGCGGCGGCCTTGGTCCAGCCGAGCTCGGGGATCGTCAGCCCCACGCGGTTCAGGTCGGACACCAGCACCAGCCGCGCCGGCTGCCCGCGCGGCACCGTCACCCGCACCTCGGCAACCCCCGATCCGGTCAGCATGCCCGCAGGCAGGCCCAGGCCGAACTCGGTCACGGTCAGCGGCGACAGGGTCACGCTGCCTTCGATCTCCGTCGGCAGGGCTGCGGGCGGGGACGGATCGCTGCCGGGCGCGGCGAACCTTTGCGTCAAGGTCACATCGAACGGCACCGTGCCGATCAGGCCGGGCCCCGCAACCCTCAGGCCCTGCGGCGTCGTGGTGACCGACAGGGCGGGCGCGGTGATGATCTTGCCCGGCACGAGCACCCCGGTGGAAAAGTCGCGCACCGTGCCGGTCACCGTGTAGTCGACATCCTGCAACTGCAACTTGCCGCCGAGCGGCAGCGACATCCGGGCCTTCAGGCTGGCGCGGCCCTGCCCCAGCGTGACCGGCAGTCGGGCCTTGGTCAGGAACTGGAACGGCGGCTGGTCGAGCAGCGACAGAACCGACGTGACCTCGGACTCGGTGATCAGCGTCACCTTGCCGCGCGCCGGTTTGGCGGTGATGTCGGGCACTGCGAACACCGACCCCGCGACGTCGACGACGCCCCCCTGCGGCGGGGTCACCTTGCCCTGGGCCAACACCAGCGTGTAGGCCTGACCATCGATCGTGGCATAACCGCGCGCGCCCTCGACCGGGGGCAGGGTGGGCAGCACGCGCAGCCGGGTTTCGGCAAAACTGTAGCCCAGGTGCAGGCGCGGCTCGGTTCCGGGGGCGCTGCGGAACGCGGCCTTGACGTCGGTCAACTGGCCATCCAGCAGATTGCGTTCGATCCAGGCACGGGTCGGCGGCACCGCGCGCAGCGGCCAGAGCCGCAGCAGACCGTTGCGGCTGACCCGGTTCAGCGACACATCGAGCGCCGCGCGCCAGCCGTCCGGTTCGGCGGCGATCAGGCCCGACAGCGCCACCCGGCGGCGGTCGTCGGACAGCGACAACTGCCCGACCTCCAGCACGAACGGATCAAGCCGCAGCCGGACGTCCAGCGCCCCGCGATCGAATTGCAGCGGCTCCTGAAACAGGCCGTCGGGGTCGATGCTGACTTCGGAAAACGCCAGTTGCCCCAGAAAGGCCGCCGGACGCCGCCCCGACAGCGGCCCGGTCATCGGATGTCCCGCCGCATCGACCAGAGTGCTGTGACCCTGTGCCCGCAGCCGCACCGTGCGGCTTTGCACGCTCATCCCGGTCAGCACAATCTTTCCGGACTCCGCCTGATATCCAAGACCGATGGTCGCGTGGTCGAAGGCGATCGGCGAGGTGCTGGCGGAAGGGCGCAGCGCCCCCGCCCCCAAGTCCAGCCGCCCGTCCAGCGACAGCAGCCCGGACGGGCCGATCGTGGCGGCGAGCTGGCCGGAAATCGGTGCGTCCAGCACGCCGAGCCAGGCCAGAAGGGCGGTTTGCGCGGCCAGATCGGCGGCGGGAACCTGATCGACCTGCGCCGTGATCCGGGCGCGACCCGCGCCTTTTTCGCTGACCACGGTCAACACCGCCCGCGCCGGACCCGGGCCACCCGCCAGCAGCGTCGCACTCAACTCGCCGGCAAGTTCGGTTTCCCGGTTGTCCAGCCGGAACCGGCCATCCCCCAGCGACAACGTGCGCCCGGCCCCGGCGTCGGTCAGGCTGAGGCTCAACGCCTCCGCCTCGACCGAGCGCAGATGGGCAAGGGCCGGCAGCGCGAACACCGTATCGGCGGCGGCAAACATCCCGGCCAGGCTGGCGATCTGCACAGGGACCGCCCGCCCCGCGGGCATGCCCCCCCCAAGGGCGAGGTCGATCCGCCCGGCGGCATCGCGGCGCAACGCGATGCGCGCGCCGGTGAAGATGACACTGTGCACCCGGAACCTTCCGGCGAGGATCGCACGGGTGTCGAACGTCAGGCGGGTTTCGGGCAGGGTCAGCAGGGATTGCCCCCCGGCCCGCAGCACCCGCAGGTCGACCAGCCGAAGGCGCGGAACCCCGTCGCGCCCCAGCGTGATGTCGATCGCCCCGACCGAAACCGACGCTTCCGGCATCAGATCGGCCATCACGGCGTTCAGCCTGTGTTCGACTTGGGCCACGGTCCAGATCGGCAGCGGAACCGGGCGGCCGGACAAGCCGAGCGCCCCCAGCAGCAGCATCAGCGCAAACAGGGTCAGGAACAGCCGTGTGCCCAGACCGCGACCGATCCTGCGGCGGACGCGCGACCGCGCGCGGATGCGCACCGCCTTTCGGTCATGTGTCCAGGCCCGCAGACGACCGACTGGCGCGGATGCGGCTTGCGCCGCGGGCGCGGATGCGGCTTGCGCCGCGGGCGCGGATGCGGCTTGCGCCGCGGGCGCGGATGCGGCTTGCGCCGCGACGGACATCTCCGGCGCGTTGTCGCGGCTGCTGCTGTCGTTCATCCCCGACCCTTCTGCGCGGCCCCGCCCGTGGCGCGGGATCGTCATGGCTCGCCCTTGCCTTTATCTTTGCGGATTGGCAACTAGAACGCAAAGGGCATCACCCCCCATGGCAAGGAGCCGCGCATGATTTCTGTTGGAGATACCGCCCCCGATTTCACCCTGCCGCGCGAGGATGGCACGATGCTGACGCTGTCGGCGCTGCGCCCCGGCAAGGTGGTGCTCTACTTCTATCCCAAGGACGACACGCCCGGCTGCACGCTGGAAGCGCAGGATTTCACCGCGCGGCTGGCCGACTTTTCCGCCGCCGGGGCCACCGTGATCGGGGTGTCGAAGGACAGCGTCAAGGCGCATGACAAGTTCTGCAAGAAGCATGGCCTGGGCGTTGTGCTGGTGTCGGACGAGGACGGCCACACCTGCGAGGATTATGGCGTGTGGCTGGAGAAAAGCATGTATGGCAAGACCTACATGGGGATCGAACGCACGACCGTGCTGATCGACGCTGCCGGTCGGGTGGCGCGGGTCTGGAACAAGGTGTCGGTCAAGGGCCACGCCGACGAGGTTCTGGCGGCCGTGCAGGCGCTGTGAAAACGCCTGCGGTCGGCCTTGCGCAGATGGCGGTCGAGGTTCTGACCTGCGGCGACGGGCGCGCCAAGGCCGCCCTCAGCCACGCCCATGCCGCAACCTGGGCCGCCTCCCGCGCGGCGGGGAAGCCGTTGGCGATCGGGCAGGCCGCCCCGCCCCTGCGCCCGGCCCGCCCCGACAAGCCCGACCTGCTGGACCCGCGCGACGTGCCCCGCCGCAAGCCCGGCTCGCCCGAAGGCCGGATCGCCCTGCTGCATGCCCTTGCGCACATCGAGCTGAACGCGGTCGATCTGCATTGGGACATCGTGGCGCGGTTCGCCGAAACGCCGATGCCGCTGGGGTTCTATGACGATTGGGTCAGTGCCGCGGCGGACGAGGCCAAGCATTTCACCCTGATCTGCGACGCGCTGGAGGCACGCGGCAGTTTCTATGGCGCGCTGCCCGCCCATGCGGGGATGTGGCGCGCGGCAGAAGACACGGTGGATGACCTGATGGGCCGCCTCGCCGTGGTGCCGATGGTGCTGGAGGCGCGCGGGCTGGACGTTTCGCCCGCGATGATCGAGCTGTTCCGCAAGACCGGCGATGCACAGGCCCTTGCGGTGCTGGAGGTGATCTATGCCGAAGAGGTGGCGCATGTGGCCTTCGGGTCGAAGTGGTTCAACTGGCTGTGCGGGCGCGATGGTCTGGACCCTAAGGACGCGTTTCACCGGCTGGTGCGCCAGTATTTCCACGGCACCCTGAAACCGCCTTTCAATCTCGAAAAACGCGCCGAGGCGGGGCTGCCCCCCGACTTCTACTGGCCGCTGTCCGAACCCGGCGGATCTGAGCCCGCCGTCACGGAGCCGTGAGAAGTTTCGCCGCGCCATCGGCGGGTTTTTGCCGATGCTACGCTCGTTTCCGCCGTCGGCAATCCCTGATCGGTCAAATTTGTTGCGAGACGGGTCTGCGCTGGTTAAGCAACACCTAGCGCTATTTCGCGCCTCATGATCTCCCTTTTTCATCAGGATCGGAACCGCTCAACGTGCTGACGCGCTGGCTCTATCGCATCAACTCCACCCTCGAACGGTATTTTCCCGAACAGCGTCTGTTCCTGAAATCCGATGTCGAGATGCGCTTCATCCGGCTGCGGCCCTCGACCCAGGCGGTGGCGGTGGTCATGGGATCGCTGGTGCTGGGATGGACGGTCTTCGCGACCGCGATCCTGCTGATGGATTCCATTTCCGCAGGGTCGTCGCGCGAGCAGACCCAACGTCAGCAGGCCCTGTATGAAAGCCGCCTGAACGCGCTGAGCGAGGATCGCGACCTGCGGGTGTCCGAAACGGCCGGAGCACAGGAGCGGTTCAATCTGGCCCTGGCGCAGGTGTCGGACATGCAGGCCAGGCTGCTGGCCTCGGAAGACCGTCGGCGCGAGTTGGAAACCGGGATCGACGTGATCCAGAACACCCTGCGCCGCACCATCAAGGAACGCGACGCGGCACGGGCGGAACTGGACCGGGTGCAACTGGCCGTGGCGCAAGCCGGCGGCGAGACGGTGACCGAACTGGGCCGCATCCGCGATACCGAGGCGACGCTGGACATCCTGGCCGATGCGCTTGACACCACGGCGCGCGAACGCGACCTGATGGTGGGGGCGGCGGAACGTGCGGCCGATCTCGCGAATGACATCGCCGCCGAAAAGCGCGCGTTGGAAGTGCGCAACGACGTGATCTTCACCCAGTTGGAAGAAGCACTGACCGTGTCGGTCGAGCCGCTGGACAAGATGTTCCGCGCGGCCGGCATGTCGCCCGATACGATGCTGGATGCGGTGCGCCGGGGATATTCGGGTCAGGGCGGGCCCTTGTCGAAGATCTCGCTGTCGACCTCCAACGCCGCGCCGAGCGAGGAAGAACAGCGCGCCAATGCGATCCTGACCGATCTTGACCGGATGAACCTGTATCGCCTTGCGGCCTACAAGGCCCCGTTCGCGATGCCGGTGACCGGAAATTTCCGCTGGACCAGCGGTTTTGGCTATCGTCGTGACCCCAAGGGCTATGGCACCCGGATGCATGAAGGCACCGACATGGCCGGGGATTACGGCACGCCGGTCTATGCGACCGGCGACGGTGTGGTGACGCATGCGGGCTGGGACAACGGCTATGGTCGGCTGGTGAAGATCAAGCACGACTTCGGCATCGAAACGCGCTATGCTCACCTGTCGGCGCTGAAGGTTCAGGTCGGGCAAAAGGTGTCGCGCGGCGACCGGATCGGTGATATGGGCAATTCGGGCCGGTCGACCGGCACGCATCTTCACTACGAGGTCCGCATCGGCGGCGCCGCCGTCAATCCGATGACCTTCATAAAGGCAGCACAGAATGTTTTCTAAAAGCCGCATCAATGAACCGGGCCCGAAGACTGGCGAGGGTGCCGCACCCAAAGCCCCCGACGCGGCCCCCGCACCGAGCAAACCTTCGATGGATTTCATGCCCACCGCCCCCAAGACCAAAGCCGCCGTTTCGGTGCTGTCGTCCGATCTGACCGTGGTGGGCAATCTGCGCACCAGCGGCGATATCCAGGTCGAAGGCACGGTCGAAGGCGACATCCGCGCGCATCTGCTGACCGTGGGCGAAAGTGCCACGATCAAGGGCGAGATCGTCGCGGATGACATCGTCGTGAACGGCCGGGTGATCGGCAAGGTGCGCGGCCTGAAGGTGCGGCTGACCTCGACCGCCCGGGTCGAAGGCGACATCATCCACAAGACCATCGCGATTGAATCGGGCGCGCATTTCGAAGGCTCGGTGCAGCGTCAGGATGATCCGCTGGCCGCCGGTCGCCCTGCCCTGCCGCCGCACCCTGCGGTTGCCAAGCCTGCCGAAGGCGTCTGATCCGGCCCTCCGGTCATCCCGGAGGTCCGGACACCACGCCGAGCAGACATCGTGACAGAGCCGGTGCCAATCTGTTTGCCCGAACACCGGCGGTTCCTGCTGACCGCTGCCGTTCTGGCATCGTCGATGGGATTCATCGACAGTTCGGTGACCGCCGTCGCCTTGCCCGCCATTCGCGAGTCGCTCGGGGCAACCCTGGGTCAGGCGCAATGGGTCGGGGCGGCCTATCTGCTGACCCTGACATCCTTGGTGCTGATCGGCGGGGCGATGGCCGACCGGTTCGGCATCGCCCGCGTCTTTGCCGGCGGCATCGTGTTTTTCGTGCTGGGATCGCTGTTGTGCGGTGCCGCTGTCAGCCCGGGCCAGATGATTGCGGCACGGGCGTTTCAGGGGCTGGCTGGCGGCGTGATGGTGCCGGGGTCGATGGCGCTGGTGGCGCGGGCCTATCCCAAGGCGGAACGCGGGCGGGCGTTGGGGGTCTGGGCTGCGGCTGCCACCGCGACCACGGCCCTGGGGCCGGTGCTGGGCGGCGCGTTGCTGAGCCTTGGCGGGGCGGAGATCTGGCGGGTGATCTTTGCGATGAACCTGCCGCTGGGGCTGGCGGCGTTGATCCTGCTGCGCCGCTATGCCATCGCCGATCGCGGCAGACCCGGCACGCCGGTCGACACCGCCGGGGCGGTTCTGGCGGCGACCGGCCTGGGCTTGCTGGCGGGGGGGTTGACGGCGACCGGCGTGTGGAGCCTGCCGCTGACCGGGGCCGGACTGCTGATCTTTGCCGCCTTTCTGATCTGGGAGCGGCGGGCCCCGCAGCCGATGATCCGCCTCGCGATGTTCGTCAACCCGGCCTTTGCCGCCGCCAATCTGGCGACTTTTCTGCTTTATGTGGCGATTACCGGGATCGGGTTCTATCTGCCGATGACCGCCATCAGCGCCTGGGGCCGCAGCCCGATCGAAGTGACGCTGGCCTTTCTGCCGACCTCGGTTCTGATCGCGCTCTTGTCGGCTCCGGTGGGGCGGCTGGCCGACCGCGTCGGGCCGTTCGTGCCGATGGCGGCGGGGTCGGGGATCGTGACGGTGGCGCAGATCGGGTTGGTGCTGGTGGCGCGAAACCCGGATTTCTGGGGGCAGGTCTTTCCGCTGATGATCCTGTCGGGCTTCGGGATCGCGCTGGTGGTGGCCCCCTTGACCATCGCCGTGATGGCCGAGGCCGGCGAGGCCGAACAGGGCGCGGCGTCGGGCATCAACAACGCGGTGGCGCGGGCGGCGACACTGGTGGCGGTGGCGCTGCTGGGGCGGGTCGCGGCGGTCGGCTATGGTGCGGCGGGGCCGGACATGCCGGGGTTCGGGCTGCCCTCGCCGTCGGAGGCACATATCGCCGCGACCGGCACCGCCTTTGCCGGAATGGCCCTGGTGGCGGTGGTCTGCTCGTTCGCCTCGGCGGTGGTGTCGGCCCTGCGGATCAGGCGCCGTCCCAACTGACCGCCGCACGATAAAGGTGCCAGCTTGCGTGGCCAAGCACCGGCAACACCACCAGCAGGCCCAGGAACCCCGGCAACATCCCGACAAACAGCGCCGCCGCGATCATCGCGCCCCAGCCCAGCATCACCGCCGGGCTGGTCTGCACCACCTCGAGCGAGGTCAGCATGGCGGTGACGAAATCCACCTCGCGGTCCAGCAGCAGCGGCAGGCTTACCACGGTCAGCGAAAACAGCACCCCCGCGAACACCGCCCCGACCGCTGTGCCGGTGGCCAGCATGGCCAGCCCCTGTGGCGTCAGGAAAACAGCGGCTGAGCTGCTGACGTTCGTCATGGCCGATGTGCCGAGGAACAGCGCAAAGATCATGTGCGCCAGAAAGTTCCAGAACAGGAAAAACACCACCACCACCGCCGCGATCGACGGGATCTGCCGGTCCCGCTGCTCGAAGATCACCCCCAGAACCCCGCGCGCCGTCAGCGGCTGCCCTTGCTCCAACCGGCGGCTGATCTCGTAGAACCCGCAGGCGATGAAGGGCCCCAGAATGGGAAATCCGGCGGCGGCGGGCAGGGTCCACCAGATCTGTCCTGCCGTGGTCAGCGCCCAGGTGACAAGCCAGCCCCCCAGAACATAAACCATCGCAAAGCCCATGCCCGCCAGCGGCGCGCGGCGAAAATCCTTCCAGCCGCGCAACAGGGCCAGACGAATGTCCGACGGCACGACACGCAACACGTCGACTGTGGGTGCAGGATCGCTCATTCGGCCCTCCCCGGCCCGTTTTCAGTCAGCCTAGCGGGCAAACGGCGGCGGGAAAACCCGGTTTCCACGCTGCCGCTCAATCGACGGCGTTGGCCTCGGCCCGGCTTTTTCCCGCCACGTCCATCGCCAGCGTCGCGGCCATGAACCGGTCCAGATCGCCGTCCAGGACGCCGGCCGTGTCGCTGGTTTCCACCCCGGTGCGCAGGTCCTTGACCATCTGATAGGGCTGCAGGACGTAGGACCTGATCTGGTTGCCCCAGCCCGCATCGCCCTTGGCCTCGTGCGCCTCGTTGATCGAGGCGTTCCGCTTGTCCAGCTCCATCTGGTAAAGGCGGCTTTTCAGCGCCTTCATCGCGATGTCGCGGTTCTGGTGCTGGGATTTTTCCGAACTGGTCACCACGATGCCGCTGGGGAAGTGGGTGATCCGCACCGCCGAGTCGGTCTTGTTGACGTGCTGGCCACCCGCACCCGAGGACCGATAGGTGTCGATGCGGATGTCCTTGTCCTGCACGTCGATCTCGATGTTGTCATCCACCACCGGATAGACCCAGATCGAGGCGAACGAGGTCTGCCGCTTGTCGGCCGACCCGAACGGGCTGATCCGCACGAGCCGGTGCACGCCGCTTTCCGATTTCAGCCAGCCATAGGCGTTGAGACCCGAAATCTTGTAGGCCGCCGATTTGATGCCGGTCTCCTCGCCCGGAGTTTCGGCCTGCAATTCGACCTTGTAGCCCTTTGCCTCGGCCCATCGGACATACATCCGCGCCAGCATGTTGGCCCAGTCGCAGCTTTCGGTGCCGCCCGCCCCGGCGTTGATTTCGAGGAAGGTGTCGTTGGCATCCGCCTCGCCGTCGAGCAGCGCCTCCAGCTCCTTGCCGGCCGCAAGGTCGACCAGCCCGCGCAGCGCCGCCTCGGCTTCGGCCACCACCCCGGCATCACCCTCGGCCTCGCCCAACTCGATCAACTCGACATTGTCGCGCAACCCCGCCTCGATCAGCTTGTAGGTCGACAGCGCGTCCAGCAGGTGCTGGCGTTCGCGCATCAGCTTCTGCGCCTTGGCCGGATCGTTCCACAGGTTGGGGTCTTCGATCAGCGCGTTGAACTCCTCCAGCCGGTGCGGGGCGGTTTCCATGTCCATCCGCTGCGCCAGCAGGTTCAGCGATTTGGCAATCGCATCCGCGTGATACTGGATTTCGGTGCGCATTGGTTTTCCTTCGGACGGTGTCAGGCGGGGGTGATAGCGCGGGGGATCGGATGCGGCAAGGGTCGGCTAATACAGCCCGCCCGAACTCAGGGTGCCGAAATCGGCCTTTTTCGGGATGACCTTGGTCTTGCCTGTCGAGGTGGTGACCGTCGCATCCCCCCCCCCATCGGTTTCGCCATAAGCGAACAGCGGCAGGTTGGACCCCATCGCAAACCCGCCGTCCACCATCGCCGCCAGACCGAAGGTCGGATCCTCGCCTTCGCGGAAGTATTCGGCCACCACATTCGCCCCCGACGCCTCGTCCGGCAGACGTGCGCCGGTAAAGCGGTCGATCTTGATGAAATAGCCTCCCGGTGGCACCCGGAACGTGGTGCCGCCGAATTTCTTGACCGCTTCCTTCATGAACTCGTTGAAGATCGGCACGCAGAGCGTGCCCCCGAACGCGCCCTCGCCCAGACTGCGCGGCTGGTCATAGCCGAGGTAGCAGCCCGCCACGATGTTGCTGGTGTAGCCGATGAACCATACATCCTTGGCATCGTTGGTCGTGCCGGTCTTGCCCGCCACCGGAACCGGCAGATCGACCCCCGACCCCGATCCGCGCAGCACGGCACCCTCCAACATCGAGGTCAACTGATAGGCGGTGATCGCGTCCATCACCCGCTCGCGGTCCGAGGTGATGGTCAGCGCCGCGCCGGTGTCCAGGCTGGCAAGCTGGCAATCGACGCAGTTGCGCTGGTCATGGCGATAGACCGTCACGCCGAACCTGTCCTGCACCCGGTCGACCAGCGTCGGCTCCACCCGCTCGCCGCCGTTGGCGAACATCGCATAGGCTGCGACCATCTTGAACAGGGTGGATTCCTGCGCACCCAGAGCGTTGGCGAGGAACGGCGACAGCCGGTCATAGACGCCGAACCGTTCTGCATAGCCCGCGACGACGTCCATCCCGATCTCCTGCGCGATCCGGATCGTCATCAGGTTGCGGCTTTGCTCGATGCCGGTGCGCATCGGGGTCGGGCCGTAGAACTTGTTCGACGCGTTCTTGGGGGTCCACAGGCCCTGCGGGGTTTCCACCTCGATCGGGGCGTCGATGATGATGGTGGCCGGGGTGAACCCGCTGTCGAGCGCCGCGGCATAGACGAACGGCTTGAACGACGACCCCGGTTGCCGGGTGGCCTGCGTCGCGCGGTTGAACACCGAGTCCTGATAGCTGAACCCGCCCTGCATCGCCACGACGCGGCCGGTGTCGACCCCCATCGCCATGAAGCCGCCCTGCACCTCGGGCACCTGGCGCAGCGACCAGCGCAGGAAACTGCCATCCTCGTCCTTGGTCACCGCCCGCACCATGACGATGTCGCCCACCGCGACCAGATCGGACGGGACCTTTGCCTTTTTCGCCAGCGTGCCGTCGGACAGGCGTTTGCGCGCCCAGGTCACATCCTCGGCGGGGATCCAGTTGCCGCCCTCTGCCGTCTCGACGCCTTCGATCCCGATCCGGGCGGCGTCTTCGGTCAATTCCAGAACCACCGCCGGATGCCAGCCTTCGACGTCGCGCGGCAGGTTCTGTTCTGCGATCAGCGCCGCACGCCAGGCCGGTTCCTCGGCCAGCACATCGATCGGCAGGCTGCGCCCGGTGCCGCGCCAAACCCCTTGACCGCGATCGAATTTCTCAAGCCCGGTGCGCAACGCGCGCGCCGCGATGGCCTGCAGTTCGGGGTCCATCGTCGCGCGGATCGACAGGCCGCCGCCGAAGAACTCCGCCTCGCCAAAGCTGCCCGACAACTGGCGCCGGATCTCGTCGGTGAAATAGTCGCGCGGCGGCAACGATTCGCGGAACCCCGGCAGATCGCCGTTCTGCACCGTCAGCAGCGGCTTGGCGGATTCGGATGTCGCCACGTCGCGCGAGATGTAGCCGTCTTCGGCCATCCGGTTCAGCACATAGGCCCGGCGTTCCAGCGCGCGATCCTTGTTGCGCACCGGATGCAGGTCGGACGGGGCCTTGGGCAGCGTGGCCAGATAGGCCGCCTCGCCGGGGGAAAGCTCGGTCAGCGCCTTGTTGAAATAGGTCTGCGCGGCGGCGGCCACGCCATAGGAGTTCTGGCCGAGGAAAATCTCGTTCAGATACAGTTCCAGAATTTTGTCCTTCGAAAGCGTCTTTTCCAGCCGCACGGCCAGAATGATTTCCTTGATCTTGCGCTCTCCGGTGCGGTCGCCGGACAGAAGGAAGTTCTTCATCACCTGCTGGGTGATGGTGGACGCGCCCCGCACGTTCTTGCCGCGCGACAGGATGGCGTCGCGGAAGGCGGCGATCATGCTGGTGGCGTCATAGCCCTGGTGGACGTAGAACCGCTGATCCTCGGCGGCGATGAAGGCGTGTTTCACCAGTTCGGGAATCTCGTCGGCGGGAACGAACAGGCGGCGTTCCTGGGCGAATTCGTCCACGATGCGCCCCTCGCCGGAATAAATCCGGCTGATCGTCGGCGGCGTATACTTTGCCAGGCTTTCGGTTGACGGCAAGTCTGCGGAAAACATATAAAAAATGCCGCCCACGGTCAGCGCCGCGAACAGGAGGCCAAGGGTGACCATCGTGAAGATGGCCCCGAAGAAGGATCCGATGAACCGCAGCACGCGCCCGCCCTTTGACCGTTAAGACCCCGTTATACACTTGCTTCGCGACAAAGGTCAAAACGATGGGCGAGGGGCGGCAACGGGCCGCGCAGCCGGTCTGCCTGCTGTGCACCCCCTGTGCAGACGAAAACCGCCCTAGGGTGCCTGCGACCCCCGCAAGGCGGCATCCTCGGCGGCCCAGGCCAGCAGTCCGTCGCGCAGCGCCGCCGTCATCCGCGCCCGCCAGTCGGGGTCGTTCAGCCGGTCCAGATCGCGGGCCGACGACAGGAACCCCAGCTCGACCAGCACCGACGGGATGTCCGGCGATTTCAGCACCGAGAAGCCGGCGCGCTGCTGGGGGCGGCGGTGCATCTTGATCCCGGCCGCCTGGATGGCGGCCTGCAGGGCGTCGGCCAGCCGGGCGATGCGCGGGGCGGTGACAGTGCGGGCCATGTCCATCAGCACCGCGGCCACCAGGTCGTCCTGCGCCGTCAGGTCCACCCCGGCCAGCAGGTCGTCGCGGTCGTGCCGTTCGGCCAGGGCCGCCGCCGCCTCGTCGCTCGCCTCGGCATCGAGGGTATAGATCGTGGCCCCCACCGCCTCGCCTTCCGCAAGCGCATCGGCATGCAGGCTGAGGAACACATCCGCCCCGGCGGCGCGGGCGATGGAAATCCGGGTTTCCAGCGGCACGAACACATCGTCTTCGCGGGTCATCACCACATCGAACCCGCCATCGCGCAGCAGCACCTCTTTCAACTCGCGGGCAAACTTCAGCATCTGCTCGGCCTCGGTCTGCCCGTCGCGCTCGGCCCCCGGATCAAGCCCGCCGTGGCCGGGGTCCAGCACCACAATCAGCGGGCCGTCGTCGGCGTGCCGTGCCGCAGGCAGGTCGGCGGGGTCGGGCAGTGCCCAGTCGGCGGGTTCGGGCAAGGCGGCCAGCACCGCGAAATCGGCTTGCGCCACCGGCAGCAGCCGCAGGCGCACCACGGTGGCGGGGTCGGTGGTCATCTCGGCGCTTGCCACCCGCATCGGCCCGGCGAGTTCGATCACCAGCCGCGACCAGCCTGCACGGAACACGCCCGCCCGCAGGCCGCGCAGGGCGGCGCTGGTCTGCGGCACCTCGTCCAATCCGGTCCAGTCCACCTCGCGCATGTCCAGCACCAGGCGCGGCGGCGCATCCAGCAGGCGGACCCGCCAAGGCACCGGCTGCGACAGGGCCAGCGTGATGTCGGCCCCCTGCCCGGCATCGGTCATTGCCGATTGCGCCGGGTCAAGCCGGGCCAGCGCCGACAACGGCTGCGCCGAACCGGGGGCGACCGATTGTCCCAGCAGCAGAAGTGCCAGCACAATCCGCATCACAATCAGGGGAAGCGCCCGCCGGTTGCTTGATCTTTGCATGTCGCGCCCCGTAAGGTTTCTGCGCACTGTCCTGCCCGGCGAAGGGGAGGTCAAGCGATCCTGTCCCTGCCCTTCGGAGTTCACATGCGTTTGATGCTTGCCGCCCTTCTGGCTTCGGCCACCCTGACCGCCGCCCCGCTGCGGGCCGAGATGACCGATGCCGACCGTCAGGCGTTCCGCGACGAGGTGCGGGCCTATCTGCTGGAACACCCCGAGGTGATCGTCGAGGCGATGGACGGGTTGCAGGCGCGCGAGCAGGCCGATCTGGCCGCGAAAGACCGGCAGATGCTGGCCGAACAGCATGGCGCGATATTTCAGGACCCGGCAAGCTGGGTCGGCGGCAATCCCGAGGGCGACATCACCATCGTCGAATTCGTCGATTACCGCTGTGGTTATTGCCGCAAGGCCAATGCCGATGTCGAGGAACTGGTAAAGTCGGATGGCAACATCCGCTTCATCCTCAAGGAGTTTCCGATTCTGGGCGAGGCGTCGCTGATCTCGTCCCGCTTTGCGGTCGCGGTGCTGCAACTGCACGGGGCCGAGGCCTACAAGGCGGCGCATGACCAGTTGATCACCCTGCGCGGCGAGCCGGACGAGGCGACGCTGACCCGGCTGGCGGGCGATCTGAAACTGGACCCGGCCCCGATCCTGGCGCGGATGCCGACGGATGCGGTGACCGATGTGATCAAGGCCAACCATGAGCTGGCCGACATCATGGAGATCAGCGGCACGCCGACCTTCGTCATCAACGGGACGATGGTGCGCGGCTATGTGCCGCTGGAGGGGATGCGGCAGATCGTGGCGGACGAGCGCGGGTGATTACTCGGCGGCTTTCGCGGCTTCGGCCTCGATTTCCGCCGCCTTCGCCTCGACCAGTTCGACGATGTGTTCCACCATCTTGTCGTTGCCCAGCTTGTGGTGCTGCTTGCCCGCAAGATAGACCATTCCCGACCCCGCCCCGCCGCCGGTGAATCCGATGTCGGTCATCAGCGCCTCGCCCGGGCCGTTCACAACGCAGCCGATGATGCTGAGGCTGAGCGAGGTGGTGATGTGGGCGAGGCGGTTTTCCAGTTCGGTCACCGTCTTGATCACGTCGAACCCCTGGCGGGCGCAGGATGGGCAGGAGATGATGGTGACGCCTCGGTGGCGCAGGCCGAGGGATTTCAGGATCTCGAAGCCGACCTTGACCTCTTCGACCGGATCGGCCGACAGCGACACCCGGATGGTGTCGCCGATGCCGAACCACAACAGAGAGCCAAGGCCGATGGCGGATTTGACGGTGCCCGATTGCAGGCCGCCCGCTTCGGTGATGCCAAGATGGATGGGGGCGTCGGTGACGGTTGCAAGTTGCTGATAGGCGGCGGCGGCCATGAAGACGTCGGACGCCTTCACGCTGATCTTGAATTCGTGAAAGTCGTTGTCCTGCAGCAGTTTGATGTGGTCCAGACCGGATTCGACCATGGCATCGGGGCAAGGCTCGCCGTATTTGTCCAAGAGGTGGCGTTCCAGGCTTCCTGCGTTGACGCCGATGCGGATCGAACAGCCGTGATCCTTGGCGGCCTTGACCACCTCGGCCACCCGGCGCGCGTCGCCGATGTTGCCGGGGTTGATGCGCAGGCAGGCGGCCCCGGCTTGCGCCGCTTCGATCGCGCGTTTGTAGTGGAAATGGATGTCGGCGACGATCGGGACCGGGCTTTCCGCGATGATGTGCTTGAGGGCGGCGGTGGAGTCCTCGTCAGGGGTGGAGACGCGGACGATATCTGCCCCGGCGATGGCGCAACGCTGGATCTGTTCAAGCGTGCCCGCGATGTCGGTGGTCAGCGTGTTGGTCATGGTCTGCACCGAAATCGGCGCGTCGCCGCCGACCAGGACCTTGCCCACCCGGATTCGCCGCGACACCCGGCGGTCGATGTTGCGCCACGGGCGGATCGGGTTGTGGGTCATCGCGCGCTCCTTTGCGGGTCTGCCCCCTAGATACGGCGCAGGCGGGCGGACGGCAACCGGGGGCGGCGTTATTCGGCGGGCGGAACCGGCAGGGCGGCTTCCAGCGACACGAACCGTGCGAGGTCGGCATCGCCGGTCATGTCGGCCTCGGCATAGGTGGTGGTCAGCGCATCGGCGGTCAGCGCGATGTTCTTGATCACCTGCGCGCCGGGGGCTGCCGGGCCATAGGTCTTGCCGTTGACGGCGAAATAGATCGAGCCGGAATTGCCGGACCGCAGCACCGGTGCCTCTTCCAGCGCCGGGACGACATAGCGTTCGCCGGCGTCGAGGATTTTCTCGAACAGCACCGTCCCGTCAGCCGACGACACCCGCACCCAGGAGGGACGCACCGCCAGAACCTCGACCCCCGGATTGGCGGCGGCGACGACCTGCAGCGGTTCATCCCCCGGCAGAACCGCAGGCGGCGCGATGCTTGTCAGGGTTCCGGTGCCGCGCGGGTTGATCGCCGCAATCGGCCCGTCGCGCGAGGTCAGCACCGGCACGTCAAGGGCTTCGGGGCGATAGAGGCGGTCCACCGCATCGTCGGCTGCGGCTGTCCGGGCGTCTACCGCCTCGGGGGCGGACCGGACCAGCGGCGCCTCGCCCTTGACGTTGCCGAGCGGATCGATTTCCGCCACCACCGACGGGGCTTCATCCACCGGGGCGAGTTGCACCCGCTGCACTTCCTGAAGGACCGACCAGCCGCCATATCCAAGCGCCCCGATCAGCACCAGCAGCACCGCCACCGACCCGACGGCGCCGGGTTCGATCCGGGCGAAGGCGGTTTCGGCGCGCGGCACGAAGCTGGCGTTCGGATTGGCAAGGGGATCGTGGAATTCCGCCGCAGCGGCGCGGCTGCGCGCGCCGGTGACCGAGGCGGTCGACGCTGCGGCTGACATGCCGTGGGCAACCTGAAATCCGGCCTCCTTGCAGAACCGCGCGAACGCCTCGTCCGGGTCCATGCCGAGATAGCGCGAATAGGACCGGACATAGCCCGCGATGAACCCCTGGGTTTCAAAGGCCGAGACATCCGCGTTTTCGATGGCCGCGATATAGGTCGCCTTGATCTTCAATTCGCGCTGGACGTCGAGCAGAGATTTGCCGAGCGTCGCTCGTTCACCGCGCATCAGGTCGCCCAAACGCAATTCGAAGTCGTCAAACCCCTTGGGCTTGTCAACTTCCGGCGTCGGAGTCTTCGACCTCCAACCGATCATGCGCCTTGCCCCATCACTGCCCCGATCCGACCGAGTCACGTCCCCTGCGACTCATTTTCTGTCGTGTTACCCGAAGAGTAACACAGGGCAAGCGATATTGCATCCGCGAGATGGTTCAGGCCGACAGTTCGGCACGATTTAGCGCGCAATGGCCCCAAAGTTGGTCCATCGCGCGCACCAGATGGTCGATCTGGCCTGCGTCATGCACCGGCGAGGGGGTGAACCGCAGTCGTTCGGTGCCGCGCGGCACCGTGGGATAATTGATCGGCTGGACGTAGATGCCATGTTGTTCCAGCAGCATGTCCGACAGCATCTTGCAATGGATGGGGTTGCCCACATGCACCGGCACAATATGCGTGCCGTTGTCGATGATCGGCAGGCCCAACCCCTTGAGCCGCAACTTCAGGATTCGGGCGTTCAGTTGCTGGGCGTCGCGCAGGTGTTGCGCGGTTTTCAGCACATGCACCGACGTGGCCGCCCCTGCGGCAATCGCGGGCGGCAGCGAGGTGGTGAAGATGAACCCCGGAGCATAGCTGCGCACCGCGTCGACCATCTTCGCACTTGCAGCAATATAGCCCCCGAACACGCCGCAAGCCTTGGCCAGCGTGCCGTTGATGATGTCGATCCGGTGCATCTGGTGGTCGCGTTCCGCTACCCCGGCCCCGCGCGGGCCATACATGCCGACGGCATGCACCTCGTCGATATAGGTCAGCGCGTTGAATTCCTCGGCCAGATCGCAGATCGCCCGGATCGGACCGAAATCGCCATCCATCGAATAGATCGATTCAAACGCGATCAGCTTGGGCGCGGCCGGGTCATCGGCGGCCAGCAGGTCGCGCAGGTGGGCCATGTCATTGTGGCGGAACACCCGGCGCGCGCCGCCGTTGCGCCGGATGCCTTCGATCATCGAGGCATGGTTCAGCGCGTCGGAATAGATGATCAGGCCGGGGAAGATTTTCGGCAGCGTCGACAGCGTGGCATCGTTCGCCACGTAGGCCGAGGTGAACACCAGCGCCGCTTCCTTGCCGTGCAGGTCGGCCAGCTCCGCCTCCAGCCGCTTGTGATAGACCGTGGTGCCCGAGATGTTGCGGGTGCCGCCGGACCCGGCCCCGGTCGCGTCCAGCGCCTCGTGCATCGCGGCCAGGACCTGCGGATGCTGGCCCATGCCGAGATAATCATTGCCGCACCAGACGGTGATATCCTGTTCGGTGCCATCGGGCCGGGTCCAGACCGCATGGGGATAACTGCCGCGCCGCCGTTCGATGTCGATGAAGGTCCGGTAGCGGCCTTCGTCGTGCAGTCGGTCGAGGGCCATATCGAGGGCGTCCTGGTAGCTCATCCTTAACTCCTGGCGCAACACACTTGGGCGTTGCGATCTTGGGGGCCGGTCTTGCAGGGATGCCCTGCCAACCCGTTTCCTGCGGTTTCCATGACACTCTCATGACACATTCACGAAACCCTATCCATGATCTGCATCAGAAACAGCCGATTCGAGCAGGGCAAATTGCCGCTGCAGGGCGATGTCAGTTTTCGATGACCACAGTGCAGTCGGTGGCGGCGGCCTTTGCGGCACAGGCGGCAACGGCGGCTTCGGCCCCCTGCCCCAGCCCCCAGGCCCCGGTTGCGGCCGAGATGGCCAGCGCGCTGCCCTTGCCGCCATAGTCCTTGCGCAACGCCGCCGTGGCATCGAGCGACAACTGCAAGGCCCGCGCCTCATAGCCTTCGGGGCGGATCAGGGCTGCGATCACGCAGGCGGGTGCCGCCTTTTTCCGGGCGTTGCAGTCGGCCAGCGCGGCAGTCCCGGCGGCGGCCGTGTCGTGGTAATTGGCGGCGGCCACGGTGGCCTCGGACATCAGGCCTTCGCCCGGGCTGATCGCGATGGCGCCGTAATAGGGCTGCTGCGCCGCGACCGTGGCGAGGACGGTCTGATCCTGCGCCGACAATCCGGCCTCGGGGCGCATCTCGACCAAGGCCCCCTTGGCCGGGAACATCAGCTTTTTCGCCGCCCTGCCGGTCAGCGGTTCGGCCGATGCGGCGACCGCAGACAGCAGGATCAGGATCACGGTCAGGGTCGGGGCGGTTCTCATCGCAGTCTCCATCGCTGTCGTGGGCAATCTGGCCATGGGGATGTAACGCAAGCGGCATGGGGTGGACAGGGGGGATCACGCTGCTAGGCTGCGGGCCAGATCACGAATTGGAGACGCTTGATGAGCCTTGACGCCGTTCTGGCCCGCATTGACGACACCCTGCCCGAGGCGCTGGAGCGGTTGATGGCGCTGCTGCGCATTCCGTCGATCTCGACCGATCCGGCCTTTGCCCCCGATTGCGCGCGGGCGGCGGACTGGCTGGTGGCGGATTTGCAGTCGCTGGGGTTCGAGGCCGCCGCACGGCCCATGCCGGGGCATCCGATGGTGGTGGCGCAGGGCGGATCGGGGGGGCCGCATCTGCTGTTCTACGGGCATTACGATGTGCAGCCGGTGGACCCTTTGGCGCTGTGGGACCGTGACCCGTTCGACCCCGAATTGCAGGACGGCCCGAAAGGCCGGGTCATCCGGGCGCGCGGCGCGTCGGATGACAAGGGGCAGTTGATGACGTTTCTGGAGGCGCTGCGGGCCTGGGTCGCGGTGCAGGGCGCCCTGCCCTGCCGGTTGACGATCTTTCTGGAGGGCGAGGAGGAATCCGGCTCGCCGTCGATGGTGGGGTTCCTGCAGGACAACCGGGCGGAGTTGACCGCCGATCTGGCGCTGATCTGCGACACCGGGCTGTTCCAGGGCACCGATCCCGCGATCGTCACCATGCTGCGCGGGTTGCTGGGCGAGGAAATGACCATCCGGGCGGCGTCGCGGGATCTTCATTCCGGGATGTATGGCGGGCTGGCGGCCAACCCGATCCGGGTCCTGACGCGGGTTCTGGCGGGCCTGCATGATGACACGGGCCGGGTGCAGGTGCCGGGGTTCTATGACGGTGTGACCGAATTGCCCGACGCGATCCGCCAGCAGTGGCAGGCGCTGTCGTTCGATCACGCCCGGTTTATGGGCGCCGTCGGGTTGTCGGTGCCTGCGGGCGAGATGGACCGCACGCCGCTGGAGATGATCTGGTCGCGCCCCACGGCGGAAGTCAACGGCATCTGGGGCGGCTACACCGGTGACGGGTTCAAGACCGTGCTGCCGGGCGAGGCGCATGCCAAGGTATCGTTCCGGCTGGTCGGCGCGCAGGACCCGTTCGCCATCCGCGAGGCGTTTCGGGCCTGGGTTCAGGCGCAACTGCCCGCTGATGTGACGGTCGAGTTCAAGGGCCACGGCAATTCGCCCGCGAGCGTGATGGCGGTGGACAATCCGGCCTTTGCCGCCGCCCGTGCGGCGCTGACCGAGGAATGGGGGCGGCCTGCGGCCTTCGTCGGCGCGGGCGGGTCGATCCCGGTGGCGGGGTATTTCAAGACCCATCTGGGGATGGACGCGATGCTGCTGGGGTTCGGGCGCGACGATGACCAGATCCATTCGCCGAACGAGAAGTATGACCTGACCAGCTTTCACAAGGGCATCCGAAGCTGGGCGCGGGTGCTGGACAAGCTGACATGATCATCCGCGATGCCGGGCCGGGCGACGAGGCGGCCTGGCGCGGGCTATGGGCGCAGTATCTGGCGTTCTATCGGGTCGATCTGGCGGAAGAGATTACCGATTTCACCTGGGCCCGGCTGCTGGACCCCGGATCGCCCCTGAAGGCGCGTCTGGCCGAAGTGGACGGGGCGGTGGTGGGGTTCGCCATTCACCAGCATCACGCCTCGACCTGGGTGATGGGGGATGACTGTTATCTGGAGGACCTGTTCGTGGCCGAGGTGGCGCGCGGGCGGGGTGCGGGGCGGGCGTTGATCGATGACCTGCGGACCCTGGCGGCGGCGCGCGGCTGGCATCGGCTATATTGGCACACCGATCAGGGCAATGCGCGGGCGCGGGTCCTGTATGACAGCATCGTGCCGAGTGATGGGCATGTGCGCTATCGCATCAGGGTGTGAACCGGGCGGGATGAACCCCGCCCTACACATGATTTCAGGGATTTACGTTCGGGCCGATCCAGCGGTTTGGCGAGGTTGACGGGGCTCGAACCCGCGACCCCCGGCGTGACAGGCCGATACTCTAACCAACTGAGCTACAACCCCGCGTGACCGCATTGGATCGAGACCCGAACGTTGGGGTGTATTATGCGGGGGGGATGGGCGCGTCAAGCGGGTTTTGCCGGGTTTCTGCGGCGGGAGGAGATTTGTTTGCAAGGGTGGCGCGCGGGGGTGCGGACAGGGCGGGGGTTTCACACCCCCGCACCCCCGTGGGATATTTATGAACGGATGAAAGGCGTTAGGCGTCAGGGGCCGGGATGAAGTCGGCATTGTCGGCGGGGGGGAGGCGGAAGCGGCCATGCGCCCAGTCTCCGGCGCGCCAGGCCTCTTTTGCTGCATCGATCCGGTCCTGGCTGGACGCGACGAAGTTCCACCAGATGTGGCGCGGCCCGTCCATCGTGGCCCCCCCCAGCAGCATGACCCGCGCGCCCTGCGGACCGGCGGTCAGGCTGATCCGGTCTCCGGGGCGGAACACCAGCATGCGGCCCGCTTCGAAGGTCTGGCCTGCGACGTTGACCCCGCCGGTCAGCACATAGGCCCCGCGGTCCTCGTGGTCGTCGGGCATCGGCAGCGTGGCACCGGGGGCGAGGGTCGCATCGGCATACAGGGTTTCGGACGGGGGCTCCACCGGGGCCCGCTCGCCATAGGCGTGGCCGAGGATCAGGCGCAGGGTCTTTCCCTCTGCCTCCAGCAGCGGCAGGGCGTCTGACGGCGCGTTGACGAAAGCCGCCGGCGCATCTTCCCGGGCGCGTGGCAGGGCGAGCCAGGTTTGCAGCCCGAACAGGCTTTGCGGCGCGGCGCGCGCCGGGCCGTCCATCCGTTCGGAATGGGTGATGCCCTGCCCCGCCACCATCAGGTTGACCTCGCCCGGCGTGATCCAGGCATCGGTGCCGAGGCTGTCGCGGTGGTGCATCGCGCCCCGCAGCAGATAGGTCACCGTCGCGAGCCCGATATGGGGATGCGGGCGGACGTCGACGCCCTGGCCGGTCAGAAACTCGGCTGGGCCCATCTGGTCGAAGAAGATGAACGGGCCGACCATCTGGCGCCGAGCCGAGGGCAGCGCGCGGCGCACCTCGAAGCCGCCAAGGTCGCGGGCGCGCGGGATGATCACGGTTTCGATGGCGTCCACCGCGTCGCCAAGCGGGATGGTCGGGTCAAGGGCGGGGTTCCAGCTCATCGCGATCTCCTTCTTGGCGCGGTGGGCAGGATAGACCCGGATCGCGGCGCGGGAAAGCGTTGCAAACGCACAACTCCCCTGCGTTCCGGGGGGCAACCCGAACGGCTTGACAGCGATCCAGCCTCCTGCAAGGCAAACGCGACGGCCAGCAGAGTGGAGGCGGGACGATGTGGCAAAGATTGTGGTGGCCTGTGGCGCTGGCGGTGGCTTTGGCGCAAGCCGCACAGGCAGGCGGACTTGGCGAGCCGGTGGACGAACCCGATACCGTCGTGGGTGTCGATACGACCCCGCCCGCGGACCCCCCGGCACCGGCCCGGGCAGAAAGGCTGCGCTCCGAACCAAGCGAGCGGCCCGACGGCTGCCCGGTGTCAGGCAGCGGTCCGGCGGGGTGTGATGGTGGGAGATAAGGGATTTGAACCCCTGACATCTTCGATGTGAACGAAGCGCTCTACCACTGAGCTAATCTCCCGGTGGCGCGGTGTTTAGCCGTGATCGGCGGGGTCTGCAAGAGCCTGTTCGGCGGTCTCGTTCTTTGCGACCTTGCCGCCCCGGCGCAGCTTCAGCGTCATCGCCGAACCGGGGGCCGCGCCCTGCGCCTTGGCCACCCGGACCCTGCCGAACCCCGGCAGATTGAGCATTTCCCCGTTTTCCAACGCAAGGCCCAGTTGGGTCAGCGTGGCTTCGACGATCTCTTTCTGACCCTTCTTCTTGCCGCCTGTGCTGGCCGCCACCCGGTCGATCAGCGTCTTGAGCCGAAGCGTGCCCGGTGCCGCAGAACCTGCGGTGTCGTCAGCCGTCCGCTTCGAAGCAAGGCCCTTGGCCTTGTTCGCGGGTTTGCTCTTGAGCGCGGGGGAAGTTTTCTCGGGGGTCGCAGCCGACATGGGCAAACACCTTTGCTGGGGGATCTGGTGCATGATTATCTCCAGTCCGGCAACAATGCTACGGGCAACCCGGATCATCTGCCGAACGATCCGCGAAACGTGCAAAAAAGCCGATCAATTCCGAACGGAACGCGGACCCCGGCGCCGGACCCGGCGCGGCGGGGCTGCCGACCGGCTCGATCCGGCGCATCGACGGGGGGGGAAGGGGCAACGGAGCTGGCGGGAAGGCGCAGGGCCCGGTCCGCCGGAACCACGGCGCGAAACGGTCGAACGGCGTCGCGGGCAAGGGCTGCCACCGGGTTGCCGGACCCGACCGGATTTCGGCCCGAACTTTCGCGCGCGGGGCCGGGGGCCACCGGCAACCGACCGACGACGGCAGCGCAGGATTGACGAAATCGTGATTCTATCACAAAATTTTGCCGCGGCGGAATTACCCGCCGATTTTCAAGAAGGAAATTAGCATGCAGAAAAAGCTCGTGGCCATCGGTCTGGCCGTGATCCTGGCCTCCGCTTCTGTCGCCGGAGAACGCCCGGATCTTGAACTGCCAACCTCAAAATCCAAACCGGTCCTGTCGACCCAATCCGACAAAGACGTTGCCATTCTGGAGCGTGACGCATCCTCCTCGGGGGGAGACCTGCTGCTGGGGTTGTTCGCGATCCTCCTGCTCGCCCTGCTCAGCGGTCGCGGCGGCAGCAGCGAGATGCCGGACTACCCCCGGTGACACAGGCAGGGCCCGACTTTGATTGAAGCAAGGGGGCTTGCGCAACGCAAGCCCCCTCTTTCATCCGGATGCGCCGTCCCTGCCGACCGTCTCAGTGCGCCGTCAGCGCCGTCGTGGAGTCACCACCCGCCTTGCGCGCGGCTGCGGCGGCTTCTTCTGCTGCCTCGTCCCAGTCGATCGGTTCGGGTTGCCGCACAAGCGCCAGTTTCAGAACCTCGCGCACGTTGGTCACCGGGATGATCTGCAGGCCTTCCTTGACGTTGTCGGGGATTTCCGACAGGTCCTTGAAATTGTCCTGCGGGATCAGCACGGTCTTGATGCCGCCCCGCAAGGCCGCCAGCAGTTTCTCCTTCAGCCCGCCGATCGCCATCGCATTGCCGCGCAAGGAAACCTCGCCGGTCATCGCGATGTCCTTGCGGACGGGGATTTGCGTCAGCACAGACACGATGGACGTGACCATGGCAAGCCCGGCCGAGGGGCCGTCCTTGGGCGTGGCCCCGTCGGGGACGTGAACGTGGATATCCGTCGTCTCGAACTTGGTCGGCTTCACGCCGATTTCCGGGCTGATCGAGCGGACGAACGAGGCGGCCGCGTCGATGGACTCCTTCATCACGTCGCCCAGTTTCCCGGTCGTCTTCATCCGGCCCTTGCCGGGCAGGCGCAGCGCCTCGATCTGCAGCAGATCGCCGCCGACAGAGGTCCAGGCAAGGCCGGTGACCACCCCGATCTGGTCGGTCGCCTCGGCCAGGCCATAGCGGTACCGCTTGACCCCGAGGTAACCTTCCAGCTCGTTTTCCGTGACCTCGACCGTTTTCGCGGTCTTTTTCACGATCTCGGTCACCGCCTTGCGCGCCAGCTTCGCGATCTCGCGTTCCAAGTTCCGCACACCCGCTTCGCGCGTGTAGGTGCGGATCATCTCGGTCAGCGCGGCGTCCGTGATGCTGAATTCACCCTTTTTCAGCGCGTGGTTGGTCGTCTGCTTGGGGATCAGGTGGCCCTTGGCAATCTCGCGCTTTTCATCCTCGGTGTAGCCCGACAGCGGGATGATCTCCATCCGGTCGAGCAGCGGGCCCGGCATGTTGTAGCTGTTGGCGGTGGTCAGGAACATCACGTTGGACAGGTCGTATTCCACCTCCAGATAGTGGTCCACGAAGGTCGCGTTCTGTTCGGGGTCCAGCACCTCGAGCATCGCGCTCGCCGGGTCACCGCGGAAGTCGTTGCCCATCTTGTCGATTTCATCGAGCAGGATCAGCGGGTTGGTGGTTTTCGCCTTTTTCAGCGCCTGGATGATCTTGCCGGGCATCGAGCCGATATAGGTCCGCCGGTGGCCGCGAATCTCGGATTCGTCGCGCACACCGCCGAGGGAGATGCGGATGAACTCGCGTCCCGTGGCCTTCGCCACCGACCGACCGAGCGAGGTCTTGCCGACGCCCGGAGGGCCGACGAGGCACAGGATCGGGCCTTTCAGTTTCGCGCTGCGGGCCTGCACCGCCAGATATTCGACGATGCGTTCCTTGACCTTTTCCAGACCGTAGTGGTCGGCATCCAGCACGGCCTGCGCCGCCTTGAGGTCTTTCTTGACGCGGGATTTCACGCCCCACGGCACGCCCAGAATCCAGTCGAGGTAGTTGCGCACCACCGTGGCCTCGGCCGACATCGGCGACATCGATTTGAGCTTCTTCACCTCGGCCTCGGCCTTGTCACGCGCCTCTTTCGAAAGGGCGGTCTTGGCGATGCGGGCCTCCAGTTCGGCGACTTCGTTCTGGCCTTCGTCGCCATCGCCCAACTCGCGCTGGATCGCCTTCATCTGTTCGTTCAGGTAATACTCGCGCTGTGTGCGCTCCATCTGGGTTTTCACCCGCGACTTGATCTTTTTCTCGACCTGCAGCACGGACATTTCGCCCTGCATCTGGCCGTAAACCTTTTCCAGCCGCTCGGCCACGTCGAGCGTCTCGAGCAGGTTCTGCTTCTGGGCCACATCGACGCCAAGGTGCCCCGACACGAGGTCGGCCAGCCGCGCGGGTTCGCGGGCTTCTGCCACGGCCCCCAACGCCTCTTCCGGGATGTTCTTGCGGATCTTGGCGTAGCGTTCGAATTCCTCGCTGACCGTGCGCAACAGCGCCTCGACCGACGGGGCATCACCGGGGGTTTCGGTCAGGGCGACCGCGCGGGCCTCGAAGAATTTCGGGTTGGCGACAAAATCGGTGATGCGGACGCGCATCTTGCCTTCGACCAGAACCTTCACCGTACCATCGGGAAGTTTCAGCAGTTGCAGCACGTTGGCCAGCACGCCCACGCGGTAGATGCCATCGGTGGCGGGGTCGTCGATCGACGGATCGATCTGGCTGGACAGCAGAATCTGCTTGTCGTCGGCCATAACCTCTTCCAGCGCGCGGACCGATTTTTCGCGCCCGACAAACAGCGGCACGATCATGTGCGGGAACACGACAATGTCGCGAAGCGGCAGGACCGGATAGCTGGGAGACAGATTGAAAGTCATGCGATGTCCTTTTCTGGCAGGAAGGCCGGGGTCCCTCTCGTCGGCGACACTTGGGCCTTCCCCTGTTCGGCAACCATATCTGGTAGTGGGCGTCGGGGCTGTCAACCATGCCTTCCGCCGATTTGCCAAAATGCGCCGTTGTGCGGGCGCTGGCAAGCGGGCAATGCGGAAAAACAGCGCCAAAGCCGCCGGACCAGACGCTGTGACCTGCAACGGATGGCGGCCCTTCGACGCGGGCCGCCATACGGGGGCGATCAGGCGGCGGCGTCAGCCATCGTCGGGTAATCGGTGTAACCGATTGCCCCGCCACCATAAAGCCCGGTCGTCGGCAGCGGGTTCAGCGCGGCATCTGCCGCAAGGCGTTCCGCCAGATCGGGGTTGGAGATATAGAGCTTGCCGAACGCCACCAGATCGACCTTGCCACCGGCCACTGCCGCAATCGCCGTCTCGCGGGTGTAGCCGTTGTTGGCCATGTAGGCGCCGTTGAACCGGTCGCGCAGGGTCTCGAGGCTGTCTGCGGGCCAGTCGCGCGGGCCGCCGGTCTGGCCTTCGACCATATGCAGGAAGGCGATGCCCGCCGCGTTCAGCACGTCGATGGCGGCGCTGAAGGTGGCGACGGTGTCACTGTCAATGCCGACGTTGTTGGCGTTCGAGAACGGGCTGAGGCGGACGCCGGTGCGGCCCTTGCCCATGATGTCGGCCACGGCAGTGACCACGTCGCGCAGGAACCGCACGCGGTTTTCGATGCTGCCGCCATAGGTATCGGTGCGGAGGTTCGAGGTGTCGCGCAGGAACTGGTCGATCAGATAGCCGTTGGCGGCGTGGATTTCCACCGCGTCAAACCCTGCGGCCAGCGCGTTGCGGGCGGCCGTGCGATACTCTTCGACCACCTGCGGGATTTCGTCGAGGCTCAGGGCGCGGGGCACCGAGGTTTCGACAAACCCCGAGCCGTCGAAGGTTTTCGACGCCGCCCCCAAGGCGGAAGGCGCGACGGGGGCCATGCCGCCCGGTTGCAGCGAGGTGTGGCTGATCCGGCCGACGTGCCACAATTGGGCGGCGATCTTGCTGCCCTTTGCATGAACGGCGGCGGTGACCTTTTTCCAGCCCGCGACCTGCGCCGGGGAATAGATGCCGGGGGTCCAGGCATAGCCTTTGCCCTGCGGCGAAATCTGGGTGCCTTCGCTGATGATCAGCCCTGCCCCGGCGCGTTGGGCATAGTATTCGGCGTGAAGGTCATAGGGGGTGTCATCCTCATGCTTCGCGCGGTTGCGGGTCAGCGGGGCCATCACGATTCGGTTTCGCAACGTCAGTTCGCCGAAAGTCAGCGGGGTGAACAGGGTGTCGGTCATTGGGGCGTGTCCTTGAAGGTCTGCACAGATCAAAGGTTTGCATCGCACGGCTGATTACAAGGTGCGTGCGGGGATTGGCATGTGCGCCGGCGCACAGCGGATGGGCGGGCTTGCCGCTGACCCTGCCGTCAGAAGCGGTATTTCACCCGAAGGTCCAGCATGGCATGGCAGAACCCGACGACATCGTCACCCTCGGACAGGCCGAGGAGAAGCTCCACCACGTCCTGCGCGTAGTCGGTGAAGGTCTGTTCGCTCATAGCGCCGGACTTGTAGGCGGCGTCTGCCGCGTTGATCACCGCCGCCGAAACCGGCACGCGGGTGTCGTCATGGTGACATCCGGCCCGATCCGCGTCGCTTTGCGCCAGGGCGGGCAGCGTCGTCATTCACAGGATCGCCACGGTTTTGCGCATCGCCCGGCCCCGGCTCGTGTCGGCGAAGGATGCCTGACAGGGCGGCAGCGCGTCAATCCTGCTGCGCCAGCGGCTCGATGTCCCCCGTCCTGCGGGCCGCGTGGAATTCGGCGACAAAGGCGGTCAGGGTGCGGGTGGCGATCGCGTCGCGCAGGCCCTGCATCAGGGTCTGATAGTAGTGCAGGTTGTGCCAGGTCAGCAGCATGCTCGCGATGATTTCCTGCGCGCGCAGGACGTGATGCAGATAGGCGCGGCTGTAGCCGGTGCAGCAGGGGCAGGGGCAGGTTTCGTCCAGGGGGCGGGGGTCGTTCTGGTGGCGTGCGTTGCGCAGGTTGACCTGGCCGCGCGGGGTCCAGCCCTGCCCGGTGCGCCCGGACCGCGAGGGCAGCACGCAATCCATCATGTCGATGCCGCGTTCGACGGCCCCCACGATGTCGTCGGGCTTGCCGACCCCCATCAGGTAGCGCGGCTTGTCGGCGGGCAGCAGGCCCGGCGCGAAATCGAGAACCCCGAACATCGCCGCCTGCCCCTCGCCTACCGCCAGCCCCCCCACCGCATAGCCGTCAAAGCCGATGGCGGTCAGGGCGGCGGCGCTTTCCGCCCGCAGGTCGGGGGTGACGCCGCCCTGCATGATGCCGAACAGCGCGTGGCCGGGACGGTCCCCGAAGGCGTCGCGCGACCGCTGCGCCCACCGCATCGACAGGCGGGTGGCGCGGGCGACCTCTTCCTCGGTCGAGGGCAGGGCGGGGCATTCGTCGAAGCACATCACGATGTCGGACCCCAGCAGCCGCTGGATCTGCATGCTGCGCTCGGGCGACAGGTGGTGGGACGATCCGTCGATATGGGATTTGAAGGTGACGCCGTCCTCGGTCAGCTTGCGCAGACCCGCAAGGCTCATCACCTGAAAGCCGCCCGAGTCGGTCAGGATCGGTTTGTTCCAGTTCATGAATCGGTGCAGCCCGCCAAGGGCCGCGATCCGTTCGGCGGTGGGGCGCAGCATCAGATGATAGGTGTTGCCCAGCAGGATGTCGGCCCCGGTGGCGGCCACGCTTTCGGGCATCATCGCCTTGACGGTGCCTGCGGTGCCCACCGGCATGAAGGCGGGGGTGCGGATTTGGCCCCGGGGGGTCGAGATCACCCCGCTGCGGGCGGCCCCGTCGGTGGCGGTCAGTGAGAAGGTGATCCCGGTCGCCATGTGGCCCCCTGTTTGCGGCGTTGTGCGGCATGGCGGCGGATTTGCCAAGGGGGGGCTGCGGATCGGGGCGGATGTCCCGCCGCGGGGCCGAATTTTGTCGTTTCAGGTCAGGGGGATGATCTGGAGCGATTCAGACTTTGTTCACACTCCCCCGGTTCGGCAACCCCGGACACCCCTGCACAGCCCAAGGGTGACCGGCCAGCGCGGGGGCGGTGCTGTGCCGGTGTGGCCTTGCACCGCCCCCTTGAATGGGCGCAGGTGGCGGTGGGGTCACACAGAAGTGTCATCTTTCTGAAATCTGGCAGCCATACTCTGGTCGCATGTATGCTGCGGGTGCATAGAGCAGGATTTTGTCATGTTTTCTTTGGCCGGAAAGAAAGCGTTGGTGGTCGGCATTGCCAACGAGCACTCCATCGCCTGGGGCTGTGCGCAGGCGCTGAGGGCGCAAGGTGCTGATCTGGCGGTGACCTGGCTGAATGAAAAGGCCGAACCCTGGGTTCGCCCGCTGGCGGAAAGCCTGCAGGCCGAGATCATGATGCCGCTCGATGTGGCGGTGCCGGGCCAGCTCGAGGCGGTGTTTGCCGAAATCGCGGCCCGCTGGGGCAAGCTCGACACGCTGGTGCATTCGATCGCCTTTGCCCCCCGAGACGACCTGCATGGCCGTGTGGTGGATTGCTCGCCCGCAGGGTTCGGGTTGGCGATGGACATCTCGGTGCATTCCTTTCTGCGGATGATCAAGGCGGCAGAGCCGATGATGCCGCAGGGCGGCACCTGCCTGTCGGTGTCGTTCTTCGGATCCTCCCGCGTGGTGCGGCATTACAACATGATGGGGCCGGTCAAGGCCGCGCTGGAAAGTGCCGTGCGCTATGCCGCCGCCGAACTGGGGGAAAACGGCATCCGGGTGCATGCGCTGTCGCCCGGCCCGCTGAAGACCCGCGCGGCCAGCGGGATCGACCATTTCGACGAGCTTTTGTCGTCGGCAGCGGACCGCGCGCCGACCCACCAACTGGCCACGATCGAGGATGTGGGGGCGATGTGCGCCTTCCTCGCCTCGGACGAGGCGCGCAACCTGACCGGGGGTGTGCATGACATCGACGGCGGGTTCTCGATCACCGCGTAAGGAGACTGCCATGGTCAATGTGTTCGATATGTTCGATCCCGCCCGCCAGCCTGCGGTTCCGCGCCCCGAGGGCGACCTGCTGGACGCCGCGCGCCGTGCGATGGAGGCGGCCGAGCAGGAGCTGACGGCATCGTCGGCCACCGCCAGCATCCTGTCCACCGCCGCGCAGCGCCACAGCCAGCGGATCACCGACACCCACACGGCGCGGTCGCGCGACACGGTGGCCAAAACCGAACAGCTGATGGACGCGCTGCGGACGCAGCAATCCGCCGGAACGCTGGCCAAGGCGTGGTCGGAGTATCTGCGTGATGCGGGCGAACGGGTCGTCCTGACGATGGACACGCTGCGCAAACGCGGCGACATCTTTCTGGAGCACGAGGCGGCCGGCTGCCCGCCGGTGCTGATCTACGATTACGAGCTGGTGATGGACGGGGCCGATCTGCCGTTCCCCTCGAACTACATCCTGCTGCGCATCCTGCCGCCCGAGGGTGTCACGATCAACGATGCGCGCCGCCCCTACATCATCATCGACCCGCGGGCCGGCCACGGGCCGGGCATCGGCGGGTTCAAGGCCGACAGCCAGGTGGGCGTGGCGCTGCGCGAAGGCCATCCGGTGTATTTCGTGGCGTTCCGCCGCGAGCCGCAGCCGGGGCAGTTCCTGTCCTATGTCACCCGCAGCGAGGCCGAGTTCGTGCGCGAGGTGATGCGGCGGCATCCGGCGTCGGCAAAGCCGGTGGTGATCGGCAACTGCCAGGGCGGCTGGGCCACGCTGCTGCTGGCCGCGACCAACCCCGATCTGACCGGGCCGATCGTGATCAACGGCGCGCCGGTGGCCCCGTGGTCGGGTCGGGTCGGCGAGAACGTGATGCGCTACAACGCCGGGGTCACCGGGGGCACCTGGATTCCGATGATGCTGTCGGACATCGGCGGCGGGATTTTCGACGGCGCGCATCTGGTGTCGAATTTCGAGCAGATGAACCCGTCGCGCACGCTGTTTCGCAAATACACCGACCTGTTCCGCGACATCGACAAGGGCGATGCGACGTTTCTGGAGTTCGAACGCTGGTGGGGCGGGTTCTTCCTGCTGAACGAGCCGGAAATCAAATGGATCGTCGAGCAGTTGTTCGTCGGCAACCGGCTGGTCAAGAACGAGGCGCGGATCGAACCCGGCCGCCCGGTCGACCTCAAGGCGATCCGCGCGCCGATCATTGTGTTCGCCAGCCACGGCGACAACATCACCCCGCCGCAGCAGGCGCTGAACTGGATCGCCGAAACCTATGCCGACGTGCAGGAAATCCGCATCCGGGGGCAGCGGATCGTCTACATGGTGCATGATCAGGTCGGGCACCTGGGGATCTTCGTGTCGTCGAGCATCGCCAACCGCGAACATTCGGAAGTCGCCTCGACCCTGAAGACCATCGAGGCGCTGGCACCGGGCCTCTACGAGATGACGATCGAGGATGTGACGGAAAAGAACGGCGAAAAGCATTTCACCGTCGGCTTCTCGGAACGGACCTTCGCCGACATCCGCAGTCTGGATGACGGCCACCATGACGAGCAGTCGTTCGCCGCCGTGGCGCGGGCGTCCGAGATTCAGGCGCAGGTCTATGACACGATGCTGCGCCCGATGATCCGGGCGTCGGTGACCCAGACCGGGGCCGAGATGAGCCGGGTGCTGCATCCGGCGCGGTTGACCCGCGCGCTGGCCTCGTCGCGCAACCCGGTGATGCAGCCGGTCGAGGCGATGGCGGCGAAGGTGCGCGACCGGCGGGTGAAGGCGGATGCGGACAATCCGTTCCTCGCGGCCGAGGCGCTGTGGGTTCAGGCGACCGAACAGGCGATCGACGTGATGCGCGACCTGCGGGACATGACGTTCGAGATGACGTTCTACGCGATGTGGAGCAACCCCTTCGTGCGCGCCTTCGGCAAGACCCACGAGGCGCGCCGCACTTTGAAGACCAGCGACGAGTTGCGCGGGTTGCCCGAAGTGTCGCAGGCGCTGATGACGATGGAGTTGGGCGGCTTCCCCGAGGCGGTGATCCGGATGCTGGTGCTGCTGGCCGAAAACCGCGGCCAGGTGCGGCGCGACCGGCTGGAGCGGGCGAGCCGGGTTCTGACCCAGGACGAGCCGTTCCGCAGTCTGGGGGCCGAACGGCGCGCTATGATCATCCATCAGCAGACCCTGATCGCGACCTATGAGGAAGAGCGCGCGATCGAGACGCTGCCCATGCTGCTGCCCGAACCCGGCGACCGCGAACTGGCGCTGCAGGTGGTGCAATATGTGCCCGGCGTGATCGAAGAGATGTCGCCGCGCACGCTGTCGCTGCTGCAGCGGTTCCGCGAGGTGCTGGGGCTGGCCCCGCTGACCGCCAATGTGGTGGATGACCCGCTGCATGTCGAACCGGCTGCGGCTGAGACGGTCGAGGCTGGGCCGGTCGAGGCTGGGCCGGTCGAAGGCGGGGTCGATCAGGCGGAGCCGGTGCGGGAAGCACCTGCGGCGGACCCTGCTGGTGCGGCGCCGGTGAAGAAACCGCGTCGGGCCGCCCAGCAACCGGCCACCGAGGCCGCCGAAGGGGCGAAATAGCATGCGGCTGGTGAACCGGACCTATGAAGACATGCAGCCCGGCGATGTCGCCGAGCTGCGCCGCCTGATCACGTCGGATGATCTGTTCGTGTTTGCCGCCGCGTCGGGCAATCACAACCCGATGCACCTGACCGACAGCGATCTGGACGGCGACGGGCAGGTGGAACGGGTGGCCCCGGGGATGTTCGTGGCCTCGCTGATCTCGGCGGTGCTGGGGATGCAACTGCCGGGCGCAGGCACGCTCTATCGTCGGCAGACCCTGGACTTTCACGCCCGCGCCCATGCCGGTGAAGAGGTGATCTGCCGGGTCGAGGTGCTGGAAAAGCTGGACGGCGGCGTGGTGCGGCTGGCGACCTCGATCCGGCGCGGCACGGATGACACGCTGATCGTCACCGGCGAGGCGCTGGTGCAGGCCCCGTCCGAGAAGTTCGAGCGCGACAGCGTGGAGGTGCCCGGCCTGATCGTGCAGCGCCACCGGCATTTCGAGGCGCTGCTGGCGCGGGCCAAACCGCTGGCGGCGCTGCCGACGGCGGTGGTCTGTCCGGATGACGCCAATTCGCTGGGCGGGGCGCTGCTGGCGATGCGGGAAAGCATCATCACGCCGATCCTGATCGGCCGTGCGGCAGGCATCGCGGCGGCGGCGGCGGAAATCGGGGCGGACCTGACCGGCATCGAGATCATCGACGTGCCGGGGTCCGGGTCTGCGGGGGACGAGGCGGCGGCGGCGATGGCCTGCACGCTGGTCCATCAGGGCCGCGCGGCGGCGGTGATGAAGGGGCATCTGCACACCGACGACCTGCTGAAACCCATGCTGGACAAGGCGAACGGGTTGCGGGTGGGACGCCGCTTTACCCATGTGTTCGTCATGGACGTGCCGGGTCAGCCCGAGCCGGTGATGGTCACCGATGCCGCGATCAACATCGCGCCGGACCTCGCCACCAAGATGGACATCTGCCAGAACGCCATCGACCTCGCGCTGTCTTTGGGCATGGAGCCCCGGGTCGGCGTGCTGTCGGCGGTGGAAACGGTGAACCCGGCCATCCAGTCGTCGATCGACGCGGCGCTGCTGTCGAAGATGGCCGACCGGGGCCAGATCAAGGGTGGGCTGGTCGAAGGGCCCTTGGCGATGGACAACGCCATCGACATGGCGGCGGCCCGCACCAAGGGGCTGACCGGCGGCGTGGCGGGGCGGGCCAACATTCTGGTTGTGCCGGGGATCGATGCGGGCAACATGCTGGCCAAGCAACTGGCCTTCGTCAGCCACGCCGAAGGGGCGGGGCTGGTTCTGGGGGCGAAGGTTCCGGTTATCCTGAATTCGCGGTCCGACAGCCCGATGTCGCGGCTGGCGTCCTGTGCGGTGGCGGCGATCCACCATTCCGCGGCGGCAAAAGCATGACAGAGGCGGTTCTGACGCTGAATGCCGGGTCGTCCTCGCTGAAATTCGCGCTGTTCCCGGCGCGGGGCGATCGGGCGCTGGCGACCGGGCTGGCCGACCGGATCGGCCCCGAGGGGGTGTTGCGGCTGAAGGGGGCCGACGGGCAGCCTCTGGCGGCGGCCCCCGGCGATCTGACCGGCCATGCCGGGGCGATCCGCGCGGTGATCGACAGCCTGCGGACCGAATATCCCGATCTGACGCTTCTTTCAGTCGGGCATCGGGTGGTGCATGGCGGGGCGGCGCATGCGGCGCCGGTGGCGATCACCGAACCCGTGCTGGCCGATCTGGAGGCGCTCGCCCCGTTCGCGCCCCTGCACCAGCCGCACAACCTGACGGGCATCGTCGCGGCCACCGCCGCCTTTCCGGGGGTGCCGCAGGTCGCCTGTTTCGACACGGCGTTTCACCGCAACCAGCCGTGGGTCAACGAGGCCTTCGCCCTGCCCCGCGCGCTGTATGCGGCGGGGGTGCGGCGCTATGGCTTTCATGGGCTGAGCTATGCCCATATCGCCGGGGTGTTGCCCAAGGTCGCGCCGACATTGGCGCGGGGTCGGGTCGTGGTGGCGCATCTGGGCAACGGCGCGTCGATGTGCGCGATAGAGGATGGCCGGTCGGTGGCATCCTCGATGGGGTTTTCGGCGCTGGACGGATTGCCGATGGGCACGCGCTGCGGGCAGATCGACCCCGGGGTGCTGCTGTATCTGATGGATCAGCGCGGGATGACCCCGCAGCAGATCTCGGACCTGCTCTACAAGCAGTCGGGGCTTCTGGGCCTGTCGGGGCTGTCGAACGACATGCGGACGCTGGAGGCGTCGGACGCCCCGGAGGCGGCGCAGGCGATCGGCTATTTCGTCGCGCGGTGCCAGCGCGAGTTGGGATCGCTGGCGGCGGCGATGGGCGGGATCGACGGCATCGTGTTCACCGGCGGGATCGGCGAAAACTCGCGGCACGTGCGGGCGCAGGTTTGCGCCCGGCTGGGCTGGATGGGGGTCGAACTGGACCCTGCGCGCAATGCGGCGAACGATACGGTGATTTCTACCGAAGGCGCGCGCACCACCGTGCTGGTAATCCCCGCCAATGAGGAACTTGTCATCGCGCGCGCGGCACGCGCCGCCGTGGGGCTGGCAGAACATGAGGAGGCGGCATGAAGGGCGCATTGACCCCGGCGGCGGCGGCCGAGATGATCCCCGACGGGGCCAGCCTGATGATCGGCGGCTTCATGGCGGTGGGCACGCCGGAGCGGATGATCGACGCGCTGGTGGCGCGCGGTGCCAGAGGCCTGACGGTGATCGCGAACGACACCGCGATGCCGGGCAAGGGCATCGGCAAGCTGGTCAGCGCGGGTGCCGTGGCGCGGGTGATCACCAGCCATATCGGGCTGAACCCGGAAACCCAGTCCAAGATGATCTCGGGCGAGATCGCGGTGGAACTGGTGCCGCAGGGCACGCTCGTTGAGCGCATCCGGGCGGGCGGCATGGGTCTGGGCGGGGTCCTGACGCCCACCGGCCTTGGCACCGAGGTGGAGGACGGCAAGCAGGTGGTCGAGGTCGAGGGCAAGCGGTTTCTGGTGGAAACTCCGCTGAAGGCCGATTTCGCGCTGCTGGCGGCCTGGCAGGCGGATTACGTCGGCAACCTGTGCTACATGTTGACGGCGCATAATTTCAATCCGGTGATGGCGCTGGCGGGGCGCGTGGTGATCGCCGAAGCCAGCAGCATCGTGCCGGTCGGGGTGATCCCGCCCGATGCGGTCAAGACGCCGGGCGTGTTGGTCGATCACCTGCTGATCCGGCCGGGTGGGGAGCACTGATCGATGGATGCCAAGGAACTGATCGCCCGTCGCGTCGCCCGCGAGATCCGGCCGGGGATGCTGGTCAACCTCGGGATCGGGCTGCCGTCGCTGGTGGCAACCTATGTGCCGGCCAGTCTCGGCGTGTTCTTTCAGGCCGAGAACGGCGTGATCGGCCTCGGCGCGCGCCCCCCCGAAGGCATGGAGGACCCGCATCTGACCGACGCGGGCGGCGGTTTTGTGTCGGCGGTGCCGGGGGCGGCCAGCATCGACAGCGCGATGAGTTTCGGGCTGATCCGGGGCGGGCATCTGGACATGACCGTTCTGGGCGGGTTGCAGGTCGACGAGGCCGGGCATCTGGCGAACTGGAAGGTGCCGGGCAAGATGGTGCCGGGCATGGGCGGCGCGATGGATCTGGTCACCGGGGCGGCGCGCGTGGTGGTGGCGATGCAGCACGCGGCCCGTGGCGCGTCCAAGATCGTGCCGGTCTGCACCCTGCCCCTGACCGCGCGGCGTCGCGTCGACCTGATCGTGACCGATCTTGCGGTGATCGAGCCGGTGGAGGGCGGCCTTTGCCTGCGCGAATGCGCGCCGGGGGTCAGCGTGGCGCAGGTTGTGGCGGCGACCGAGGCGGCGCTGATCCTGCCCGACGACATAGCCGAAATGACCCTGACCTGAGGTCGGGACATCGCTGATCGGCGGCGGCATCCGCCGGTTGCCGAACCTTTGGAGTGAAGGAGACTGGGATGACGAACCTGCACAAGATCGGTGTCATCGGGGCCGGGACGATGGGCAACGGCATCGCTCAGGTCTGTGCCGCCGCCGGGTTCGAGGTGGTGCTGCAGGACCTGTCGGACGCGGCCCTGGTCCGGGCGCGCACCACGATGGAGGGCAGCCTGGCGCGCCAGGTCAGGAAGGGCACGCTGACCGAGGCGCAGGTCGCGGCCACGCTGGGGCGGGTCATCACGGCCACCACGCTGGAACCCATGGCCGACCGCGACATCGTGATCGAGGCGATCGTGGAAAAGCTGGAGATCAAGGCGGCGATCCTGGGCAAGCTCGATGCGATCTGCCGCGCCGATACGGTGCTGGCGTCGAACACCTCGTCGATCTCGCTGACCCAGCTTGCCGCCGCGTCGGCGCATCCGGACCGGGTGATCGGGATGCACTTCTTCAACCCGGTGCCGGTGATGCAACTGGTGGAGATCATCCGCGCCCTGCAGACCGGCGATGCGGTGGCCGAGGCGGTTACCACGCTGACCCGCGCGATCGGCAAGACCCCGCGCGTCAGCAAGGACAGCTACGGCTTCATCGTCAACCGCCTGCTGGCGCCGCAGATCAACGAGGCGATCAACTGCGTCTATGAAGGTCTGGCCACCCCCGAGGACATCGACAGCATGATGAAGCTCGGGGCCAATCATCCGATGGGGCCGCTGGCGCTTGGCGATCTGATCGGGCTTGATGTCGTGCTGAACATCATGGAAACCCTGTATGACGGGTTCGACGATCCGAAATACCGGCCGAGTCCGCTGTTGAAGCAGATGGTCAGCGCCGGATATCTGGGCCGCAAGACGGGCAAGGGATTTGCCGAGTATCCCGCCGCCTGAAACCGGCGGGGGGTAGGGGGCGATGCAGACGTTCAGGGCCGAAGACGGAACGCGGCTGGCGTTCCGCGACGAGGGCGCGGGGTTGCCGATGCTGGCGCTGGCCGGGTTGACCCGCGACGGGCGCGATTTCGACTATCTGGCGCATCATCTGCCGCGCGATGTCCGGCTGATCCGGCTGGACAGCCGGGGGCGGGGCGGGTCGGATTGGGCCGCGCCCGAGACCTATAACGTGGCGCAGGAAACCCGCGATGCGCTGGCGCTGCTGGACCATCTGGGGGTCGCGCGGGCGGCGATCATCGGGTCGTCGCGCGGCGGGTTGATCGGCATGGTGATCGCCGCGACGCAGAAGCAGCGTTTGCTGGGGCTGTGCCTGAACGATGTCGGTCCGGCGCTGGAGCATGCCGGGCTGCTGCGGATCGGGTCCTATGTCGGGGTCGCCCCGACCGTGGCCAGCCTGGCCGAGATTGCCGACCGCCTGCCCGTCGCGATGCCGGGGTTCCACCGGGTGCCCAACCGGCGCTGGCAGGAAGAGGCGGTGCGCCATTATGTGCAACTGAAGGATCGGGTCGGGCTGACCTATGATCCGGCGCTGCGGGCCGGGTTCGACAAGGCGCTGGCGGGCGGCCCGCTGCCCCCGGCCTGGCCGCTGTTCGAGGCCTGCGCCGATCTGCCGCTGGCGCTGCTGCGCGGGTCGGACTCGGATGTGCTGAGCCGGGAAACGGCGGCGGAGATGTGCGAGCGGCGGCCCGACATGGTGTTCCGCGAGGTTGCCGGGCGCGGGCATATCCCGTTTCTGGACGAGCCCGAGGCGCTGGACGGGGTGGCGTGCTGGCTTGCGCTGGTGCGGGAGTTTGCGGCGCGGCCTGCGGCCCCTGCCCCGCTGCAACCCGGCCTTGTCGGCTGACGCGCCGAACGTTTTCGCCGGGTCAGACCACCAGCACCAGCGACCCGGTCGTGCGTCGCGCCTCCAGATCGCGGTGCGCATCCGCCGCCCGGGCCAGCGGGTACAGCCGCGGCGGCGACAGCCTGATCGAACCCGCCCGAACGGCGGCAAAGAACCGCTCGACCTGCGGGGCCAGCCGGTCGGGGGTGTCGGTGTAATGCGCATAGTTGGGCCGCGACAGCGTCACCGACTTGGCGGCCAGACGGTCGACATCCACCGCCCCGACCGGCCCCGCCGCCTGCCCGAAGCTGACGAGGTGACCCCGGATCGCCAGCGCGGCCAGCGACCCGGCAAAGGTGGCAGACCCGGCACTGTCGAACACCACATCCGCCCCGCGTCCGTCGGTCAGGGCCAGGACCTGCGGCGCAAAATCCTGCGCCAGATAGTCGATCACCTGATCGGCCCCCAGCCCCTGCACCAGCCGCCGCTTGTCCGGGCCCCCGGTCGTGGCGATGACGCGGGCCCCCAGGGCGCGGGCCCATTGCACCAGGATCTGCCCGATGCCCCCGGCCCCGGCATGGACCAGCACCACCTGCCCCGGACCGACCCGCGCCACATCATGCAGCAGGAAACTGGCGCTGACGCCTTTCAGCAGGCTGGCCGCCGCCATCTGGTCGGGGATATCGTCACGCAGATGCACCATCAGGCCGGGGTCCATGTTGCGCCGCACCGCATAGGCCCCGACGGGCGGGCAGGCATAAGCCACGCGGTCGCCTACCGACAGGCCGGTCACCCCCTCTCCCACAGCCTCGATCACGCCGGCCGCCTCCATCCCGGGCGTGCCGGGCGGGGTCAGCAGCGGGAAAAACCCGGTGCGACAGTAGACGTCGATGAAGTTCACCCCGATGGCGGTATGGCGGATCTGCACCTGACCGGGGGCGGGGGGCGGCAGATCGACCTCGCGCCACTGCAGCACCTCGGGGCCGCCATAGGCATCGACCACGATGGCCTGCGTCCGCTGCAGGCCCTGCGCGACTGCCGGGGTTGGCGGCCTGACCACAGCCAGCGCGGGCCCCGGACCCGCATCGCCCCGCGCCAGAACCGCCCGGATCGCGGCAAACCCCGCGCGATAGATGCCGTCGCGCACCAGGGCCGCCAACTCGGCCTGCCGCCCGGCCGGGGGATGAAACTCTGACGACCATTCCCACAGCGTCGCGTCGCCGTCGGTGACCGGGCGCAGACGAACTCGCGCGACATAGCCCATCAGCGGCAGCGGCGAGGCCAGCAGGCAATAGCGGAACTCGTGCGTGCGGTCCGACAGGCCCAGCAACTGCTCGCGCAGCTCCGCCCCGTCCTGCAGCCGGAACCGGCGCACCGCGCCCACCGTGTCGGCCGGGCCATCCTCAATCCGGCTGGTGGCGATGGCCGGATGCCAGCGGTCATGCCCGTTGAATTCGCGCAAGATCGCCCAGACCTGCGCGATCGGTGCCTCGATCACCGTGCTGGCGTGGACGCGCACCATGCGCTCAGCGGAACCGCTGTTTCAGCGCCGTGAAGGCCGCCTGAAACACCCCCTGCCCGATCTGTGCCACCAACCCCGCCTCGCGGTCGGGCGGGCAGTCGAAATCGGCCTGCCAGAAGGCGAAGGTCTGGTTGCCCTCGGTGATCGGGGTCAGGCCGAGCGTGGCGATGTAGTCGGTGACCGCCATCGGGCTTTCCAGAATCGCATAGCTGCAGGCCATGTCGTAATCCGAAAGCGCCAGCAGCCGTTCGCGGATCACCCCGCCGTCCCTGAGCGTGAAGTTGCGGATGCAGCCGACCTGATCGGGGCGCATCCCGCCTTCGATCCGGCTGTCGCGCACGAAGGGCGTCCAGGCGGGCAATGCGTTGAAGTCGCGGATCAGGCGCCAGACCTCGGCCACCGGGGCGGGCAGGACGGTGGAGACATAGACGCGGGGCATCTAGCGGTCCCGATCCTCGTCTTTGGGGGGTTTCGATTTGGTCAGGCTGGCGATGTCTTTCGCATCGCGCAGCACATCGGTCATCCGGCCGAGCGAGCCGCCCTCGATGCCGATTTCCTTCATCAGGCTGTCGATCATCGGGGCCTGCACACGGTAGCGCAGGGCAGAATCGATCACCTCGTCGGTGACGTTCCTCTGGGTGCCCCCGCCCTGCCCCAGCCCTTCGACATGCAGGATCTTGATCGCGTCGATCTTTTCCATCGGCTTGACGGATTCGCGCACGATCCCCTCCAGCCGCTCCAACAAGGCCGCCCGCAGCCGCCCCGCCCGCGCATCCTCGGACAGCAGGTTTTCGGCCTCGTTCAGCGCCCGCGCGCCCTCGGCATCCACCGCGAACCGGCTGGCGACCAGTTCCGTCGTTACCGTCTGTATCTCTGCCCGCGTCTTGGCGGCGATCATTTCGGCCTCGGCCATCCGTCCGGCGTTGATCAGATCGACCAGCTTGCGCCGCTCGGCAATCTCGCGTTCCCGCGCAGTAAACGTCTGCTCCTCCGCCGCAATCGCCGCAGCCCGCGCCGTTTCAGCACTCGCTACAGCGCCCGAGCGTTCTTCAGTCTTCTTCGCCACCTCGATCGCCTTCTGGATCTCGGCAATCTCGGTTTTCGCGGCCTTTTCAATCGACAACTGCCGGATTTCCGACGCCGTCACCAGCCGCGCCTCCTCCAGCCCGCGATCCGACACGATGCGGGCGCGTGCCACCTCTTCACCCGCCTCGATCTCGGCCTCCTCGAAGGCCTGCCGTTTGGCGATTTCCAAAGACGACAGGTTGCGTTCCCGCGAAATACGCACCTCGTCCAGCGCGCGCTGCTGCGCCACGGTTTCGGCTTCGGTTTCCAGTTGCGCGACAATCTCGCCGCGCCGTTTCACTGCCTCGGCGCGCGTCACCTCCAGCGCCTTTTCGGCCAAGGCGATCTGCCGTTCCAGATTGACAATCTCCAGCGCCCGCTTGCTCTCGATCTCCAAGGCCGCCTGCGCCTGTTCGCGCTGGATCCGCGCCGACTGCAACGCCAATTCCAAGGCAATCTGCTCGCGCTCGGTCTGTTCGCGGGTTTTCATCTCGATTTCGTCCAGCGCCCGGCGTCGCGCGATCTCCAGCGCCTGCGTCTCGCGTTCGGTGCGGATGCGCTCTTCGGTCAGGGTGAAGGCCTGCGCCATCCGGCTGATTTCCACCGCCTCGCGCGCGGCCAGTTGCGCCTGCTCCGCCTCCTGATCGCGCAGCGCGCGTTCGCGGGTCAGGTCCAGCCGTTGCGCCGCGCGGCGGATTTCCACCTCGCGCTCCTGCTCCAGCCGGGCATATTCGCCGTCGCGGTCGATCTGCAGGACCTGCCGCTGGGTGTCGAGGTTCTGGGTGCGGATGTCGACCAGCGTCTGCTGTTCGATCTCGTTGCGCATCTTGCGGCGGGTTTCGATGGACTGGGTCAGCGCGGTCAGGCCTTCGGCATCGAAGGCGTTGGACGGGTCGAAGAATTCCAGGCTCGTCTGATCCAGATCGACGATCGCCACCGATTCCAGCTCCAACCCATTGGCGGCCAGCGATTCCGAGGCCATCGCCCGCACCCGTTCGGCATAGGCGCTGCGCTGTTCGTGCATTTCCTCCAGCGTCATCTGGGCGGCGATGGTGCGCAGCGCGCCGATGAATTTCCCCTCCAGCAGTTCGCGCAACCCGTCGGGCTGCAGGGTGCGCCGCCCCAGCGTCTGCGCCGCCGCCGCGACCAGATCCTTCGTCCCGCCGACCCGCACGAAAAACTCCGCCGCCACATCGACCCGCATCCGGTTGCGGGTGATCAGCGCCCGCGCATCGGCCCGCGCCACGTCGATGCGCAGCACGTTCATGTTCACCGGGGTAATTTCGTGCAGCACCGGGATGACGAAGGCCCCGCCGTTCACCACCACTTTTTCGCCCAGAAACCCGGTGCGCACGAAGGCGGTCTCTTTGGTCGACCGCCGATAGAGCCAGCGCAGCACGTAAACGGCGATGGCGACCCCGATGACCGTCAGGATCAACCCCAACAGGATGTTTCCGAAGGCTTGAGCGGCCATGATCACCTCCCTAGAATGAAACGGCTTTGAAGTGGCGGGTCTGTTCGGTCAGCGCGCGTTCGGTCGGCAACCGCTCCATCGACGAGGCGCCGTAGAACCCGTGGCAGTGCTTTGCGTGGCGCAGCACGTATTCGGCGTCGGCAGGTTCGGCCACCGGGCCGCCATGGGCCAGGATGATCACATCTGGGTTCACCGCCAGCGCCGCTTCGGCCCAACTGTCAAGGATCGCAGGACAATCCGCCAGCTTCACCGCCGTATCCGCCCCGATCGCGCCGCCGGTGGTCAATCCGAAGTGGCACACGATGATGTCGGCCCCCGCCGTCGCCATCGCAGCGGCCTCGGTGGCGTTGAACACGTAAGGCGTCGTCAGCAGGCCTTTCCGATGCGCCAGCGCGATCATCTCGACCTCCATCGCATAGGACATGCCCGTCTCTTCAAGGTTCTGGCGGAACACCCCGTCGATCAGACCGACGGTGGGGAAGTTCTGCACGCCCGAAAACCCCGCCGCCGCGACCTGATCGAGGAATTGATCCATCATCACAAAGGGATCGGTCGCATTGACCCCCGCCAGCACCGGGGTGTGTTTCACCACCGGCAGCACTTCGCGCGCCATGTCCATCACGATCTCATTCGCGTTGCCATAGGCCAGCAACCCCGCCAGCGAGCCGCGCCCCGCCATCCGGTAGCGGCCCGAGTTGTAGATCACGATCAGGTCGATGCCGCCCGCCTCTTCGCATTTCGCCGACAGGCCGGTGCCGGCACCACCGCCGACTATCGGGATACGGCGCGCCTTCATATCCTGAAATTTCTCCATGATCTCATCGCGTTGGTGGCGCATCTTGAACTCTTTTCTGAGGTTTGGGCGCAATGGCGCGGAAGGCGGCCAGCACGGCATCGGTGAAGCTTGGGTCGTTGATGTTGCCCGGCACGCGGGTCAGTTGGCGCTGCGGCGTGGGGCGGAACGTGGCCTCGAGCGCGGCATAAAGGGCCGCATCCGCCTCGGGGTCGTGGAACGGCTTGCCCGGCGCGTCGAGCATCGACACCCCGCCCATCGGCAGCAGGAACCGCACCGGGCCGGTCATCTGGTTCAGCCGGTTTCCGATCCATTCGCCGAAGCTGCGGTTTTCGGCGGGCGTCGTGCGCATCAGGGTGACGGCGGGGTTGTGCACCACGAACCGCCGCGCCTTGAACGCCTCGGGCACCGTGGATTGCGCGCCGAAGTTGACCATGTCGAGCGCGCCGACCGAACCGACGTAAGGAATGCCGGTGCGGATGATCGCGCCGAACCGGTCTTGCGTCGCCGGGAACACCCCGCCCACCAGCATGTCGGCGACCTCGGTGGTGGTCAGGTCGATCACCGCCGTCAGCAGGCCGGACTCCGCCAACCCCTCCATCGCGCGCCCCCCGGTGCCGGTGGCGTGGAACACGAGGCAATCATAGTCGGCCTCCAGCGCGCTTTGCACCGCCTGCACCGCCGGGGTGGTCACCCCGAACATCGTCATCCCCACCGCAGGCCGCGCCACAGCGCGCTTTGCCGCCATCGCCTCGGGGGTCGGCAGTTGTGCCACCATCCCGGCCATCGCATGCGCGGCATTGCCCAGAACCAGTTCGGTGATCGCGTTCAGACCCTGCACATCCGCCACGGAATGGAACATAAGAATGTCCGCCGCCCCGACGTAAGCCCCCACATCGCCCGAGGCGACGGTGGAGACCATGATTTTCGGGATGCCCACCGGCAGCGCCCGCATGCCTGCCGTGGCAATCGAGGTGCCGCCCGACCCGCCCGCCGACAGCACGCCCCCGATCCCGCGTTCGCGCGATATCCAGGCGGCAAAGGCCTGTGCCATGCCGGTCACCGACCCGCCCCGATCGCCGGTCATCACCGCAGCCCCGCCCGCGGGATGGCAACTGGCCACCAGCGCCGCCGACACATCGGCGCGCGCAGGCTTGCCAGAGGTGGAAAGGTCCACCGTCCGCACCGGAATCCCCAGAGATTTCAGGCGGTTCGCCATGAACTGCAGCTCGCGGCCCTTGGTGTCGAAGGTGCCCGCCACCAGCACCGTCTTGCCGATGCGTTCGGCGAAAGGAATGTTGAAAACGGTTTTCTCCGGCACGTCGGAAACAGGTTTCATCTTCATCTCCGCCAGTGGCATGTTCCAGCGGTTGGGAAGGCTGGTCACCGGTGCAAAGGCCGCCCCGTCGCCACGATCCACGCGGTAAACCTCGGCCAGGTCCGCCACGGCCTGCGCCACCGGGGCGGGCTCGTCCTCGGAGTGCCGCCCGACCCCTAGCAGCCGCTGCTGCAGGTCGCGGTCGGCAGCCAGCACGGCAGAATCGAGCACCCGGTTGATCCGCCCGTTCACCATGATCGCCACGCGGTCCGAGATTTCGGTCGCAACGCCGATGTTCTGCTCGATCACCAGGATCGCCATCTCGCCTTCGGATGCCAGGACCTTCAGCATCGCCTCGACCTGTTCGACGATCACCGGGGCCAGACCTTCGGTCGGCTCGTCCATGATCAGAAGCGACGGGTCCGACAGCAGCGCGCGGGCAATCGCCAGCATCTGTTGCTCGCCCCCCGACAGTTGCGCGCCGCCATTGCCGCGCCGTTCGGCCAGACGCGGGAAGGTGGCATAGACCCGCTCCGCCGTCCAGGACCCGGTCCCCGCCGCGAGCCGCAGGTGTTCGTCCACCGTCAGGCTGGGCCAGACGCGGCGGCCCTGCGGGACGTAAGCCACGCCGAGGTGATGGATCTCGTGCGGCTCCAGCCCGGTCACCTCGCGCCCCGCCACCCGGATCGAGCCGGAGCGCGCGCGTTTGAGGCCGACGATGGTCTGGCACAGCGTCGATTTGCCCATGCCGTTGCGGCCAACCACCGACAGGATGCCTGCCTCCAGTATCAGCGAAACACCTTGCAGCGCGTGGGATTCGCCATAGTAGACCTGCAGATCCTCGATGCGCAGGGCCGGAGTGCGCGGGGGGGGAGCCTTAGCCATGCTTGCCCCCCAGATACAGGTCCTGCACTTCGGGGTCGGCCTCGATTTCCGCAGGCGTACCTTCCTTGAACACCCGCCCGTTGTGCATCATCGACACGTAGCTGGACACCCGCAGCGCCACGTCCAGATCGTGTTCGATGATGATGTAGCCGATATGGGCGGGAAGGGCCGTCAGGATCGCCACCAGATCGCCGCGTTCGGCAGGCGACAGCCCCGCCGCCGGTTCGTCGAACAGGATGAAACGGGGCGCACCGGCCAGAGCCATCGCGATCTCCAACTGGCGCTGCTGGCCGTGGCTGAGGGTGCCCACGATTCGGTCGGCGTCCTCGTCAAGATGGACCGCGTGCAGGATGCTGTCGGCCTGGCCCATGTTCACGTCGCTTGCCCCCGGACGCAGCAGCGAAAACCGCCGCCGCGACACGCCGCGACAGGCGAGATAGACGTTGTCGCGGATGCTGAGGCCGTTGAACAACTGGCTGATCTGATAGGTCCGGCGCAACCCGCGCCGGATGCGTTCATGGGCGGGGATATCGGTGATATCCTCGCCAAAGAACTTGATGCGCCCGGCGGTGACCGGGAAATCGCCGGTGATGGCGTTGAACAGGGTGGTTTTCCCCGCCCCGTTCGACCCCAGAACCGCCCGCCGCTCGCCAGCAGTGATCCGCAGGCTGACGGCGTCCAGCGCCACAAGCGCCCCGAAATGGCGCGAGACGCCTGCAAGGTCCAGGGCGAACGCCCCGGTGCCCTGCAACCGCTCGCCGGTGATCGTCCGGGGCGCCTGCATCATCATTCGCAGGACGGGTTGTCGCGGTTGGCAACGCCCAGGGCCAGGAATTCGGCCGGGTCGATCCCCAGCGTCTGGTTGACCTGCGGCACCACCTTTTTCAGCTCGTTCACCAGGTTGCCATCCGGCCCGACCACGACCTCGGTCAGGAAGATATCGGCAATCGCGTTGCGGTTGGCGTCCAGCGACACCTTGCCGGTCGGCGTGTCGAACGACAGCCCGGCCAGCGCCGCCTGCAGTTTCGCCCCGCCATCCGAGGTGTCGCCCCCCACAGCCTCCAGCCCCATCAGGGTCGCCTTCATGTTCACGTAATAGGCATGCGCGAACAACGACGGCGAAGGGAAGGCGCCTTCCTGCGTCTTGTAGGCATCGACAAAGGCCATCCACGGCGCCGTGTCATTGGTGTCGGCAATCGGCCCGGCTGAAGGCGTTCCGATCAGCACATCGCGCAGCTTGCCTTCCGAGGTCAGCACGGTCTGATCGACGGTGATCGACCCGCCCACCAGCGGGGCCGTGCCGCCGGCCTGCTGATACTGGCCGAGGAAGTTGACCGCATCCGCGCCACCAAGCGCGACAAAGATCGCATCCACATCGTCGGGCAACCAGGCGATGACCGACGCGTAATCCTTGGTTCCCAGCGGCACCCAGGCTTTCGACGGCACCTTGCCGCCCGCCTTGCAGAATTCGGCCATGAACCCAAAGACCTGCGTGTAGGGGAAGCTGTAATCCTTGGCCACCACGGCGACCGATTTGTAGCCCTTTTCGGTAAAGGCATAGGTGCCCAGACCGGCCATCCACTGCGCGCCATCGGTGCCGAACCGGAAGAAGTTCGCCGCCGGATCGCGCAGCGTGGTGTCCTGTGCGGCGGAACTGCCGTTGATGAACGTCACGCCGGGTTGCGTCTTGGCATAGTCCTTGACCGCCAGCCCTTCGTCCCCCGACAAGGGTCCCACCAGAACCGTCACGCCGTCCTGTTCGACCAGCTTGCGCGCCGCGCGCACCGCCGAGTCGGGCGAGGCATCCGACGAGCCGCGCACGATCTCGATGTCCATGCCCGCGACCTTGCCGCCGACTTCGTCCACGGCCGTCATCGCGCCGCGCAACCCGTCTTCGCCCAGCACGGTGAACGGGCCTTCAAAGGTGGCCAGCACGCCGATCTTGATCGTCTCGGCCATTCCCGGTGCCACCAGACCGGTGGTGAACAGCAGGGCCATCATCGTCTTTTTCATGGTCTCTCCTCCCAAAGTGACATAACCCGCCGCGTCTGCGTGCGGGGCCTCAGCGTAGCGGTTCCTGCTGCATGCGGGGGGCATAGCGCGCCCACAGCCCCAGAAGCCCATCTGGCGACACGAAAACGATCGACAGAAATACCAATCCGATCAGGGTGTTGAACCGATCCGCCCCTACGATGTCGATGGCGAAGGTCTGCATCAGAACCACCACCACCGCGCCCAGAAACGGCCCGATGGGGTGGCGAAGCCCGCCGATCACCGCGATGATCAGCACATTGATCGCCGCCCCCACCCCGATGGTGCCGGGCGAAATGCGGCCGTTGAACCACACCAGCAGCACGCCCGCGACGCCCGCGATCACCCCCGCCAGGGCCCAGGCGAACACCTTGTGCGCGGTCACGTCATAACCCACCGCCGCCATCCGGCGCGGATTGTCACGGATTGCCTGCAGGGTCAGGCCGAAGGTGCTGCGCGCGCCATAAAGAACCGCCGCAAACGAAAGTACCGCCGCCCCGAGGCACAGATAGTAGAACGGCAGCGGGTCGCGCAGGCTGACCCCCCAGATCACCGGCGCGCGCAGACCTGACAGGCCGGAAAAGCCGTTGAAGATTTCGGCGTTCTGCTGGGTGAAATAGAACGTGGCGGTCGCGACCGCGAGGGTGATCATGATGGTATAGATCCCGGTCGTGCGCACCGCGATCCAGCCGATCAGCGCCGAGGCAACCGCCGCCAGCGCCACCGCCACCGGAACCACGATCCCCCAGGGCCAGCCAAATCCCATGATCCCGGTCGCGTTCTCTCCAAAGATCGCGACGCTGTAGCCTGCCACCCCGGCCACCGTGATCTGCGCCAGGCTGACCATGCCGCCATAGCCCGCCAGCACCATCAGGCTGAGCGCCAGCATGCCCCAGATCAGGGAATAGCCGCCGATCTGGGTCAGGAAGAAATCCGACGCGATGGCGGGAAACACCAGCAGCGCGAGGGCCAGCGCGGCATAGGGCGCGGTCATCTGCGCCCCCCCATCAGGCCCTGCGGGCGCACCGCCAGCGTCACCACCATGATGACGAAGGTCAGCGCGATGCCATAGGTCGGGAAATAGACCAGCCCCACCTGTTCGGCCAACCCGATCAGCAGCGCGCCGATCGCCGCCCCCGGGATCGACCCCAGCCCGCCGACGATCACCACCACGAGCGACGTCAGCAGATAGCGCACATCCTCGCCCGGGGCCACCGACAGCGCCGATCCGCCCACCACCCCGGCAAACCCCGCCAGCCCCGCGCCAAGCGCGAACACCAGCGCGAACACCCGATGCACGTTGACGCCGGACGCCGACAGCATCTCGCGATCGTCCACCCCGGCGCGGATTATCATCCCCACCCGCGTGCGGTTCAGCCCCAGCCACAGCCCGATGCCGATCACCACCGCCGCCGCCAGCACGATCAGCCGGTAGAACGGGTATTTCAGAAACACCAACGTCCCGTCCGATTTCACGACGGAAATCACCGGCAGCGTCACCGCGCCGTCCAGCCATGCGGGCGTCAGGATCTGATAGGTGGCACCCGACCAGACCGCCAGCATCAGATCCGCCGCCACAATGGATATTCCGATGGACACCAGCGTTTGCCGCAGGTCATCCCCCTCCAGCCGCCGGAACACCAGCACCTGCAGGGCCAGTCCCACCAGCGTCCCCACGGCAAACCCCGCCGCGACCCCGATCAGCCAGAATCCGGTGCGCGACGCCACCTCATACCCGACGTAAGCCCCCAGCAGATACAGCGAGCCATGCGCGAGGTTGACGTTGCGCATCAGCCCGAAGATCAGCGTGAAGCCCGACGCCACCAGAAAATACAACCCCGACAGCGTGAGGCCATTCAAGAGCGCCGACACGAAAGCCTTTTTCGAGATCAGAAGATCGCTCAACCACGCGGGCCAGACCGCGAAGACCAGCCAGCACAGCAGCGCGGCGGCGGCCAGTGCCACGACCCCCCAGCCCTGCCGCGCCGTGATCCCCTGGGGTTCGGCAAGGCTCATGCCGTCAACCGCCGCCGCGCTTCGTTCACCTTCGGGGCCTTGTGGAACTTGCCGTCCTTCATGATCGCCAACAGCCGGGTCTTGTCCTGCAGGATGCGCACATCGGCCAAGGGGTCGCCATCGACCAGCAGCAGGTCGGCCAGCCAGCCTTCCTTGATCATCCCCAGTTCGGTGCCCATGTTCATGATATGGCCGCCGAATTTGGTGGCCGCCTGAATTGCCTCCATCGGGGTGAAGCCCAGCATCTCGACAAAGGTCTGGATGTCCTTGGCGTTGGTCCCCTGCGGCGTCCAGGCGAACCCGTAATCGCCGCCGATGCAGATGCGGATGCCGCGCCGGTGCATCTTCTTCATCGTGGCGATGCACATCTCCAGCTCGCGTTCGTATTCCATCGACAAACGCCCGCCGGGCTTGATCCCCCATTGTTCGGCATGCCGCGCGGTGTTGATCAGCCAGGCGATGCCGGGGGCCACGATGTGGCGGTCCTTTGCCGCCTCCAGCGCGTCCAGCGCCTCTTCGTTGGCAAAGGACGCGTGATAGATGTTCTGGATGCCGTGCCGGATGCATTGCATCACCGACCCTGACGACCGCGCATGCGCCCCCACCACCTTGCCCCGGCATTTCGCCTCGGACACCGCCATCGCCACTTCTTCCTCGGCCATCGGGGTTTCCTCGGCCCCCATCCCGGTGATCGCCTCGCCGGACAGGTTCAGCTTGATGGCATCCACGCCGTATTTGATCAGGGTGCGCACGGTGCGGCGGACTTCCTCGGGGCCCGAAACCACCAGCCCCAGGTTCAGCCCCGGATGCGGAATGTGGGACGGGGCCGCATCGCCAAGGCCCCCCACGGTGGTGATCTCGGGCCCCGCTGCGAGGTAGCGCGGGCCGGGATAGCGGCCTTCGTTGATGAAGCGTTTGCAGACCACATCCAGCCGGGGTTTGGCCGCCGCAGCCCCCCGACCCGAGGTGAAGCCCGCGTCGATCACCAGCTTGGCCATTTCCATCGTGACCAGCATGTGTTCCTCGACCTCCATCATCTGGATGGGGTCGATGCCGGGGGCGTTGTTCCAGGACAGGTGCAGATGCGCGTCGATCAGGCCGGGCATCAGCGTGGCCCCGGCCCCGTCGATCACCGTGGCCCCGCCGCCCGAAGTGGTGCCGAACGACGACCCACCCCGCGTGATCCGCTTGATCCGGTTGCCCTGCACCAGCACCTCGCCGGTATAGGGATAATCCCCGCCCGCATCGAGGATCCGCACATTGGTGAACTGCGTGCCACCGGTGCCGTTGCCCCATCCGTTGTCGTCAGCCATGCCCTTCCCCCCTCAAATCGCGTGCCGCGCCAGATGGCCGGCGACCAGCCGCGCCGCAGCCCCCGCCTGTTCAACCGTAACCCAATGCCCGCAGCGGTCCAGCACCGTGATCTCTGCCCCGGCAATCGTGTCGGCCAACTGCTGCCCCATGCTGACCGGGGCCACCGGATCGGCGTCGCCCGTCACCAGCAGGACCGGCGCCTTGATCCGGCCCCCGTCGACCCGCCGCGCGCGGCCCAGAGCCTCGCAATTGCGGGCATAGCCTTCGGGCGGCTGGCGCAGGATCGATTCGCGCACAAAGGCCACCGCTGCGGGGGTCTCCTCATGCGTCCGCGCGGCAAGGGTCGCCGCGATGATCTGGTCGGCAATCCCGGCCATGCCTTGCGCCCGCGCCACGCCGGCCCGCGCCACCAGCCCGGTCCGCGCCGCCTCGGGCGGTTCGGTCAGCGCGCCGAACAGTACCAGACCCGCCACCCTGTCGGGCACGGTCGCCGCGATGTGCTGGCACACGATCGTTCCCATCGAATGGCCGACCAGATGCGCCACACGCAGCCCGGCCTCGTCCATCAGGTTCAGAACCGCCGCCGCATGCCCTTCGATCGACAGCGGCCCCGCCCCCATGTCGGACCGCCCTGACCCCGGCATGTCGGGCCGGATCACCCGATACGCGGCCAACGTCGCCATCAGCGGCTGAAACGTGTTCGACGTGCCGCCCAGCCCGTGGATCATCACCACCGCCGCGCCATCGCCCACAGTTTCAACCACCAGCGCCATCAGACCCGCACCCCGACCCGGTTTTCGATGGCCCCGATGCCGTCGATCTCGACCCGCACCACATCGCCGCCCCGCAGATAGCGCGGCGGGTCGAACCCGATGCCGACCCCGGCGGGGGTACCCGTCGCGATGATGTCGCCGGGGTTCAGGGTGATCCCCGCCGACAGGGTGGCGATCAGGGTGGGAATGTCGAAGATCAGGTCGCGCACTGCCTGATCCTGCCGCGCCTCGCCGTTGACGAAACAGCGCACCGCCGCCGTGGCCAGATCCACCGCGTCCGCCGTCACCGCCCAAGGCCCCATCGGGCAGAACGTGTCCTGCGATTTGCCGATCAGCCATTGGCTGTAGCGGCCCTGCAGATCGCGCGCGGTCACATCGTTGACGATGGTATAGCCCCAGACATGGTCCATTGCGGCAGCCTTCGATATCGCCCGCCCGCCGGTGCCGATGATCACCGCCAGTTCGCCCTCGTAATCCACGGCCGCCGACACGGCAGGGTCGATCTGCACCTCGGCCTGCGGGCCCACCACCGTTTCGGGCAGTTTCGAAAAGATGATCGGATGCGCGGGCACCACCCCGGCGGCTGCCGAACTGTCAAACCCGCTGGCCGCGAATTCGGCGGCATGGGCGCGGTAATTCTTGCCGACGCAAAAGATGTTGCGGCGCGGCAGCGGGATCGGCGCCTCCAGCGTCACTTGTGACAGCGGCATCGGCATCAGGGTACGCGGCAGCACGGCCCTCCCGATCAGCGCCAGCAGGCCCGCTTGCGCCTGATCCATCGGCAGATCGAACGCCGCCACGGTGCCCGCTGCCGGATCGACAAGCCCGACCCGCCGTTCCCCGGCGATCCGATAGGTTGCGATGTGCATTGACCCCTCCCAGGGCAAGTGGACCATTTCAGCCCAGCTTGTGAACCAATTGCCGTGATGCGATGAGTCGTTGCAAGAGGATTACCAGCAGATCGAGAGGAAAACGCAAAATTATCTGGCCAAGCCCGGCCTGATCGGATAATTGGTTCAAAGATGGTTCAAACGGGGGGGCGGCTATGGCGCGCGTCGGCGCTGAGGAGATCAAGCACTCGCTGCTGTCCCGTATCGCGCAGGGGGAATGGTCCGATGGCCGCCGCCTGCCGGCCGAGCGCGACCTGGCCGCCGAATATGGGGCCGCGCGCAACACGGTCCGCAAGGCGCTGGAGCAGATCGGGGCCGAGGGTCGGGTGACGCGGGCGGTCGGACAGGGCACCTTCCTGGCCGGAGAGTCCGCCGAATTCGGCGAGATCATGAAGACCGTCACCGGGGTTTCCCCCACCGACCTGATGGCGGTGCGCGCCATGGTGGAACCGCAGGCCGCCGCCATCGCCGCGACCCGGGCCAGCGCCGCCGATCTGGAGCAGATTGCCGAAGCGCACCGGGCAGCCTGTGCCGAAACCGAGACCGCGCAGTTCGAACACTGGGACGCGGTGTTTCACCAGCGCATCTTTGCCGCCGCGCGCAACGACCTGCTGTTGAGCCTGCACGACATCCTGCGGGTCGTGCGCAACCGCAACCCGTGGATCGAACTGAAACGCAAGACGTTCAGCGAGGGCCGGCGCCTCGACTATTGCGGCCAGCACGCCCGGATCCTGACCGCACTGGTCCAGCGCGATGCCGAAGGGGCGGCACATGGCATGCGCGACCACATGGAAGCGATCGAAACCAACCTGTTCGGCCGTCGGTAGGCCGGTCGGGAGGGGCAGACGTGCCCCGCCCGATCAGCGGCAGCCGGTCAGGCGGGCATCCGCGCCTCGACCATCCCGGCATACCAGCTTGCCCCGAACGGGATCGCGGTATCGTCGAAGTTGTAGGCGGGATTGTGCACATCCGCCGTATCGCCGTTGCCGAGGAAGATGTAGGCCCCCGGCCGCTCGATCAGCATGAAGCTGAAATCCTCGGATCCCATCAGGGGCGGGGTGTCGGCATCGACCTGCCCCGACACTGCACGGGCCACCTCGACCGCAAAGCCGGTGTTTTCCGCCGCGTTCACCGTCACCGGATAACCGCGTTTGTACTCGACCACCGCCTGCGCGCCCAGGGCCTGCGCGGTGCCTGTCACGATCTCGGAAATCCGCCGCTCGACATAATCCTGCACGGCGAAATCCATCGTCCGGACCGTGCCCTTCATCCTGACCACCTGCGGGATCACGTTGTGCGCGGTGCTGTCGGTGGCGACGGTGCAGACGCTGACCACCACCTGTTTCAACGGGTCGACCCCGCGCGAGGCGATCGTCTGCAGCGCCACGATGATGTGCGCCGCCACCACGGTCGTGTCGATGCAGTCATGCGGTTTCGCCGCGTGGCCGCCCCTGCCTGTCACCGTGATCTCGAACTGGTCGGCGGCGGCCATCATCGCGCCGGGGCGGATCGCGAAGTGCCCCACCGGGATGCCCGGCATGTTGTGCATGCCATACACCTCCTGGATGCCCCAGCGGTCCATCATGCCGGCCTCGCACATCTCGCGCCCGCCGCCGCCGCCCTCTTCGGCGGGTTGAAAGATCACCACCGTGGTGCCGTCGAAATTCCGCGTCTCGGCCAGGTATTGCGCGGCCCCCAGCAACATCGTGGTGTGCCCGTCGTGGCCGCAGGCATGCATCGCACCGGGCGTCGTGCTGGCATATTCCACCCCAGTCTGTTCATGGATCGGCAGCGCGTCCATGTCGGCGCGCAGGCCCACCACCCGGCCCGACCCGGTGGCGCGGCCCCGGATCACCCCGATCACCCCGGTGCGCCCGATGCCCTCCACCACCTCGTCGCAGCCATAGGAGCGCAAGAGGTCAGCCACCCGGGCCGCAGTGCGGTGCACGTCGAACAGCAGTTCGGGATGCGCGTGGAAATCCTGCCGGATGGCGGCAAGCTCGGGCAGCAGGTCGGCGATGCGGTTCTTGACGGGCATGGGGCGGTCTCCTTTTGCCGTCAGCCTGCGCCAAGCCTGCGCTGCCCGCAACCCCCTACCCGAACCGCCGCGCCGCATCCAGCGCAAGCCCGGTGCCGACCGACCCCAGCATGTCCCCGGTGGCAATCCGCACCCCCGGCAGTTCGGCCCCGACCAGCGCGCGCAGCACAGGCAGGCCCGACGAACCCCCCGTCATGAACACCGTCCCGACCTGATCGGGCCGCACCCCGGCCGCCGCGAGCAGCCCCCGCATCGTGCCCGCAATCCGCGCCAGCGGGGCCGCCACCGCCGCCTCGAACCCCGCGCGGGTCGCCAGCGGGTTCGGCCCCCCGGTCAGGCCCGACAGCGCCAGCCGCGCCACCTCTGCCCCCGACAGGGCGATCTTGGCCTCCTCCACCGCCATCGCCAGCCCGTGCCCGGCCCGCTGGTCGATCACCCGGCGCAGCCGCGCGATGCGTTCGGGGTGATCGGCGACGGCCGCCAGCGCCTTGAGGTCGACCTCGATCCGCTGGGTATACAGAAAGTTGATCCGGTGCCAGGTCGCGAGGTCGAGGTAATAGTGTCGCGGCATCACCGCGCGGCCCTGCCCGGTGGTGGTCAGATAGCCCAGACCCGGCATCACCTCGGCCAGGCTCAGCAGCCGGTCGAAATCGGTGCCACCGACCCGGATCCCGTCGTTGGCCAGAATGTCCGGCCCCCGGTCCGCCAGTTTCGCCCGATCTGGCGACACCCGGACGATCGAGAAATCCGATGTCCCGCCCCCGATGTCGACGATCAGCACCAGCTCTTCGCCCGCGATGCCGCTTTCGTAATCCAGCGCCGCCGCGATCGGTTCATACTGAAACCCGATGTCGCGGAACCCGACGCTTGCGGCGATCTCGGCCAGCACGCCCTGCGCGGCCAGATCCCCCGCCGGGTCGTTTTCGACGAAATGCACCGGGCGGCCCAACACCACCGCCGTGATCCCCGGCTGCACCGCGTCCAGCCGGGCGCGCAGTTCGGCAAAGAACCGCGCGACGATGTCACGGAACGAGACGGCCCGGTTGCCCACCCGGGTGCGGTCGTTGATCAGCGACGATCCCAGCGTGCTTTTCAGGCCGCGCATCAGCCGCCCCTCCTCGCCGCGCACATAAGCCTGCAGTGCGGCGCGGCCGAATTCCGGTGGGTCTTCGGAATGCCAGAACACCGCCGAGGGCAGCGTCACATGATCGCCCTCCAGCGCGATCAGCCGGGGCTCGTCGCCAGAAGCCAGCGCCACCGTCGAATTCGACGTGCCGAAATCGATCCCGCAGGTCTGGGCTGGCATGGGTCTCTCCGCTTGCGAAGGCGGCTAGGTAGCCCGGCCCCAAGCCGGGGTAAACCCTGAAAGTGCCGCTACAGGGACGGCCCCACGGCCACGCCGCTGCCGTCGCCGAACCGCGACAGCCGGAACCGGCGCAGGTCATGCCCCACGTTGCGCCCCGCCACCAGATCGGCCACCACCCGGCCCAGGCCCGGGCCGATGCCGAACCCGTGCCCCGACAGACCGGTGGCGATCACCAGTCCCGGGATCGCCGCCACCCGGTCGATCACCGGCACCACATCGGGCATGGTGTCGATCATCCCGCCCCAGGCCACGCGCACCTGCGGCCGCCCCAAGCCTGGAAAGGCCGCCGCGAAACTGTCGAGGATGCGGCGGATGGTGTTTTGGTTCGGGGCGGGGTTCAGCACCCGCATGTCCTCGAAGGGCGAGCGTCGGTCCACGTCCCAGACGCGCGGGGTGGACCATCCGTCGGGAAAGCCCTTGGGCGCGGCAAGCCGGAAGGTCGTGCTGGTGAAATCCTTTTTCAGCACCGGCAGATAGGCCCCGACATGCCGGAACGCATCGCGTCCGAGGTAGAAGTCGTGCTCGGCCCCCGGCGCCAGCGTATAGCCGCCATCCGCCCGCCTGCGGAAGGCAAAGTCGTTGTCGGTGGCCGCCCCTTCGTGAAACTGCGGCATCGGCGCGGTCGCGGCCACCGAGGCCAGCACCGACAGTTGCGGGATGCGCACGCCCTGGGCCGCGAGGAACAGCGATGACCATGCCCCCCCCGCCACCACCACCTGCGCGCAGGCAATGCGGCCCCGTTCGGTCACCACCCCGGCCACGGCACCGGCGGCGATGTCCAGACCGCGCACCGCGCAATCCTCGACGATCACCGCGCCGCGTCGCACCGCCGCGCAGGCCAGCAGCGGAACGGCATGGGCAGGTTCGGCGCGGGCATCCGACGGAGTGGCGATGGCGCCCATCCAGTTGGCCTTGTGCCCGGGAAACGCCGCGTCAACCTCGGCGCGCGACAGCATCCGGCTGTCGACCCCGTGGGCGCGGGCGTGTGGCAACCAGGCCTCGTAAGCGTCATAGTCCTTCTGCCGGTTTGCCAGATACATCGTGCCCGCCTGCCGAAACCCCAATCCGTCGCCCAGTTCGCCCGCAAGCTGCCGCCAGATCGACAGGCTTTCCACCATGATCGGCAATTCGTCGGGGTCGCGGCACTGCTGGCGGATCCAGCCCCAGTTGCGGCTGGATTGCTCGCCCGCCACCCGGCCCTTTTCGCTGACCACCACCGACAGGCCGCGTTCGGCCAGGTGATAGGCCGTCATCACCCCCATCACGCCGCCGCCGATCACCACCACATCGCAGGCGGCGGGCAGCGGGGCCGCGAACCGCACCGGCACGCTTTCCGTCATCGGGAAGATCACGCCAGCGCCTCCACCAGACGGCGCATGAAGGCATGCCCGGCCTGAAACTGCGCCACCTCCAGATACTCGTCCGGCTGATGCGCCTGCGCGATGTCGCCCGGCCCGCAGACCACCGCCGAATAGCCCGCCGCCTGAAACTGCCCGGCTTCGGTGCCGTAACTGACCACACCCGACCCGTTCTCGCCGGTCAGGTGCCGCACCAGCGCCTCGGCCGCGCCGGCCACTTCGGGCACCAGCGGCGGGACGGCAAAGAACCGGTCCAGATGGACCCCGGCCTCGGGGCGCACCGCCCGCATCGCCGCCGCCATCCGCGCCGCCTCCGCCTCCAGCGCCTGTGCCCAGGCCTCTACCGATTCCCCCGGCACCACGCGGAATTCCATCACGAACCGGCAGTCGGCGGCTGTGATGTTGTGCGCGGTGCCGCCCGCGATCATGCCCGAATGCAGCGTGGTATAGTTGGGGCGGAACCCGGCGGCCAGCGGCGTGACCGGCTTGGCCGCGTTGGCCTCGTTCTGCGCGTTCATCCAGTGGATCAGCCGGGCGGCTTCCATGATCGCCGACACGCCTTCGGGCAGCAGCGAGGAATGCACCTCGAACCCTTTGACATGCACCCGGTATCCGGTGCCGCCCTTGTGCCCGGTGATGAGGCCCATCCCCGACGGCTCGCCGATCAGCGCCACCGAGGCCTGCGGCAGCACGCCCTGCATCGCCGCGATCATCGGCGGCGCCCCGGTGCAGCCAAGCTCTTCGTCATAGGAGATCGCGATCTGAAGGGGGCGCGTCACACGGGCGCGCGCGGCCTCGACCAGCGCCCAGATCGCCAGCGCGAGATACCCCTTCATGTCGCAGGTGCCGCGCCCGTAAAGTCGGCCCTGCCGTTCGGTCACCACGAAGGGATCGCTGGTCCAGGTCTGACCCTCCACCGGGACCACATCGGAATGCCCCGACAGCAGCACGCCCCCCGCCACCATCGGGCCGACATGGGCGAACAGCGCGGCCTTCTGCCGATCCTCGTTCCAGTGGCGGTGGGCGGTGATGCCGTGACCCGCCAGATAGCCTTCGACCCAGTTGATCAGCCCCAGATTGCTGTCGCGGCTGATCGTGGGAAAGCCCACCAGGTGGTCAAGGATCTGGCGCGGAGCAAGGCTGGTCATCGGGTTCCCCATATCTGGTGGTCCAAGGTGACCTTGGCCCCTGCCGGTGTCAACGGTCGCAATCCGCCGCGATGACGCAGCGGAAATCGCCCAAGATTCGGGATTGAAGGGTGCGCAAAAATAGACAACAGTTGATCCCACGACCGGCGGCGGCACAGATCGCCACGCAATAAACAAAAGACTATCAACGACTTGGGAGCAATACATGCCCGATGGGGGCCAAAGCGTCCTTGATGTCAGGGACCTTGTGACCGTGTTCCGCACCCGCGGCGGCGAGGTCCACGCCGTCAACTCGGTCAGCTTTCATGTGGAGCGTGGTGAATTGTTGGGCGTCGTGGGCGAAAGCGGGTCCGGCAAGTCGGTCACCATGATGTCGCTGATCGGGCTGCTGCCGTCGCCCCCCGCCGATGTGCGCGGCGGCGAGGTCTGGCTGGACGGGCGCGACATCCTGAAGATCAGCGCGGATGCGTTGCGCGACCTGCGCGGAGCCCGCGTCGGATTCGTGTTCCAGGACCCGATGACCAGCCTCAACCCGGTGTTCACCGTCGGCAACCAGATCATGGAGCCGCTGATCCGTCACCTGGGCATGACCCGCGAACGGGCGCGGCTGCGGGCCGCCGAATTGCTGGATCTGGTGGGCATCCCCGATGCGGCCAAACGGCTGGGCGCCTATCCGCACCAGTTTTCCGGCGGCATGCGGCAGCGGGTGATGATCGCGATCGCGCTGGCCTGCGACCCCGATGTGCTGATCGCCGATGAACCCACGACCGCGCTGGACGTGACGATCCAGGCGCAGATCCTGGAACTGGTCAAGGATTTGCGGGCCAAGCTGGGCATGGCGATCATCTGGATCACCCATGATCTGGGGGTGATTGCGGGTATCGCCGACCGGGTGATGGTCATGTATGCGGGGCAGGTTGTGGAACAGGCCCCGGTGAAGGAGCTGTTCGGCAACCCGCAGCACCCCTATACCCGCGCGCTGCTGAAGACGATCCCGGCCATCTCGGGCCCGCGGGAGGATCGCCTGCAGGTCATCGAAGGCCAGCCGCCGATCATGGGGGCGCCGCCGGTGGCCTGTGCGTTCCGCAGCCGCTGCCCGCATGCATTCGACCGATGCCACCGCGAAAACCCGCAACGCCGGGCGATCGACGGGCTGCCGCTGGGACAGGGCCATGACGTTGCCTGCCACTGGGGGGCGACGCATGTCTGACCGGGCCGCTCTTTCGCCCTGTCGGGCGTCATCGCGGGCCTGCCGACGCGCGACCGCAGGGACGCGAGGAGGGCCCCATGCTTGACGCCACCCCGCAGGCGCTGGTGCAGGTCCGCGACCTCAAGATGTATTTCCCGATCTACAGCGGCGTGCTGCGCCGCCACACCGGCGATGTGAAAGCGGTGGATGGGGTCAGCTTCGACATCCTGCAGGGCGAAACGCTGGGGCTTGTCGGCGAATCCGGCTGCGGCAAATCCACCGTGGGCCGCGCGCTGCTGCGGCTTTACGACCCCACCGCCGGATCGGTGACAATCGACGGCGACGACATCGCCAAGCTGTCGCCCGAGGCGTTGCGCCGCAAGCGTCCGACCATGCAGATGGTGTTTCAGGACCCGCAGGCCAGTCTCAACCCGCGCATGACGCTGGCCGACATCATCGGCGAGCCGCTGGTCGAGCATACCGCCTGGACCGCCGAGCGGCGGCTCGAGCGCATCCACGAGCTGATGGACGCGGTCAGCCTGAACCGCCGCTTTGCCAACCGGTTTCCCTATGAATTCTCGGGCGGGCAGCGCCAGCGGATCGGCATCGCGCGGGCTTTGGCGCTGAACCCCAAATTCATCGTCTGCGACGAGCCGATCGCGGCGCTCGACGTGTCGATCCAGGCGCAGGTGGTGAACCTGCTGGAGGATTTGCAGGACCGGCTGGGGCTGACCTATCTGTTCATCAGCCACGATCTGTCGATGGTGCGCCACATCGCGGACCGGGTGGCGGTGATGTATCTGGGCCGGATCGCCGAACTGTCACCCCGCGACGCGCTGTATGCCAACCCCCTGCATCCCTATGCCGAAGCCCTGCTGTCAGCGGTGCCGGAACCCGATCCGAACCACGCCGCGCGCCGGACCCGCATCATCCTGAAAGGCGACGTGCCGTCGCCCGCCAACCCTCCCAAGGGGTGCAATTTCTCGACCCGCTGCCCGCGGGTCTTTGACCGCTGCCGTGTCGAGAAACCCGATCTCGTGCAGGTGGAGCCCGGGCGCCTTGTCGCCTGCCACCTTCATGCCCGCGATACGAAACCTGCCGGATCAACCGGCAGACCCGAGGCGACAGAGCTTTTTCAACAAGGAGCACCCACATGAAACTGAAAACCGCCCTTCTGGGCGCGGCCGCCGCCTTTGCCCTGGCGCCCGCCGCCCAGGCCGAACGCGGAACGGATGGCGAGCTGAAGCTGACCTTCCCGCAGGCCGTGTCGATCATGAACCCCTACCTGTCGGGGGGCACCAAGGATATCTGGGGTTCGTCGATGGTGCTGGAGCCGATGGCCGGCATCGACCCGGAAGGCAACCTGATCCCGAAGCTGGCGGTCGAGATTCCGACGCTGGAAAACGGTGGCATCTCGGCCGACATGATGTCGATCACCTGGAAACTGCAGCCGGGCCTGATGTGGTCGGACGGCACGCCGGTGACCGCCGAGGACGCCGTGTTCACCGCCGCCTATTGCATGGACCCGGCGGGCGGCTGCAGCCAGGCGACCAAGTATGAAGGCGTGGCGAGCGTCGAGGCGGTCGATGCAAGCACCGTCAAGGTGACCTTCACCGCGCCCAAACCGAACCCCTACACCGCCTTCGTCGGAGCACTCGCCCCGATCCTGCAGAAGGCGCAGTTCGCCGCCTGCACCGGCGCTGCGGCCCCCACCTGCACCGATGCCAACAACATGCCGGTCGGCACCGGCCCCTACAAGGTCACCGGCTTTGCGGTCAACGACACCGTGTCGTTCGAGGCGAACCCGAACTACCGTGACCCCGCGAAACCGGCCTTTGCCAGCGCGGTGATCAAGGGCGGCGGCGATGCCGAAGGCTCGGCCCGTGCGGTCATGGAAACCGGCGAGTTCGACTATGCCTGGAACACCCAGATCCCGCCCGACAGCCAGGCCGCAATGGCCGCCGCCGGCAAGGGCCAGTTCGTGGTGGCCTTCGGCACGCTGGTCGAACGGATCGAGATGAACACCACCAACCCGTCGGCAGACCTGCCCGAGGGCGAGCGTTCGACCGCCAAGCACCCCCACCCGATCCTGTCGGACATCCGGGTGCGCACCGCGCTGTCCAAGGCGATCGACCGCTCGATCCTGGTCGAGGTCGGCTATGGCGCGGGCGGCAAGCCCACCTGCAACGTGATCCCCGGCCCCGCCGCCTGGGCGTCGGACAACACCGCCTGCCTGACGCAGGACATGCCCGGCGCGATGGCGCTGCTGGACGAAGCCGGCTGGGTTGACAGCGACGGCGACAAGATCCGCGACAAGGACGGCAAGAAACTGTCGATCCTGTATCAGACCACCGTCAACCCGATCCGTCAGGATTTCCAGGCGCTGATCAAGGATTGGTGGACCGAGCTGGGCGTCGAAGTCGAGCTGAAGGCCATCGACCCGAGCGTGTTCTTCGGCGGGGACGCAGGTTCGCCCGACACGTTCCAGAAGTTCTATGCCGATGTCGAGATGTATGCCAACAACTCCGACAGCCCCGATCCGGAAGTCTATCTGGGCCAATACCAGTGCAAGAACGCGCCGCGCCCGGAAACCCAGTGGCAGGGCGAAAACATCAACCGGTTCTGCGACCCGGCCTATGACGCCATGATCGCCGAACTGTCGACCACCACCGACATCGCGGCCCGGCAGGAGCTGGCGAAAAAGCTGAACGACATGGTAACGAAGGACAGCATGATCGTCGTCCCGCTGGTGCACCGCGGCACGCTGTCGGCCCATTCGCTGACCTTGGGCGGCGTGGTGATGAACTCGTGGGACAGCGAGTTGTGGAACATCGCCGACTGGTATCGGATGAAGTGATCTGACGGATCCCCGGGCGGGGCCGGTGTTTCCGGCCCCGCCTTTTTTGCAACCCGGCTCGATCAAAGGCATCGCCGCGCATGCTCACCTTCACGCTCCGCAGGCTCCTTGTCGCCATTCCCACCCTGCTGTTCATCAGCCTGGTGATCTTTCTGCTGGTCGATCTGGCCCCCGGATCGCCGCTGTCCGACATTCCGCTGACCATTCCGCCCGATGTCCGGGCACGGATGATTGCGGCCCTGGGGGCGGATCAGCCGGTGTTCGTGCGCTATCTGCTTTGGCTGCGGCAGTTTTTCCTGGTGGAGCCCGCTTACCTGTTCGATAGCTGGTTCGGCACCAATCTTGCGAACGGCGCGCAGCGGATCGTGTCGTGGCAGTCGCGCAGCCCGGTGTTCGACATCATCGGCCAACGGATGCCGCAAACCCTGACGGTGATCGGCACTGCCTATCTGGTGGGCATCACCATCGCCCTGCCGATCGGCATCTATTCGGCCTACCGGCAATATTCGATCTTCGACCAGTTGGGCACGCTGTTCGCCATGATCGGGTTTTCGGTGCCGACGTTCTTTTCCGGCACGCTGTTCATCATCATCTTCGCGGTCTGGCTGGGCTGGCTGCCGACGAAATACGACACCCAGTTGCAGGTCGTCGACTGGGAGACCTTCAAGGAGCAGCTTCGCCAGATGGCCCTGCCGGTGATGACGCTGGGGCTGGCCAATGCCGCCGCGATCAGCCGCTACATGCGGTCGTCGATGCTCGACAACATGACCCAGGACTATGTCCGCACCGCGCGGGCCAAGGGGATGACCGAGCGCACCGTGGTGTTGAAACACGTCTTGCGCAACTCGATGATTCCGGTGGTCACCGTCATCGCCCTTGGCATCCCGTCGATCTTCGGCGGCGCGATCATCACCGAAAACCTGTTCGGGGTGAACGGCATCGGGGCGGCGCTGATCGGGGCGATCAACGCCAGCGACCTGCCGATGGTGCAGACGCTTGCCTTCATCTTTGCCGTGCTGATCGTGACGTTCAACCTGATCGCCGACGTGATCTACGGCCTTCTCGACCCGAGGATCCGCTATGACTGAGGTTTCCCGCGAGGGTCAGACGGCGCAGGACCGGCCGGTCAGCGCCCGCAGCGCGATCTGGCGGCAGTTTCGCACCCACAAGGGCGCGGTGTTCGGGCTGGCGGTCCTGACTTTTCTGGTGCTGGCGGTGCTGGTGGGTCCGTATTTCTGGGACCCCGAAAAGCTGAGCGTGGCGCAGGCGATGAAGGTGCGCAACAAGCCGCCCAGCCTGCAGTTTCCCTTGGGCACTGATCAGTTGGGCCGCGACATGCTGCAGCGGATGATGCAGGCCGGAAAGGTGTCGCTGGCGGTGGGGTTCGTGGCGATGGCGATCGCCATCCTGTTCGGCACGACGATCGGGGTGCTGGCTGGGTATTTCCGCAGGCTGGACGGGCCGCTGATGCGGATGACCGACATGTTTCTGGCGCTGCCGCTGATCCCGCTGCTCCTCGTGATGGTGATGCTGTTTCGCGACCGCATTGCGTCCCTGCTGGGGCCCGAGCTGGGGGCGTTCACGCTGATCGTGTTCGCCATCGGCGTGACGTCGTGGATGCAGGCGGCGCGGGTGGTGCGCGGCGAGGTTCTGGCGCTGAAGGAGCGGGAATACGTGCTGGCGGCGCGGTCGATCGGGGCGATCCCGCGCCGGATCATCTGGCGGCACATCCTGCCCAATGTCGTCTCTCCCGTCATGGTGGCGGCGACGCTGGGGGTGGCCGAGGCGATCATCACCGAATCGGTGCTGTCGTTCCTGGGCCTGGGCTTTCCGCCGGATTTCCCGACCTGGGGGCGGCTGCTGTTCGACGGGCTGCAATACATGCAGCTTTACCCCGAGCGGGTGATCTGGCCCGGCCTTGCGATCTCGCTGACCGTGCTCAGCGTCAACTACATCGGCGACGGGCTGCGCGATGCGCTGGATCCCCGCATTCGCGGGCGGTGACGGTGGCAGAGGGGGTTTCACACCCCTGTCGTTCCCTGGTCATCGGACCACTGGACGACCCCGTGGGACGTTCTTGAACAGATAAGCGGGGTCAGTCGAGGTGGTTGCGGATGCGCCGCACCATCAGCCAGACGAGCAGGATCACCACGGGCGTCAGCAGGGCGGTTGCCATGCCCTTTGACAGGCCGAGCGGTTCGGTCACCGGATAGACCGCATAGGCGGCCAGATTGACGGCGTAATAGCTGATCGCGACGGTGGACAGGCCTTCGACGGTGCGCTGCAGCCGCAGTTGCAGGTCGGCCCGGCGGTCCATCGATTCGAGCAGTTTCTGGTTCTGCGCCGAGCGTTCCACATCGACGCGGGTGCGCAGCAATTCGGCGGCGCGCTGCGCCCGTTCGGCCATGCCGCGCAGCCGGCCTTCGGCGGATTTCACCGTGCGCATCGCCGGATCATAGCGCCGCATCATGAATTCGCCGAACGTCTGGCGGCCTTCGACGCGCTGCTCGCGCAGCACCTCGATCCGCTGATGCACGATCGCCTCATAGGCCCCGGTGGCCCCGAACCGGAAGGAAAACTGCACGGCGAGGCTTTCCAGTTCCGCCGAGATCGTCAGCAATTCGTGCAGCGCCGCCTCGGGTGACGGCTCGGCGGCATCGAGGCCCGACACAAGCGCCGACAGTTTGGGATCGAGCGCGTTCAGCCGCCCCGTCAGGGTCCGCGACCGCATCAGCCCCAGCATCGACATCGCGCGATAGGTCTCGATCTCGCACAGCCGCTGCACGATCCGCCCGACGCGGCGCGGGCCGGTGCCGGGGCGCACGAACACCGCAAAGCGCATGTGCCCCGCGCTGTCGATCCGGAAATCGCCCGCGATGATCGCCGCGCCGTCCACCACATGGCTGGCGGCAAGGCTTTCGGGCACGAACCAGTCCTCCAGCTTGGCCAGCACGTCGGCCTCGCTGTCGGGCATCGGCTCCACCCGGATCAGCACCGACACCAGCCGCTTGCCGGGGGCGAGGCTCAGCCAGTCTTCGGGGAACACTTCGACCTCGGCCGGGTCGAAGGCACGCTGCGAGACCCCCTTGGTGAAGGCCGAATAGGTCACGAATTCGGTGTGGCTTTCCCATTTCAGATCGGTCTTGCCGAGCTTGGCCGAGAAATGCGTGGCCTCCGGCGTGGGATGGGTGGTGGCATGCCGGTCCAGCAGCGCCAGCAGATGCGCGCGGTCGCGGCCCCGGTCGCGGTTGGCCGCATCCGATGGCTCCTTGATCGCCACATAGACCGCGTGGCACGGCACCTCCAGCTCGGGGAACGGCCGGGCATGCAGCTCGTTGACCAGGGGATAGCGTTGCGGGTGATCTTCGATGGGCATGACGCCTCCGACATTCTTCCCTTGTCAGATAAGCCGGATGCTCTTTGCGTGCCAGCCCTTTGGCAGAAGACCAGGGCAATCGATGCAAAAGGGCCCCGCAAACGCTGCGAGGCCCGCAAAGCAGCCCGGAGATTGGGCAGCCTTCAGTCGATCAACGGCAAAAGCGCATCCAGCGACTTCTTGGCGTCACCATAGAACATCCGGGTGTTTTCCTTGAAGAACAGCGGGTTCTCGATGCCGGAATACCCGGTGCCCTGCCCGCGCTTGCTGACAAACACCTGTTTGGCCTTCCAGCATTCCAGAACCGGCATCCCGGCGATCGGGCTGTTCGGGTCGTCCTGCGCCGCCGGATTCACGATGTCGTTCGACCCGATCACGATGGCGACGTCGGTGGTGGGGAAATCCTCGTTGATCTCGTCCATCTCCAGCACGATGTCATAGGGCACCTTCGCCTCGGCCAGCAGCACGTTCATGTGGCCGGGCAGACGGCCCGCAACGGGGTGGATCGCAAAGCGCACCGTCTTGCCCTTGGCGCGCAGTTTGCGGGTCAACTCGCTGACCGCCTGCTGGGCCTGCGCCACCGCCATGCCGTAACCCGGGATGATGATGATGCTGTCGGCGTCGTTCAGCGCCGCCGCCACGCCTTCGGTGTCAATCGCAATCTGCTCGCCGGTGATTTCCTGCGCGGGGCCGCTGGTGCCGCCGAAGCCGCCGAGGATGACGCTGATGAACGACCGGTTCATCGCCTTGCACATGATGTAGCTCAGGATCGCCCCCGAAGACCCCACCAGCGCGCCGACCACGATCAGCAGGTCGTTGGACAGCGAAAACCCGATCGCCGCCGCCGCCCAGCCGGAATAGCTGTTCAGCATCGACACCACCACCGGCATGTCCGCCCCACCGATCCCCATGATCAGGTGATAGCCGATGAAGAACGCGGCCAGCGTCATCACCAGCAGCGCGAGGGTGGAACCCGACTGCAGATAGACCACCAGCAGCACCAGCGACAGCGCCGCCGCCCCCGCGTTCAGCAGATGCCCGCCCGGCAGCTTTTTCGCCTTGCCGTCGACCTTGCCCGCCAGCTTGCCGAAGGCGATCACCGACCCGGTGAACGTCACCGCCCCGATGAACACGCCCAGGAAGGTCTCGATCCGCAGGATCGAAATCTCGACCCCCGACTTGTGCGCGATCACCCCGGCAAAGCCGGTCAGCGCCGCCCGCGCTTCTTCGGCCAGGCGCGCCACCGACACCATCTCGATATGGGTGTTGAACCCGATGAACACCGCCGCCAGACCGACGAGGCTGTGCATCGCCGCGACCAGTTGCGGCATTTCGGTCATCTGCACGCGCTGCGCCACGACCCAGCCGATCGCGCCGCCCATCACCAGCATGACCAGCGTCGCCCCCCAGTTGCCCGCGCCGGGGCCCGCAATCGTTGCGACCACCGCAAGGCCCATGCCCGCAATGCCATACCAGACCGCGCGTTTCGCACTTTCCTGCCCCGACAACCCCCCGAGCGAGAGGATGAACAGAACCGCTGCAACGACGTAAGCCGCCGTGGTAAATCCGTAGTCCATCGTGGCCCCCTTACGACTTCTGGAACATGGCGAGCATGCGCCGGGTGACCATGAAGCCACCGAAAATGTTGATCCCGGCCATGAACACCGCCAGCCCGGCCAGCAGGATCACCAGATACGACCCCGACCCGATCTGCATCAGCGCGCCCAGGATGATGATCGACGAGATGGCGTTGGTCACCGCCATCAGCGGCGTGTGCAGCGAGTGCGACACGTTCCAGATCACCTGGAACCCGATGAATACCGACAGCACGAACACGATGAAGTGCGACATGAAACTGGCCGGAGTATAAAGCCCCGCCAACAGCATCAACCCGCCGCCAATCGCCAGCATCCCCACCTGATTGCGGGTCTGCGCCTTGAACACGGCCACCTCTTGCGCGCGCCGTTCCACCGGGGTCAGTTCCACGACCTTCGGCTTCGGCTTGGCCGCGGCAATGGCGGCAATCTTCGGCGGCGGTGGCGGATAGGTGATCTCGCCCCCCTTGGCGACCGTCGCGCCCCGGATCACGTCATCGTCCATGTTGTGAGCAATCACACCATCTTTCTTCGGTGTAAGGTCGGTCAACATGTGCCTGATATTGGTAGAATAAAGCGTCGAGGCTTGCGCCGCCATCCGGCTGGGGAAATCGGTGTATCCCACCACCGTCACGCCATTGTCGCTGACGATCTTCTGATCCGGCACCGTCAGCTCACAGTTGCCGCCACGTTCTGCCGCCAGATCCACGATCACCGACCCGGGCTTCATCGCCGCCACCATCTCGGCGGTCCACAGCTTCGGCGCAGGCCGCCCGGGGATCAGCGCGGTGGTGATGACAATATCCATCTCCGGGGCCAATTCGCTGAACTTCGCCAACTGCTTGGCCGCAAAGGCCGGGCTCGACGGGGCCGCATAGCCCCCCGTCGCCGCCCCGTCGGGCAATTCGCTGGCGTCGAACTCCAGATAGACGAAACTCGCCCCCATCGATTCGATCTGCTCGGCCACCTCGGGGCGCACGTCGAAGGCGTAGACGATGGCCCCCAACGAAACGGAGGTCCCGATCGCCGCCAACCCCGCCACGCCCGCGCCCACGATCAGAACCTTGGCGGGCGGCACCTTGCCCGCCGCCGTGACCTGACCCGTGAAGAACCGCCCGAAATTCGACCCCGCCTCGATCACCGCGCGATAGCCCGCGATATTCGCCATCGAAGACAGCGCATCCATCTTCTGCGCGCGGGAAATCCGCGGAACCATGTCCATCGCCACCACGGTCGCACCGCGGGCCTTGGCAATCTCGAGCAAGTCCGGGTTCTGCGCCGGCCAGAAGAACGAAATCAGCGTCTGCCCCTCGCGCAGGTGCCCGGCTTCCGAAACCTCCGGGCCGCGCACCTTGACCAGCACATCGGCAGCGGCGATCACCGACCCTGCATCGGGCAACACTTCGACACCCGCCCCGGCATAGAGCGCATCCGAGAACCCGGCCTTCGCCCCGGCCCCCGCCTCGATGCAGCAGCTATGACCCAGCTTCACCAGTTGAGCCGCCGAGTCCGGCGTCATCGCCACCCGGTTCTCGCCCGCAAAGATTTCCTTCAGTGCACCGATCTTCACTGCCCGCCCCCCGTGATGCTTTCAGCCCGCGACCCATATCATCGCGCAACAATATTTCAACGCCTGTTTGCCGCAATGCGGAAAAAACCCGAATCGCCCTAGCCCTTGGGCAGCCACCGACCCGTGCGCGCCGCCCAATCGTCAAACGCCGCTCCGAAGCCCGCCCGCAGCATCGCCTCTTCGCCCAGGATGAACCGCTGCGTGATCACCCACACGAACAGCGGCAGCAGGGGCAGCGCCAGCGGCACATCCCAGTGCAGGATCAACCCGGCCAGAACCAGCGCATCCGCGAGGTAGATCGGGTTGCGGCAGAGGCGAAACACCCCGCCCGTCACCAGTGCCGCAGGTTGCGATTTCGGAATGATCGTGGTGCGCCGCATCACCATCTGCACCACGGCGGCCAGCATCAGCGCCAGCCCCGCCACGACCAGAGCCTGCCCGAACACCGCCAGCACGCCAAAGGCCCCGAAGGGCAACAGCCGGTCCAGCGCCCAGACCAGCGCAACCGCCCCCGCCAGCCAGACCGGCGGCATATCGACCCATTTCAGCATGACGCCTCCCGTTGCGGCCACTTTGCCACCCCCCCCCCCACACGCCACCCCCCTTGAACCGCCGCCCCCCAGCAGGCAGGGTCCGCAGCAAAGGAGCCCGCCCATGCCCACCGATTTTGCCGCCACCCGCGTCGCCTTCCACCTGCCCGACGGCATCATCTACCTGGACGGCAACTCGCTCGGGCCCCTGCCAAAAGCGGCCGCCGCCCGGGTGGCCCGGGCAGTGACCGACGAATGGGGTCAGATGCTGATCACCGGCTGGAACAAGGCGGGCTGGATGGATCAGCCATCGAAGATCGGCGACCGGATCGCCGGCCTGATCGGCGCGGAACCCGGGACGGTGGTAATGGGCGACACCCTGTCGATCAAGGTCTATCAGGCGCTCGCCTCCGCACTCGAAATGAACCCCACCCGCCGGGTGATCCTGTCGGACACCGGCAACTTCCCGTCCGACCTTTACATGGCCGAGGGTCTGTGTCGCACGCTTGGCGCAGGGTATACCCTGAAAACCGTGGCCCCCGAAGAGGTTGCGGACCATATCGATGCGACTGTGGCGGTCACCCTGATCACCGAGGTCGATTACCGCACCGGGCGCAAGCACGACATGGCGGCGCTGACCGCGCTTGCCCACCAACACGGCGCGCTGACCGTCTGGGATCTGGCCCATTCCGCAGGGGCCTTCCCGGTGCATCTGGCCGCCTGCCATGTGGATTTCGCCGTCGGCTGCACCTACAAATATCTCAACGCCGGCCCTGGCGGCCCCGCCTTCATCTATGTCGCCCGCCGGCATGCCGACACCGCCCGCCCGGCGCTGTCGGGCTGGTTGGGCCACGAATCGCCCTTCGCCTTCGACACCACCTATCGCCCCGGCGCGGGGATCGAGCGGATGCGGGTAGGCACCCCGCCCGTGCTGCAGATGGCGGCGCTCGAGGCCGCGCTGGACATCTGGGATGCCGTCGATCTGGACGACCTGCGCACAGCCTCCCTGTCGCTCACCGACCGCTTCATCGCCGGGGTCGAGGCCGCCTGCCCCACCCTTTCCCTCGCCACCCCGCGCGCCCGCGACCAGCGCGGCAGCCAGGTCAGCTTTCGCCACCCTGAAGGCTATGCCATCATGCAGGCCCTGATTGCGCGCGGCGTGATCGGCGATTTCCGCAGCCCCGACATCCTGCGCTTCGGCTTCACGCCGCTGTTCATCGGCCCGTCAGAGGTGGACGCGGCCATCGCCGTTCTGGCCGAGGTGATGGACCGCAGCCTGTGGGACCACCCGCAATACAAGACCCGCGCCCGGGTGACCTGACCCGAATCCGGGGCAGAACGGCAACAACCCGCCCGCAATCGGCAAAACGACGCACAGATTTGTGAACAGCCTGGCCCGAACGGCCCGGGCCGGGCTTTGACGTCTTGGTGCGGGGCAGGTAGAGAATGAGACGAAGCTGCCGACCACTCCGGTCCGGCCCCTGACGGATGCAGTTGCCATGCGCTACCCCCTGTTGTCTCTCGTTCACTGTGTTGCGGTGTTCGGCCTGCTTGCCGCCTGCGTCCCCGACCCTGCGCTGGTCGAGGCGGGGCTGGCGCAACCGCCCGCGCCCAAGGTGGTGACCGGCGTCTATGCCTCCACCATGGACGGCACGATCCCGGTGCCGGCCGTGCCGGTGGAAAAGGTGCCGACCGAGTTCCAGCGCCAGACCGTGTATTACCCCACCGATCAGGCCCCCGGCACCATCATCATCAACCCGGCGGCCAAGCACCTGTATCTCGTCACCGGAAAGAACACCGCGACCCGCTACGGCATCGCCGTCGGGGCCGCCGGGTTCCAGTGGTCGGGCGAGGCGCTGATCACCGACCGCAAACACTGGCCGACCTGGACCCCGCCGAAAGAGATGATCGAGCGCAAGCCGGAACTCGCGAAATGGGAAAAGGGCCAACCGGGTGGCCCGACCAACCCCTTGGGCGCGCGGGCGCTGTATCTGACCACCAACGGCGTCGATTACGGCTACCGCATCCACGGCACCCCGGAATGGAGCTCGATCGGCCGCAATGCCTCGTCGGGCTGCATCCGGATGATCAACCAGGACGTGATGGACCTCTACAACCGGGTGCCGGATGGCGCGAAGGTGATCGTGCTGACCGCGAGCGGCGAGGTGCCCAAAGGCCTGACCCTGCCGCCGCCGCCGCCGAAAAAGACGGTTGCGGCCGCCACCCCGAAGCCCGCAGCCGCACCTGCCCCGGCAACCTTCACCCCGCCGCCGCTGCCAGCGATGCTGCCGGTCCCGCCGGCAGTGGTGACTGCGCCGAACCTGTAACAGGCCCGCTGACCGCGTCGGGAAGTCGGGCCTCACCGGACCTGCGGCACGGGTTTGTCGCCCCCTGCCAGACGATGCCCGTTGCGAAACCAGGACCTGCGAAACGCCGCGCCTCATCCCGAGGAAAGGCGCGGCAAAGGGCGGGGCGGGTCTGCCGTCAGGGGCGGGCTGCCGGGGGATTTTGTCGGCCGACCGCTACAGCCACTTGTCGTAATCACTGACCAGCAGATGCAGCGGCGCCTCGTCTTCCTCGACCTCGGCAAACCGCCCGATCGGCTCGCGAAAGATGTTGTCGGTCAGATCATCGTTCACCGTGCTGACCTCGCCGATCAGCACATCGCCGCCTTCGCCCCAGAACGCATGCCAGTCGCCGGGCATCAGCGTCACCGATTCCCCCGGGGCGAGTTGCAGCTTGTCACCCGGCCCATAGTCCCGCGCGATGCCGTCGCACAGCACCCGGCCGCCCCGGTCCGGCGCAAACCCGCCCCGGTCGTCCGAGCCGTAAAGCTCGACCACCAGCGTCGCCCCGCCGCGGTTGATGATGTCTTCGGCCTTGATCACATGGGTGTGCATCGGCGAAAGCTGATCTTGCCGTGAAATCAACAGCTTCTCGGCATAGCACATGCCCCCGCCGCGCTGCAGATCGGCCAGTTCGCCGTTGCGCAGGGTGAACAGGAACAGCCCCATCTCGTCGAACCGGCCCTGCCCGTAGTCGGTGATGTCCCAGCCCATGCGCCGGTCCACCACCCGCCGCGCATCGCCGCGCGCCTTGAACTGGTCGGGTGTCCAGAAGGCAAAGGGCGGCAGCACAAAGCCGTGGCGGCGGATCATCTCGTCCGCCTGCGCCATGATCCGGTTCACCGTCGATCGCTTCATGGTCCTGCCCCCCGCGCTGGTCTTCGCGGCAGCTTTAGCAGCGATCACCCGGCGAACAACCCCCTAGACCACCGCCAACTGCGCCGACCATCTGTCCACCGCATCGGCGAGCGCCGCCCAGTCGGTGTATTCGGTATCGGAATGCCCATCGACCTGCTGGCCCTTCTGCACGGCGATCCGCTTCATCATCCAGGCCCGGAAGAAGTCGTATTCGGTGAACCGGAACGCCCCGGCCACATCGATGCTGCTGCCCGGCACCCAGCCGGTCTCCGCCCGAAACGCCGCATGGACCTCGCGCAACCCCTGCACGTCGTCCTCGTCCTGCCCGGCGGCCGCAAGCGACACCGCCAGAAACAACGTCGGCCTGGCCTGCAGCCCGGCGAGATTGGCCTTGGCAAAGGCGGTCAGTGCCGGCTGGAACTTGTGCAGATGCACCGATCCCGCCAGCAGCACCGCCTGAAACCGCTGCAGGTCCAGCCCCTCGGCATCGTCGAGGTTCAACAACTCGACCGTATGGCGGTCCGCCAAACGGTCGGCGCAGAAGCGGGCAATCTTGCGGGTTTGTCCGTCCGTGGTGGCATAGGCGATCAACAGGGCCATGGCATGGGTTCCTTTGCAATGAACACCGCCCTTATGGCCCGGGCACCGATCGCCCGCCCTGATCTGGCGCAGCACCCGAGGCAGCAACCCGGACGCCGGTTCGGGCCGGTCCGGGCGATCAGGCGATCAGGCGCGGTTGCGCAGATGCGTCCCGCCCGGCCCAATTCCGCGCCGCCTCGCCGAATGCCGCAAACAGCGGGCGCGACACCGGATCATCGCAGGCGTTCCACTCGGGATGCCACTGCACCGCCAGCGTGAACCCCGGCGCGCCGCGCACATAGGCCGCTTCCGGCGTGCCATCGGGGGCATGACCCTCGATCACGATCCGCTCGGCAGGCCGTGCGATGCCCTGGCCGTGCAGCGAGTTGGTCATGACCTCGTCGCGCCCCAACAGCCGGGCGAACACCCCGCCGGGGGTGAACCGCACCGGATGGCGCAGCGCGAACTGTTCTTCCAGCGTGCCGTCGGGGGGCATGCGATGGTTCATCCGCCCCGGCAGATCGCGGATCTCGGGGTAAAGCGTGCCCCCCAGTGCCACGTTGATCTCCTGAAATCCCCGGCAGATGCCAAAGATCGGCTGACCCCGCTCCACACAGGCCCGCACCAGCGGCAGCGTCACTGCATCGCGGCAGCGATCAAAGGCCCCATGCGCCGGGGTTTCCTCTTCACCGTATTCCGACGGATGCACATTGGGCCGCCCGCCGGTCAGCAGGAAACCGTCGCACAGGTCGAGCAACTCCGGAACCGTGACGTAATTCGGATCGGACGGGATGATCAACGGCAGACAGCCCGAAACCTGCGCCACGGCGTCAGAATTCATCTTGCCGCCCACATGCACCGGATACCGGTCGTTCAGCGAATGGCTGTTGCCCATGATCCCTATCACGGGACGTCTGTGCACGCTGCTCATGACCTGACCAATTGTAACTCTTTTGAAAAACATACGCCTCCGGCAGCGGTTCGAAAAGACCTGATCGCACGCAAAGCCTCACCACAGCGTGACTTGCCCTGCGGCAGGGCAGACTGTCACATCGCTGCATCAAGGAAAGGCTATCCCATGACCTCGTCCCGCTCTGCCCGCCTCACCACCACCGTCGTGCTGCTGATCGGCGCAGCGTCGATCCTGTCCGCCGAAGGCACCGCACCGGCTGCCGATCCGCATGCAGGCCACGCCATGCCCTCCGCCACCGACAGCCCGGCGACCGCTGCCTTCAAGGCCGCCAGCGCCGCGATGCATTCGGGCATGGCGATCCCCTATACCGGCAATCCGGATGTCGATTTCATCGCCGGCATGATCCCGCACCATCAGGGCGCGGTCGATGCGGCGCGCATCGTGCTGGAGCATGGCACCGATCCCGACGTGCGCACATTCGCCGAGCAAGTCATCGCCGCGCAGGAGGCCGAGATTGCCTGGATGACCGACTGGTTGTCAAAACACGGCCAGTAGCCGCGCCGCAGTCTTGGCCGCAGTCCCGGCCGACCCCGGCGTGCTGCGCCGCGCCGGTTGAAACCCCCGGTCAGGACTGCTTTCCAACTGGCCCAAATATCCCACGGGGGTCCGGAGGTGTGAAACCCCCGGCCTGTGCGCCGTCACGCCGCCCGGCCGATCACCCCCGCCGCCGCCGCCAGCGCCCCCGGCCCATGCGCGATGTCCAGCCCGATCATCCCCGCCTCCATCACCGCCAAGGCCCCCAGCGTCATGTGGGCGTTGCAATGCCCCATATGCGCCACCCGCAGAAAGCCGTGGTAGGCCGGGTCGCTGCTGTCGGCCATGCCGAGCCCGATGCCCAGGGTCACCCCGGCCTTGAACTCGGTCCAGTCGCGCAACCGTGTCGCATGCGGCGCGCCCAGTCGGGCCGCCGTCACCGACCGGCCCCGGTCGCCCGGATCGGCGACGTTCATCCCGATCGCCGGGTTCCCCGCCCCCCAGGCATCGAACGCGGCCCAGACCGCCTGCGCCAGAACCTCGTGGCGCGCCCAGACCGCCTCCAGCCCCTCGTCGCGCAGGATCATCGTCAACGCCTCGCGCAGGCCATAAAGGTGATGGGTGGGCGCGGTTCCCGCCCAATACTGCCAGAACTCCGCCGCCTGCGCGCGCGGCCCCCAGGCCCAATAGGGCGTGCGCAGATCGGCCCCGGCACAACGCGCCTTGGCCTGGTCGGAAAACCAGACGAACCCCATGCCGGGTGGCGTCATCAGCCCCTTCTGGCTGGCCGCCACCGTCACATCGACCCCCCAGGCATCCATCCGGTATTCGTCGCACCCCAGCGAGGCGATGCAATCGACCGCCAGCAGCGCGCCATGCCCCGCCGCATCAATCGCGCCGCGCAGACCGGGGATCGAGGTGCGCACCGAACTTGCGGTGTCGACATGGGTGGTCAGCACCGCCTTGATCGCCCCGGCGGTGTCGGCGCGCAGCGCGTCTTCGACCCGGTTGAAATCCGGGGCGCTGGATTTGCCGAAGTCCAGCAGTTGCACGTCGATCCCCATCGCACGTGCACTTTCCGCCCAACCGTGGCCGAACCGCCCGGTGGCCAGCACCAGTGCCTTGTCGCCGCGCGAAAACAGGTTGGCATTCGCCGCCTCCCACGTTGCATGGCCGTTGCCGATATAGGCCGCGACATGGCCTTTCGTCTGCGCCACCGCCTTCAGGTCGGGCCACAGCCCTTCGACCATTTCGAGCAGGTCGCCCGCATAAATGTTGGGGCCCGCGCGGTGCATCGCCGACAGCACCCGGTCGGGCATGGTGGACGGGCCGGGGATGGCAAGATACTGACGACCAAAGCCAAGCGACATCTGGAACCTCCGTTGGGACCGCCCATCGCTATGCCTGCAGCAGGGCCGCGTCAACCGGGGCGGCGGCACTCGCCTTGCCTCGCCCCCCCTTTCCCGCTAGACCGCGACGATCCGTCCCGACCCCCGTCCGTTCGATCCCCGAAGGCCCGCATGATCCGGCAGATCCAACAGCGCCTGAAAGACTATCAGGACCGGCTTGGTGCCCGCTTTGGCACCGACATCTCGTCGCCCGCCGCCCGGCGCGCGGCCCGTTGGCATTTCATCCTGTCCGACCATGCCTTCTTGCGCGTGTTCTGGACCAACCTTTACCCGGTGGCCCCCGGCGTCTGGCGGTCGAACCAGCCGTCACCGCGCCAGATCGCCGCCCATGCCCAGCGCGGCATCCGCAGCATCCTGAACCTGCGGGGCAAATCGAAGCAAAGCTTCTGGCTGTTCGAGGCCGAGGCTTGCGCCGCCCACGGCCTTTCGCTGCATGACCTGAACATGTCGGCGCGCAAACTGCCGTCGCGCCAGATCCTGCTGCAACTGCATCATCTGCTGACCAGCCTGGAGCGCCCGTTGCTGATCCATTGCAAATCCGGGGCCGACCGCACCGGGCTTGCGGCGGCGCTCTATCTGATCTGGGTCGAAGGGCGCAGCGTGGCCGAAGCGCAGCGGCAGTTCTCGTGGCGCTACATGCATCTGTCGACCGGGCCGACCGGGGTGCTGGACCATCTGCTGCGCTATTTCGCGCGGCTGGCCGAAACCCGCGACATCAGCCTGCTCGACTGGGTCCGCACCGAGTATGACCCGGCAGAGGTGACCGCGTCCTACAAGCGGTGGCAGGCGGGCGGCAAGGACGGCGCATGGTGACCGACCCCCCCGGCCTGCTGGCCTGGCTGTGGCGCGACCATCTGCGCAAACGGTCCGGCGTGCTGCTGGCGGCCCTGGTGCTGATGGCGGTGGAAGGGGGGACTGCGGGGCTGCTGTCCTACCTCGTCCGCCCGATGTTCGATCAGGTGTTTCTGGGGCAGGACCGCGGCGCGGTGATCTATGTGGCGCTGGCGGTGGCGGGCGTGTTCGGCGCGCGCGCCCTGGCCGGGTTCGGCCACCGGGTGATCCTGGCGCGGCAGGCCGAGCGCATCTCGGCCGAGTTGCAGCAGTCTTTGCTGACCCATGTGATGACGCTTGACCTCGGGTTCTTCCAGACCCATCCGCCCGGTGCCCTGATCGAGCGGCTGCGCGGCGACACCGCCACCCTGCGCGGGCTGTGGGCCCCGATCCTGTCGGCCCTCGGGCGCGATGTGGTGTCGCTCGCCTCGCTGCTGGGGGTGGCGCTGTGGATCGACTGGCGCTGGACGCTGATTGCCATCGTCGGGGTGCCGTTGCTGGTGCTGCCCTTGGCCCGGTTGCAGGACAGGGTGCGGCGCACCGCCAAGACCGCCCGCGAGGCGGCGGCGCTGCTGGCGACCCGGCTGGACGAGGTGTTCCACGGCATCACCACGATCAAGCTGACCGGGTCGCAGGCGCATGAAGCCGACAGGTATGCCGATGCGCAAGCCGCCTACCTGCGTGCCCAGTTCCGGTCCGAAAGCTCTGCCGCGGCGATCCCGGCGGTCATCGATCTGGTGGCGGCGATGGGGTTTGCCGGCGTCATGCTCTATGGCGGCCTGCAGATCATGGACGGCGAGAAGACCCTGGGCGAGTTCATGTCGTTCTTCGTCGCGATGGCGCTGGTGTTCGAACCGCTGCGCCGTCTGGGGTCGGTCGGCGGGGCCTGGGCACAGGCCCGGGCCAGCCTGGACCGGATGCGCGGCGTGCTGGATCAGCAGACCCGCCTGACCAACCCGGCCAACCCCGCGCCGGTCCCGGCCAGCCATGGGCTGATGCTGCACGACGTCCATTTTGCCTATGGCGACGTGCCGGTGTTGCAAGGGGCCAGCTTTACCGCCGAACCGGGGCAGACCACGGCGCTGGTCGGGCCGTCCGGGGCGGGCAAATCCACCGTGTTCCATCTGCTGACCCGGATGGCCGACCCCACCGCAGGCCGCATCACCCTGGGCGGCACCGACTTGCGCGATTTCGACCTGGCCACCCTGCGCGCGCAGTTTTCGGTTGTCGCGCAGGACACCGCGCTGTTCGACGAATCCATCGCCACCAACGTGCGGATGGGCGCGCAAACCGCCAGCCCCGACGCCCTGCAGCGCGCGCTCGACGATGCCAATGCGGGCTTCGTCGCCCAGATGCCGCAGGGGGCCGACACCCCCGCCGGGCCGCGCGGATCGGCGCTGTCGGGCGGCCAGCGCCAGCGCATCGCCATCGCCCGCGCCCTGCTGCGCGACGCGCCGATCCTGCTGCTGGACGAGGCGACCAGCGCGCTGGATGCCGCGTCCGAGCAACTTGTGGCCGAGGCGTTGGCCCGGCTGGGGCGGGGGCGCACCACCATCGTGATCGCGCATCGGCTGTCCACCGTGCGGGGGGCCGACAAGATCGTGGTGATGGATCAGGGCCGGGTGATCGATCAGGGCACGCATGACGTCCTTCTTGAACGCGGCGGGCTTTATGCCGATCTCTATCGCCTGCAGTTCAAGGAGTGACGCCCGTGCCCGAAACCTGTGCCGGTGAAACCGCCCCCGACCGCCGGATCGCGACGCTGACCGGGGCCGATGCCCTGACCTTCCTGCAGGGGCTGACCACCAACGACGTTCTGCCGCTGGCGCGCGGGCCGGGCCTGGTGTGGACCGCGCTTCTGACGCCGCAGGGCAAGTATCTGGCGGATTTTATGGTCGCCAACACCGGCGGGGCGCTGCTACTGGACCTGCCGGGCGCGATTGCCGACGCCACCCTGCGCCGCCTGTCGATGTATCGCCTGCGCGCCGATGTGACCCTGACCCCCGGCGATCTGCCGGTGTCGCGCGGGCTGGGGGATGCGCCGCCCGGTGCCCTGCCCGACCCGCGCCACCCGGCGCTCGGCTGGCGGCACTATGGCACGGCGGGGGATGCGCCGGCCATCGACTGGGACGCGATCCGCGTCGCTCACTGCATCCCCGAAACCGGGATCGAGCTGACCCCCGACACCTTCATTCTGGAGGCAGGCTTTGAGGCTCTGCATGGCGTGGATTTCCGCAAGGGCTGCTACGTGGGCCAGGAAGTCACCGCCCGGATGAAACACAAGACCGACCTGCGCAAGGGCCTGACCACGGTCACGGTCCAGGGCACTGCCCCGCCCGGCACCGAGATCACCGCCGCCGATGGCAAGCCGGTCGGCTCCCTGTTCACCCAAAGCGGCAGCCGCGCCATCGCCCATCTGCGCTTTGACCGGGCGGGCGGCCCGATGCAGGCGGGCGATGCGGTGGTCATCTGGCCGTAGGGCGGGGTTCCCCCCGCCGTGCCGTCAGTCCCGCCGCGCCCGCGCGCGCCAGCGCTGCATCAATTCCACCTCGATGCCCTTGAACAGGAGATAGCTCAGCAACGCGAACAGACCCTTGGCGGCGATCAGCAGCAGTTGCAGCAGCCCGCCTTCCCTCACCGCAAGCAGTCCATAGCGTTCCAGAAACCGGATGTTGGCCATCGACAGCATGATCAGGCCATAGGAATTCCACGCAATGCTGACCGAAGCCGCCGCCATCGCCAAGAGCAGGACGATCCAGTGAAACCGCCCCAGATCAGACCAGTGCCGCATGCGCCGCCCTCCATGCCCCGACCCCCCCGCCCGAAGCCGGTCAGGCGCGTTCGGAGTATTCCATCAGTTCGGTGTGCACGATGATCTCTTCATCCGGGCCGATGAACGGCGGCACCATGATGCGCACGCCGTTTTCCAGCACGGCCGGCTTGTAGCTTTTCGACGCGGTCTGCCCGTTCTGCACCGGTTCGGTTTCCACCACGCGGCAGCGCACCTTCTGCGGCAGCGTCACGTTCAGCGCCTCGTCGCCGAAATACTGCACCGTCGCCGTCATGCCGTCCTGCAGGAAGGGGCGGCGGTCACCCAGGAATTCGGCGTCGATCTCGACCTGTTCATAAGTGGTGGCGTCCATGAACACCAGCCGACCATCGGTTTCATAGAGAAACTGCTGATCCTTGTTCTCCAGCTCCGTCCGTTCGACCTTGTCTTCCGACCGGAAGCGTTCGTTCAACTTGCGGCCGTCGCGCAGGTTCTTCAGCTCAACCTGCGCGAACGCCCCGCCCTTGCCGGGTTTGACATGGCTGACCTTCACCGCCGCCCACAGCCCACCGTCATGCTCCAGAATGAATCCCGGCTTGATTTCGTTTCCGTTGATCTTGGGCATCTGGGCAAAACCTTGTCCGAAGGTTGAACGATTGTTGCCTGTCCCTATATCTAGGTTAGTATCCTGAGACAAGACGACGAGATACAGTAGCAGGCAGACCCAAGCCATGCATCAGGTGCATGACAGACATGCCAAACTGTGACCCCCGAATCGTGACTAAATCGTTACAACCAGCAAACGCCAGAATGACAAGAGCAAGAAAGAGGACGAAATGTTCGTTGACAGCACCGCCTTCAATTTCGAACAGGGGCAGCGCGCCCGCAAACTGTTCGCCGCCGTGGTGCTGGCCGCCCTCGACGATGCCATTGCCGATGACAAGAAATATGGCAACGGTCCCGATCAGATCGCCCGTTGGGCGCGGTCGCGCGATGGTCGCGAAGTTTTGTCCTGCGCCGGGATCGACCCGAACGAACGCGTGGTCAAGGGCCTGATGGATTTCGTGTCCAAAGGGGTTCGCACATCGGTCGCCCTGTCGCGGGAAGAAAGCGAACGCCGTCACGCCGCCGAACTCGATCACGCTGAAGCCGCCTGATCCACAGCGCGCAGCAGATGAAAACGCGCCCGGTCCGGGGCGCGTTTTTTGTCGACCCTTTGTCAGCCCTCTGTCGTCCCCCGGCCCTTCCGCGGCTTGACCTCTGCGTTTGCGGGCGCGATCAGTCCAGATCGGCGACGGCCAGCGCCTGCGCAATCTCTGCCCGGACCAGCTTGCGGATGTTGCGGGTGATCCGTTCGCCCAGATGCCCCTGCAATTCCTCGCGGATCAGATCCCGCACCAGATCGCGCAGCACCTCTTCGTCAAAGCTGATCTCGGGGGCGTCCTCGTCCGGCGAGAACCGGCGCGCGACCCGGTCGGGCTGTTCGAGCCCGGCAATCACCTCGGCGGCGGCGTCATCGGCCCAACCGGCGTCGGCGTGCGGCGCGGGGCCGTCCGGCGTGCCGTGATCGCGCAGCACCATCCCCTCGTCCGATCCGACCTGCGCCCAGCCGGCCAGGCTTTCCGGGTCGGTTTCGGCGGCCGGAAGGGTGTCGTCGGTGACCAGCTCGCCCCCGGCGTCCGATGCCCCCACCCCCACAGCCTGCCCGGCCTCCCGCTCGACCGCTGCGACATCGCCGACGGCAGGATCGCGGGCAACCTCTGCGGGACTACTGGCGTGCCCCTCCGCGTCATCCGCCGGGGGCAGGCGCTCCGCCTTGGCCTCGACCCGAGGCTCGGCATCGGGGACCACGCGCAAGGCCGGGGTCAGGATCAACGCGGACCCCGTGGGTGCCCGCGCGGCTTGCGGGCCGCTGCGCGCCACCGGGCGCAGGTCTTCCGACACCAGTCTGCGGATCGAGCTCAGGACATCCTCGATCTCGACGGCACTCAGGGGGTCAGACATCCACGCCTCGGACATTGGTTCCAGATGGGAGATAGTCTACCTGCAACCCCGCATCCTGACAAGGAAATGACGGGAATCGTGCGAACTTCCCAAAAAACCGGCCGATCAGTTGCCGATCGACCGCAGGATGCGGTCCAGCTTTTCGCCCTGCGGCGAATGGGCCGGCGCGTTGCGCACCGCGCGGTAGTAGCTGTCCACGTCATAGCTCGGCACGCCCAGGTTCAGGTGATCGGCGGTCAGCAGCCCCATCGCCGACAGCAACTGATAGACCGCCAGATACAGGTTCGCCTCGGCTTCCAGCCGCCCGGCCCGCGCGTCCAGCAACCGCTGTTCGGCGTCCAGCACGTCGAGCGTGGTGCGCGCGCCCAGGGCCGCCTCCTCGCGCACCCCGTCGAACGCCACCTGCGCCGCCCGGATCTGTTGATCCCCCGCCTCGATCGACGCGCGCGACACCGCGATGTTGGCCCAGGCCTGCCCGATCGCCTGGTCGATCAGCACCACCGCCTGCTGCAACCCGGCACGCTGCTGATCCTTCTGCGCCATCGCCTGCCGCAGCGCCGAAGACAACCGCCCGCCCGCATAAAGCGTCTGGCCGAAATCCAGCGACAGCGCCTGGCTGTCAATCCCGCCCGCGTCGGTGCTGGACCCCTCGCTCAGGCTGGCGCTGCCGGTCAGGCTGGGTGCCATCTGGGCGCGGGCAAGCTCGACCTGCAGATCGGCGACCTTGACCAGGATCTGCGACTGCAGGATGTCGGGATGGGTGCGCAGGCCGATGTCACGCGCCGCCTCGATGCTCTTTGCCGTGGCGGGCAGTTTCGGCAGACCGGCCAGCCGACCCGGATATTTGCCGGTCGCCGCCTTGTAGGCCTCCCGCGCCACCGCAAAGGACCCCTGCGCCGCCGCGAGGCCCGAGCGCGCCTGCGCCAGCGCCGCCTCGGCCAGGGCCACATCCGTGCGCGTGACCTCGCCCACATCGAACCGGTCGGTGGTGGCCTGCAGTTCCTGCGCGATCAGCCGCGAGTTGGATTCGCGCAAGGCGACGATCGACGCCTGCAGGCTGACATCGACATAGGCCCGCACGGCCGTCAGCAACACATCCTGCTCGACCCCGACCAAGGACTGCCGGGTCGCCTTGACCGATTGTTCGGCAATCGCGATGCCCAGCCGGTTGCGCCCGAAGTCCAGCAGCGTCAGCGATGCCGACAGGCTGAGGGACGTGGTCAGGCCGGTGCTGCGCGAGGTGAACGTGCCGTCGCTGCCACTGCGCCCCCAACTGGTCGCCGCCGCATACTGCACCACGGGGCGCAACGCCGCCACCGCCCGCGCCACGCCTTCGTCGGCGGCGCGCAGCACGGCCTCGTTCTGCTCGAGAAGGTTCGAGTTGCGATAGGCCGCGATCAGCGCATCGGCCAAGGTTTCGGCCAGCGCCGACGGGGCGGCCAACCCGATCAGTCCGACCACCAGAACTCCCCAGAACTTGCGCATAACAACCGCTTCCTTTGATCTTCCGGGCCGATGCGGCCCCTGTTGAAGTCCCCGACCGACCTGCGCGCCGCTCCCTTGCGGGCCCGCCTACAGCACGAACCCGCGCGGGGCGGCAAACCCCGGCAAGACCGGAGCCGTGGCGTTGAACGCAAACCGCCAGGTCAGTGTTCCGTCAATCTTGTAGCCGATCATCGCCTTGCCAAGCGCCCCTGCCATGAACACGGCGGCAATCCGCCCGCCGTCGCGCACCTGGTCCAGCACGGCCTGTGGCATCACCTCGACGCCCCCCTGCAGGATGACCGCATCATAGGGCCCGTGCTTGGCCGCCCCGCGATCCAGCGGCCCGCACAGCACCACGGCATTGTCGACGCCCTCGACCGCAAGCCGCCGCTGCGCCTCGGCCGCCATCGCCTCGTCGGCTTCGACCCCGATCACCGCCTCGGCCATGTGCGCAATCACCGCCGAGGAATAGCCATAGCCGCAGCCGATATCCATCACAAGTTCGGACGGTTGAACATCCAGCGCGTCCAGCATCTTGGCCAGCGTGCGCGCCTCCAGCACGACGCGCCCGGCCCCCAGATCGACGTTTTCGCCCACATAGGCCGCCTCGCGCTGCGCATCGGGCACATAGACCTCGCGCCGGACCGCCAGCATCGCTGCGATGATCGGAAATTTGGTCACATCCGACGGGCGCACCTGCGTGTCCACCATCATCACGCGGCGGTCGGCAAATTCGCTCATGTCTGAACTCTTCGGTTTGCAATCGGCACGCAGTTTAGTGCCACAGAAGCCGCACAGGGGCAACAGGCGTTGCGCCGCAGGCATCGCCAATTCCACCCGCTGTGGTGCGCGCCCCTCACGTCACCCGCGCGCCCGGGGTTTCCGCACCCTCGGCTGCGGCCCGCTCGCCCAGGGTGCGGAACGCGGACGAACCGGCCTGCAGCCGCGCCTCCCACTCCGGATCGGGGCTTTGCCCGACCGTCCGCCACAAGAACGCCTGCAGCAGGCAGGCCGTGACGAACGGCTCGATCAGCGCCGCCTTCACCGCCCAGGCAAAGATCAGCGCAAAGATGAACCGCCCCGCCGCCCACCCCCCCGGAAGGAGATAATCCACGCCCGCCGCCGGGGCGAGCATCGCCAGAAACACGCCCAAGGCCAGCGCGTAAGACAGCAGGGCCAGCCACGCCGCGCCGACCAGGACCGGTGCCGCGTTCTGCGCCCACAGCACCAGCGCGGCGCGGGCGCAGGCCGCCGGGCTGTCGGCCCCGCTGCGGATTGCCGTCGCCAGAATGACCTCGTTCATCTGCGCCGCCGCCAGCCGCAGCACGCCCCGCCTCCCCCGGCCTGCAAGGCCTGCAACGATCCCCCTCGCGGCACCCCACCCGGCCCCCGCCAGATCCCGCACCACCGCAGCGATCACGCCCCTGATCGCCCGATCCAGCGCAAACAGCGCGCCAGCCGGGCCGAATCGCTGGGTCACCATGGTTTGTGCCCGCAATATCTGCGCCCGCCCCTCGGGCAGCACGCCGCCCTGCAGCACCTCGACCATCGCCGCGGCATGGCTCACCCGGACCCCGGACAGCAGCAGGTCACGCACCAGGAAAACCACCCCGGCCATCAGCCCGAACCCGCTGGCGCCCCCCCAGAACACCGTGTTGTCCTGAAACTCGGCACTCCCGGCGGCCCCCATGCCATAGCCGATCCCCGCCCCGAGCCCGGTGGCCAGCACGAAGCCGAGGGCGATGCCGACGAACACCATGCTGCGGAACATCAGGAACGGGGCCGTGCGCCGCATCAGGGCGAAAGACCGGCTGACCGAGAAATCCCGCATGCTCCGCCCCCGCTGACCGCCCCGGCCGCATCGGCGGTGCGCGAAAAGCTTGGGGATCGGACCCGGTTTGGCAAGTCAATTTCGCGGTTTGTTAACCAGACCCCGGCAGACTGGCCTGAACCGCAGCCGCCACGGGTCATCATGTCCAAACCTTCTCCCGCCGACGAACTGGCCGAAACCCTGGCCGAACTGGCCCGCCTGCGCCTGCGGGCCGCCCGCCTGCGCGCCCGGATCGTGACCAACCCCGATCAGGGCCTGACCGGCCGGTTCGCCCGCGCCGAGGTGACCCTGCGGCAGGACCGGGTGTTCGATCCCGGCCTGCTGCCGCCAGAGATTCGCGACGATCCGCGCTATCTGCGCGACCGCAGCCGCTGGACGGTGCATTGCGTCGCGTCGGTGACGTCGGCATCCCCCCGCCCCGGCTGGCCGATTCGCCGTGACGGGGCGGCGGCCCTGCACTGATCGCGCAGCGACAGGGTGGAAAGCCTGCCCGGCCTGCTCTATCTGCAGGGCAATGATGCAGGAGCAGCCCGATGCCCGACCCCGCCCGACCGCTCTATCTGGGCGAAATGCCCGCGCCCCAGGAGTTCCGCGCGGCGATGCGCGGCTTCGTCGGGGCCTGCAGCCTGATCACCACCGGCACGGGCGATCAGGCCACCGGTCTGGTCGTCACCTCCGGGGTTTCGCTGACGGCCGAACCACCGATGATCCTGGCCTGCATCAACCGCAGCGCATCAAGCTGGGCGGTGCTGAACCAGACCGGCAGCTTCGGCTGGTCGGCCCTCGGGGCCGCGCACCAGCCGGTGGCGGAACGGTTTTCCGGTGTCTTGGGTCTCAGGGGCCGCGACCGGTATGACGGCACGGACTGGGTGACCGGGGCCAGCGGCGCGCGCCACCTTGCCGACGCACCGCTGGCCTTCGACTGCACGGTGGACGAGATGATCGACCGGGGCACCCATTCGATCCTGATCGGGCGGGTGCAGTCGATCCTGACCAATCCGGGCCGCGGGGCGCTGCTGTACTGGAACGGCACCTATCATCCGCTGCCATAGCCCGGGCCTGCGGTGTTCCGGGGTCACCCCCAGTCCAGCACCACCTTGCCCGACTGCCCCGACCGCATCGCGGCGAACCCCGCCTCGAAATCGTCCACCCCGAACCGGTGAGTAATCACCCGGCGCACATCCAGCCCGTTTTCCAGCATCGCGATCATCTTGTACCAGGTCTCGAAAATCTCGCGCCCGTAGACCCCCTTGATGGTGATCGCCTTGAACACGATGCGGGACCAGTCCACCGGCGACTTTCCCGGCGGAATGCCCAGCATGGCGATCCGCCCGCCCATCACCAGACAGTCGACCATCTGATCCAGCGCCTGCTGGTTGCCCGACATCTCCATGCCCACATCAAAGCCTTCGGCCATCTTCAGCCGCGCCATCACGGCCCGCAGATCCTCGACGGCCACGTTCACCGGCACCACATCCGCCACTTCCGCTGCCAGCCTGAGCCGCGTCGGGTTGACGTCGGTGATCACCACATGCCGCGCGCCGACATGCCGCGCCACCGCCGCCGCCATGATCCCGATCGGCCCGGCCCCGGTTATCAGAACGTCCTCGCCGATCAGATCGAAACTCAGCGCGGTATGCACCGCATTGCCCAAAGGGTCGAGGATCGCCCCGATCTCGTCGTCGATCGCGTCCGGCAGCGGCACCACGTTGAACGCGGGCAGGCGCAGGAACTCCGCGAAGGCGCCGGGTTCGTTCACCCCGATCCCCCGGGTCGCAGGGTCGAGGTGGAACTTCCCCGCACGGCTCTGGCGCGACAGGCTGCCGATCAGATGCCCCTCGCCCGAACACCGCTGGCCCACCGACAGCCCGGTCACCTGCGCCCCCACCGCGACAATCTCGCCGGCAAACTCGTGCCCGGTGACCAGCGGCACCGGCACCGTGCGCTGCGCCCAGTCGTCCCAGTTCCAGATGTGGATGTCGGTGCCGCAGATGCCGGTCTTTTTCACCTTGATCAGCACATCCTGCGGCCCGATGTCGGGCACCGCCCGGTCTTCCATCCACAGCCCGGCTTCCGCCCGCGCCTTGACCAATGCCTTCACCGCAAGACCCTCACCTCTTTGCCCGCCGCCGCGAACGCCTCCAGCGCGAAATCCAGATCATCGGTCGTCAGCGCCGCGTTCATCTGGGTGCGGATGCGCGCGCCGTTGCGCGGCACCACCGGATAGAAGAACGCCGACACCATCACCCCGCGCCGATCCAGCGCCTGCGCGAACGCCTGCGCCATCGGCGCCTCGCCCAGCATCACCGGAATGATCGGATGCTCGCCCGGCAAGACCCGGAACCCGATCGCCTCCAACCCGTCGCGCCAATAGGCGGCGTTGTGGAACAGCCGCTCGCGCAGATCATCGGCACCCTCGATTATGTCGATGGCCGCCAGCGCCGCGCCCACCACCGCCGGCGGCAGCGCGTTGGAAAACAGATAGGGCCGCGCCCGTTGCCGCAACAGGTCCACCACCGGCTGCGACGCCGCCACATACCCCCCCAATGCCCCCCCCAGAGCCTTCCCCAGCGTCCCGGTCAGGATGTCCACCCCGACCCCGAAATGCGCCGGCGTCCCCGCCCCCTTCGGCCCCATGAACCCGGTCGCATGGCAGTCATCCACCATCACCATCGCGCCATACTTCTCGGCCAGCGCCACGATCATCGGCAGGTTTGCCAGATAGCCGTCCATCGAGAACACGCCATCCGTCGCGATCAGGATGAACCGCGCGCCTTGCGCCACCGCCGTGGCGAGTTGCAGTTCCAGATCGATCATGTCGCCGGTGGCAAAGCGGAACCGCCGCGCCTTGCACAGCCGCACCCCGTCGATGATCGAGGCGTGGTTCAGCGCGTCCGACACCACCGCATCGCCCTCGCCGAGCAGCGGCTCGAACACCCCGCCATTGGCATCGAAACACGACCCGAACAGAATCGCATCCTCCATCCCCAGGAACTCCGCCAGCCGCCGCTCCAGGGCCCGGTGAATGTCCTGCGTGCCGCAGATGAACCGCACGCTGGCTACGCCGAACCCGTGGCTGTCCATCGCCGCCTTTGCCGCCGCGATCAGCCGGGGATCATCTGCCAACCCGAGGTAATTGTTGGCGCACAGGTTCACCATCCGCCGGTCGCCCAAGCTGACATGCGCGCCCTGCGGGCCGTCGATCAGCCGCTCGCGCTTCATCAACCCTTCGGCGTCGATCCCCGCCAGGGTTTCGCGCAGATGCTCCAGAAACCGTGCGTCCGCCATGCCCGTCCTCTCTTTGGTTTGGCACAGGCTCCGGCACCGCGGCCGCAAAATCAACCTGCGGCGTTCAGCTTGGCAAAAATATCCTGCCGGGGCCATCGGCGCGCCGCCGGAGCGCGACACCTCCCCCTTCGGCCGACAGCGTCAGGTCCCGCAATAGGTCACATGCGGCGCAAGCCCCGCAGGTGCCGGAAGGCCGAACCGCTCGCGCCCTGCAAGGCTGCCGAACGGGTCTGTCACCGCCGCCAGCAGGGCGCGAAACGGCCCGATGTCGCCGCCGTTCGCCGCCTCCAGCGCCTGTTCGACCAGATGGTTGCGCGGAATGACCGCCGGGTTCACCTGCGCCATCGCCGCCGCCCAATCGCCGCGCCGCCGCGCCTGCCACCGCGGCAGCCACCCGGCGAGCGCGACGGCCAGCCCCGCGTCCATCGCCTCGGTCCCCAGTCGGCGGAACGTCAGCGTCCAGTCCGCACCCGCCGCCTGCATCGCCGCCAGAAGATCGGCCACCAGCGCCGCATCGCCCGGTGCCTCGCCGTCCAGCGCCAGCTTGGCCCGCATCACCGCCTGCCATTCCGTCTGATACCGCGCCGCTATCCCCTCCAGCCGCGCGTTGGCGATATCGACCGCCCGCTGCCCGTCGGCGTCGAAAAACGGCAGCAGCGTCTCGGCCAGACGCGCCAGGTTCCACCCCAGGATCAGCGGCTGATTGGCCCAGGCATAGCGCCCTTGATGGTCGATCGAGGAAAACACCGTGTCCGGCGCATAGGCTTCCATGAACGCGCAGGGGCCGTAGTCGATGGTTTCCCCCGACAGCGCCATGTTGTCGGTGTTCATCACGCCATGGATGAACCCCAGCCCCATCCACTGCGCGATCAACCGGCACTGCCGTGCCACCACCGCGTCGAACAGCCCCAGGGCATCGGTCCCCGGATCATGTCGCGCGATGGTATAGTCGAGCAGCGCGCGCAGGCCCGCCGGGTCGCGCCGGGCCGCAAAAAACTGGAACGTGCCCAACCGGATGTGGCTGGCCGCCACCCGCGCCAGCACCGCGCCGGGCAGCACGCCCGCCTCGCGCCGCACGCCTTCGCCGGTCGCCACCACCGCCAGCGCCCGCGTCGTCGGCACCCCCAACGCGTGCATCGCCTCGCCCATCAGGTATTCGCGCAGCATCGGCCCCACGACCGCCTTTCCATCGCCGCCGCGCGAAAACGGGGTGCGCCCCGAGCCTTTCAGATGCAGGTCCCACCGCCGCCCGTCGGGGGCAAGGATCTCGCCCAAGAGATGCGCCCGCCCGTCGCCAAGCTGCGGCGAGAACCCGCCGAACTGATGCCCGGCATAGGCCATCGCGATCGGCTCCGCCCCCGGCGGCACCTCCGCCCCCGACAGCCACGCCGCCGCATGCCCCCCGAGGTCAAGCCCCAGATCCGCCGCCAACCGATCGTTGAACGCCAGCAGATGCGGGGCGGGGGCCACATCGGGGTTCAGCCGCAGATAGGCCCCCGGCAGGTCGCGCGCATAGGAATTGTCGAACCGGATGCCCATCATGCCCCCTTGGCTGCCCTCCCAGATATGGCGGGGCGCGGGGTCGGCGGCAAGGCTTGGCGGAAACTGGTCGGGGCGAGAAGATTCGAACTTCCGACCTACGGTACCCAAAACCGTCGCGCTACCAGACTGCGCTACGCCCCGACCCCATCGCTCTAGCGCCTTGCAGGCCGAATGAAAAGCCTAGTCGTTGCAAGCCCAGGCCGCCCCGGCCTGGTCGATCGCCGGATGCCGCAGCACCGACCCCGGCCCTATGCCCAAAGGGCGCGCCAGACCACCGTTGATTTCCAGCACGAATTTCACCCCCGGGCCGCCGTCGATCAGCGTCCTGTCCAGCGGCACCGCGTTTTCATGCACCCGCGTCACCACCCCCGCCGGATCGGCAAAGATCATGTCGAGCGGGATCAGCGTGTTCTTCATCCAGAACCCGGCCCGCTGCGGTACCTCATAGACAAACAGCATGCCCGCCGCCGACGCCATATCGGGCCGGTTCATCAGGCCCTGCGCCCGTTCCGCCCCGGTATCGGCGACCTCGACGCTGAACCGCGCCACACCGCCCGCACCGCGCACCTCGACCACCTCGGCGGTACACTCCGCCAAAGCTGGCCAGGCCGCCAGCCAGATCAGCCCGATTGCCGCGTAGTTGCTTCCCATGACACCACCTGCACCGCCATCCGGCCCCGTTTGCCCTCGACGATGCGAAGACACACCGCCTCGCCCGCCTGAAGATCGGCGAACCCCGAAACCCGCAACACCTCGACGTGGATGAACACGTCTTCCGGGCGGGCGAACACATTCGCAAAGCCGAACCCCTTGACCTTGTCGAACCATTTGATCCGCGCAGGCTCCAGCGGCAGCGCCAGCAAGTCGTCGGTGCTGGCCGGGGCATGATCTTCCGCCAGCGGCGCCACCAGCGTGCGCGGCACCTCGATCGACAGGACCTCGACCGCCTGAAACCCGCGTTGGGTCTGCTGCGCCTTGACCGTGATCCCGGCGCCATCCGCCACGGACCCCTGCCCGAAATTGCGCAGGACATTGGCGTGCAACAGGATATCGGCGGTCGTCTCCTCGCCGATGATGAAGCCGAACCCCTTGGCAGGGTCAAACCATTTCACGTGGCCATGCACGACCTGCACTGCCTGATCTTCTTCCGACATTGTGACGGCCACTTCCCCAGATAGAGCCCGTTGCAAAGTCAAGACCGCATCAGATCGCCAGTTGCAAGTAAAATCCTGCCGGATCATCCGGCCCGCTGTTGCGATCCGCAATCAAACTGTTGCAAAACGCCAGAAGGCTACGGGTTGAGCCGTTGGGCCTGCCACGCGCCGTCGGCCAGACCACGGGTCCAGCGAAAGCGGTCATGCAGGCGAAAATCGCCGTCCGCCCAGAATTCGATCTCGACCGGCTGGATGCGAAACCCGCCCCAGAACGGCGGGCGCTGCGGGTTCAGCCCGCGCTGCGCCGTCACCTTCGCCACCTCGGCCATCAGGGTCAGCCGCGAGTCGAGCGGCTTCGACTGGTCCGACGCCCAGGCCCCCAGCCGCGACTTCAAACTGCGGCTGGCGTAATAGGCATCCGCCTGCGGCCCGTCTTCGCGCGTGACCGTCCCGCGCACCCGAAGCTGGCGGCGCAGCGATTTCCAATGCAGCACGAAGGCCGCCTTGCCCGCCTGGGTGATCTCTGCCGCCTTGGCCGAAGTGTAGTTGGTATAGAACACGAACGCCCCGGCCCCCGCGCCGTGGCTCTCGATCTCCTTCAACAGCACCATGCGCACATTGGGCAGCCCTTCCGCGTCCACCGTCGCCAGCGCCATCGCGTTGGGGTCGTTGATCTCGGCAGCCTCCGCCTCGCCCAGCCAGCGCCGCGCGATCACAAACGGGTCCTCGCCCGCGAAAATCCCCGTCCTGTCCATCCGTGCAACCCCCTGCCCCGCCCTTGATGCAGGCGACCCAATCGCCTACACGTCATCCTCAACACCAAGGAGGCGAGGGAACGGGATGTCAACCGCAGGAATGACGGGCGGCCTGATGGCGGGAAAGCGCGGGCTGATCATGGGCCTCGCCAATGACAAGTCCATCGCCTGGGGCATCGCCAAGGCCCTGTCCGACCACGGGGCCGAACTGGCGTTTTCCTATCAGGGCGAGGCGCTGAAGAAACGCGTGGAGCCCTTGATGGCCTCGATCGGGGCCACCGTGCTGGCCGAATGCGATGTCAGCGACGAGGCGTCGCTCGACGCGCTGTTCGCCCATCTGAAAGCCACCTGGGGCAGCTTGGATTTCGTGGTCCACGCCATCGGATTTTCCGACAAGGCCGAGTTGCGCGGCCGCTACATCGACACCTCGGCGGCCAATTTCCGCATGACGATGGACATCTCGGTCTATTCCTTCACCGCCGTCTGCCAGCGCGCCACCGCGATGATGGGGCCGGGCGGCAGCCTGCTGACCCTGACCTACTACGGCGCGGAAAAGGTGATGCCGCACTACAACGTGATGGGTGTTGCCAAGGCCGCCCTCGAGGCAAGCGTGAAATACCTCGCCGAGGATCTCGGCCGCGACGGCATCCGGGTCAACGCGATCTCGGCCGGCCCGATCAAGACGCTGGCGGCAAGCGGCATCGGCGATTTCCGTTACATCATGAAATGGAACGAGCTGAACTCGCCGCTGCGCCGCAACGTGACGCAGGAAGAGGTCGGCAAGGCTGCGCTCTACCTGCTGTCCGATCTCGGCTCGGGCACGACGGGCGAAAACCTGCATGTCGATGCGGGCTATCATGTGGTGGGGATGAAGGCGGTCGATGCCCCCGACATCGACGTGGTGACGGGTCGGAAAGACAACGGGCAATGACCCCCGCCGCCCTTCCGGCATTGGCTGCGCGCCCGCCTTTGTCGCGGGGCCGCCTTCGAACGATCCTTGCCTTCATCCGTTCCTAAATATCCCGGGGGTGCGGGGGCTGGCCCCCGCCTCAACCGCAACCCAAGGAGCCGCCGATGACCGACCGCCTGCCGCATGAAAAAGGCTTTCATGTCTCCTGGGACCAGATCCACCGTGACGCCCGGGCCTTGGCCTGGCGGCTCGACGGCAAGGGCCCGCTGAACGGCGCCTGGAAGGCGGTGGTCGGCATCACGCGGGGCGGTCTGGTGCCTGCGATGATCGTCAGCCGCGAGCTTGACATCCGCGTGGTGGATACGATCAGCGTGAAAAGCTACAGCCACCAGTCCCAGATGGAGGCGGTGGTGACCAAATCGCCGCAGGAACATCTGATGGGCGACGGCACCGGCATCCTGATCGTCGATGACCTGGTCGATACCGGCAAGACGCTGGAACTGGTGCGACGCCTCTACCCGATGGCGCATTTCGCCACCGTCTATGCCAAGCCGTCGGGCAAGCCGATGGTCGACAGCTACATCACCGAGGTCAGCCAGGACACCTGGATTTTCTTCCCCTGGGACATGGCGCTGCAATATGTCCAGCCGTTCCGGGGCACCGACTGACCCGTTCTTGCAGGCACGGGGGGCGCACAGCCGGTGCACCGAAGACAGACAAGGAAACCAGAGACCATGCTCCACCCGCTGAACCCCGCCATGGCCGCCACCGACGCCCCCCCGGTGATGGAGGCGCGGCGCTGGCTGTCGGGCGTCACCTTCCCCGCCGACCGCCCGCTGATCAACGTCAGCCAGGCCGCCCCGATGGACCTGCCCCCCCTCGCGCTGCGCCAGGCGATTGCCGAGGCTGCGCTGAACGACCCTGCCGCCCACCTCTATGGCCCGGTCCTCGGGCTGCCCGCCCTGCGCGCCGAAGTGGCGGCGCAATGGTCGGCCAGCTACGGCGGCAGGATTGCCGCCGATCAGGTCGCCATCACCCAGGGCTGTAACCAGGCCTTCACCGCCGTGATGTCCACCCTCGCCGGCGCAGGGGATGAGGTCATCCTGCCAACCCCTTGGTATTTCAATCATAAAATGTGGCTGGACATGCAGGGCGTCACCGCCGTCCCCCTTGCCACCGGCCCCGGCCTGATCCCCGATGCCGAAACCGCCGCCGCCCTGATCACGCCCCGCACCCGCGCGCTCGTGCTCGTCACGCCCAACAACCCCGGCGGCGCGGAATACCCCGCAGAAACCCTCGCCACCTTCCGCGACCTCGCCCGCCAGCACCGCATCGCCTTGATCGTGGACGAAACCTACCGCGACTTCGACAGCCGCACCGGACGTCCCCATGACCTTTTCACAGACCCGGACTGGCCCGACACCTTCATTCATCTTTACAGCTTTTCGAAGGCCTACCGGCTGACCGGCCACCGCGTCGGTGCAGTGATCGCCAGCGTCGCCCGCCTCGCGCAGATCGAGAAGTTCCTTGACACCGTCGCCATCTGCCCAGGCCAACTCGGCCAGATCGCAGCCCTCTGGGGCCTGCAAAACCTGACCCAATGGGTCGCAGGCGAACGCGCCGAAATCCTCGCCCGCCGGGCGGCGCTGGACAGCGGGTTCGGCGCCCTGCCTGGCTGGACCCTGCTGGGCTGCGGCGCCTATTTCGCCTATGTCGACCATCCCCTCGACGCCCCCTCCGACATAATCTGCAAACGCCTCGTCACCGACCAAAGCCTGCTGATGCTGCCCGGCACGATGTTCCAGCCCCCCGGCTCGCCACAAGGCAAACGCCAGATCCGCATCGCCTTCGCCAATGTCGACGCCACAGGCATCGCGGAAATGTTCCGCCGCCTCAGGGACTTCCACCCCTGACCCTTTCCAACTGGCCCAAATATCCCGGGGGTCCGGGGGCTGGCCCCCGGCCCGCCATTGCCCCAGTTCCGACCTCCCCTCCCGGCTCCGCCCCCTTGCCCCGCCGCCCCCGATCCCCTAGACAGGCCCGCAACCCGAACCATCAGGCGGACCCATGGCCCAGGATGACGACACCCCGCGCAAGAAACGCTCCGGCACGTCGATCGCGGTGTGGATCCTGCTGATCCTTCTGATCGGCGGGCTGGGCGGTTTCGGGGTGACCAATTTCGGCGGCGGTGTCACCACCATCGGCCGCGTCGGCGATCGCGACATCGACGCCGACACCTATGCCCGCGCCCTGCGGCAGCGGATCAACGATCTGTCGCGGCAGTTCGGCCAACCGATCGGCATGGCGCAACTGCAGGCCTTCGGGGTCGATCAGCAGGTGCTGCAGTCGGTCCTGAACCAGGCCGCGCTCGACCACGAGGCGGCGCGGATCGGCCTGTCGGTCGGCGATGCGGTGCTGGCCAGCCAACTGGCCGCGATGCCGACGTTTCAGGGGATCACCGGCAGCTTCGACCGCGAGACCTACCGGCTGACCCTGCGCAACAACAACCTGACCGAAAGCCGGTTCGAGGCCGACCTGCGGGCCGATCTCGCCCGGTCGCTGCTGCAGGGCGCGGTGGCCGGCGGTTTTGCCGCGCCCGAGACGGCAGTTGATACCCTGTGGGCCTATATCGGCGAACAGCGCAGCTTTGCCCTGCTGCCCTTGACCGAGGCCGACCTTGCAACCCCGATCGCCGCACCCACCGAGGCGGACATCGCGGCGCAGTACACCGCCCGTATCGCCGATTACACCCGGGGCGAGGCCAAGCGGATCACCTATGCCGCCCTGCTGCCCGAGGCGCTGGCCCCGGGCCAGACCATCCCGGACGAGGCGGTGCGACAGGCCTATGACGCCCGGATCGCCGATTTCGTGATCCCCGAACGTCGCCTTGTCGAACGGCTGGTGTTCCCCGA
>Ga0247831_1000328_pt1 | contig 104517 bp, 77 predicted proteins | sample LaCruzMarch2015__9_FD_192406 | JGI IMG/M metagenome (GOLD analysis project Ga0247831, IMG submission 192406) | Freshwater microbial communities from meromictic Lake La Cruz, Castile-La Mancha, Spain - LaCruzMarch2015_1m | ecosystem: Environmental > Aquatic > Freshwater > Lake | place: Spain...
AATTCCCTTCGATTTGCAGGTAGGTATCTCTAAAAAACTCGAAAATGCACCCTTCCAGTTTTCATTAACTGCCCGTCAATTGCATCGCTTCAATACTTTGTACAACGATACTAGTTTTCGTGCTGCGGAAGGGGAAATCAATTATACCGAGGTTTCTACTTTGCAAAAAGTACTTTCTCATCTCACCCTGGGCGTTCAAGTGTATCCGCATGAAAAACTAGAATTGATGGCGGGCTATTCTTTCAGACGAAGAGCTGAACTGAATGTGTTTAATCAGGTGGCGGGATTGAATGGATTTACATTTGGAACGGCTTTGCTGTTAAAAAAGATGCATATTCAGTATGCTACCGGATTGTATCAGCGCAATTTGTTTCATCAGATAACCATCAATGTAAACTGGCTGGGTCAGCTATAAAAATAAGCCGGAAATAGGTAGTCAACCCTTTGGTTAACCAGCTATCTCCGGCTGATAGGATATGGATAAAGGGCTGCGGAACACACAGTTGAATTTATTCAGCAGCTGCCTCTGTATATTAGATACCCTTCTTTAACATTTTGTTGCCTGAACTATAAATTATTAATTCCCTCCGGTTTTTTTGGGGGGTGCGGGAGTTGTTTTGGATGGTGTGGGCAGGGTTGCAGGTGGTTTATTGTCTACAGGTTTTGGCAGGTTACCACTTGGGGGTATATTTTTCGGCTTGTTGCCTAATAAACTGGTATCAGATTCTGCTCCAATCACTTCTGCTGTTCCCGCTACATCATACCCGGTTTCGGTATTGGTAATGCCAATTTCACTTTCGCCGCTTTGTATGGGTACATTTCCATTAGAATAATCGATCTGAAAATCAGCGTTGATTTCTTCCGGTTTGGTGAAAGTTAATTTGGTATCAATACCGCAGGTAGGGTCATTGGCGGTTTTATTCATAAAATAGGCCCAAATAGGCATGGCCGCTCGGCCCCCCTCTCCATTTTTACTTTCTTTGTTAAATCGGATAAATCGGTCATCGGCACCTACCCAGCCACCGGCCAGCAGTTGAGGCGTATAGCCCATAAACCAGGCATCACTATTGTCGTTAGTGGTTCCGGTTTTTCCGGCAATTTCTAATCCGGCTGGCATATCATAACCCCATATTCCTGCACCAGTGCCATTCGTCATCACGCCCTGCATCATTTTTATTACCGAGTAAGCTGTTACATCACTAATCACTTCTTTACGAGTGGGAACAAAATTGGCCAACACATTTCCATTTCTGTCTTCAATGCGGGTAATGTACATGGGTTTGGCACTAAAGCCTCTGCCCGGGAAAATACTATACCCCTGCATCATTTCGAATAAGGATAGTTCCACCGCACCAATACCTATAGAAGGGTAGGCAGGAATTTCAGATTTGAAATCGCATTTCCGCAAGAAATCAATCAATCGTTTGGCTCCGTTGTTGCCATTATTGTCTATTTGCTTCAAGATATATGCAGTGGCACAGTTTCTCGATTTGGCCAGAGCCAGTGCCATCGGCATCGCAGCTCCAGTGCAGGTTTTGGTGGTAGCCGGCACCATCCCATAACTACCGAAACTCTGTTGGTTGTCGTAAACAGTGGTATTGGGGGTAAAACCCGCTTCTTCAATGGCCAAACTATATAAAAGTGGCTTCATGGTAGAACCTACCTGTCGCTTGGTATTGATATTGGCATGATCGTATTTAAAGGTTTTATAGTCGATGCCGCCTACCCAGGCTTTGATTTGTCCATCCATCGGATTCATCACAATAAAACCTGCCTGTAGCATTTGACGGTGATATTTGATAGAATCATAGGGCGTCATGAGGGTATCCTTTCCCCGGGCATTATTCCAGGCAAAAATGTGCATGTTCACGGGTTCGAGGAATGATTTTTTAATTTCCTCCTCATCCACCCCATCTTTTTTCATGTTTTTCCAGCGATCACTTTGCTTCATGGCCGACTCCAGCACATGCTCATATCCCTTCCAAACAGAACCCGTTTTAATGTTCTCCTGATTGTTGAATAATTTTTGCAGATAGTTCATATGGCGAGCCACTGCTTGCTCGGCATATATCTGCATGCTGGGATTGATGGTGGTATAAATCTTCAATCCATCCCGATATAAATCGTAATTATCGCCGTTATTTTTTTTATTTTCCTTACACCATTTTTTCATTTCTTCTCCCAAAATCATCCTAAAATAAGGTCCCAATCCGTTGTTCTCATCCAATTTTTTATAGTTCAACTGAATGGGTTGTTTTTTAAGAATAGCCGCTTCTGGTTCGGTAAGAAAATTTTTGGTAACCATCCGGTTCATCACCAGATTTCTTCGGTCCATCGCTCGCTTGGGATTGGTTCTAGGGTTGTAAATGCCCGGTCCATTTACCATGCCAATCAAAACAGCCGCCTCCTCTATATTGATGCGATCGGGTTCTTTTTGAAAAAAGGTTTTGGAGGCATTTCGGATGCCAAATACATTGTCTCCGAATGCTACCGTATTTAAGTAGAGGGTAATAATTTCTTCCTTGGTAAAATTGCGTTCTAATTTAATAGCAATGATGGCTTCCTTTAATTTTTGAATGCTGCGTAAAAAGATGTTTTTCGTGCTCCAGTTTTCTGTAAACAGGTTTTTGGCTGTTTGCATAGTAAGGGTACTTCCCCCACCTTCACTTCCTAAAAAAAACAAGGCCCTTCCTACGGATAAGGGATCAATGCCACTATGGTCGTAAAATCTTTTATCTTCAGTGGCAACTAGCGCTTGCACGGCAAAAGGACTGATGTCTCTATATTCTGTGATGATCCGGTCTTCGATATAATATTTTCCAATGGGGGTACCGTCATCTGCATAAACCTGACTGGCCAATGAAGCAGTAGGGTTTTCAATATCTTCTAACTGCGGCATCGCACCCATCCAACCTAGGTTGATGATGATTACCAATAAAACAAATAATCCGATGCAAGCGAAAAAAAATCGCCAAAAATATTTTACTGCTTTTGTCATAGTAGGGGTATTCCTTTTCATCCTGTTTTCAAATATCCTTAATTTTTGCTTATCCTGCGTTGCAATTCCTAATTAGCCAATGGTTCTATATACTGGCTAAAATTTTTCGGGATACAATTCATGGAGGAAACTATTATAGCCTTCTATATCCTGACTTTCCTGCAGGAGGGCCAGGTTAGCCGGACTGATCATACTAAACTTGTATTTATTAGGCCCCAACCAGGGCAAAATCCGGTTGGCCGTGGAAGGGCGCACTTTATCCATGTATTGTAGGGCCTGATCAAAATTTTCAAAGGGCCCGAACAGCAAATATTGAAATTGATTGTTGATTTTGCGAATAGACATAGCTATTGGCCGGTTCAGCGACAATTGTTGATTAAAGCGGGTAAATGCATTCTTGCTTTCGCTCACAAAAATGGGGTCTACCTTATCGAGCATGAGCACCAGATAAGCGGTGTCGTTGGGATTAATGCTATAGCTATTTCCTTTCAACCGAATTGATGTGGTATTACCTTCCGAAAGGGTAAGGGGTTTGGTTCTGATAAGGGGCGTAACCGGAGCAATGGGAACCGTTGGGATGTAATCTTTTCCGGTTTTAACCAATTCGGTATTATTGGGTTTTAGCAGTAAATTATTAGTAGACAGTGGTTGAGTGGGTGCTTTTCCAGATGGAAGCGATTTGGTAATACTGGGTATGGTTGCGGTAACGTCTACATCGGCACCTCTTCTTAGATCTTCTTCTCCTCTTTCGATGGATAAATTACTAAGGTAGGCTTCAATCTGATTTCTGCGCTTGAGCACATCAACCATGGTTTCGGATTTTTCGGCCAAGGTGGATTGCGGAAAAAGGCGGGATATGTTTTCCAAGCGGTTAATGGCAATACTGTCTTGCTTGGTTTTAATATAATAGATGGCTTCTATGTACAAAAGTTGCGGTTTCCAATAAGAATTGCCCAGTTCTTTATCAGCTTTTATTTTTTCAGCTTTTGCCTCCTCAAAAGAGCCCTCTATAAATAACTTGTAAACCTTTTCATATTGAATGGTTGCGGGGTCTTTCTCTTTTTCTTTGCCTACCTGGTTCATTTGTTTGGTTAGCTTGCCTTCGGGATATCCAGCTTTTAAACGCGCAGCCATGGCATCTGCCCGAACAGGGTCACCGATTTTTCTATAGCAATAGGCCAAATTAAAAAGCGAAACTTCAACTTCACTGCTTTCTGGGAAACGTTTAATGATAGATTCATAAATTTCAATGGCAGTGGGATAGTCTTCCAATTGATTTTGAAAAGTGAGGGCATTTTCGAGCAGGGATTTTAGGATAAGCCCATTCGATTGACCCATTTTTAAATCATCCAGGGGTATATTTTTATACAGCGATTCCAGGGTGATGTCTTTATCATCGGTCTGATTAACGGTTGCGGTAACCAATGCTGCCTGTGGGTCGGGCAGGTTATTGGTTCGGTTAAGGGTTCGGTTAACCATACTTTGCCTTCTCCAGTTATCTACATTTGGCCGGCTATTCCATTTATTTTTAAATTCATTGATACCCTTAGTGCGAAGGTTGGCATTCAAAAAATAAAATTCACCCGATCCCGAAGCTGCAAACAACGACTGACTACCCAGTGGGTTGCTGATGCCATTGGGATCTGAATTGGGTAAATCTTTTAATCCTTTTTCTTTTCTTTCTTGTCGCAAAACTTTTTTCACCGCCGAATTCCTTTCTTCTGCTGGCATACCCGCCAAAGCTTGTAGACTATCTTCTCTTTGAATGACTAGTATATTAGTTGCAATAATTTTTAAAGCGGGTTTTCTTTCAGCAACGCGGCGTGCATCGATTGGGTCGGGTGGGGTAGCGCGGATACTGTCGTAGAAGGCTTGCGCTGGCACATATTTTTTCTGCTGATAGTTTATGTCGGCCAATAACAAATAGCTTTGATCGCGTTGTTTATCGTTGTTGATGCTAGATTCTACACTTTTCAGCAGAAGTTGCTGGGCATTGTTGAAATGTTTTTGTTGTATTTCTAATTGGGCTGCTGCAAAGTAGATGATATCGCGGTTGCTTTCGTATTTGTCTTTTCGTGCCATTTTTAGCAGCTCTTCCAGATTTTGTTGAATGGCATTGGTTTCTTTTCCTGCAGCCAATCTGGCCACTTGTAATCTGGCATAAATCTCTAACAAGGGATCATGCGAAATTCGAATGGCCTGATTAAACCATTTGATGGCTTCCTCATTTTGTTGGGCGAGTGCAAAAAGTTGGGCTGCCAAAAAATAGGTTCTGTCTTCCATCGCCGTTGCATATTCTTGAGGAAGTGACTGCACAAGTTCGCGAGCTGCTTGTTCCCATGCCTGTTGTTTATAGAAAACATAGGCAGTGATTTCGTGTAAAAAGGGTTGTAAGCGAACGGGAAATTGAGGATCTTTTTGTAGTAACTCTAATAAAGTGGCTGCTTCTGTATAGTTTTCCTGCTCAATCTGATTGCGGGCCTGCCATAAAAAACTTTCATTGCGGCTGGGGGGAAAGCTGGTAATTCGTTTCCATAAACTTTTACTTTCTCGGGTGGCAATGGTAAATACGCCATTGGTATTACTCGCATTGCTCCCAATGGGAACATCGTACCCATCGTCTTTGGGGGCAAAAGCGTAATTGATGTATTGAAATACAACGCCTGCCGAATCAAAATGCTGTTGCAACAGATAGGCTCTGCCCATCAGTAAGTATAATTTGTCTACCCAATCACTTCTCAAATCATGCAATAAAATGCCGGCTGTGCACTTGTAAATTACCGTGTCTAATAGCGGGTCGCTTACTGTTTCGGAAAGTTGATAAGGATAGAAGGGTAGTAAATGGGTATAGTCGTCGGGGTGAAAAGCGGCTGCACGTTCTTCAATATCATTCATCAGCGCGCGGGCATTAAAATGATAATTAAAGCGACTTACGGTATTGTTATATACCCTTCTGGGATAGGTAAATTTTTTTTCGCCCGACTTTTCAGAAGAGAGCGTTCGGTTTTCGTATTTGGCTGGCTTGGGAACCTCAACAGTAGTGTTCGGTTGGGCCTTTGCTAGTAATGGGAAACAAAGGACTATAACAAGCCATCTCGGTCGCCAGTAGTTGGGGATAAGAATTGATAAAAGGGAAGTAAATGGCCTGTACATAAAATGTGTTTAAAATTACATTTATTTCTGTTGCCATTCTACGGAAAAAGCAGCCAAGTGTGTACCTTTAACCTGTTTTTATCAAATGGCTACCAACGAATTCAATAATACCCTCAGCAGACTCCGGAACAGCTATCGTTTGGTAGTGATGAACGATGATACCTATGAAGAAGTGGTAACCTTTCGTTTGTCGCGCTTGAGTGTGTATGTTGGCTTTAGTACACTGTTTGTTTTATTGGTGGGCCTAACCATTGCCCTAATTGCATTTACTCCGCTTAAATATTATATCCCCGGTTATGGAACCCGGGAAAGCCGAACCGCCCTGCAGGTATTAAAAATCCGCACCGATTCTTTGGAAAGGGCCATCCGATATAAAGACCAGTACCTGGATGGGGTAAAAAAAGCCCTTTCTGGAAATGGAATCCAGGTATTAGATACCATTCCGGTTACTGTTCCCTCTTCACAAACCTCCAGTGATTAATTGATTGCTATGCGTAGATTATTCGATAAACAAATAATGCCCTTGTGGACGGTTTTTCTGTTAGTTTCCGGGCTGCTGGGTATTTTCTGGAATAGGCTACCAGTTAAGCAGATTAATCCTTGGGTGGTGCTGATTGGGAATGCCTTATTATTTGGGATTGCACTTCTTAATATTGCTTATCACCGGGCAAGTCTCCAAAAAAAGAATCCCCAGGCAGTTTTACGAAGTGTGATGGGGGCTACCATGGTTAAGCTATTTGTGCTGGCAGCTCTGGTTATTATTTATTTAGTGAGTGCCGGTTCTGCCCGAAGCATATACGGAGTAATTGCATGTATGGGACTGTATATCATATACTCATGGATGGAAACTAAAATTTTACTTCAAATGAAATCGCCGCACTAATGGCTGCTACCGAACATCCCTTGCAGGCCTTGGCTGCTTATTTGCCTGAAGGTACTTTTGAGCGGGTGGCGGAATTTCTTCATCATTATAAAGTACACTTAACCATTACCCGCCAGCGGAAATCTGTATTGGGCGATTACCGACATGCCGGCAGGGAAGGAAATCACCGCATCAGTATTAATGGAAATCTTAATAAATACGAGTTTCTCATTACCCTTTTGCACGAACTGGCTCACCTGCTAACTTTTGAGCAATTCCAGCATCGGGCAGCACCTCATGGCATAGAGTGGAAACAGCAGTATAGTCAATTATTGAGTCATTTCGTAGCTCATCAGATTTTCCCGCCCGACATTGTTCGGGCCTTGCAGGCATCCATCCGCAATCCGGCTGCTACGGCCAATGGGGAAACAGATTTGTTGCTGGTATTGCGCAAGTATACAATACAAAAAAGGGAGGGGTACATCACCATGGAAGAATTAGCAGAAGGGGAGTGGTTCGAGACCGAAAACGGGAGAACCTTTCAGAAAATCAGTCGCCGTCGCAAACGATTTACCTGTATTGAACAAACTTCCGGACTCAGTTATAGTTTTAGTGCGGTTACTGAGGTGAGAAAAATTGAACGACCATCCCTCAAAAAGTAGCAATAGGTTATTAGGCAACTGCCTTTTTTACCAAATCAGCTGCTTCGCTTAGTTCTATGGCAGACTGCACTTTTAGGCCACTTTCATCGATTAGTTTTTTGGCTTCCACTGCATTGGTACCCTGCAAGCGAACGATGATAGGAATCTGGATATTACCCATTTTGTTGAAGGCCTCAATAACCCCGGAAGCAACCCGGTCGCAACGAACGATACCGCCAAAAATATTGATGAGGATCGCTTTTACGTTCGGATCTTTTAATATAATTCTAAAGCCGGCTTCAACGGTTTGTGCATTGGCAGAACCACCCACATCCAGAAAATTGGCAGGCTCGCCACCGCTTAACTTAATCATATCCATTGTGGCCATGGCCAATCCGGCACCATTAACCATACAGCCTACGTTTCCGTCGAGTTTAACAAAATTGAGGTTAAACTGTCCTGCTTCTACTTCAGTAGGGTCTTCTTCTGAAACATCCCGCAGGGCTGCAATATCCGCATGTCGCATCAAAGAATTATCGTCGATATTCATTTTACAATCCACCGCAATTATTTTATCATCGCTGGTTTTAAACAGGGGATTAATTTCCAGCATGCCGCAATCGATGCCTATGTAGGCACTGTATAAATTGGTAACAAACTTCACACAGTTTTTAAAGGCATCGCCCGATAACCCGAGGTTAAAGGCAATTTTGCGGGCTTGAAAACCCTGCAATCCACCGCTCGGATGGATCCACTCTTTAAATATTTTTTCAGGGGTATTGTGCGCCACTTCTTCAATATCCATACCGCCTTCGGTGCTGTACATGATTACGTTCATCCCTTTGGCACGATCTAACAGGATAGAGAGATAAAACTCTTTTACCGGATTGGCACCGGGATAATATACATCCTGCGCTATTAATATTTTGTTTACTTTTTTACCAGCTGCACCGGTTTGTATGGTTACCAGCGTTCCACCTAGGATATTTTTTGCTATTTGGGTAACATCTTCTAAATTTTTTGCTACTGCAACCCCCCGTTGTTCTGTTCCCTCAATTTTTCCTTTACCCCTTCCGCCTGCATGAATTTGTGCCTTGATTACGGCGAAATTATTGCCGGTTTCGGTTTTTAACTGGCGATAAGCTTCTTCGGCAGCCATTACATTATCAACAGCAATGCCTTCCTGCACCGGTACCTGATATTTTTTCAACAGTTCTTTGGCCTGATATTCGTGGAGATTCATGCGGAATTTTTTTTACAAAGATAATACAAAGCCCGATTGGTTGGGGGTACTTTTAGAAGCTTACTATCAATTATTTTGCTAATTTTGAGGTCAACAGCAAATAATCGTTCATTTTAAAAAAATCGCATGAAAAAAACACTTCTTTCTTTTGCATCCATTTTACTGGTTGCCGCTTTGGTTTCATTTGTTCCTGCCTCCCACCATAATTTCGCGGATTTGTCGATTAACCTCGAAAAAAGCCGCATCGATTGGGTTGGTTCTAAGAAGTCTGATTTCCATACCGGAATGGTACCCCTGAAAAGCGGAACAGTATCAATGGAAGGTGGAAAATTAACAGGTGGCAAATTTGTAATTGATATGGCCAATTTAAAAGTTACCGATGGTGCAGGCGATCGCCTGGCTGGTCACTTAAAATCAGCTGAAATTCTAGATGTAGCCAAGAATCCGGAAGCAACTTTTGTAATCAGCAAGGTTACCTATACTTCTGATAATACGGCTTCTATTGCTGGTTCATTAACCTTTAATGGCACTACTTTGCCATTGGTTTTTAACGCTAATATTCGCAATTCCGACGACAAAGGATTTTTTGCCCAGGCTTTCTTTAGCTTCGACAGAACTTTGTTTGGCGTGAAATATGGTGTAGGCGCCGTTTCTAACGACGTACAACTGGCCATTCACTTGTTCGCTAAGTAATCTGAATAAAATAATTGAATGTATAGTGCCCGTCCGCCTTATGCTGACGGGCATTTTTTTTAATGATATCATCGTAACTTGTACCAAAAATTTACCCATGTTTGCCCAAACGCTTGCCGATATTCCTGAAATTCAAATGATACCGGGTTATTTTGCCCGGTTTATTCATACCGATCGCATGACGCTTTCGTATTTAACTGTAACAGCCGGGGCAGCTTTGCCTGAGCATGATCATCCGCATGAGCAGGTTTCTACCGTATTGGAAGGGGAATTTGAGCTTACCCTGGCGGGGAATCCTATTCGATTAACGCCTGGGGAAGTGCTGGTGATACCATCGGGTACCCGCCACTGCGGAAAAGCCATAACGGATTGCCGTCTGCTGGATATTTTTACACCGGTTCGGGAAGATTACAGAGCCCTTACAGAAAAAGCAGCTGCTGTTCAATAAGCATTACTTAACCTTCGGCATGTAATTGTTGGATAGCTGCCGTTAGTTGAGGCACTACTTCAAACAAATCACCAACGATGCCATAATCGGCCGCCTTAAAGAAGGGCGCTTCTGGGTCTTTGTTGATTACTACAATTACTTTACTTCTGTTTACGCCAGCTAAGTGCTGAATAGCGCCGGAAATTCCTAGGGCTATATACAGGTTAGGCGCAATTTGAACCCCGGTTTGGCCCACATGTTCGTGGTGCGGTCTCCAATGGGCATCACCTACTGGTCGGCTACAGGCGGTTCCGGCTTTTAGTACCTTCGCCAGATCTAATAATACGCCCCAGTTTTCTGGTCCCTTCAAACCTCTTCCGCCGCTGATTACAATATCTGCTTCGGTAAGTGGAACTTCACCTTCTATTTTATTTACCGCAGTAACTTTTCGGGTAGAAGCCGAAACCGAGATAGATAAATTGGTAACTACGGTTTCTTTTGCAACAAAAGGAATACTTACACTATTGGGATTGAGGGTGATTATTTTTTTAGCAGTGTTGATGCTTACTTCTGCAAAAGCTTTTCCGGAAAAAACGGTTTTTTTCACGGAAAATCCATTCGAAAGATCCGGTACTGCAATGGCACCAGAAACCAATCCTGCACCCAATCGGGCAGAGAGGCCCGGTGCAACCGATTTGGAACTGGGATTATTAGAAAATACAATTACATCGGCCCCAATCTGTTCGATAACAGCCGCAATAACTGAAACATATACGGATGGATTAACCGATTGCAAGTTGGCATCTGCTACTTGATAAACCTGGCTGGCTCCATAAGCCCCCAAAGCAGAGAGGTTATCTGTGCAATTACCCAATACCAGCACCCCGGCAATCGTTCCAGATATACGGGCAATCTCATTTCCGTAGCTGATAATTTCTGCGTTGGATTTTTTCAGGTGACCTTCTTGTAAATCGGCTATTATTAAAACAGACATGGTACTTATTTTTTGAATTAAATAACTTTAGCTTCTTCGTGTAATAATCTTACTAACTCAGCTACATTGTCGGCACTTACCAGTTTTACACCAGCTTTGGCAGCAGGCAATTCGTAGCGAGTGATGGTTGTTAAAGGGGTTACTGCTTCGGCGGCAACCACATGCAGCGGTTTAGTGCGGGCACCCATAATTCCTCGCATGTTGGGGATTCTTTGTTCTGCCATACCCTTTTGGCAACTTATTACTGCCGGTAGGGCACAACTGATGGTTTCTTCACCACCCTCCACTTCACGCGTTACCGAGCATCCTTCTGGAGTTAAGGTAAATTGCGTAGCCAGCGAAACATATTCTGCAGGATAGATTTCTGCAATCATGCCACCTAAAGAGGCATTATTCGAGTCGATGGCTTCTTTACCAGTAAATACTACATCGTATTTTTCCCGATCACAAAGTGCAGCAATTTGTCGCGCAACTGTATAGCTGTCGTCAGAAACAATATCGATACGAAATGCTTCATCTCCACCCAGTGCCAATGCCTTTCGGATAATGGGTTCACAATCTGCCCCGCCAACGGATACCAAGTGAATGGTTGTTGCAGGATCTTTTTCCTTCAGCTCAATGGCTCGCATCAACGCATACCATTCGTCGTAGGGGTTAATGATCCATTGAACACCCGCTTCATCAAAACGAGTATTGTTTTCGGTAAAGGCAATCCGGCTGGTGGTATCCGGTGTTTTACTGATGCAGACCAGTATTTTCATACAGTTCGATATAAGGGTTACAGAATAGTTGTAGTGGTAAATGGTTGTTTATGCAACTAATTGCAAATATAGGAAGGAATTTCTTAGAGTTTTCAACCAAATCGTTAATTTTTTTGCACAGGATTTTGAACAATACCAACCCGCTAATCGGGTGTATATTTGGGTATGAATCGGATGGAAAAATTAAAAGAATATCTGAAAGCGCAGCCCGGCGATCCTTTTCTGAATCATGCTTTGGCCTTAGAGTATAGCAAAGCCGGGGAATTGGATCTAGCCCGCGAAGGGTTCATTCAGCTCTTGCAGCAGCATCCAGCATATGTAGGCTCCTATTATCACTTGGCAGCCCTATTGTTGCAACAAAACCGAAGGGGAGAAGCCATTGAATGGTACGAAAAAGGGATGGCAGTAGCCAAAAAAGTAGGGGATACCCATGCATTCAACGAATTACGGGCTGCTTATGATGATGTGATGGATGTATAAGAAAAAAGGATTTCTCAGCTACCTCTTGAGCCACCTGTTTTGATGGGTTTCTTTCCACCGCCGCTGGCTTTACTGGCTCCGGGCTTAGCAATAAATTTAGAACTTTGGGCACCGGGCTTGGAAGAGGTATTGCCGGATTTGCCATTTTTTTTGTTATTTATGGGTAATGACATACAGCTCAATTTGTGTTAAAGATACGATTTTTTTCGCAGATAGCAAGTCAGCTGACTAGAGAAAGGTTCAACTGATTCGCAGCCGAAGCTCCGTATCTATTTTGGTAAAAAGATGATAGGGTTTATATGATCTCCATTCTGGCAATTCCATCAGCTCCATATAATAGGGCAGCTTTTTTTTGATAAAGTCTTGCTGTGTGGCCGCCGGCATATTCAATATGATTATCCATCCTTCTTCATCGCTCACTTCATCATACCATTCGCGGTAATATTCATTGTCGCTGCTGTGAAAATTCAATACATTTTCGGCAATGAAAATAAATTTACTAATTCCTTTCTTCATCAATTCATCACCTATTTCCCGCTTCAGCATCATGATATCGTTTTCAATGGCATCGTTCCATTCTCCAATTAATTCGATTACACAAAAGTGAAGTTCATAGTCTACATAGATGATTTTGAGATAGAGGGTTTTGCTGCCAAAATCATCCCACTGCGGGTGGATATAATAATTGTAAATAGTTTGCGAGAACTCGAATTCGCTGTACTTCGTGCCATAAAAGGGCGATAGCTTGTCATCAGCTGCGATGTACAAATGCCTCCAATTATAATAGGGCTCGATGGTATGCATAGGAATATTAATGCCCGTTTTCGGCGGCTTCAATAGCTTTTTTCACACTGCCATGCTTCAGCAGCAGGTCTTTGGCTTGCTCGTAATCTTTAAGTGCTAACCCTTCCATTACCATCTTCACACCCCGGTCTACCAGTTTCACATTACTGAGCTGCATGTTCACCATTTTATTATCTTCTACGCGGCCCAACTGAATCATAACTGCGGTAGAAATCATATTAAGTACCAGTTTTTGGGCAGTTCCGCTTTTCATTCGGGTACTGCCAGTTATAAATTCAGTTCCAACTACCACTTCTACCGGAAAATCTGCTTCCCGCGATACCGGTGTATTCGGATTACAACTAATACTGCCTGTGATGATTCCTTTGCGTCTGCATTGTTTTAAAGCCCCAATCACATATGGCGTGCTTCCGCTAGCAGCCAAACCCACTACAACATCTTTATCACTCACAAAATGCTTCATCAAATCGTTCCAACCCTCATCGGGATGATCCTCCGCAAATTCTACGGCCGTGGTAATGGCTTTGTCGCCCCCGGCAATGATGCCAATTACCAGTCCATACGGAACCCCAAACGTGGGCGGACATTCACTCGCATCCACAATACCTAAACGGCCGCTGGTGCCGGCTCCGATATAAAATAAACGGCCCCCTGCGAGCATTTTGTCGGAGATTGCAGCCACTAACTTTTCTATTTGCGGAATGGCTTTTTCTACTGCATTCGGCACCGTTTTATCTTCCTGATTGATATTTTGTAACAATTCAGGAATGCTCATTTTTTCTAGGTGTCTGTACTGGGAGGGAAGCTCAGTATATCGGATAAACTCTTTCATATAATTATTGATGATATTGAATCAAACCTTGCAAGGGCGTTTTCATAACCCGGCCCAGCTTTAGTCCATAATGATTACAAAGTTCCTGTAAAACATCTTTGAAACCAAAAGCAATACTGCCGGTAAAATGAACCGGAAGCTGTTCACGCTCCTTGTATTTTAGTAAATGGTGAAAAAAGAACTCGTTGCATCCATCTTCCAGAATGTTTTCTACCATATAATGACCTCTGTTTTCGGCCAGGAAAACGGCAAAGGATGCCAGATAACGATTGGCAAGGGGCTTTTTGTATACATTTTCTAGAATGTCGGCACGGGTTTGGTTAAAACGGCTTTCGAATGCCGATTGTAAAGATTCATCCATGGTTTCGTACAAATAGTACTGCACCAGCTTTTTTCCGAGATAGGCCCCACTTCCCTCATCACCCAATATATAGCCGATACCGGGACTATTTTTTACTATCTTTTTGCCGTTATAGTAGCAGGAATTGGAACCGGTTCCTAAAATACAGGCAATCCCTTTGGTATGCCCACATAAGGCTCGAGCAGCGGCCAATAAATCGGTTTCAATTGCGTGGGTAGCTTTGGGAAAAACTTGTTTCAATACCTGTTTCATTATAGTTCGGTTATGGAGGTTGCTTAAACCGGTACCATAAAAATGTACCTCTCCAATAACGGCTCCCTTTAATTTTGGCAGTAGCTCGCTTTGTAATAAGCCAACGATTTGCTCCCGACTCAGAAAATAGGGACTGATACCCTGGGTGGTTATTTTCCGGTTTTTTCCATTTGTAATCAAACACCAGTCGCATTTGGTAGCGCCGCTGTCTGCAATCAGTTGAATAGACATACAGTCAATATTTATTGCTAAAGTTCACCCGAATTCCGGTCATTATTGTACGGAAATAGAAGTCAAATATCCCCCTTTCAGTATTTATATGGATATTTGCCCGGCATCTAACAAGTGCAAAGAACCAATATTTATGGCAAGAAAAAAAATACAGGTCTGGCTGCCCCTTTTATTTGCTTTGGTAATGATTGCCGGAATGTATATAGGCTATCAGTTGCGCGATAAAACAGGTAATTCCGGCAGCATGGGTTCCCGTTCTTCTTCTGCTTTGCCAGAATTGATGAAATTAATTCGGGAAAAATATGTAGATCCGGTTTCTGCTGATAGCATTGATCAGCTGGTGAGCAACGAATTATTAAGTCACCTCGACCCCCATTCGGTATGGTTAAATCGAACCGCTTTGCAAGAGGCAGAAGAAGAAATGAATGAGTCGTTTAAAGGTATTGGCGTTGAGTTTCAAATGATTCAGGATACCGTACATGTTATTTCCCTTATTCCCAAAGCCCCTGCAGAAGAAGCGGGCTTGCAGGTAGGCGATCAATTGCTTCGGGTGAATGATTCCATTCAGCTTTCGGGCAAAAAACTGGCAGTTGCTGAAGTACGAAAAATATTACGGGAGCAACCGGAAGTAAAATTGAAACTAACCTATTTGCGCAATAGTCAACTGCGGGATATTTCATTTAACCGCGGAAATGTGCCCCTTCCTTCAGTGGATGCCGCTTTTATGCTAACCCCCCGAACCGGTTATTTGCACCTCAATAAATTTGCCAATCGTTCGTACGAAGAATTTATGCAGCAGATGGAAGGATTGCAGAAAAAGGGGATGCAGCAGCTGGTATTGGATTTACGGGGTAATGGAGGTGGCTTGATGAAGGAAGCCATTGATATAGCAGACGAATTTTTGTCGAACGATAAATTGATTGTGTATACTATGGGCGAACATGTTCCCCGTAACAATTACTTTGCCAAGCGGGAGGGGATTTTTGAGAAAGGACAACTGGTAGTATTGATTGATGAATCTTCTGCATCGGCTTCTGAAGTATTGGCGGGTGCGCTGCAAGACTGGGATCGCGCAACCCTTATTGGCCGAAGAAGTTTTGGAAAGGGATTGGTGCAACAGCAGTTTTCATTATCAGGAGGTACGGCTGTTCGGCTAACTACTGCTCGATACTATACCCCCTTGGGTCGGAACATACAAAAACCCTATCATACCGATAAAGAAACTAATCAGGAAGAAATCATGTATCGGATGCTGAAATCCCCCAATGATAAGGAGGATACAATCTATCGTAAGGGTAAAGTATATACTACTCCCGCTGGGCACAAAGTGTATGGGGGTGGGGGTATTCAACCGGATATGGTAGAGCGTTGGGACAGTACCGAATTAAGTTCCGCCATCATGGAATTATTGTACAAGAATACCCTGAATATATTCACTTATCAATATTATCTGCAGCATAAGCAGGCATTAGATACCCTCAGTTCCCCTAAGCAAATCAACGCATATTTTCAACAGGAAGAAGCATTTTGGAATCAATTATCTGCTGCTGCTACTCGGGATAGTATTTCCCTTTCCGGAATAACGCCTCCACAGAAAAAGTTTGTATTACAGCGGGCAAAGATGTTATTGGCCCGGCAACTATTTCGGCAGCCCGGTTATTACGAAGTGGGAGCACAGTTTGATGAGGCGGTTAGAAAAGCGTTGGAAATTTTAAAATAAAATACCCAATAAGCGCAATCAGTTTATCCTTAATTTAGCCAAAACTTTGCCATATGAATCTCTTCAGAACAGGGATAACACTATTGCTGTGTTTATCCAGTATTATTTCAATAGCCAACGATACTGCCCTAGCTATTATTCCTGAGCCTTTATCGGTAATACGGGGTAAAGGAAGTTATACCTTGCCTGCTGCTATCACCATTGGTGCCCCGGCTACTGAAGAAGCAGGATGGGTGGTAAGCACTCTGAAAACGCAACTGGCTAATGCCACCGGCAAAAAAATTTCGGCATTAAATGCTGCATCAGCAACCATTACCCTGCAAACAGCCCCCGGAGAAGCGGCCACATTGGGTACGGAGGGGTATCGACTTACTGTAAATGCCAAAGGGATTGTTATATCCGCCGCTGCGCCTGCAGGTTGGTTTTATGGAGTGCAAACCCTGTTTCAACTACTGCCCAAAGAGATTGAAAGCAAAACTCCGGTAAAAAATATTACTTGGAAAGTTCCCTATGTAACTATCATGGATAAACCGCGATTTGGTTGGAGGGGATTGATGTTCGATGTGTCGCGGCATTTTTTTACCAAACAAGAAGTAAAACAGTTTATTGATGATATGGTGCGGTATAAGTACAATTTATTACACCTGCATTTAACAGATGATGAGGGTTGGAGAATTGAAATAAAAGGCTTTCCACGTTTAACCACCGTAGGTGCCTGGAATGTAAAAAAAGAAGGCTATTTTGGAACCTTTCCTACGCCAGCTCCCAATGAGCCCAAGAATTATGGCGGATTCTATACACAAGATGATATCCGGGAACTGGTAAAATATGCCAAAGAGCGATTTGTAAATATTTTGCCGGAAGTAGATGTTCCGGGGCATAGCTTAGCCACAGTAGTTTCTTATCCCGAATTATCCGGAACTCCCGATTTGGCCAAGCAATATCAAGTGCGGTCTGGAGAAGAAATTATGGATTGGTCGCATGGAAATCCTCCAACTGCTATGGTAAATAATACTCTATCGCCGGTAAAGGAAAATGTGTATCAGTTTCTCGATCAGGTGATTACGCAACTCGCTGATTTATTCCCCTTTCCTTACATACACTTGGGAGGGGATGAGTGCCCTAAAAATTACTGGGAGAAAGATCCCGAAGTGCAGGCTTTAATGAAAAAAGAGGGATTGAAAAATATGGATGAAGTGCAGAGCTATTTCGAGAAGCGGTTGGAGAAGCTGGTAAGTGCAAAGGGTAAAAAAATGATTGGTTGGGATGAAATTTTGCATGGCGGTTTGGCACCCGGTGCAGCAGTAATGAGCTGGCAAGGAATGAAAGGGGGAATAGAAGCAGCCCAACAAAAGCACGAAGTGGTGATGACGCCTACAACCTTTGCCTACATTGATTATATGCAAGGCGATGCAGCCACCGAACCCCATGTGTATGCAACCCTTCGATTAAAAAAATCGTACGAATTTGAGCCGGTGCCCACGGGTGTTTCAGCAGAGTATATTAAGGGCGGACAGGGTAATTTATGGACCGAGCAGATTTATAATTATCGGTATCTACAATACATGGTATGGCCACGGGCTTTTTCGTTGGCGGAAACTTTTTGGTCGGCTGCGGAAAAGAAAAACTGGAATCGGTTTGCCCAAAAAACCGAAGCCCATATGGAGCGATATGATATAGCGGAGAAAAAATATGCTACTAGTATGTTTGATCCCATTATAACTACTACTAAAGCTACCGATGGTCGTTTGCAGGTGCAGTTTGAAACGGAAATAGACGATTTGCAGTTGTATTATTCATTCGACAATACTTTTCCCGATAATTTTTATCCAGCTTATAAAGGGGGCGCTTTGTATCCTCCTTCAGAATGTTTTATGATGAGGGTAGTAGCCTATAGAGGAAAACAAAAAATGGGAAATATGATTACGATAACCCGGGAAGAACTGGAAAAAAGGGTCATTAAAAAAGGCGAATAGGCTGAATGTGCCCAACTGAAAAGTTATTGACATTTTGGGGAAGATAACTTTTTTCTGCCTGCGAATTATTTTGTATTTTACCTTTTATATAATTACGAAATATAACCACCCATGGGTTCTGTATCATTATTAGCCTTGTTAGCAGCTGCCATTATTTTTTCTGCAGGCGGAATATTGGTTGGATGGCTTTTGGTAAGGGGAACCCCTAACCCACAAAAAGGAGAGCCTTATGAGTGCGGCATTCCAACTGATACCTCACCTTGGCAGCAGTTTACCATTGGATATTATTTATTTGCCTTGCTATTCTTGATTTTTGATGTGGAGCTGGTTTTTTTATATCCCTGGGCAGTGGTAGTAAAAGAGGTTGGCATGGCTGCGTTATTCGAAATCGGTATTTTTATTTTTATATTATTTGTTGGGTTTTTGTATGCCCATAAAAAAGGAGCCTTACAATGGAAATAAATCATTCTCCTTCACAACCCACAGAAGTGTTTCCCGGAGCGGTGATGGACTTGCCGGGCGGGGGAGTAGTTACCAGCAGTTTTCAGGATTTAATCAACTGGGCACGATCTAACTCACTTTGGCCCCTCACTTTTGCAACCAGTTGTTGTGGTATTGAAATGATGTCTACCGCCTCAGCTAAATACGATTTCTCAAGATTTGGATTTGAAGTAGCCCGAGCAACCCCCCGCCAGGCCGATGTTATAATTATTGCCGGTACCATTGTTAATAAAATGGCTCCAGTTCTTAAGCGCTTATACGATCAAATGGCCGACCCAAAGTATGTGATTGCTATGGGTGCTTGTGCAATTAGTGGTGGTCCCTTTTTTTATAATACCTATTCTGTTGTTAAGGGTGCCGATCATATAATCCCCGTTGATGTTTACATTCCCGGTTGCCCACCCCGGCCCGAAGCATTACTGCACGCCCTCATTACCCTGCAGGATAAAATTAAAGGAGGACTAACCCGAGAACAAATCCGTGAACAATCAACTAATCCCTCATTGTAATCATGGATACGGAAGTACTTAAAACTTATTTTTCAGCCCTAGAACCTTTGGCAACTTTTGAGGAAGGCGGGGAGTGGTTGATGGTTCAAGTACCAGCTGAAAATTGGAAAAACATAGCTCGCAAAGTAATAACCGAAAGGAACTACGATTTTTTATTTTGTGTTACCTGTGTAGATTTTAAAACCCATCTCACCATGGTGTACCATCTGCGCGGCATGCAAACGGATGAAACGGTGGTAGTTAAAATTCAGTTAAACAGAGATCAACCCGAAGTAGCAACCGTTTCAGATATTTGGCGGACTGCCGAATTTCACGAGCGTGAGGCATATGAAATGTTCGGAGTGCAGTTTACCAGTCACCCCGATTTGCGGAAATTGATTTTGCCGGATGATTTTGAAGGTTTCCCTATGAGAAAAGATTTTGAGGACCCCATTAATATGATAAAACTCTAATTGTTGCATGTATTCAGAAACTACCATTGTTACTCCTGATGCTTTACAACAACCTTTACAGGAAGGCCAGTTGGTAATCAATGTGGGGCCACAACATCCAGCAACCCATGGAGTTCTGCATTTGGTAATTACCCTGGAAGGAGAAACCATCATTAAGATTGAGCCTCATTTGGGATACATTCACCGGTCTATAGAAAAAATGTCGGAAAGTTTAACCTACCGTCAGTTCATTTATGTTACCAGCCGGATGGATTATTTATCAGCGCATATCAATAATCTTGCCTGCGCAATGTGTGTAGAGAAAGGCATGCAATTAGAAGTACCCGATCGGGCCCAAGTGATTCGAATTATCATGAGTGAATTAACCCGAATTGCTTCTCACGAGTTATGGATTGGCGCTATGGCAATGGATTTGGGCGCATTTACGCCGTTTTTCTATACATTTCGTGAGCGGGAAACCATTAACGATATCATGGAACAAACTTGCGGAGCCCGTTTAACCATGAATTATATGGTTCCGGGAGGTGTGATGTATGATCTTCATCCAGAATTTGTTGCTAGGGTGAAATCCTTTGTAGTTCAATTTAAAAGCAAAGTTTCTGAACTGGAAGATCTAGTTACCGATAATATCATTTTCCGAAATCGTACCGTGGGAGTAGGTGTTTTAAGCAAAGCGGATGCCATTTCTTATGGCTGTACCGGTCCCGTTGCCCGAGCCAGTGGCGTAGATGGAGATATTCGCAAGCGATTCCCCTATTCTGGCTATGAAAAATTGCAATTTGAACAATGTTTAGAATTTGCCGGTGATTCCTTTGCCCGATATATCGTTCGCATTCGAGAAATGTATCAGTCCATCCACATCATCGAACAATTAATTGATGCCATTCCCAACGGAGATTTTCAGGCGAAAACAAAAGCCGTTATCAAATTGCCCAAAGGTGAATTTTACACCCGTGTAGAAACCGCCCGTGGTGAACTGGGGGTTTATATTGTAAGTGAAGGAGGTACTACACCTTATAGAATAAAATATCGTTCGCCGGGGTTTTCTAATTTGTCTGCGCTCAATCACATGGCAAAAGGCAGTAAGATTGGCGATTTAATGGCTACTATGGGAACCTTAGATTTAGTAATACCAGATATCGATCGATAAAAAAGATTTGAAATTGTTCGTGTATGTTTAGTTTTCAGCAATTAGCCCAACAAACCCATGCATGGTTGCAGCAACATACCGGCAGTTTTACGGTGCTGGTTGAATGTGCAATCGTGGCAGTTTTCGCTATTACCCTTTTTGCGGTATTAGGGCTGGTGCTGGTATTGCTAGAGCGGAAGGTTGCTGCGCATATCCAAATACGGGTGGGCCCTAATCGGGTGGGCCCTGCTGGCTTATTGCAAACTGTAGCCGATACATTAAAATTATTAATGAAAGAGGGATTGGTTCCCAACCTAGCCGATAAATTTTTATTTAATCTGGCACCTTTTATTGTGATGATGGTAGCCATGTTATTACTGGCACCGGTTGCCTTTGCAAGAGGCATTCAAATCTGGGATATCAATATTGGCGTTCTGTATATTTCCGCTATTTCTTCTATTTCCGTAATCGGAATTTTAATGGCGGGATGGTCGAGTAATAATAAATATGCCATGCTAGGGGCTATGCGCAGTGGTGCTCAGATTGTTAGTTATGAGCTTTCGGCCGGTTTTTCTGTTTTATGTATTGTGGTGCTTAGCGGTAGTTTGCGCATTTCCGATATTATTGCAGCACAGGAAAACGGATGGTGGATTTTTAAAGGTCATATTCCCGTGCTCATTTCCTTTGTAATTTTCATTATTGCAGTTACCGCAGAAACCAATCGTGCCCCCTTTGATTTGGCAGAAGCAGAGTCGGAACTTACTGCCGGATTTCATACGGAATATTCGGGTATGCGTTTTGCACTTTTCTTTTTGGCAGAGTATATTAACATCTTTATTGTATGCGCAATCGGCGCCACTTTGTTTTTGGGAGGCTGGATGCCACTTCATATAGCCCATTGGGAAGGGTTTAACCATGTTATGGATTATATACCTTCCTCCGTTTGGTTTATGGGAAAAACCTTTGCACTGATTTTGTTAATCATGTGGTTCAGGTGGACCTTCCCCCGTTTGCGCGTAGATCAATTGTTAACACTGGAATGGAAGTATTTGCTGCCTATAGGATTGTTTAATTTGTTGCTCGTGGCAATCATTGCAATCATGGGATGGCATTTTTAATTCGATAATCGGAAACTATGTTTTTAAAAGAGTATATAAGTGATGTTTACCAGGGAGTTCGGTCTTTATTAAAAGGCATGAAAAAAACCGGTTATTACTTTGTGCATCCTTCAGAAATCATTACCCAGCAATATCCTGATAACCGGGAACAACTGCATTTGCCAGAAAGATTCCGGGGCGAGGTAGTAATGACGCATGATGAAAATAATGAACATGCCTGCACCGGTTGTACAGCCTGCGAATTGGCTTGTCCCAATGGAACCATCAAAATAATCACCAAATTTGATGTATCTCCCGAAGGAAAAAAGAAAAAAGCCATTGATACATTTATCTACCACCTCGAACTATGTACCATGTGTAATCTTTGTATAGAGGCTTGCCCAACCGATGCCATTAAAATGGCACAAACCTTTGAGCATAGTGTGTTTAACCGGAATCAGCTTACCAAAAAATTAAATCTGCCGAATTCAAAAATCAGGGAGGGAGTAGAATGATGCCAGCCTCAGCCATATTCTTTTATGTGATTGCAGCAGTAATTTTAGTTACCGCCATTTTATCGGTTACTACGCGTAGGATTTTTAGAGCAGCAATCTGGTTATTGTTTTCTTTAGTGGGCATTGCCGGCGTATATTTTTGGCTAGACATGAATTTTCTGGCTGCTGTTCAAATTGTTGTGTACGTGGGAGGAATTGTAGTGCTGATAATTTTTTCGGTATTTCTAACCCAGGGTTCTGGTCAGTCGCTACCGGTGCCTGCGAAGTTTCGATTATTATTTTCTGCAGTAGCGGTATTGTTGGGATTGGCATTTACTATTTGGATTTTACATGGTTACGGATTTTTGGCCACCGCACCCGATGTGCCCGCAGTAGAAATGAAGGAAATTGGTAAAACAATGCTCTCGATTCATTCAGGAGGCTATGCTTTGCCTTTTGAGTTGGTAAGCATACTGCTACTTGCAGCTATGGTTGCCTGTATTGCGATTGCAATGAAAATTCCGGCAGATAAAAAAAATGTGTAATCTAATTGGAACAATAACATGAGTCATATACCCTTACAGCACGTTTTAATCTTCAGCGCCGCCCTGTTTTTTATAGGCATGTTTGGCATGTTTACTCGGCGCAATCTGATCACGTTATTGATGTCGGTTGAATTGATGCTGAATAGTGTAAACATCAATCTGGCCGCATTTAATAAATACCTGTATCCGCAGCAAACTGGTGGGTTATTCCTGTCGTTGTTTATCATCATTATTGCTGCTGCTGAGGCGGCTATTGCCATTGCAATTATCATCAATTTGTATCGTTCTCATCATTCCATAGATGTTGATGATGCAACCGAAATGAAATATTAACTATGTTGAACGTAACCAATATACTCATCATTCTTTTTCTTCCTTTTATTAATTTTTTAGTACTGGGATTGGGAAGTCGTAGCATCAAGCAGCCTGTTTCTGGCACTATTGCCACGATTTCATTGTTGTTGGCTGCCGGCTTATCTCTTATGGTCGGCTATCAGTATTTTATGGTTAAAGGAATGGTGAATGGTACTTTTCCTCCAATTGAATTGTTTCGGTATCCCTGGATGGTATTTGGTAGTAAGCTAACCATTGATATGAGCTTGGTGCTTGACCCCTTAACCGTAATGATGTTGGTGGTGGTAACCAGTGTTTCTGCTATGGTACACTTGTTTAGTTTGGGGTATATGAAAGGGGAGGAGCGGTATACTACTTATTATGCCTTCTTGGGGTTGTTTACCTTTTCTATGTTGGGCTTATTGCTTGCAGGAAATCTATTTCAGATATATATATTCTGGGAGTTGGTAGGAGTCTCTTCTTTTTTATTAATCGGGTATTATTTTTCTAAACCCTCTGCTGTAGCAGCAGCCAAAAAAGCTTTTATAGTTACCCGTTTTGCCGATCTGGGCTTTTTAATTGGGATACTGATTCTATCTTTTTATGGAGAAACGCTAGACATTGCCACACTGATTCAACGCTTAACTGCACCTGCCGGAAGTGAATCCATGGCCATACAAACAGCAGAATGGTTGGGCATCAGCGCACTCACTTGGGGCCTGGCGATGATTTTTATTGGAGGAGCGGGAAAGTCGGCCATGTTTCCACTGCATATCTGGTTACCCGATGCAATGGAAGGGCCCACGCCTGTTTCTGCCTTAATTCATGCGGCTACCATGGTGGTTGCCGGAGTTTATTTGGTGGCTAGATTGTTTCCTATTTTTCAGTTATCCGCTGGCATATTAGAATTGATTACCTATACAGGCATTTTCTCCGCCTTTTTTGCTGCTATCATTGCATGCACACAAACCGATATCAAAAGGGTTTTGGCCTATTCAACCATGTCGCAAATTGGTTTTATGATGTTTTCATTGGGGATTGCCCGCCCCGAAGATCATTATCTAGGATACATGGCTTCGCTATTTCATTTGTTTACCCATGCATTTTTTAAGTCACTCTTATTTTTAGGCGCTGGTGCTGTTATTCACATGATTCATAGCAATGAAATGAATAAGATGGGCGGCTTGCGCAAATTTATGCCGGTAACGCATATTACTTTTTTAATTGCCTGTTTGGCAATTGCTGGAATTTTTCCATTTGCCGGATTTTTTAGTAAGGAAGAAATATTATTAGCTACTTATCATGCCAACTTTCCAGTATTTGTAATGGCCTTGTGTACTTCCGGATTGACTGCCTTTTACATGTTCAGGCTCTATTTCTCTATTTTTTGGGGTAAACAGCAAGCGCAAGACCCCCACCACTCCGAGGGAACCTTTACCATGAAATTACCATTGATACTGTTAATGCTCAGCACCTTGGTTGCCGGTTTTCTTCCCTTTTCTAGTTGGGTTTTTCAAGGAGATAGTCACGAACTATCCCATATCAACTGGAAGTTTTCCGTAGTGCCACTTTTTTTGTCTACGCTGGGTATTTTGATTGCAGCCTATTTTTTCCGCAAACCGAGCAGCAGAATTGCCGATACTCAAAAGTTGATGGGCGGAATCTATACAACCAGTAAAAACAAATTTTACATTGATGAAATCTATCTGTGGATTACACAGCGGGTATTGTTTCCGCTGGTGGGTAAGCCGGCTGCTTGGTTTGATAAAAATGTAATTGATGGAACCGTAAATGGGGTAGGCAGTTTTGTAGGTAGTATTTATTATTTTATTAGAGGCATGCAATCTGGAAAATTACAGGATTACTTACTCTACTTTTTGGCAGGCATCGCAGCATGGATGATTTACTTTATTTATATCTGGAAATAAACAATCAGCATGAACCTACTTTTATTACTTATTGTTCCTTTGATTGCTGCCATTGGTATAATGCTATCTCCAAGGGTATCTGCTGTTCGGCAGATTTCATTAGCGGCTTCGCTTATTCAATTGGTGCTGGTGGGCTGGTTGTTATTTCAAATGCTCAATACCCGTTCGGTAAGTGCACAACCCCTCTATTTTGAAAAGGTATATCAATGGTTCCCCTCTTGGAATATTCAGTTTCATATCGGTGTGGATGGCATTGCCGTTTCCATGATGATCTTAACTGCTTTGGTAGTGTTAGCAGGAGTATTGATATCGTGGCAGGAATCGATTTTGCCGAAAGAATTTTTCTTTTTACTTATGTTTTTGAGCTTGGGTGCCTATGGATTTTTTATGGCCAGGGATATTTTTACCTTGTTTTTCTTTCTTGAGTTGGCGGTAATTCCTAAATTTTTACTGATAGGAATCTGGGGAAGTGGGCAAAAAGAATACAGTGCCATGAAGCTGGCATTGATGTTAATGGCTGGTTCTGCTTTGGTTTTTGTTGGGTTAGCAGGTATATATTTGGAGGCGCATAGTTTTGATCTGTCTGTTTTATCGGCTACTCATTTTCCGGTTGCATTTCAATACTTGTTTTATCCCTTATTATTTATAGGTTTTGGAATTTTTGCTGCTTTATTTCCATTTCATACTTGGGTGCCGGATGGGCATGCATCAGCACCAACGGCTGCTTCAATGTTTTTGGCTGGGATTTCAATGAAATTGGGTGGGTATGGCTGCCTACGGGTAGCTTCTTTTCTAATGCCGGATGCCGCCATTCATTATGCACCTGTTATTATTGTACTTTCAACCTGTGCCATTCTGTATGGGGCATTTGTTACTTTACTGCAGTCGGATTTGAAATATATGAATGCCTATTCTTCCGTTAGTCACTGCGGTTTTGTAATGCTGGGTATTGGCGTTTTTAATACTACTTCGGTATACGGGGCAATTTTGCAAATGATTTCTCACGGATTAATGACGGCCCTTTTCTTTGCTGCTATTGGAATGATATATTACCGCACCCATACTCGTAAAATTGATGAATTGGGAGGCTTATTGGCTAAATTACCCTTTATCAGTACCGTATTTGTGATAGCCGGTTTGTGTTCTTTGGGATTGCCTGGGCTCAGTGGATTTGTTGCCGAAATGGCTGTTTTTGTTGGTTCCTGGGAAGATAAGTCGCTATGGGTGCGATCGGCTACCGTATTATCCTGTGCCTCTATTGTAGTAACGGCAGTTTATATTTTACGTGCTACTGGAAAAGTAATCATGGGCCCCATTCGGGAAACTTTTGTAGCCCTAAGTGATGCAGTTTGGTACGAGAAAATGGCAGCTATATTTTTGCTGGCAGGAATTTTTGTAATGGGTATTGCACCCTTTCTTTTACAGTATGTAATTGGAAACGAGGCTGCCACTATTGTAAACCGGGGGGCTCAGGTTTTGATTAATAAATGAGTGTATTATGTTAGTGTATGAGTGGCTTATTTTAAAACAGGAAATCTTTCTATCATTGTTGATAGTGGGGATATTGCTGCTTTGGCTTTTTCGGGATCTAAGTAATGAGACTTGGATTCGTATCATGAATATATTTTTATTCGTCAATATTTTGATTGGGTTTACGGGGTTTCACTATGGAAAGCTATTCGGGGATACTTTTCTCTCATCTCCGCTTATTCTATTTGAAAAAGTATTGCTCAGCTTTGCACTCTGGCTGATTTCACTATTCTCCTACGGCTGGCTAAGGAAAATGAAAAATTTACCTGAGTTCTATCTGTTGCTACTTACCTCTTTACTGGGTATGTACATCATGTTGTCTGCTGGTAATTTGTTGCTCTTTTATCTCGGTCTTGAAATGTCTACCCTCCCGTTGGCGGGAGCAGCTAATTTTGAATTCAACAGTAAAAAGTCTTCCGAATCTGCCATGAAACTGGTATTGTCTTCGGCATTTTCTTCTGCTATTTTGTTGATGGGCATATCCTGGTTATATGGTATGATGGGTTCGTTAGATTACTCGGTTATCAGTACGCAAATCGGGCATTCTCCGCTTTCAATAATGGCGTTTCTGTTTATTTTATCCGGATTTGCTTTTAAAATTTCGGCGGTTCCCTTCCATTTATGGACGGCCGATGTTTACCAGGGAGCGCCTGTTGCGGTTACTGCATTTTTATCGGTGGTATCTAAATCTGCCGTTATAATGGTAATGATTCCCTTTTTATATCAAACCTTTGAAGAAAAAATTGATGTTTGGTATTCAGCATTAATTATGCTGGCACTTGCATCGGTTTTAGTAGCCAATCTGTTTGCTATTCAACAATTAAATTTAAAAAGGTTATTGGCATTTTCTTCTATTGCACAAGTAGGTTTTTTGTTGATTGGATTGAGTGCGCATTCTCAAACAGGAGCCACGAGTGTTTTGTTTTTCCTTAGTATTTATTTGTTTTCTAATCTAGCAGCATTCGGAGTAGTATCGGTACTTTCATCTGAATACGGCAAAGAAGAAATTCAGCAATTGTCTGGACTCTATTCCACCCACCCCTTCTTATCCTGGGTACTGGCTTTATCCTTGTTTTCGTTGGCAGGTATACCACCTACTGCCGGGTTTTTTGGAAAATTCTTTTTGCTATTGTCCGGAGCAAATAAGGGCAACTATTGGGTAATTGCCATTGCTGCTATTAATATGGTTATTTCGTTGTATTATTATCTGCGGGTGGTAAAAACGATATTTATGAATCATCCCGTTACTCCCATGGAAAATAAGCCCCTTGCTTTTCCGGTTAAGTTTGCATTGATAATTTGTTTGTTGGGGATTTTGGTGGTTGGGTTTTTGGGAGGGTTCTACGAACATATTTTTCAATTACTCAATGGAATTAATTAGCAAGTATGGCCATTAACAAAAATCATGAATTCGACGAGCTGGATGGTATTAAATGTGCCATAGTAGAAAAGAACGTATTGGAGGAACGTGTTATTTTTTTAAAAGATTTATTAACGGTTAATGGATTTACCGTAGTGGTGGTACCTTCTCCCCCCCCTAAAACGGCAGCTGTAGCAACAGAACTCCCAACTGAAAATACCCCACCGGCTACTTTTACCATCGGTGTTACCAATGTTGTTTTTAATGCAACCAATGCTGTTTTTGGGAGATTGCTTACAACAAGAGCGGGTAAGGTAGTTACCCTAGCATACTGGCAGCAAACTGAAAAAATTTGTGATGATAGTATCCCATATTATCAAAAGAAATCATGATTGCTTGTTAACTTTACTTATCTAAATCGCTTACATGAATCGGCTTTTATTAGTATTTTTTTTAATTTTCTCATTATTTTCTAAAGTGTCGGCACAGGAACTTGACTCCATGATGGTGGAATATGAGTTAGGTTCACCTGCTGAAAAAGCACATCTTCATTTTGATAAAAATATTTATAACCGAGATGAGACTATTTTTTATAAGGCCTATTTGCGTATGGCCAATGAGCTGAGCATTCTGAGTAAAAATCTATATGTAGAATGGTATGATACAGCTGGACTAATTATTAAACAAACGATTGCTCCTATATTTCAATCCTCAGCAAAAGGTTCTTTTGAAATACCTACAGGATATGCGGGTAATTTTTTACATGTAAAAGCATATACAAGTTGGATGTTAAATCATGATACGGATTATTTATTCAGGAAAGACATATTGTTGAATTCGGTAAACCTCCCTGCCAATAACAAAATCCCTTCAATTACTGATAGGAAAGTTTTAGTAAGCGTTTTTCCGGAAGGGGGTACGTCTGTAATTGGAATATTGAATAAGTTCGCTTTTCAGGCCACCAATTCGTTTGGTGAGCCTGTGAAAATTAAAGGATTGATTACCGATAGTAAAGGAAGAAAAGTAGACACTGTTATGGTGAAGCATGACGGGATGGGTGTGTTTTCATTTACACCTATATCCGGGGAAAGTTATCAATTGAATTGGCTGGATGAATATGGAAAGAGGGGAGTAGTGCCCATTGAAAAATCTAGTTCTGAAGGTATTGTGCTTTCTGTTAAGGGAGGGAATGAACAGGCTACCGTTCGAATTGAGCGAACTGAATCGGTGCCTGCCAACTGGAAAAAATTAAATCTTTGGGTACATTTAAACCAGAGTTTGTTTTATAAAGTAAGTATTAATGTAAATGAAAAGAAGTCTGTGGTTGCGCAAATACCGATTGATCAATTGCCTACTGGAGTTTTGCAGTTTACACTGTTTTCCGAAGACTTTTTACCAATAGCTGAACGAATCCTTTTTGTTAATAATCGGGAGCATGAATTTAATGTTCGCGTAAGTGCTTCCTTGGTTAATGTTGATAAGCGAGGGAAAAATGTGGTGGAAATTTTTGTGCCAGATACTGCGGCAGCTAATTTATCTGTTTCTATCACCGATTTTTCGTTGAATACCCCCGAAACACAGACTATCTTTTCAGATTTGTTGTTAAGCGGGGATATAAGAGGAAAAATTCATAATCCAGCCTACTATTTAATGTCGGATGCAGACAGTGTTACGGCTAATTTAGATTTGGTTATGCTTACACATGGGTGGAGAAAATTTGATTGGAAGCGATTGAAATCGGGCATTCCCCCAGTTATTACTTATCCGGTTGAGAATAGTTTTTTAAAAATAAATGGTAAGGTATTTGGCTTAAAACCTAGTATGTCTGCAACTCCTATGCAACTAAATTTAATTATGGCGGGGAGAGACAGTAGTAAACAATTTTATTTTGCACCAGTTGCAAAAGATGGCAGTTTTGAAGTGCCGAATATGTTTTTTTATGATACTGCCAAATTGTATTACAGTTTTAATGGGAATAGTAAGTTAACCGAAGTAACCCAGGTGAAAATGGACAATGGGTTATTGCGTTATTTGCCGGGTATGCGAACTGCTGTTCTGAGGAATCCAAATTCTGCCTATGGCGATAGTATTTTACGAGCCAGAATGGCCGCTATTTACAGGGAACAGGAACAATTGCGGAAATTAACGGCTGCTGCTACATTACAAGAAGTAGTAGTTAAAACCAAAGCTAAATCGAGTGTACAGTTATTAGACGAAAAATATGCCAGTGGATTATTCAGTGGGGGTGATGGCTATTCTTTTGATTTGGGTGAAGACGGTAAAATAGCTGGTGGAATTGATATTCTCACTTTTCTGCAAGGCCGTGTAGCCGGATTAATGATTTCTGGTTCCGGCTCTGGCGCAACTCTCAATTGGAGAGGGGCTGTGCCTGATTTGTATTTAAATGAAATGCGGGCACAGGTTGATATGATTCAGGGAGTAAGTATTCAGGATATTGCATTTGTAAAAGTATTTCGTCCACCTTTCTTTGGATCCATGGGTGGAGGAGCCGGTGGTGCAATTGCCATTTATACCAAAAAAGGTTCTGATGGCAGAAAGGCCGACCCCAATGCAAAAGGACTAGAGTACACTATCCTGGGAGGCTATTCCCGATTTAAAGAATATGCATCACCCAACTATGATAAGGCAGAACCCAGTTTTGATCCCGATAATCGTACCACCTTACTTTGGAGCCCCTTCGTATTAACTAATAAAAAGAGTCCCCGAATCAAACTGAATTTCTTTAATAACGATTTTAGTAAAAAGTTCCTCTTAGTACTTGAGGGAGTGAACAGCGAAGGGAAGCTTGTTCGTGTAGTAAAAGCGATTGATAGTTCTAGTCAGGATTAATATTCAAAACCTATTGTAATTTTTGGTGTATTGTGTTTAATTATCCTGAAGTATTTTAATCTACTATGCGCAGTCTATACGGATTTATTTTCCAAAGGAATCCATCAAACGGCCATTTTTACCAGGCTTTCTGTAAATCAGTGATAATTCAAAAGTTCTCAGTAAACTGGTAGAGTTATTTTTTGCATTATTGATATTGATATCGTAGGTGATTCCGGCTTGCATATTTTTATACATAATTCCCATATAGGGGATGATAGAGTTAGTAGTACCTTTTCTATACCATAAACCTGCATTTAATACAGTTGGTAAATCTTCCAATGCCATTATTCTTCCAAAGTTTGCACCTACTACCATTGTGTTGGCAAAACTCTCAGAGATATAAACTGTATTTATATTTACTACTAGTCGGTCATTTAAATAGGTTTGAAAATCAGCGTGCACATTATAGCGAGGCTGATCCATTATTTTTTGATTTCCTAAAATACTCCGATTTTTAGCCGTAAAGCGATACCCAGAAACTCCCAAATCAAAATTTGCTTTATCCGAAGTATAGGTGTAGCAGATTCCAGCGGTTACTGAAAAATAATTTGGTCTGTAATTGAACATAGCCAGATCTTCTAACGTAGAAATGTTAGGATCAAAGCCATTAAAGGAAATCTGAGACGAATAGTCAATCATATCAGGTTTTACGATAGTATTATTATATACAACCCCTAATCCTGCACTGATTCCGTGATTGTCTTCTTCGTCTAAACTTACGTGTGAACTTACCGATAATTGCGCATTATTATTCCGATAGGCACCTGCAAGTCCTGCGTCTTGTAATACCATCAATCCCATTCCTACATAATTAGAAGAGCGGTATTGTTGCTTTACAATTTTTCCATCGAAGGAGAGGGAAGTGGTGTTAAGACTGATAAACTGATTTCCTATCGACTGGTTTCTGAAATTGGAAATAATTCTCCAATCGGCACTTCCCGATCCGGCTAATGCGGGACTAATGTTCAGCGGTGATGAATAAAATTGAGAAAACGAAGGATCTTGGGCTGAAGCTGAAATGCATATTCCGGATCCGATACCAATAAGCAATAAAAGGGCAATATTTTTTTTCATTGGTTTCATTTATCTGGATAACAGGAATTGGCCAAACTTCGATTGTTGCACATTATTTGCATCTATATAACTTGCTTCCCAGAAGTAAATGCCCATAGGTTGATTAACACCATTCAATCTGCCATCCCAACCCTGTGAGTAATCCTTTGTTAAGAATAGTACATTGCCGAAGCGATTATAAATTTTGAAATAGTTGAAGATTTTTATTCCAGGGGTTAAATAAGGGAATATCTTATCATTTTTACCATCATTATTAGGCGTAAATGTTTTAGGAACAAATATGTCAATCACATCTACATTAAATACCCTCACCCACATAGAATCGCTGGTAACACAACCCTGTGGAGAAATTAATTTGATTCCATAACGAACAGATTCGGCAAAATTAAATACGGTTTCGTAGGTATTGGCATTTCTTAACCCAGCGCTGGTTCCAGCAACGTTTCTCCACTCATATTTATAATTGGGGATAAACCGGGCACTAATGGTAGTGTTTTGGTTTTTATAAGCTTTTACATTTAAGCTATCCACTGCTTCTATCGGTGCTGCTATTTGGATAACGGAATCTAACACAGTTGGAGGAAAGGCACCACAATTTTGTTGGGTTGCTGTTACAATCACATGGTAGCTTCCACTTACCTGATAGGTTGTTGTAGCATGATACTGGGAATCCATTAATCCATTACCAAAATCCCATTTCCAGCTAAGTGGTCCGGATAATAGTGAATCAGTTTGGTTGGTAAATTTGATGGTGCTATTGATACATTGGATATCCTGTTTGAACTTAATAGTCGGAGCCCTGCTAGCAATCAACCGAATAGAATTAGTAGTAGTATCCGAACAGCCAAAACCATCCTTTAAAATCGCTTGGTATAAGCCTGGGATATTAGTGAATAATGAATCGCCTGTTGCACTTGGTATATTGTTTCCATTCAATTTCCATTGATAACCTACTGAATCGGCTGTTAGCACATGTAAAGTATCAAGTATGCCATTACAGATATAAGTTCCGTGAAGCGATCGTATCTTACCCGATGGTAAGCCTTTAACTTCTTGATAAATCAGTAGCGTATCATTGTTGTTAGAGCAGTTTGCATCACTAAGCTGATAAATTTGAATACTTCTATTAGTAACACCCGATCCGGCAGGTGGTAATACCATCGTGTATGGATTAGCTGTTATGTTATTTCTTTGTCCAAGCGTACCATTGTCATTATAGGCAAAGCTATAGGGAGCATTTCCTGTAAAGTGAATGGTTATGCTGTCTGTAACATTATTGCAAATATACCCAGGCCCGGATGCAGCAACTTTTGGCAGGGGAGTAACTGTTATATTAGTAGTGAACGATTGACCAATACAATTGTCTAAATGTGGAACAACTATATATTGAATGGTGTCTGATAAATCACTTCTATTTGTTAATAGCAATTGTATCGAACTTTGAATTCCAGCACTAGCCATTCCGCCGAGAATGCTGCCATTATTATTAATGGGCACATCCCAACTATAACTTATGCCAGTTGGCATATTCGGAGGAGTAACTGTGAGCAGAACTCCACTGCAGGTCGTTCGGTTAATAGTAGTTACTCTTGGAATAGGTCTTGTTACCTTTAGATTTATCGTAAATGGTTGAGATAAACAATTTTCGAAAACAGCATTCACCTGATAATTAAGTGATGATATTTGATTGCCAATATTTACCGGTAACTGTGTAAATGCATTTACTGGAATAGTTTGACCGGTAGTTCCGGTTACTGAACCCAGGGGTTGTATTGCTGGAATTGACCATATATATTGTGTACCCAATGGGGTACCTTGGGGAAGTAGGATATAATTTTCACCGGAACAAACGGTATCGGTAATATTATTTACAAATGGTGTGGGTTTTATGTATACAGTAAGTGTAAAAGTAGTACCTACACAATTGGGGCTGCTAGCTTGCACTGTATAAATGGCGGTGTCTTTTACTATATTTAGTGCGGATAGTGATTGTGTAAACGCAGTTTCATTATTACCAGCAGTTGCGCCCGATAAACTGTTTTTAGGTATCTGTTCTGGTATTGCCCAAGTGTAACGGGTATCAGCTGAAACACCCGGTGGTATATAAGAAATAACGCTTCCACTACATACGCCAGTTAATGTTACGCTGTTAATAACAGGACTAGGGAGTACCTGAACTGTAATAGAGAAACTGTTGCCTGCACAGTTATTGGCACTTGTTTTTACCGTATACAGAGCATAGGCAACTTGTGAAGTAGTGTTGAGTAACTGCTGTGAGAAAGATTTTCTCCAGTTTGTTGCATTTGTAACACCGGTTAATGAGCCATTTGGAAGTATTATCGGTAATTCCCAGGTGAGTTGGGTACTATCTGCCGAATTACTGGGTGTAAAATTGATTATTCCCCCACTACAAATGCTGAAACTTTGTGTACTCACCGTAGGCGTAGGTAGAATGGTTGCGGTAACGGTTAGACTGTTACTACATCCAGCAGTGGTTAGTGTAACCCTATATTCAACATTGATAGCTGAATAGGTATTGTTGGTAAGAATCTCTGAGATTGTATTAATACCCGTATTGGCAGGATTGGTTATGCCTGCTGTAACTGACCTACTCCAGCTAATAAGTGTATTTGGGGTGGTTGTTTGAGGAGAAAAATTAAGAATACTGCCCGAGCATACTGCTGGAATGGAAGTTGCGCTCGAAAACACTGCAGAAGGAGTAATTGTTACCGCAATAGTTTGGGCATTGGTACATCCATTGGCAGTAATGCTAATGGCATATACAGCAGAATTACTTAGCGTGTTGGTTGAGTTTAATATTTCATAAATGAATGGTGTTAGGCCACCAGATGTAGTATTTCCATTGATGGTTCCATTAGCCATTCTCTGCCAAAGGAAACTGGTACCTGGGGTTGCACTCTGTAAGGTATAACTGAATACCGAATTATTACAAATACCGGTGGGTAGTAAAGGTGAAATTAAAGTAGGAGTTGGATTAACTGTTATACTAAAAGGTTTCCCCATACCCAAGCAGCCATTTGCTTGAGGCACAACTGTGAAATTCATCTCATCAGGTAAAACACCAGTATTTATTGTTTTAAATGAGCCAATATTGCCATTCCCAGATAAGGAAAGTAATCCTAATCCTGTATTATTATTTGTCCAGCTGAAAGTTGTATTGGGGGTAGAAGAAGTAAAAATAACGGGTATGGTATTTCCCCCATTGCAAATAGATTGATTAACAACAGCATCTAATATCGGTATTGGTTTAATTACAATACTAAAACTTATTGTATTTCCATTACAGCTATTGGATAATGGTGTAACAGTTAAAATAGTTGATATAGGAACCGAAAGGCTGTTAGATGGAGTAAAGGATGGAATATTACCTATACCAGTTGCTGGAAGTCCAATGGAGGGGTTACTATTGTTCCATATATATTGTGTATTTGCAACCAATGAACCTGTAAATATAATTGGAGAGGATACCGAGCTTCCACAAATGATTTGGTTAGAAACGGTATCAATTTTAGGTGTTGGATTTACTACATAATTGAAGGTAATTGGGATTCCGGAACATCCGTTGGTAAATGGAGTAACAATTATGGAGTTAGTTAAAATATTATCCGAATTGTTTATAGATGTAAAAGATGGGATACTGTCTTTTCCAGCCCCGGCAGGAATTCCAGTTAGGCTATTAGTTGCCACCCAATTATATTGCGTGTTGGTTATTTTCGATCCAGTAAATTTAATAGCTTTAGTTGCTTTTCCTGCGCATAAAATCTGATCCAATTCGGCCTGAACTTCAGGTGTTGATTTAATAACTACATTAAATTGTTTGGAAGTACCATTACAACCATTGGAGAATGGAGTTACAGTAATAAGTGCCGAATTGGGTATATTGGTTGAATTTATGGCACTAAAGGGTGCAATATTTCCTGTTCCGGCAACAGCAATCCCAATAGAAGTATTATTATTTGTCCAATTATAGATTGTACCCGGAACTATAGATCCGAGAAATTGAATGAGGCTAGTAGAAGTAGCACCACATTGAATGATATCTGTAATATTGTTTACAGAAGGAATCGGATTTACTGTAATGGAAAAAGTTGTTGGGCTTCCTGTGCAAGTATTCGAGAATGGTACTACCGTAAATTGAGAAGTTACCGGAACAAAGGCACTGGTAACCACTGTAAATGGATTAATATTACCAGTTCCTGTTACACTGGCTATACCAATACCCGTATAACTAGCCGACCAACGATATCGGGTTCCTGTAACTGGTGAGCCAGTAAATATAATCGGTTGGCTTAGTGTATTGGCACAAAGCACCTGACTACTTATCGTGTCCATCCGTGGGGTGGGCCTAATGGTAACTGTGAAGCTGATTGAGTTGCCACTACAATTATTGGAAAATGCAGTAACTGTAATTCTGGAAACAATGGGAACTGTAAAGTTATTGGTGGCCGAAAACATCTCTATATTTCCAACTCCACTGGCACTAATTCCGGTAGCGGTATTATCGTTGATCCATCTATATTCTGTACCTGGAACAGCAGATCCACTAAACAGGATTGGATTAATTTGTTCATTTCCACAAATGGTAATGTCTGCTACCTGATTTACAGTTGGGATAGGACTCACATTAATATCGAATGAAAACGGGGTACCATTACATCCATTTGTAAAAGGGGTAACAGTAATTCTACTGTTTATGGGGATATTAGAATTGTTTTGTGCAGTAAAGGATGGGATATTATTGGAGCCACTGTTAGGTAGTAAGCCGATTGCATTATTGGATTGCGTCCAATTATAAACAGTATTGCTTATAACAGATCCCGTAAATATGATAGGTTGGGTAACCATATTTCTGCAATAAAAGAGATTGCCGATTGAATCTATAGTTGGGGTTGGTTTAACAAAAACTACCATTTCGGCAGGTATGCCGGAGCAGGTATTTGAAATGGGGGTAACTCTAATTAAACTACTGATAGGAATGTTGGATGAGTTAATCGCAGTAAAGGAAAAAACATTTCCTGCTCCGTTAGACGGCAGGCCCGTTAAGGTGTTATTGTTAGTCCATTGATAAATAGTTCCTGCCATGTTCGATCCAGAGAATACAATCTCATTCACAGGCTGGGATGCACAAACTACCAGATCGGAAAGCCCATACATGGATGGAATGGGATTTACAGTTATCGTAAGATTTATAGGATCACTGGTACATCCATTGGAGAAAGCAGTAGCGCTGATTTTTGCAGTTAGGGGAATATTGTAACTATTGTTAGTAAGAAAACTATTGATATTGCCAGTTCCGGAGGTTGCTAAACCAATAAGGGCATTATCATTTGTCCAGTCATACCGGGTTCCACCAATTACGGATCCAACTAAATTAATGGGTAGTGTATTCGTGTTGGAACATAAAACTTGAGAAGCCACATTATCTAATCCCGGTGTAGGTTTCACTAAAATGTTAAACGTTTGAGGTATGCCATAACAGGTATTGGAAAAAGGAGTTACTGTAATTTGTCCTGTTATTGGAAGTGTTGAATTATTGGAAGCAGTAAAACTGCTGATATTTCCGCTTCCGCTGATAGGTAATCCAATCAATGAATTATTATTCGTCCAGTTAAATTCAGTTCCAGCAATAGGAGAGCCAGTAAAGATTACTGGGTTAGTATTTCTTATTCCGCATACAACCTGATTTGTAATAGGATCAAGCCGTGGGATAGGATCTACAATGATGTAATAAATTGTTGGAGTGCCGGAACATCCATTGGTGAATGGGGTAACAGTAAACTTACTAGAAATTGAAACATTCGATAGGTTCGTTGTTGTAAAAGCAGGAACCATTGCCACTCCGCTTAAAGTTCCCAAACCCACAGCAGGATTATCATGTACCCATTGATACTCGGTGCCCGGTATAGTTGATCCTACAAATAGTACCGGGGAAGTGTTGAGTTGGGTACAAAGCGTTTGATTAGATACTGGCGAAATTCCAGGTGTAGGTTTAATTACAATAGTAAACTGTTTAGGGGTACCTGAACAGGTATTGGAAATAGGTGTAACTGTTATTATTGCGGAAATACTAGTATTGAAGCTGTTTAAAGCAGTGAATGAACTTATATTTCCTATTCCGGAAGCGGCCAATCCAATGGCAGTATTATTATTCGACCATTGATATAGCGTTCCTGCCAAGGCAGATCCGGAAAATAATGTAGGACCTGAATTGGCATTTCCACATAAAACCATATCAGGTATGGGGTTTACAGCTGGAATTGGATTAACTGTAATAGAGAATGTTTTTGGAGTTCCATAACAAGTATTCGAGTAGGCGCTAACTGTAAAAAAGCTGGTGATAGGAATATTTGAATTATTGGCTGCCGTAAATGAATTGATATTGCCCGTTCCGCTAACACTGGCTAATCCTATTGACGTATTGGTTTGATTCCATCTGTATTCGGTACCTGCAACAGTTGCACCATCAAATACAATGGGTGCTGTAATTAAATTGGTGCACAATGCCTGATCGCCTATAGCATTCACTTGAGGAGATGGAATTACTGTAAGTGAAAAACTTTGAGGTAATCCAAAGCAGGTATTTGAAAGTGGCGTAACTGTAAACAGCGCAGTTACCGGAACGTTATTGTTATTCGTTGAGGTAAAAGCCAAAATAGTTCCCACACCTGACCCCGGTAAGCCAATATTGGTATTGTTGTTCGTCCACTGATACAAAGTTCCTGCAAGTGGAGAACCAGTAAAAACAATGGGTCCAGTTAGCGTATTTCCACAAACCGAAACATTTCCTATCGGATTAACCGCAGGAATAGGATTTACGGTTATGTTGAATTGAAGAGGAGTTCCGGAACAGGCATTGGAAAATGGAGTTACCGTAATTATACTTGTAATTGGCCCATTCGATAAATTCGTAACAGTAAATGAAGGAATATTACCCGAACCGGTTGCAGACGCAAGTCCAACTGCCGGATTACTATTCGTCCAGTTATAACTCGTATTTGGAATAGTTGAACCAGAAAAATTGATTGCCTGGGTTGGTAAACCTGTACAAAGAGCTTGGTTAGGGATGAAATCTACCGTAGGGCTAGGTCTGATCTGTATCGAAAAACTGATGGACGTTCCGCTACACGAATTTGAAATAGGGGTAACGGTAATCACTGAACTAATAGGAATATTGAAAAGATTGGTTGCACTGAAAGATGCAATGGAACCCGATCCGGTTAAAGGAAGTCCGATGTCGGAATTACTATTCGTCCAGGAGTAGTTGGTTCCAGGAACCGTTACGAAACCTATATTTGGATTACCTACAAAATTTATTGGACCAATGGGTTGGGTACCACAAATTGCAATACTAGCAACCGGCTCTACGGATGGAATGGGGTTTACCTGAATGCTAAACTGCATGGGTAAGCCCACGCAACTATTTGATATCGGCGTAACAGAAAAAATAGCAGTTACCGGAACAGATGAATTATTAATGCTGGTGAATGATGCAATAGATCCACTACCTGTTGTTGAGGCCAGACCAACTGCAGGATTCGAATTAGTCCAACTATATAGAGTATTGGCCACAGCCGAACCACTGAAATTGATAGCAGCAGTGGGTACTCCCTTACAAATAAATTGATCTGCAATTTGAACAATAGCTGGAGTAGGACTTGCCAGAATAGTAAACTGAATAGGAGTTCCTGCACAGGTATTGGAAATTGGGATAACAGTAATATTGGCAGCAATAGGGATAAAGAAATTATTCAGTACGCTAAAGGGTGCAATAGTTCCAGTACCAGTGGCTGCTATGCCGATTGCGGGATTCGTATTGGTCCACTGATACAAGGTTCCACTAACGGCTGATCCAGTAAACGAGGGTAAGCTGAGTGTATTATTTCCACATACCACTTGATTAGGAATAACATTGATACTAGGTGTTGGATTTACCCCTATAGTGAATGTTTGAGGACTACTGGAGCATCCATTGCGAGTTGCGATTACCTGAACGATACTTACAATGGGTGAATTGGAGATATTGGTGGAGGTAAAGGTATTTATGTTTCCAATTCCAGATAGAGATAATCCAGTATTGATATTGTTATTCGTCCAGTTTATAGTACTTCCCGTTAAATTCGTACCAGTAAAATTGATAGCAGAAATAACGGTACCTGCACAAACTTCCTGGGAGGCGATAGGGGATAATGTAGGAGCAGGTTTTATAACCAGCTGAAAAGTGTAGGAACTTCCCGAACAACTATTCGACATAGGAGTTACCGTAATATCGGCAGTTTGATCAACATTACTCGTATTGATAGCAGTGAAACTAGTTATACTACCGGTGCCAGATGCCGCTAATCCAATGGTGGTATTGGTGTTCGTCCAGCTAAACTGGGTATTTGCCATTGAAGATCCTGAGAATGTAAGTGCACCTGTCTGAACTCCCGCACAGATGGGTAAACTCAATATAGGATCAATGGTGGGCAATGGATTAACAGTGATTGAAAATACTATCGATGTTCCTGAACATGAACTAGAAAAAGGTGTTACCGTAAATACGGAGGTAACTGGAACATTTCCAATATTCTGGCCTGTAAATGCAGGAATATTTCCAGTACCACTTAGTGCTATGGCTCCAATTGGCAAATTGGTTCTAACCCATTGATAGGAGGTACCAGATAAAGCCGAACCCACAAAAGTTACTGCTTGTACCTGGGCATTATTACATACAGATTGGTCAGGTACGGCGGTTACTGATGGAATAGGATTTACCGTGATTGTAAAATTGTTGGGGGTTCCCGAACAACTATTTGAAATTGGGGTAACCAAAATAGAGGCAGTAATGGGTATATTACTGATATTGGAGGCTATGAACGGATTTGATCCTGAGGTTCCGCTGGCCGCCAAGCCAATGGATAGGTTGGTATTACTCCACTGATATTGCGTTCCGGGTACCACTGATCCAGTAAAAAGTAACACGTTGGCCGTTCCATTGCAATAAGTTACATTACTGTTTGGAGTTACGTTTGGAATGGGATTTACTAAAATTGAAAATGTTTGAGTAGCTCCTGAGCAGGAATTCGACATCGGAGTAACAGTAAACATACTTACAATGGGCACATTTGAACCACCCGTATTGGTTGTAAATGCAAGGATATCACCTGTACCTGAAACACCCGGCAATCCAATTACGCTATTCAACTGCGTCCAGTTGTAAACGGTATTTGCCGGAGAACCGCTAAAGATAATGTCGTTGGTAAGGGTTCCATTACATCTCACCTGATCTGGGATGGCATTAATGGAAACTGTTGGTTGAACCGTGATGCTAAAACTGGTAGGAATTCCATTACAGCCATTGGAGAAAGGGAATATCACTAATCTCCCGGTGATGGGGATAACTGAGTTATTGGTAGCTGTGTATGCAATTGAACTTCCTGCCGTTGAACCTACAGCAGCAATACCAATACTACTGTTATTATTGGTCCAGGAAAAATTGGTGTTATTAACTATAGACCCAATTAAAGGTAGGGTGATGAGCGTGCTTGAACATACTATTCTGTCTGAAATGGTATTGATGGAGGGTGTAGGATTTACTGTGATGCTAAAAGTTCTTATTGGGCCATTACATCCATTTGAAAAGGGTGTAACCGAAAATACACTTACAATGGGCACACTTGAACCACCTGTATTGGTTGTAAAAGCAAGAATATCACCTGTACCTGAAACACCCGGCAATCCAATTACGCTATTCAACTGCGTCCAGTTGTAAACTGTATTTGCCGGAGAACCGCTAAAGATAATGTCGTTGGTAAGGGTTCCATTACATCTCACCTGATCTGGGATGGCATTAACTGAAACTGCTGGTTGAACCGTGATGCTAAAACTGGTAGGAATTCCATTACAGCCATTGGAGAAAGGGGTTATCACTAATCTTCCGGTGATGGGGATAACTGAGTTATTGGTAGCTGTGAAAGCAATTGAACTTCCTGCCGTTGAACCTACAGCAGCAATACCAATACTACTGTTATTATTGGTCCAGGAATAATTGGTATTATTAACTAAAGATCCATTTAAGGGTAGGGTAATGAGCGTACCTGAACATACTATTCTGTCTGTAATGGTATTGATGGAAGGTGTAGGGTTTACTGTTATGCTAAATGTTCGGCTGCTTCCCGAACAACCATTGCTGAAGGGAGTAACTGTAAATAGCGAAGAGATAGGTATATTATAAATATTGGTAGTTGTAAAAGCAGCAATCGGTCCGGAACTCGAGAGAGTTGCTAAGCCAATATCAGGAAATGTTTGCATCCAGTTATATTGTGTGCCGTCTACGATGGAGCCACTGAACAAAATTGGATTAGTACTTACACCAGCACAAAGGATTTGGGGAGAAATAGGACTTACAACAGGTGTAGGTTTTACTAAAATGGTCAATGGAACGGCTGTGCCTGAACAACTATTTGATACAGGAATAACCTGCAATAATGAAGTAATGGGGATATTAGCAGTATTGGTTGTAGTGAATGATATCACCGACCCGCTTCCTGATGAACCTATTCCTATCAGTGGGTTTGAATTAGTCCAAGTATATGAGGTATTGGCTACGTTCGACCCTGAAAATTGAATAGTAGAAGTTAGTCCACCGCAAATTACCAACCCGGCTGATGGGGTTACATTTACATTGGGTGTAGGATTTACTGTGATGCTAAAAGTTCTTATTGGGCCATTACATCCATTTGAAAAGGGTGTAACCGAAAATACACTTACAATGGGCACACTTGAACCACCTGTATTGGTTGTAAAAGCAAGAATATCACCTGTACCTGAAACACCCGGCAATCCAATTACGCTATTCAACTGCGTCCAGTTGTAAACTGTATTTGCCGGAGAACCGCTAAAGATAATGTCGTTGGTAAGGGTTCCATTACATCTCACCTGATCTGGGATGGCATTAACTGAAACTGCTGGTTGAACCGTGATGCTAAAACTGGTAGGAATTCCATTACAGCCATTGGAGAAAGGGGTTATCACTAATCTTCCGGTGATGGGGATAACTGAGTTATTGGTAGCTGTGAAAGCAATTGAACTTCCTGCCGTTGAACCTACAGCAGCAATACCAATACTACTGTTATTATTGGTCCAGGAATAATTGGTATTATTAACTAAAGATCCATTTAAGGGTAGGGTAATGAGCGTACCTGAACATACTATTCTGTCTGTAATGGTATTGATGGAAGGTGTAGGGTTTACTGTTATGCTAAATGTTCGGCTGCTTCCCGAACAACCATTGCTGAAGGGAGTAACTGTAAATAGCGAAGAGATAGGTATATTATAAATATTGGTAGTTGTAAAAGCAGCAATCGGTCCGGAACTCGAGAGAGTTGCTAAGCCAATATCAGGAAATGTTTGCATCCAGTTATATTGTGTGCCGTCTACGATGGAGCCACTGAACAAAATTGGATTAGTACTTACACCAGCACAAAGGATTTGGGGAGAAATAGGACTTACAACAGGTGTAGGTTTTACTAAAATGGTCAATGGAACGGCTGTGCCTGAACAACTATTTGATACAGGAATAACCTGCAATAATGAAGTAATGGGGATATTAGCAGTATTGGTTGTAGTGAATGATATCACCGACCCGCTTCCTGATGAACCTATTCCTATCAGTGGGTTTGAATTAGTCCAAGTATATGAGGTATTGGCTACGTTCGACCCTGAAAATTGAATAGTAGAAGTTAGTCCACCGCAAATTACCAACCCGGCTGATGGGGTTACATTTACATTGGGTGTTGGGTTAACAGTTATTCTAAAAATTCTGATTGGGCCATTACAACCATTTGAAAAAGGGGTTACCGTAAATACAGATTGTATCGGAACAAATTGAATATTGGTTGCAGTAAAAGGGTCAATATTTCCGTTAGAAACTAAGGGAATTGTGCCAATATCTACGTTGGTTCTTGTCCAATTGAATACCGTACCCGCCATTGTTGTGGTAACAAAATTGATAGGATTGGTAAGTACCCCATTACAAAAAGTTTGTGACAATGGGATAACCATATCTGGTGCAGCTTTCGCAGTATATGAATAACTAATTGGAATGCCTGAACAGGAATTAGACATTGGAGTAACGGTAATTACCCCAATTAAATCCACTGATTCTGGATTGGCATAAGTAAAAACACCAATATTTCCACTGCCAGTACTGCCTAGTCCTATAAGTGGTTGACTGTTCGTCCAGTTATAAATGGTGTTAGCTACGCTTCCTGAAAAAGTTACGGGTAGCGTGGTTAGATATTCACAATTCGCTTGATCTTCTACCTGAAGCACAGTGGGAGTGGGGTTTACGCGAATAGTGAAACTAATGGAAGGCCCATAACAGGCATTAGAAAAGGGCCTTACAATGAAGGACGACGAAATGGGTATAACGTCAAAGTTGGTAGCGGTAAATGCCGCTATATCCCCAGTTCCACTTATTTCTGGTATGCCAATGTCGGATCCCGTTCGCTGCCATTGATATTCAGTACCCAAAACTGAAGAACCTGTAAAAAGTATCGGTGCCAATAAATTGTTTGCACATATTATTTTGTTTCCTGGGTTAATTACCTGCGGGGTTGACTTAACCGTCATAGTAAAAGTTACCGGAAGGCCAATACACCCAAACAGATTCGGACGAACTTCAAATTCACTGGTAGTAGGTAAAGAAGTAAAATTATTAGCGATCAGCGTATTAATCTGTCCATTACTGCTGGCTGGTAATCCATTACTCGTGTTGCTATTCGTCCAAATATAATTTACACCCACATAACCCGGTGATGAAAAAGTTACGGTAGGAGATAATGCCCCACATATCTCAAAGCTACCAACTGGAAGCATTGTAGGGATCGGATATACGGTGTACGTATAGATTTCAGGGAACTGACTGGAACATCCATTAGAAAATCCGCTTACCTGTATCTGTGCAGTAATTGGGGAAGTAGAAAAATTTTGCGGAGTAAAAGAAGGAATGGCAGAAATGCCATTGTCCATTAATCCAATGGATGGCATGGTGTTAGTCCAAGTGATTATGGAGCCCGGTATAGTGGAACTAAATGCAATTCCACCATAGTTTACTCCATTACAAAGTGTTTGATTACTAACACTAGAAATAACGGGTTGTGGTTTTACGGGAATCTCGAAGGTTATTGGATTTCCGGTACAAACTCCAATGGCAGGTATAACAGAAATGGTTGCCGTGATCAGGGTATTGCTTAGATTGACTGCGGTAAAAGCACCTAGTTCGTTTGTATTTGATTCTGGAGTTGGAATTCCAATATTGGGCCCCCCATAATTCCAATAATATCTTGTGTTGGGTGTAGGGCCTGTAAAAGGAACGATGGGCGTACTTGCATTTGCACAAACCGGATTTTGAAATTGATCACCTATTGAATCCATTACCGGAAAGGGCCTTACCGTTACCCTAAGGGTATAGGTATTCCCAGAACTGGTAGTGATTGTGTAGTTAGCCTCACCATCAACGATATTGATATTGTCTAAAGTATCGGTTAATTTTAATGTGGGAGTGAGGGATGATCCCCCCCCGGTTGCGCCAGTTTGCGTGGGTGTCGTCCAGGTATAGGTAGTTCCTATCGGCTCTGTTACCACCGAAAAATTGAAGGGAACCCCAGAACATGTGGTGAGTGTATGCGTTTGCCCCACCACTGTTTGAAGCAGTGGCAATAATAAAATGAGCAGGACAAACCTCTTCATATATCCAAATGGGTTTTCAATTGCATGCAAATTATGGTATGCAACAGGTATAGGAATTAAGGATTTTGATAGATAACATGTAGTTCTTATACTACAACGTGAAGATACCCCAACCTTTTATTTCGCAGTCTTATCAACCTGTTAACATTAGTTTATGTTAAATATTTATTTTTAGTTAATACGTTCTGAACTTTTTCTTTCAATCAGCGCACTTTTTAATTCTAATTTGTCTATTCTGTTCCCAAACGTCTTTTTTTCTATCATTTTAAATAATAGCGTAGCCGCTTCCACCCCAATTTCAAAAGCAGGTTGGGTAATGGTAGATAAAGACGGATTTAACAACGAAGCCGTTCGTAAGTTGGAAAAACTTATGATTTTCAATTGTTTAGGTATCTGTAACCCCACTTCCTGGGTAACATAATACACCGATATGGCCAATTTTTCTACTGTAGAAAAAATGCCATCCGGTCTTTTTCTACCCTTTAACAACGATTTTATTAAGGAAAGATTGTATTCATTGTCGTTGGTACACTGAATAATGAGTTCATTTTCAACCGGTAGCCCGTGTTTTTGTAGGGCATCTATATAGCCATTCATTCTTTTGTTGCTGATAGACAGGTAGTGGGAGAGGGATAAGCAAGCAATGCGTTTGCATCCAGATTTAATCAGGTGTTCGGTTGCCCGAAACCCACTTTCATAATCATCGGTGGTTACTGTGGGGCAAGATATTTGCTCAGGTACTCGATCGAAAAATACTAAGGGTATGCCACTTTCTTGCAAGGAGGTTAAGTGTTCAATTGATTGGGTATCCCTGCAAAGCGACATGAGCACCCCATCCACCCGGCCACCCAGTAAGTGCCGAACGGTGGATACTTCATTGGTATTATTTTCATGGGTAAGATAGGTAAGCACATGGTACCCTTTTTGCTCAGCCACCATTTGGATACCGTCTATGGCTAATGCGAAAAAGTTATTGGCAATTTCGGGAATTACAACTCCGATGGTTGCACTTTTTTTTCGTCGCAAACTACTGGCAAAGGGATTTGGCTGGTAGTTCATGCGGGTGGCCATCTCTACTACCCGCTTTTTAGTTTCGGTACTAATTTCGTAACTATCCCGCAGTGCCTTGGATACGGAGGAAATGGATAAACCCAATGCAGCTGCTAATTGCTTGAGGTTGGTATTACTCATACGCCTGATTTTTCGTAGGTTGGATAATAGATTGTAAATACTAAACTACAACTTCTTACGAAAAATAACGAAAACCTTTTCCTAAATTAACGAAAACGCTGCCAGATCTAATGGCAGCGTTTTTCGTTACGTAATATTTATAGCCCTATTTTTCCTTTTTAAGCAAATCTCTTAAGCGCATAAGTGCTTCTACATAATAATAATCTGCATAAGTTAAGGGTACATCTACTTCCGAATTTGCCGGTAAATGTCCAGTAGAGTGTTTTAAAATAAACCCCCCATTTTCGCCAATATTGGCTGTATAAGTAGGGGTGGATAATGCACGAATTACTTTTTCAGCCATTTGTCGGTACTCTTTTTTTAATGGCTCGGCAACATATTGAGAAAGTTCTAACAAAGCAGCCGCCATAATGGCTCCTGCGGACGCATCCCTATAAGTGGCGGGTATATCAGGCGAATCAAAATCCCAATAAGGTACACCATCCTCCGGTAATCTGGGATGATGCATCATAAACCGGGCAATCTGATTGGCTTGTGCCAAATATTTTTTATCTCGAGTATATCGATAGGTACTCACATATCCATATAAACCCCAGGCCTGTCCTCTCGCCCAAGCAGACTCATGAGAATACCCTTGATGCGTATTTTTAGCCCGAACAACTCCTGTAGTAGAATCGTAATCGATCACATGATACGAGCTGTAATCTTTTCGGAAGTGGTTAGCCAATGTAGTATTGGCATGGGTTACCGCAATCTTATAATAAGTAGAATCTTTTGTGTATTTCGTTGCCCAAAATAACAACTCTAAATTCATCATATTATCTATAATAACCGGATACTGCCATTTGCCATGGTCCCAGGATTTAATGGTTCCTGTGGTTGTTCTAAATCGGGAGAACAATGACTTTGCACTATTTACCAGTATCTCTTCGGTTTGTTTGGAAGGATTTTGCTGATTGGCATGCCCAAAACTATTGTACATCATAAATCCCAAATCATGGGTGCCTTTATTGAACTGCTCTTTTTGTAGAAACTGCTCTACCCGCATTGCCTCTTTTTGTATGGACTCGTTTTTGCTATAGTCATACAGATAATGCAATGTGCCGGGGTAGAAGCCACTCGTCCACCATTTCGTTTTACTGGTTTCGAATTTCTTGGTACCCCAATAATATGTTTTCGGTAGCACGCTATCCGGCAATTGGGTACTTAAAAAACTATATTGACGAACCGCTCTTTGTAGCGCACTATCAATCAAAGTTTGTAAAGATGCATTAGAAGCACTCTTTGTTTGTGCATCTGCAGTTAATAGAAAAAATAAGCAGATGGCAGATAAGCAGACTAGCTTGTAAATTTTCATAAACGAGTTTATCAATTGCGTGATTTTAAAAAAGAATGCCACATGAGTTGTGGCATTCTTTTTTTAAAAATAGGTAGAATTTTATTAATCAGGAATTTTATAATGCACTGGCATATTGCTTTATGCACTTGAGTCGCCCATATTCCGGTTGTTAAGTGCCTCTGTTTTGGCCAGAATCGCTTCCTTTGATTTCAGCCATAATTTATGGTATTGGCTGCAGATGATTTGTTGTCAGGTATTTGAAAATCCCCAATAACATTTCTTTTAACTCTGCTTGCAGCTACTCCTACACGGGTTCTATTAATTTGTAGGTGCCATCTTATTTATTTGAGATTAAGGCTTTATAGATACCTTAACCAATTTATCAAAAATCAACGAAAACCATTTCGTAAATTTCACCGCGATGCCGTGTGTTGGATAATAAATTTGTTAATGATTCTATTACTTTCTGTTTTTTTAATCGGGCATACTAAATATTTGTAATGTTATATATGAATTACTCCCTTCTTTTCCATCGTTTCTGGGCTTTATTTATAATGTTGTCCGTATTTTCTTCCCCAAACACACTTTCCGCAGCCCCTCCTACATCCAATAAATTGAAAGGGAGTACCGTATTAGTCTATACAAAAAATGGAAAAGGCTATGTGCACAACAATATACCCGCAGCGGTTGCCTGCCTGAAAGAAATGGCTGCTGAAGAAAAATTTACGGTGGAAGTAACCGACGATGCCACCATTTTTAAGGAAGAGCATTTGAAAAAATATCAGTTGATCGTGTTTACCAGCACCAATAATGACGTGTTTGATACGGATGCCCAACGCTTGGCATTTCGTCATTATATAGAAGCTGGGGGTGGATTTGTAGGGGTACATTCTGTTACCGGCACTGAGCGTAACTGGACCTGGTTTAAAATGATGCTCGGGGAAACATTTTCTTGGCATGCCCGCTTTCAGGCCTTTTCACTGAAAAAAATTGATAAAACACATCCTTCTATGTCGGGTGTGCCCGATCAGTGGACGCGGGAGGATGAATGTTATTTTGGTAAAGAACTTTTTCCAGGAATGAAAGTGTTACTGGTGTATGAAGTGAATTCTCTGAATCCGGCGGATTCTGTTAACATCAAAAAAAATATGGGCACTTTCGCTCAATATTATCCCGCTGTTTGGTACCAGCAATTTGAAGGAGGAAATATCTGGGTTACCACCCTGGGGCATAGTAAAGAAAGCTATCAGGATGCAACCTATCGCAATCACCTGTTACAGGGTCTTCGATATATCGCTTCACAATATAAAGGACTGGATTTTTCGAAAGCAACTTCCATTTCTAAAGATGACCCATTAAAATAAGTATATCCCATCTCTTCCATCCAACTCCCACCTTTTTATGCATAAGTTTATTAGTATTTCTTTGCTGATGATTTCCCAAGTAGTAAACGCGCAGCAACCCGTTAGATTAATTACGGTTGACCCAGGACATTTTCATGCAGCCCTTGTTCAAAAATCAATGTACCCGGGGGTAGATTCCAATGTGCAGGTATATGCACCCCAGGGCCCCGATTTACAAATGCACCTGAATAAAATTACCGCCTACAATTCGGCAATACTTACTCCCACCCATTGGAATGAAATAGTATATACCGGCACCGATTTTTTTACAAAAATGATGCAGGAGAGAAAAGGCAATGTGGTGGTGCTGGCAGGAAATAATCAATTAAAAACGGATTATATTCTTCAATCGGTTCAAGCTGGTTTTAACGTGTTTTCCGATAAACCCATGGCCATCAATTCAGAGGGATTTGAAAAGTTGAAAAAAGCTTTTCAAACTGCTGCTAGTAAAAAAGTATTGTTGTATGATATCATGACGGAGCGCTACGAAATAACCACTATTCTGCAAAGGGCCTTGTCTATGCAACCCGATTTATTCGGACAATTAGAAAAAGGTACACTTGAAAATCCTGCTGTTACCAAGGAAAGCGTTCATCACTTTTTTAAATACGTATCCGGAGCACCGCTTACTCGTCCCGCTTGGTTTTTTGATGAAGCGCAGGAAGGAGAGGGCATTGTGGATGTAACCACCCACCTGGTAGATTTGGTTCAATGGGAATGTTTTCCGGAAAAAATCATTCAGTACGAAAAAGATATTCGTTTACTTTCTGCCAAAAGTTGGAATACCTCGCTTTCACCCGCGCAACTAAAAGAAGTAACCCAACTGGCTGCTGTGCCTGATTATTTGAATAAGTATACCGATGCGGCAGGTAATGTTCAAGTAAAATGTAATGGTGAAATCAATTACCTCATAAATGGCGTGCATGCGAAAGTTTCCGTTATTTGGAATTACAGAGCACCTGAAGGAACGGGAGATACCCATTATTCCATCATGCGCGGCACAAAGTGTAACCTGGTAATCCGACAGGGGGCTGAGCAAAAATTTCAGCCTACGCTTTATGTTGAACCCATCAATGAAAATCAGGATGCTTCTGCACAGGTAAATCAGGCGATAGCTTCCTTGCAGGAAAGTTATCCTGGAATTGCCATTACTAAATCTAATAAAGGGTGGGAAGTAGTTATTCCGGCTTCTTATAAAGAAGGACATGAATCACACTTTGCTCGGGTTACCGAAAAGTTCTTGGGATACCTGAAAAGTAAACAGCTGCCTGTTTGGGAAGTGCCAAATATGTTGGCTAAATATTTTGTTACCACAGAAGCCAGAAAATTTGCTAATTTAAACAAATGAAAATAGCTGCTCCTGCTAAATTTGCATTGATAATAATGCTTTTTACTAGCACCCTACTTTTCGGTCAAAGTAAACCCGTAACCATCCTTCCGGGTAGTTACAATAATATTTATGATTTATCACGTGAAATTCCTGGTTTAGAAGTAAAACCATTAACCGATAAGTCTGGAGGAACCGTGGTGATTCAGGGAATTGGAAGTTTAACTAACCAAAGAAACCCGCTCATTGTGGTGGACGGAGTTATCTATACCGGCGATTTATCTGCCATTAATCCAAAAGACGTAGATGGGATAGATGTATTAAAGGATGCATCTTCAGCAGCTGCTTTTGGAGCTCGATGTGCGTTTGGAGTAATTGTAATTATCCAAAAAAAGGGAGCGGTAATTGCTGCTCAGCCCAAGGTTAGTCAGTATGATGCATCTGCTTTTTCATATTTTATTGAACATGCTACACAATTAAGGGTTTTTGGATTAAAAGATCAGGTATTAGTAGAGGGAGTAGTCAAAGAACAATGAAATAACTAACTGGTATTTATCAAAAAGCGAAAAGAAACCTTGATTAATTTGTCGGATATCAGTAGGGTAGAGATGATTCCTGAGTAAGGATTCGTTTTTACTAAGAAGATGCCTACATCGTTTTCGTAAATTATTTCCGCATCTTGATTCATTTACTTTGCAAAAAAACTCACTTTCACTAAATTAAAAAAGGGAGCTGATTATGGGTGCTAATTTTTCTTTACAGGATAAAGTTATTGTGGTTACCGGGGGTACGGGCATCTTGGGAGGCGCTTTTGTTAAAGCCATTGCCGCGGCCGGAGGGATACCGGTAATACTCGGAAGAAATTCTGCCGTGGCACAACAACGTGCCGATGAAGTGATACAATCCGGTAGAACAGCCTTAGCCATTACCGCCGATGTGTTGAATGAATCGCAACTGATTGCTGCCCGCGAATTAATAGTAGATAAGCTAGGAACCATTAATGGATTAGTAAATGGCGCAGGCGGAAATGTGCCCGAGGGAATTCTGCCACCAGAAGGAAATATCTTCAATTTGAATATCGATGGCATGAAGAAAGCCATGGATTTGAATTTGTGGGGTACTTTATTACCTACTCAAATATTCGGATCAGTAATGGCCGATCATGAAGGTGGCAGTATTGTAAACATCTCTTCCGTAACTGCCCATCAGGTGGTAACCCGTGTGCTGGGCTATAGCATGGGCAAAGCGGCGGTTGATTGCTACACGCGGTGGTTCGCCGTAGAAGTGGCCAACCGGCTGGGCGATAAAATTCGTGTCAATTGCATTATGCCCGGTTTCTTTTTAACCGAACAAAATCGTACACTATTAACCCAACCCGATGGTTCCTATACTGATCGAGGAAATAAAGTAATAACAAATACTCCTTATAAACGCTTTGGACATCCGGAAGAATTGAATGGAGCACTTATTTATCTGATGAGTGATGCTTCTTCTTTTGTAACCGGAACTGAAATTAGGGTAGATGGAGCTTTTACTGCATTTAGCGGGGTTTAATTTTCTCCTATCAACTCGAAACGATTATGTCTGCTTATATTTTTGATGATAATTTTTTACTGGTTTCTCCTATAGCCCAAACGCTTTATCATCAATATGTTAAAGACCTGCCGATTATTGATTATCACTGTCACCTGAACCCCCAACAAATTGCCACCAATCATTTCTTTGCTAACTTAACCGATATCTGGTTGAGTGGCGATCATTACAAATGGCGAGCGCTGAGAACTTTGGGTGTTCCCGAATATTTTATTACCGGCAATGCTTCGGATGAAGAAAAATTTATTGCCTGGGCCGAAAAAGTTCCACAAACCCTTCGCAATCCGCTATTTCACTGGACGCACCTCGAACTGAAAAATGTATTCGGTATTCACGAATATCTGCATGCCGGAAATGCCCTCGATATTTATCAGAGAGCTGGGTTGCAATTGGAGCAACCTACCCACAATACCCAAGCCATTTTACAGTCACTTCGGGTAGAATATGTGGGCACTACCGATGAGCCCTGGGATACGCTGGAACACCATCGGAATATGGCTGCACAAGGCGGTTCTACTCGCATGTATCCCTCCTTCAGGCCCGATAAGGCTTTATTTATTCAGTATCCTTCTGCATTCAAGCAAAGTTTACTTAGGTTGGAGGAAACCTCGGGCGTAAAAATTATAAATGTTACCACATTACTGGAAGCACTTCATAATCGGGTTCGCTTTTTTCACGAAAACGGCTGTCGGGTTTCTGATCACGGCTTATCGTACCTTCCACCCGCTGCTAATTTTACAGTTGAATTGGAAAAAGAATTTGAACAGTTCTTACAAAATCCGGAAGCCCAATATTCTAATCCAGATGCCTTTATAGGGTATGTATTGCTGGAACTCTGCCGGCTCTATCATCAATATGATTGGGTTCAACAATTTCATCTAGGCCCTATCCGAAACAATAATACCCGCTTAAATAAACAGCTGGGTGCCGATTCAGGATTTGATTCAATTGGAGATTTTTCACAAGCCTTACCTACCGCTCAATTTCTCGACCAGTTGGATATAACCAATCAATTGGCTAAAACCATTTTGTATAATATTAATCCCGCCGATAACGAAATTTTTGCCAGTATGCTGGGAAATTTCAATGATGGCTCTGTTAGAGGAAAAATTCAATTTGGTTCGGGCTGGTGGTTTCTCGACCAAAAAGATGGAATGGAAAAACAATTGAATGCGCTTTCTAATTTGGGCCTCATCAGTACTTTTGTAGGGATGATTACCGATAGCAGAAGTTTTTTGTCTTTCCCCCGGCACGAATATTTTAGACGCATCGTTTGTAATTTATTTGCAGATGAAATGAAGAAAGGTCTTTTACCCAATGACGAAAAATGGATTGGCGACATAGTAAAAGACATTGCTTATTATAATGCCAAGTCATATTTGAATTGCTAAAAAAACAACTATAAATTTTTACTTATGTCAAATTCCAGAAGAAAATTTATCCGTCAATCTGCTCAGGCTGTTGCCGGAACGTATATGGGATCATTAGCTTTTAGTGCCAGTAGTTATGCGCGTATTATTGGCGCAAACGACCGGGTTAGGGTAGGGGTGGTTGGCTTTTCCGATCGCCATAAATCTTCTCATATTCCTCCCTTTATGCAGTTTTATAAGGAAATGAATTTTGATATCGTTGCAGTTTCTGACATTTGGAAAAAACGTCGCGAAGAAGGAGCTGCCTTTTTGAAAGATAAAATGGGGCATGATATTACTGCTTTCCGAAATAATGATGAACTCTATGCATCCCGTTCTGTAGATGCTGTTTTTATAAGCACAGCCGACTTTCAACATGCATTACATGCCATCGAAGCAGTAAAAGCAGGCGTGGATGTTTACTGTGAAAAGCCCTTTGCCGAAACTATGGAAGATAACCGCGCAGCACTGAAGGCGGTGAAAGCTTCTAAAAGTATTGTTAGTATTGGTTCTCAGCGTAGAAGCGGACCTAACTATATGGCAGCTGCCGACTTTATCCAAACGGGCAAATTTGGTCCCATCACAATGGTTGAATTAGCTTGGAATGTGAATCAGCCTGGCAGATGGAGAAGGCCTGCCCTGGTTGCACAATGCCGGGAAGAAGACCTGGATTGGAAGCGCTATCTACTGAATCGTCCGTACGAGAAATTTGATCCGCGTAAATATCTGGAGTATCGTTTATTCTGGCCTTATTCATCCGGTTTACCCGGTCAATGGATGAGTCATCAGATTGATACGGTGCATTGGTTCAGCGGCTACAATCATCCGCGCAGCATAACGGCCAATGGAGGTATTTATATGTGGAAAGATGGCCGTAGAAACTGGGATACCATTACAGCGGTATTCGATTATGGTCCTTCCAATGATTCCACTACCGGTTTCCAGGTAGTATTTGGCTCACGTATGCATAACGGTGAAGATAAGCCCGGCGAGATTTATTATTCTAATGGCGGTGAACTCAATTTAATTACCAATAAGGTTTCACCAAAGGGCGGATTAAAAGCGAATTATGCAGAAGCGATGAATATGAAACCCAACCTCTTACCCGAGCTTAATTTAACCGATCGCATAGTAAAAGTAGAGGCAGGTGCCAATACCGGCGGAGACGAACTCACCACTGCCCACGTTAAAAACTGGATGGAATGTATTCGCAGCCGTAAGCAAACCAATGCTCCGGTTGAGGCGGGGTATTATCATTCTATTGCCAACATCATGACGAATGCCGCTGCCAGAACAGGCGAGAAAGTTACTTTCGACGAAAAAACCCAGGAAGTAATGGCCGGTGGAAAGGTATTTAAATACTAATGCTGGTAATTATTCAGTAAAGCCGGCCTGACTTCAACATCCGGAAATGTAAAACGAATGTCGGAACGTGCAAAAGCTATCACCGGGGTATTAATTGCCAATTTCTTTTTTGGAACCAGTGTTATTGCGGTTAAGCAGGTGAGTCCGGCTTTGCTTCATCCGATGGCACTTACCAGTATCCGTATTTTTTTGCCGGATCATTATTCTGGATTCTATATTTGTTTAACCCAGTTGCCACTAGAATCACCGCTAAAGATTATCTGCGCTTGTTCTTTTGTGCCATGGCAGGTATTGCCTTGAATCAAAGTTTTTCTATCACGGGCATGTCGTTAACCAGTCCCATTCATGCCGCGCTGCTTATTTTAACTACACCCATCACCATCACCATTTTGGCCGCCATTTTTTTGCACGAATCGCTCACCCTGTCAAAAGTAATGGGTTTGTTACTTGGCATATCCGGAGGCTGCATCCTGGTGTTTTCACGAAATATTGCTTCCACAGCCGCCGGTGATGAAATGCTGGGCGATTTGTTTGTAATAGGAGGAGCTATTGGATATTCCACCTATGTTATTTTAATTAAACCGTTGATGGCAAAATATCAGCCACTGCAACTGTTGCAATGGGTATTTTTTATGGGGGGATGGGTAATTATTCCTTTGGGCTGGCCTCATTTGAAAGTGGTTCCCTGGCAAACCCTGAGCCTATTTCATTGGTGCTGTATTTCGTATGTAGTTTTGGGGGCTACCTTTTTTGCCTATCTTTTTATGAATTATGCTATTCGCATTCTGGGAGCAGCAACAACTGGGGCCTTTATTTTTTCTCAACCTTTTTTTGGTACAGTGGCTGCAATTCTCATTTTACACGAAGCCATCACACCCGCTAAAATAGTTGCCGCGGCTTGCATCATTGGAGGTGTATTATTGGCAAATAATAAAAAAAATTAATACAAAAACTAAAAAGCATAAATAAAAATATATTATTTAGCTACGGCTTTTCTGGTTTGGGTTGCACTGGCAAAAAAATAGCCCAATGCTTTATTAGAAATATTGCTAATTGGGTTGGCCGGACTTATCGATTGCAAAGATCCGTTACCCGTTACTTGAAAATAGGTGCTATAAAATTGATAGCCTTCTTTTCCCATATGATTCATAATTACTGTAACACTATCTCCTAAGCTGATATAAGTACTATCTGTTCGCAATGTTCTGGAAACATATTTACCATCTGAAAGCCTGTCTTCAAATGCAAAAGTGTTATTGATTTTTCTGCCATTTACTAACAGGGTAAACTGGTAGTAATTGGAAACCCCTGCTGGATCTTGGTAATTGATTACCGCATACCAATCGGTTTTTCCACCCGGACGGGAAAGCTTTTCAAAACTCACTGAGTCAAAAGGAACCGGCTGGGGAAGTAAGGTATTGGCCGTATATGTTTGTGCACCAGTTGTAAGTAATAGTTGGTATTCATGACCGGATACTCCTTTTATTTTTTTAGTAAGATACAGACCAGGAATTGATTCTTTGAGGGTATCTAAGGTACCATCCGTTATATCTTTTACAAGCACGCTGGCACCCGTTACCGCTGGAAACTGATTGTCGGCACTGTAGTTAACCGTTTTGCTGATGCGAAGAGTGTAGGGTCCCGCTGTATTGTAAATATTCCCCTCTACAACAATTTGAGGAGAAGCATCATTTAGGTTTACATCTATCACTTTTTTACATCCCCCCAATACAATAAGGAAAGCACTCATCAGCAGGCTAATGCTCAAATTAATGGCGGGTTGTATGTTCGATGTTCCTGCTATAATCTTACCAATAAATATTTTTTGTTTCATCCCCTTAAAATTTAAAATTGTAAGTAATGGAAGGAACCCATTTAAACAAGGCCGTTTGTTCAGCAATAGTTTTTCCCGGATTATTCGGATCATCCTTAAATTCTATACTATACGTGTTTTCCCGGCCATATGCATTGTATAATGAGAAGGTCCAACTGCCTTCCCTTCCGGCCTTAGGCTTATTTTTTAAGGTAGCTGCTAGGTCTAACCGATGATAATCTGGAAACCGATATCCATTTCTCTCAGTATAGTAATAGGCGGTTTGTCCATTCAAGGTATATTTTCCACTGGGGAAAGTAACTGCATTACCCGTATTGTATACCCAGTTGGCAGAGAGGGTCCATCTGCTATTGGTTTGATAAATCCCCACGATTGCAAGATTATGGGTTTGGTCTTGGCGAGCTGGGTACCAGTTTCCATTATTAATGCCGGGAACACTTCTTTCAGTTCTGGCTAAGGTATAACTGATCCATCCGGTTAGTTTGCCGGTTTTTTTCTTTAAAAACCATTCCAGTCCATAAGCCCTGCCACTACCAAATAACAATTGTGACTCCACATTTTCATTTGCCCGTAATTGTGCTCCATTTTTATAATCAACCTGATTTTGCATCCACTTGTAATAGGCTTCTACAAAAAATTCATATTGAAATCCCAGATCGTTCTTATAATATCCAATAGCTACCTGATCGGCGATTTCGGGTTTAACCTGCAAACTGCTGGGAATCCAGATATCGGTTGGGTTGATAGCAGCTGAATTGCTTAACAGGTGCAGGTTTTGTACATTGCGTGTATAAGAAGCTTTAAAGGAACTGAGTGGATTCAATAACCAACTGGCAGAAAAACGGGGTTCTGGATTTATATAGGTTTTTACTGCACCAGATCCTGTTTTTACGGTAGTTTGGATAATATTACTGGCGCTGTCGTAGGTGCTAAAATTGCCTGGGCCTAATAAAGAAAAAGAAGTTAAACGAATGCCATAATTCAATCGCAGCTTGGAATTGGGTGCGTATTCATGATTAAAATAGGCAGCGGCTTCCAATGCTTTTTTAACCGGCAAAGCTTGAGAATTAAAACTAGAACTGGCACTGGCATCTACAATACCCGGTGAAAGTAAATGGCGGGTTACCTGGGTACCAAAATTGATTTTGTTATCGTTGTTGATAAAATATTGGAAATCGGTTTTTAAGGCCAGGTCTTCAATTTTCGATTTGATGATGAGATTATTTACGCCGGACTTTATTTCGATATTGTAGTTATAATTCGAATAAATCAGGGAGTTATTTAAAAACAATCTTCCATTAAAAATATGGTTCCAACGAAGGGTTCCGGTACTGTTTCCGTAGTCTATCCCAAATGTTCTCCCAAACCCCAGTTTATCTCTTCCAAAATAACCAGAAAGGAACAAGCGATTTTTACTATTAATGGTGAAATTGGCTTTTGCATTAAAATCGTAGAAATAAAGCGAATTGTCACGAATGCTGCTATCTCTACTCAATCCCAAAAAAACATCTGCATAGGTTCTTCGGCCACTTAATATAAAAGAGCCTTTATCTTTCACGAGCGGACCTTCGAGGTTTAACCGAGATGCAATTAAGCCTACTCCTCCGCTGGCATGAAAAGCTTGGTTATTTCCATCAATCATCTTCACATCCACCACCGATGCTAACCTGCCACCATATTCAGCCGGCATAGCTCCCTTATAAAGGGTTAAATCTTTGATAGCATCTGAATTAAAGGAAGAGAAAAATCCTAAAACATGGGAAGCATTATAAACGGTAGCTTCATCCAATAAAATCAGGTTTTGATCGGCTCCTCCACCTCTCACATAAAAACCGCTGTTGCCCTCGCCTGCAGATTTTACACCAGGAAGTAATTGTATGGTTTTCAGCACATCTTTTTCTCCAAAAATTACCGGTACATTATTCATCTCCTTTACCGTTAATTTCTGCACGCCCATAAGCGGTTTGGTAACCTGATCGTTTTTTCGGCTGCTGCTAACCACAACTTCTTCCAGCTCCTTTCCTATGGGTTTAAGTTTGATTACAAATGTTTTGTTGCCGTTTAATTGAATGGAAACAGTATCAGCCCTATAACCTGCAAACAGGGTTACCAGTTGATAATTTCCGGGTATTGCCGAAATGGAAAAGAATCCATAGGCATTGGTTAGGGTAATTTTTTGTGGGTTTTCCAATAAAAATAGGGAAGCACCAATCAACACTTCCCCAGATCCGGCATCTTTAACCGTTCCATTTATCGAGAGGAGTGGTTGAGAAAAGGCTGTTGAAAACTGAAAAAGGGAAATAAAACTAATGCCAATGAATAAAATGAGACTACGTAGCATGGGTTCATTAAAAGTTAAGTAAAATCAGATGCTGAAAGAAGCACCCTAATTTTCGCTGCATAGTTAACAATAGAATCGTTAATTGGTTGTATAAAATCGTTAAATGAAAGCCATCATCCTATTATGAAAAAATGATGCGATTTTATGAAAGAAATATTAGATACCCTCCTAGACCATTCACCCATGCGTGTTCCGCTGCATGAACTGTTTTTCTTCCCTGATTGTAGGTTGTTGGCAACATACAATCAAGGATGTAGCAATTGGGCAATTGAATGATTGCTTCTAGTGTAATTTATTTGCACAAGCAATTCGCCAGAAGGTTTTATGTAACTTAGCAATCAGTATAAACCTGATAGGTAAATTCCGTATATGTTAAACTGGTTTTAATAGCTTGGTTGAATTATGAAACGACAGATCCAGTTTTTCTTGCAAAGGCTTTTGGGTATCGACCGATACCTTTTTTTGCTGGCCAGTTTTCAGGTTTTTATGGGTAGATGGATGTATGCTGATAAAGAGTTTCAATATTTTGTACAACTCATTCCCAAAAAAGGCATAGTGGTAGATGTGGGGGCCAATCTGGGTGTAACCTGTGTATATATCTCAAGAGAAAAGCCCGGCTGCAGTGTGGTTGCTTTTGAACCCATCCCAGCCAATTTCAATTGTTGTAAAAAAATAGTTGAAAAATATGGTTCCCCCTATACCCATTTATATGAGCTTGCTTTGGCTGATTGTCCCGGACAATTACTGATGACGCAGCCAACCGAGCAGGGGGTGGTTATGCATGGGTTAAGCCGGGTGGTGGAAACTCCAGAAAATACCCCACTTTATATAGATGTTAGGGCACTGTGCTTAGATGAAATACCCGAGTGTCAACCTCCTCATCAATTGGTGGCCATGAAAATTGATGTGGAAAATTTTGAATGGTATGTTTTGCAGGGTGGGGTAGAAGTGATTAACACAAATAGACCAATTATATTTTGTGAAGTGTGGGATACCATACGAAGGGAGTTAACTTTTTCGCTGGTGCAGCAGTTAGGTTACGAGATTTTTGTATTCAATGGGAAATCACTAGACCCCTTTCAACATCAAACCGCTTTGAATTTTTTCTTTCTTCCCGCTCGTTAAATTAGGTTTGCCCCTGAAAATAATGCTACTCTGTTTTTTTGGAACGCTGAATCCATTTAGGAACTTCAAGCCATATCACCGATAAGAAAGCCGTGAGTAAACACAGCGCCAGATTACTTATTGAGATGCTATCTAGTTTAAAAAACTGTTGAATAGGTGCAACCAGCAAGATAATTGCAGAAAAAATAGCAGTTATCACTATGATAATTAGTAGCAGTCGATTCGGATAAAAAAGGGTATGAACTATTGAAAACCGAAAAGAGCGATTTTCCAGGGTTAAGAAGATATTACTTAGAATAAGCGTTGTAAATACTAAGGTTCGGGTGGCAGCTTCGCCCATTTGGTGCTTTACCCCCCATTGGTACATCAACAAGCACCCCATGGTAATAACTAATCCTTGCAGGATACTAACAAAAATTTCGGAAAGGTTGAAAATATGCATTGATTTTTTTCGGGGGGGATGCAAAAGTATATTGGCTTCTGCGGGCTCATTTTCATAAATAATCGAACAGGTGGGGCCCATAATCAATTCAAAAAAGATTACATGAATGGGAGAGAAAATATTCGGGTATATCCAGCCAAGTACTAGGGGGAAAAATACGAGTAGTACAATCGGGATATGGATAGAAATAATGTACCGGATGGCTTTTTTCAGGTTGGTGTAAATCTTTCGGCCCATGGATACCGCTTCCAGCATACCATTCAGGTCGTCGTTGGGTAAAATAAGTGAGGCGGCTTGTTGGGCGAGTTCCGTTCCTTTTTTACCCATCGCAATCCCAATATGGGCTGCTTTTAGCGCGGGACCATCATTTACCCCATCACCCGTCATGGCAACTACATGCCCCAGTGCCTGCAAGGTTTGGATAACTTTTAGTTTTGCTTCGGGAAACATTCGGGTAAAGAGTTGATTTTTTTCCACTGCCTCATGAAGATCTTTTCCCTCCAGTTGCATGATTTCATCTCCCAAAATAACAGATTCATATTGAGGTAATTCAACCTGACGGGCAATTTCACGCGTGGTTACCGGATTGTCGCCTGTTAAAATTTTAACCTGAATGCCTGCACGATTGAATTGCTGTAAAACATTACGGATATTTTCTTTAGGAGGGTCGTAAAATGCCAATAATCCAATAAACTCAAAAGGAATTTCCTGTTGTGTTGTTGGAAAGGATGGTTGCTTAGATGTAGACTCAGCCACCCCCAAAATTCTATATCCCTTAGATGCCAGTTCCTGCACATTGTTTAGAATATGCTCCCTTTCGTTTGGCAGTAGGTTACAAACGGCTACGATGGCTTCCGGCGCTCCTTTGGCAGCAATAATTCTTTTCTGCTCCTTGTTTTCAAAAATATGCGTCATCATGGGAGGCTTTCCGGCTAACGGATACTCATGAATCAGTTGATATAGTAATCTTTCATCTGACGGAAATAAGCGGGAGTATTGGTTGTGCAATTCTTGTTCCATAGGATCGAATGGAATGGGTTCACTGGCCCACATCCCTATGCGAATCAACGGGAAGGCTTCTTCCGTTAACCCTTCTTTTAATAGCTGAAAGGTTATTTGGGCAGGCCAACAATATACCACTACCAAACTCATTTCGTTTTTGGTAAGGGTTCCTGTTTTGTCGGTACAAATAATATCGGCGCTTCCTAGGGTTTCTACCGTTTTCATTTGTTTTACAATAATTCCTTTTTGCATCAGCCGCCAGGCACCCAATGCCATGAAAGTGGTAAAAGCTACCGGAATTTCTTCCGGCAAAATGCTCATGGCTAGGGTAAGAGCTTGCAATAAACTGGGGATGATTGCCTGCGTTTGAATATAATTAATCAGCCATACAATCAAAAAAACGATAAATCCTGATAACACCATCCATTTTACAAACCCAGATATTTGTTTTTCCAGGGGGGTAGTTTCTTCTTGGATAGTAGATAAACTTTTTCCGATTTTACCCAGTCTGGTTTGCATGCCAGCAGCAGTAATTTCTACTACCGCCATCCCATTGGTTATATGTGTACCTTGGTAAATATAAGGATCGGGATGGGCTCCATCTTTCATGGCAACCATCGATTCTCCGGTAATGATGGATTCATTAATACCTAGGTCGGAAGAGTAGATGATTTTTCCATCTGCAGCTACTAGGTTACCTTCTTCAACCAGCAAATAATCGCCCATTACCAGTTCCTCGGCTGGTATGTTTTCTAGGCTGCCTTCCCGAATCACTTTACAAAAAGGACGGGTATATTTTTTAAGCTTTTCAAGTGCCAGCGTACTCCTCCGATGCTGATAGGCAGAAATAGCAGCAACCAACAATATGGCAGCGGACAGGAATATAGCATCTGCAGTTTTTCCGCTAATAAAATACAAACAGGAAGCAGCCAGCAGCATGATTACCATCGGTTCGCTCACCAGCTGTTTTGCCATTTTCCACCAACCCTTTTCGGCTTTGAAATTCCATTCATTGGTGCCATATTTTAATCTGGCCTGTTGAACCTGTTCTTTGCGTAAACCCTGTAAATGTGGCGGAATTTTCACATATGTAATTTAAAATACTAATCAAGAAACGGAATGGAACTAGTAGGTTGTTTTAAAGGTAATCATTTAGGCGGATAGGACCTGCAGAGTTGAAAAAATTAGGGGATAAAAAGTTGAATGCTGGGGCATAAAATCACTTAACTTTAATTTGATTTTATTTTTAAACTATTCCCTCTATTTACAACTGCCTGTAACCCTTTTTTGCCATGAAAAAGAAAAATATTACCTCAGCATCCCGAAGGGCATTCGTTAGAACCTCAGCTCAGTTATTGGGAGGTTTTTTTATTGTTCCCCGTTATGTGTTGGGTGGTCAGCAACCCAATGGCGTTAGATATATTGCACCGAGCGACCGGATTCAGGTAGGGATTATCGGTTCGGGTAAGCAGGGACGCTTTCTGGCTACTCAGTTTGCACAAACCAGAGAATCGAGCATTGTAGCCATCAGCGAAGTATATCAGGCAAAAGCACAGCTTACCCTAGATTCACTTAAGAAGTTGTATGCCAAGAAAACTGAGTTAGGTTCATTGGGTGAAATTGCCATGTATACCGATTTTAGAGAAATGCTGCAACGAAAAGATGTAGATGCCGTAATCATTGCAACTCCCGATCATTGGCATGCGGCCGCTGCCGTTCGGGCTGCTGAAGCAGGAAAGGATATCTATTGTGAAAAGCCCATGGCACTTACCGTTAAGGAGGGTAGGGCTATGGTGAAAGCAACCCGAAAATACAACCGGGTATTTCAAACCGGAAATATGCAACGTTCTTGGAATGAATTCCGGCACGCAGTTGAGCTCGTTAGAAATGGATATATAGGCGACATTCAGAAAGTTCGCGTAAATATTGGTTCACCCCCCATTCCATATACTCTGCCGGCTCAACCCATTCCGGAGGGACTAGATTGGAATCTATGGTTAGGGCCAAACGACCCTTCACCTTTCAATGAAGAGCTGGCCCCCCCTGTATCCAAAGATGTTTTCCCCAACTGGAGGCTATATAAAGAATTTGGTGGGGGTATGGTAACCGACTGGGGTGCCCATATGTTTGATATTGCTCAATGGGCGCTTGATATGGATGAGAGTGGTCCCGTATCATTTAAAGTTCCCGATGGAAAAGAAATAATGAATTTGACGATGGAATACAGCAATGGTACCCAAATGACCCATGAGAAATGGGAGTGGGGCAATGCCGTACATTTTATCGGTAGTGCAGGAGAAATAAAAGTCGGCAGAGGTGTTTTGGAAACCTCTCCTGTTCAATTGAAACAATATACCATGACGGACAGAGACAAGCGGGTGTATTACAGCAACGATCATTATAAAGATTTCTTTCAAGCCATGCGCAATCGGAGTCGGCCGTTGAGTGATGTTGAAACCGGCCACCGCACAGCTTCCGTTTGCAATATTGCTAATATTGCTTATCAATTGAATCGGAATTTGACATGGGATCCCGTAAAAGAAAAGTTTAATCAAGATGAAGAAGCCAATCAACTGCTGGGTAGGCCTATGAATAATGAATGGAAAATTAAACTTTAGTTCACAAAAGGCATGAAAATGAAATTATTCAAACGATCATTATTCCTCATTGCTATTTCGCTGATGATAGGAGCTTGTTCTCGGAAACCTGCCGAATCTCCAGTTGATGTTGTGCAAAAGATTTATAGTGCCCCCAATCCCTTTCGCAATGAAAAATTGGATTCTGCACTTTTTTCGAAAGATCTATATCAATTGATTACCCAAAGCAAGCAAACTGAACAAAAAAGTAGGGAAACCATCCGAATGTCTAAAGCGCCAACCGACAAGCCCCTATTAATCGAAGGTGAGATATTTGCAAGCTTATATGAAGGATATACCGGATTCGAAGTGCTAACTACAGAAGTAATAAAAGATACTGCCTCACTATCCGTGGAATTCACCAACCAATCGTATCAGCAGGTATGGACTGATACAGTCCGACTTATTGCTGTTGGCGGTACTTGGAAATTGGATAACGTTATTTATGGTAAAGCAAGCAGTCTACCCGATTTACAGCAACTCTTACGAGCATTTGTAGCAGCTGGGCTACAGGAGCAATTAAATTCAGCAATTAATTGATAATAACTATATTACATAGATTAATTAAAATTTTAATTTAGATAAATGAAACAAATATTTTCCTTCTTTTTAGCTTTCTTGGTTTCTTGTTTAGTAGTTACCGCTCAGAGCATTCCCACTCCCCGGCAGCATTTTGGATTTACCATAGGGGATGACTATCAATTGGCTACTTACTCACAAACTGAGGCTTATATTCAGAAATTGGCAGCAGCCTCCAGCAGAACCCGGTATAGTTCCATAGGTAAAACGGAAGAGGGGAGAGATCAGTTTATGCTCATCATTTCTTCCCCAGAGAATCTTAAAAAATTAGAAGAATATAAATCCATTTCTCAAAAACTTGCTTTGGCTGAGGGGTTAACAGATATTGAAGCAAAGGCCCTTGCCAAAACAGGTAAAGCGGTGGTATGGATTGATGGTGGCCTGCATGCAACGGAAGTGGTTGGGGCTCATCAATTGATTGAAACGGCTTACCAACTGGTTAGTCGGCAAGATGAAGAAACAAAAGCCATCTTGGATAATGTGATTATTTTAATGACGCATGCCAATCCTGATGGTCAGGAACTGGTAAGTAACTGGTACATGCGCAAAGCTGAAAAGGAAAAGCGCAGTACCGAAAATCTGCCTCGATTATATGAGAAGTATGCAGGGCATGATAATAATCGCGATTTTTACATGTTGAACTTGAAGGAAACACAGAATATGTGCCGTCAATTATACATCGAATGGCTTCCTCAGATTATGTATAACCATCACCAGTCGGGTCCTCCCGGTTCGGTAGTAGCGGGCCCACCCTTCCGGGATCCGTTTAATTATGTATTTGATCCCATTGTAATCACGAGTTTAGAATCAGTAGGAGCTGCCATGATTAATCGGTTGAATGTAGAAAATAAGCCAGGATATACTAATAAAAATGGATCGGTTTATTCAACCTGGTATAATGGTGGATTACGAACCACTACTTATTTTCATAATATGGTAGGTTTGTTAACTGAAATTATTGGGAGTCCTACCCCTTCTAACATTCCGGTGGTTCCAGACAGACTGATCCCGAACAGTTCAACCCCTTTTCCGGTTAAACCCGGCCCTTGGCGTTTCAGGCAATCGATCGATTATTCAGTATCTCTAAATTATGCGGTGCTCAATTATGCCATGCGTTACCGCGATGAGTTGTTGTATAACATATTCAAGATGGGTAGAAACTCTATTGAAAAGGGCAGTAAGGATAACTGGGCGTTGTCTCCTAACAAATCCGCTGCTATAAAAAATGGGTATCAAGAATCGCTTCGCCAACAGGCAAACGGAAGAAGAACCCCCGATTCTACGGTGATTGGAGCAAGAACTGATGTGCCAGTAATACCGGTTAAATGGTACGACTCTGTTATGAAACAGCCTTCGGCACGCGACGCCCGAGCTTATTTTATTGCACCCAATTCGGATGCAGCCACTTCTATACGTTTTTTAAATGCACTTATCGGTACCGGAATTATCGTTCATCAAACCACTGCCGAAACTGTGGTGAATAGTAAAACCTATGCTGCCGGCACCTGGGTAGTAAAAACCGAGCAGGCTTTTCGTCCGCACGTGCTCGATTTGTTTGAGCCACAGGATCATCCCAATGATTTTGCATATCCGGGCGGACCTCCTGTACCTCCTTATGATGCGGCAGGGTGGACGCTTGCTTACACCATGGGGATTCAGTTCGATCGAATTTTAGATGAGTTTCAGGCGCCCATGAAAAGATTGCCTTATGGGGAATTAATTGCTATGCCTGTTATTCCGACCATGAATAAAGAAAAGGGCTGGCTGCTCAACGCTTCTGCCAACTATTCATTTGCCGCGGTAAATGCATTGTTGAAAGCGGGAGTAGAAGTTTATAGAACAATGGATACCCTTTCTGGAACAACTGCCGGATCATTTTATGTTCCAATAAATGCAAAAAATAAAGCATCCATACAGCAAGCTTTGCAGGGATCAGGTGCAGTACCCATAATAAGTGATTCCAAGCCGGCCAACCTGGTTCGCATTACTTCAGCAAGGGTTGCTATTTGGGACCAGTATGGCGGAACGATGCCGTCTGGATGGATGAGATACCTGATGGAGAAATTCAATTATGCTGCGCAGGTGATTTATGCCAAAGACATCGATTCAAGTAATCTAAAAGATTCGTTTGATGTGATTGTTTTTGTAGGGGGCGCGATACCTGCGTATAATCTGGGTTCAGCTAGTAGTAGAGGCAGAGAACCCAATAAATCGGATATTCCTGCAGAATACCATCCGCAATTAGGTAGATTAACCGCCGCAACTTCCATCCCACAGCTTAAAAAATTTGCTGAAGCCGGTGGAACCATTATTTGTATCGGTTCATCCACACAACTGGCATACCATTTTCAATTACCAGTTTCCGATGCACTGGTGGAGCGGTTAAATGGGGTAGAACGAAAACTTCCGAATGAAAAATATTATATTCCCGGTAGTGTGCTTCAGGTAAATACCAATAACCAAACCCCTGCCGGATGGGGCATGCCTGCTAAAGCAGATATTTATTTTGATGCGAGTCCTGTATTTACTATTCAGCCAGCTGCTCAGATATCCGGACAAATTCGTCCATTAGCCTGGTTCGGAAATGCATCTCCTTTGCGCAGCGGCTGGGCTTGGGGTCAAAGTTATTTAAAAGATGGGGTTGCAGCTTTTGAAGCCAATATTGGTAAGGGAAAATTACTTGCTTTTGGTCCGGAAATAAATTTCCGTGCACAAACCTATGGTACTTTCAAGTGGCTGTTTAATCAATTTTATGTTAATAGCTCAAAATAGACTTTTGTATTTATCATCCTCAAAATTATTGGTAGTGAAAGCAAAACAGTCTTTTCATTTTTTGCGAACACTTTTTGGTATGGTCACCTCGATGATTTTTTTCATATCTTGTGCGAGTAAAGAGGAGTATAAAAAGAAGGAATCTGTAAATATTAGCTATGAAGTTGCCAAAGGCTATTTTGTAAAAAATACATTTTCAATTCAACAGCCTACCCCAATTGTTTTGGCTAATAAAGCAGCATTAGACAGTATTATGGGGATGGCTGCTACCATGGGTGCTAATGGTAAACCTACTGATTTTGATTTTTCCCGTGAATATGCGATAGTTTTTATTTATCCCGAAACGGATAGCAGCGTGGTTCTGCATCCCGGTAGTTTGGAGTTGAAGGCCGATACGGCAAGGCTTTTGGTTAGCATTGAGCCTGGGGTAAAGCAAGGCTATCGAATGGTGCCTTCGCTATTACTGAAAGTTCCTGGAACTGCACCTGCTCATGTGGTTTGGAAATGGAATCATTAAACTTACATTGTTTAACAATGAAAAATTCTACTACCACATCATCCCGTTATATTAGAGCCAGGCATTATCGAAATTTGAAAATTGAATTAAGGAGAAATATTCGTGATGGAATATTTATTGTTGTGGGTGTGTTTTCTGCGGCTTTTGGTTTGGAAGGCTTTTTACTGGCCAATCAGTTTATCGACGGGGGTGTAACAGGTGTTTCATTATTGATTTCTAATTTAACCGGATGGTCATTATCGACTTTACTTGTAGTGATTAATGCACCATTTATTGTTTTGGGATATTATAATTTGGGTAAAGCTTTCGCCATTAAAACCACGTTAGCAATCATTTCTCTGGCTATAGTTTTACTGTTATTCGATTTTCATGTGGTTACCGCCGATAAATTGCTGGTGGCAGTATTTGGCGGATTTTTTTTAGGTGTGGGTGTTGGCTTAAGTGTGAGAGGGGGGGCTGTAATTGATGGAACAGAGGTATTGGCAATATACTTGAGTAAAAAGTTAGGGGCTACTATTGGGGATATCGTAATCGTAATTAATGTGTTGATTTTTTCTGCGGCTGCTCATTTTCTGAGTCTGGAGTCGGCATTGTATTCTATGATAACTTATTTGTCTGTATCCAAAACACTTGATTTTATAATAGAGGGAATTGAGGAATATATTGGTGTTACAATTATATCATCGCATCATGAAGATATTCGCCAGATGATTATACGAGAGTTGGGTAGGGGCGTAACTATTTTTAGTGGTAAGGGCGGATATGGTAAAAGAGGGGAGCGAAAAAAAGAATTAGAGATACTATATACCGTAATAACTAGATTAGAACTTAATAAATTACAAACTGAAATTGAAAAAATAGATCCCAATGCATTCGTGGTAATGAACAGTGTAAAAGATACACGGGGAGGAATGATTAAAAAGCGTCCGTTGCAGCATAGTTGATTTTAGAATGCGTTCAAAATCCCCCCTAGACCCCAGCGAAGCAACCCTCCCCAAGTCCGCCTAGTCGGGGCGACACCTTCCTAAGCCCCAGGCGGGGCGACACCTTCCTAAGCCCCAGGCGGGGCGACACCTTCCTAAGCCCCAGGCGGGGCGACACCTTCCTAAGCCCCAGGCGGGGCGACACCTTCCTAAGCCCCAGGCGGGGCAACACCCTCCTAAGCCCCAGGCGGGGCGACACCCTCGTTACTTTCCCTAAAATTATCCGAATTTAAGTACTTAAAAACGCCTAGCTAATTTCTATCTCCCTAGTTTTACGGTTTTCAAAAAAATCAAACTTATGGCAAATACCTATTCACAGATTTATTTACACGTAATCATCGTAGTAAAAAGGAGGGCTAACCTGATTGCTTCCCACTGGAAGTTAGCATTACTGAAATACATAACCGGAATTGTAACAGGAAAGAAACAGAAGTTGATGATTATAAATGGGGTAGCTGATCATTTGCATATCTTGATTGGAATGAAGCCAGATGGTTGTTTATCCGATCTTGTGCGTGATATTAAGGCAAATTCTTCTAAATGGATAAATGAGAATCGATATACTAGTGTAAGATTTGAGTGGCAAGAGGGCTTTGCTGCTTTTTCTGTGAGTAATTCTGGGGTAAAGCCGGTGATAGAATATATCCTTAATCAGGAGGAGCATCATAGAAAGAAAAAGTTTAGGGAGGAGTATATTAAGTTATTGGATGAATATGAGATTGATTATAAAACGGAATTTTTGTTTGAAGAAATAGAGTAAGATGCCGCCCCGCTGGGGCTGAGGAGAGTTTTAGGAAGATGCCGCCCCGCTGGGGCTAAGGAGAGTTTTAGGAAGATGCCGCCCCGCTGGGGCTAAGGAGAGTTTTAGGAAGATGCCGCCCCGCTGGGGCTGAGGAGAGTTTTAGGAAGATGCCGCCCCACTGGGGCTAAGGAGAGTTTTAGGAAGATGCCGCCCCGCTGGGGCTAAGGAGAGTTTTAGGAAGATGCCGCCCCGCTGGGGCTAAGGAGAGTTTTAGGAAGATGCCGCCCCGCTCTGGCTAAGGAGAGTTTTAGGAAGATGCCGCCCGCTGTGGCTAAGGAGAGTTTTAGGAAGATGTCGATCCACTGGGGCTAAGGAGAGTTTTAGGAAGGTGCCGCCCCGCTGGGGCTAAGGAGAGTTTTAGGAAGGTGCCGCCCCGCTGTGGCTAAGGAGAGTTTTAGGAAGATGTCGATCCACTGGGGCTAAGGGAAATATTTGTGTGAGATACAGTCCGCCTAGGCGAACTCTGAAATGTTGACTGATATTATCGAAATTGCCTAACCAGCATTTACTGCTTACTAACAATTATTTCGGGAAGGTGTTTTATGGGGAAGTTGACTGAATTTGCAATAAAACACATTTTATTTGCTATCGCATGAAGTTCGGTAGCTTTGGGTAGCATTGATTCGAGGGAAACTATTACCCGCGGATTTAGCACTACCTCGGTAAAACAGCCGCTGCCATCTTGCCTTTCCTCCATTAGGCCAGTAGCAGTATCGGTATATTCCTCCACTACCACTCCCTCAACTGAACAGAGATGCAAGTACCATAACATGTGGCACGATGATATTGCCGATACCAGCAAATCTTCTGGGTTGTATTTATTTTCATCGCCCCGAAAAGCTGGGTCGGAAGAGCCATTAATTATTGGTTTTTTTTCAATAATCACACTGTAATCCCTTTCATAATGGGTATAATGATTGGTGCCGGATCCTTTATTGCCCGTCCATTGGATTACAGCTTTATAGTGATGTGGCTTTTTCATATAGCAAATTGTATAATATTACTTTTTATGTTTGCTCCCTTTTCGTTAAATCCTTTGATGCCTTAGATTAAATTTATAAAACGAGTACCCAAAAATGAACGTAAAATTTTCATTTACAGTCATTTAACTTATTTTCATGCAATACTTATTCTATATGCAAGTTAAAAAATGGTTCCTGCTAATCTCAAGTATTTTTTTTAGTTCTTTTTTAATAGCGCAAGAAAATACTTTGCTGTTTCATAATTCGAAAAGCGTAAGTAATATGCTTACATTATCGAAAGAAGATCCTTCAAAGAAGGCTGCTGCATCCGAATTAATAAAAAAAGGGCGATCTAATTTAAGTAAGGTACTTACCTCTGTAGTTGCCAAGCAACAGACCACTCCTTGTGGTAATCCGCACGAATATATGAGTATGGCCGCCTATTTCTGGCCCGATCCCACCAAGCCGGATGGATTGCCTTATATCAGAAAAGATGGACAACGCAACCCGGAGAATGCAAAAGTCCCAGACCACAAATCTATGGATGATTGGATTTCATGGGTTACCTCACTATCTTGGTCGTACTATTTATCAAAGGATGATGTATTTGCACAAAAGGCAGTAAGTTTCTTACGATTCTGGTGTATTGATACGGCAACTTATATGATACCCAATCTAAATCATGCTCAGATAATCCGAGGAATTGATACAGGAAGAGGTATTGGTATTATTGATATCCATCAGTTACCGGATTTATTGGAGGGTCTACAATTGCTAGAGAGTTCAACTGCTTTTACTGTGAATGACCGGAAATTGGTTAAGCAATGGTTTCGTGATTTACTTTACTGGCTGAGAAATAGTGATAATGGAAAACAGGAAATGCGAACAAAAAATAACCACAAAACTTTCTATGAGGGATTGGTCGCTTCTTTAGCGATATACGTAGGTGAATATGCTGTGGCGGATGCGATTTTTGCGAATGCTCCCCAACTTATGCTAAGTCAGATAAAGGAAGACGGCATGCAGCCGCTAGAAACCGAAAGGACCAATGGTTTATCTTATTCCATTTTTAACCTGGTAGCCTGGTTTCAATTGGCCACACTTGCCGAAAATAGAGGAGTTGATTTATGGAATTACCCATCTGCGTCTAATCCACGCATGAAAATAGCATTAGATATGCTGCTACCCTATGTTTCAGGAGAAAAAAAATGGATAACCCAACAAATTGGATCATTCAAGCCAGAAGATTATTATAGGCTTACTGATAAAGCGGCATTAAAATATAATAACAATGCTTATAAAGGATTGGGTAATGCAAACCAAGGCACCGATAGCCCAATTCATAATTTGTTTTACCGTTGATGCGTTTATATTCATTAATAAAATCAGCTTTTCTATTTCAGTTGGAGCTAATTTTATTTACTTTGCAAGTATCCTTTCTGTATCTATACAACGAAAGCGTTACTTAATCTATGAAACTATCTATCCTATTCAAAAATGAATGGACTATTTCGATAGTTGCTGCCTTTCTTTATATACCCTTTTTAGGTCATGTTCATTTGTTTGATTGGGATGAAATCAATTTCGCCGAAAATGCCCGCGAAATGATCACCTCCGGCAATTATTTTTCTGTACAAATGAATTATGAGCGGTTTACTGAGAAACCTCCATTATTCTTTTGGCTGCAAGTTTTGAGTATGAAAATTTGGGGTATCAATGAAATGGGTGCCCGATTTCCAAATGCAATGGCAGGGATGGCGACTTTGCTAGTGCTATTTAGAATTGGGAAATCGTTGATTGATGTTGTATTCGCCCGAATTTGGGTGATGGTGTATCTGGGAACCTTCTTTACTTTTTTATATTTTAAATCAGGCATCATCGATCCCTGGTTCAATTTATTTATTTTCGGAGCCATTTATCAGTTTTTTTTATTGCAAACAGAAGAAAATGGCCGAACTACTCGTGCATTGCTTACCGGGTTTTTATTAGGTTTAGCCATTCTAACTAAGGGTCCGGTGGCTTTATTAATTTGCCTGCTAACTTTTCTGGTTATACTTGTGAGAGAAAAAGGAAAGCGAATTATCTCAATAAAATCTTTCCTGCTAATTACACTCAGTTGCTTTGTAACCTGTTTTGCCTGGTTTGGGGTAGATCTAATTCAGCATGGCCCACAGTTTATGGTAGAGTTTATTCAGCGCCAGATTGCCATTTTCAGCACCTCTGATGCAGATCACGGAGAGCCTTTTTTCTATCACTGGTGGGTACTTTTGTTGGGATGCTTTCCTGCTTCTATTTTTTTTATCCGGGGTTTGTGGTTGAAGCCTGAAAGCACCGGTGCCCTTATTTTTAAAAAATGGATGACTTCATTATTCTGGGTTACCCTCCTGCTGTTTTCATTGGTTACAACTAAGATTATACACTACTCATCCCTTTGTTGGTTGCCCTTAACTTTTATAGCTGCTTTATTCGTTCATACACATTTATATTCCATCCAAATCCAATTGAATAAAGTAATGATTGTTTTGTTGGCATTGGTGGGATTAATAATCGGATGTTTGTTTGCGGCTATCCCCATCATTATGATGAATAAGGCAAACTGGTATACTTTACTGGATGATCCATTCGCACAGGCGAATTTACAGGCGGATGTAACTTGGCATTATTGGCAATCGCTAGGTGGTATTCTATTGGTGGCAGGTACACTCTTTTTTCTGTTTAGCAAAAATCGTAAACTATCTATACCGGTTTTGTTTGGATCGGTTACACTCGCTACCTATTTTTTAATCTTATTTATTTTCCCTTCAGTTGAAGCCATTAGTCAGCGAGCAAATATTGATTTTTTTAAGGCGCATGCCGGGGAAGATTGTTATTTGGAAACCCTCGGCTATAAAAGCTACGCACCCTATTTTTATGGAACAATTCCTGCACCTGATATAAAGCAGGCAAAATTACTGTTGACTGTAAGATCTAACAATTCTTCGAGGCCAGATACCCTGAGTAGTTATCAGAAAGAAGTTGCCTATAAAAATTGGTTGCTCTCTGGAAATATCAACAAGCCGGTTTATTTTTCAGTTAAAATAAACGATCAATCTGTTTACGACTCTGTTCCTACGCTTACCAAGCTATATGCAAAAAATGGTTTTGTTTTTTACCGGCGATTACCAATGGCACCCTGATACAATTATTGTTTGTGTTGGTAAATGGGAGAATTATACAGCCCTAGTTGTTTGAAAAAGTAGCCAAAGGAAACTTTTAATACGCCAATACCATAGGTTATACTGCGAGATAAGTTGATGCTGGAGGCTTCCTTAAAGTATTTGGTAGGACAAGTAACTTCCCCTATTTCAAATCCTGCATCAAATATCTGTGCTACCATTTCATTGTCGAAAACAAAATCATCGTTGTTTTTCTCATAATTTACTTTTTCAAGCACAGCTTTGCTAAAAGCGCGGTATCCTGTATGATATTCACTCAATTTTTGATTTAGTAACACATTTTGGGTGAATGTGAGCAGGCGATTCGCTATGTACTTATACAAGGGCATGCCTCCTTTTAATGCGCCTTTACTTAATATTCGGGAACCAAATACTACCGGATACAATTCGTTGGCGATGATACTGCTCATCGCAAGAATAAGTTTGGGCGTATATTGATAATCCGGATGCAGCATCACTACGATATCCGCTTCTATTTCCAGCGCCTTGTTGTAACATGATTTCTGGTTCCCTCCATAACCTCGGTTTTGAGGGTGTGTAATAATGTGTTGGATACCCAAGCGCTCAGCCTCTTGAACGGTATTATCTTTACTAGCATCATTTACTAAAATAATATCGTCTACTACATCAAAGGGAATCTCGCGATAGGTTTGTTCCAAGGTCTTTTCCGCATTGTATGCGGGCATTACAACCACTACTTTTTTTCCATTTATCATCCCGAAACTTTTAATCTGAAACCAAAAAAACACGATAATTATACCGTAAAAGTAATTCATTTATACTTTCCAGCCATTGCTATCATTATAGAGCTTTAATGTTTAGTTCATATGCGGAGAGCCTATTTTTTACTCTTGATTCGTTGGCGGTTGGTGAGGGGTAGAAGAACCGATTATTACTATCAACGAAAGTATGCCATGGTAGAGGGAACCAATCAGTAAGCCAATAGATGACTTCCGTTTTTAGGTTAATTGAATATATATTTAGTTGAATCCGAACCGAATTTTCTAGTGATTCGTTTTTGTAAAGAGTGGGGGTTCCTGGAATACTCTCTTGAATATTTCCTTGAAGCTGTCAGTTAATGAGGTCAGCTTCCCATTTTTCAGTAATCAAGGCTTCTGAATGATTCACAGAAAAGTAGTTAATGGAATGTTGCTTTTGTTGAAATTCTAGGGTTGCAAATCCATTGAATCTCAACATTTTTGAACTTAATTTACAATCATCTTCGTGTTGCTTATTAACTCTTTCATCAAAAGCAACCAGCGAATACTGATCAGCGTCCATAATTCTTGGAGGAAATATGTGAGCATTTTTCCCAATAACTACCGGCATGCCACTTTGTTAAATGCATCTACCAAATGCTGAAAGCAGATGTTTTTTTATGTACGCCGAATAATGCTTTTTCGCCATTGGAAATCACATATTTTACATTAAAAAATATATTTATATTTTAGAAGTTCCACAAGGGTATTTTTAGAGAGACCATTAGTTGGAATCATAATATTAAATAGTATTAGTTTCGTAATTATATGGGAAGAGTATATTTATTGATTTTAATTCAATTGACAGTATCTATTGTAAGCTTTGCTCAGCAAAGAGCCTTAGATTCAGTGGTGGTTAGTGCCACTTTTATTCCACAAAAAGACTATACCACGGGCAGAAATATAATTACGCTTCGTGGGGCAGATTTTAATAAACTTCCGGTAAGCAGTATTGATGAATGGTTGCGATATGTGCCCGGGGTAGAAGTGCAACAGCGAGGCCCTCAAGGCGCACAAAGTGATATTATTATTAGAGGGGGTACTTTTCAACAAGGATTGGTTGTAATCGATGGTATTCGGATAAATGATCCGCTAACCGGACATTTTAGCACCTATATACCGCTTCATCCTGAGGATATTGAGAAAATCGAAATTATAAAAGGAGCTGCCGCTGCCGTGTATGGGGCAGATGCGATTGGTGGCGTGGTGAATATTATTACAAAGCTTGGTAGCATCCAAACAGATAGCACCCCACTTTCTATTTCGGGCAGACTTCAATGGGGCGATCAATCTCTCTTAAATCGGCAATTTCGCGTAGCTGGTAAAATTGGTAAGGGAAGGTTTAGTGTTGCTGAGATGAAAAATAAAGCCGCTGGATATCCTTTACGTGGAACTAATGGTTTTTTTGATAACCAAACTATTTCGGTAGCTTACGCCGGAAAAATTGCCAACAACTGGCAGCTTCAGCTTCGATATGCAAAGGATAGTCGAGATTTTAATGCACAAAATTTTTACACACCCTTTCTTTCAGATACAGCCCGTGAAAAAGTTGTTTCCGACTGGCTGCGGGTTGGTCTAGTTCGTTCGGGTTCGCATACAACTTTCACAGCTGAGGGGTCTTACAAAATCTTACGCGATCAGTTTCAGTTTAATCCCTCCGGTTCTCCCAATTTGAATACAACCGAAATGTATATTGCCCAAGCCAAGCTGAGTCATACTATCAATCTACAAAATAGCCTGGTTACTGGCATACAATATTTTCATAAAAAAATCATGTCTAACGATCGGGGAAATCATTCCCTGGCACATGCGGGTGGATATTTTATTCTTTCCCATCAACCCATGCCTCGCTTACATATCAATGAAAGTGTACGGTTAGATTGGGATGAGAGTTATGGGTGGCAATTGCTTCCTCAATTTAATGCAGCTTATTCAAGAGGATCTTTTACCGGAAGAGCCTCAGTAGGAAAGGGGATACGGGATGCCGATTTTACCGAACGCTACAATAATTATAGCAAAGTACTGGTAACTGCTGGTAACATTGGTAATCCACAACTTCAGCCAGAAAAATCGTGGAATTATGAGGCAGGCTTCGATTATCGGGTATTGAGACAACTGAAAATGAGTTTTACAGCTTTTTTTAGAAATCAGCAAAATTTGATTGACTGGACACCCACCCCTTTTTCTCAAATGCCCCGCACAACCAATCTTTTACCCAACGGTAACTATGCACTGGCCACCAATTTGTGGGAGGTTACTACCAAGGGTTTGGAATTGGATTTTCAGTATATAAAAAAAATGAGGAATAATCAGCAGCTTACCCTACTATCCGGATTGGTATGGATGGAATCACTTAGCAATCAACAAACCCCCTCATTCTATTTGTCTTCTCATGCCCGCTTCTTATGGAATACGCAATTAATTTGGCGGGTGGGTGCTTTTGAAATAGCCGTTACTTCTGTATATAAAGAGCGAAATGCACAACAGGCAAACGCTATCAAAGCCGCTATTACCCCTTCCTATTTTTTACTAAATAGTCGAATAGCTTTTAATACCTTCCATCAAAAGCTTTCCTTGCAGCTTGATTGTACCAATATAACTAATACACAATACAGTGATTTGTTGGGGGCAGCTATGCCGGGAAGATGGGCTTCTGGGGGCTTGTATCTGAAATTTTAGCAGCTTGTATGCAAGAAAGTATTTATTAATTAGATAAATTGTCCACCCAATTTATTAGCAATCACCCTGAAACTACTGCCAAAATAAGTATTTGCCAAATAGGGACTAATTTAGTTATCCGGCTCTCTCATTGCATATGACACAATAAATTTCAGTTTAGTAATCAGTTGAATTTCTATTAACCGAAGGTTCCTAATATTGCTCATTGGATATTAATAGGTAAAAGTCAGCTGCATTAGGGTAGAATAATCACAATAGTAAGGTATTTTGTAAAATGGATGTATACGAGTCAGTATAAATTTGCTAACAATTCCTTCATATTTTTTTAATCTTACAAAACCTACCAAGTTGATTTCCTATCTTACATTTAAAAAATACTTTGAATGGAAAGAGTAACTGCTTCAGAAATCGCAGAAGAAGTAATCAATTTGTTAATTTCTAATGGTGGTTCTGAATACATAGGTGAGCCAGTTACAAAGCTGGAGCATATGGTGCAAAGTGCTGAAATTGCTGCCGAAATGGGCCTCGGTGAAGATTTGGTATTAGCTGCACTTTTACACGATATCGGTCATATATGTGTTCCAACTACCGAGTCTAATAATATGGGCGGTTTAGGATTGCAAGATCATGAATTTCTTGGAGCAACTTTTTTACAGTCAAGGGGCTTCTCTGATATCGTAATACAATCAGTTGCATTGCATGTTGCTGCAAAGCGCTATCTCTGTTACAAGTATCCCGAATACCTGTCTTTGTTATCGGATGCTAGTTTACAAACTTTGGCTTTGCAAGGCGGATCTATGAGTGAATCAGAAGCAAATGTTTTTGAACAGAATCCGTACATGAATGATATTATTACTATTCGTAGAATAGATGAACAAGCAAAAATTCCTAATAAGGCCTTGCCCGAAAGTTTTGATATCTTCAAGCAGATGATGATTCGCCATTTACAAAAGAGTCAAATAGAATAAGCTGTAAAAGAATATTTCCCTATTGTTGCAGCGATACAATTAGTAGCTACACAAACTTCAGCTTTAATGGATTGTGACTTTTTTTGATAAATATTATTTCAATTGAATACTACTTCACATTATCAATATTTACAAAGCCTGTTACTCTAACTATTCAATATGCAAGTAAATAAGTTATAGTTGGAGATTCTATCATTAAAATAAATACGGTGGAGATGATGATTACATATTTTCAATTGGCACTACTGCAGATATGCTAATGAGAGGAGGCTTTATTGCGGTAATTTCTATTCTCAGATTAAGTATTTAGATGACTTTTTTTTACATTTTGTGATATGACTTTTTTTAATAGTAAACACAATCCGTATATCAATAATTGGATGAAAAGTTCTCCAGCTGTATTGCTATTAGTTGTTTCATTCGCAGCATTTGTTGTTTACACCGGAATGTATGGATTTAGAAAACCATTTACCGTTGGGTTATATGATAGTTGGACATTTTTAGGCATATCTTATAAAGTTTGTTTAGTGATAGCCCAAGTTATTGGATATATGTTGAGTAAGTTTATAGGGATAAGGGTTATTGCTTCAATGAATCCCAAGTTTAGAATACAAGGGATACTAATTTGTATACTTTCAGCGTGGTTTGCTTTATTGTTATTTGCCATTGTACCTGCTCCGTATAATATCATTTGCATGTTCTTAAATGGTCTCCCTTTAGGTATGGTTTTTGGTTTGGTTTTTGGTTTTTTAGAAGGTAGAAAAACTACCGAGATTATGGGTGCTTTTTTAGCAAGCAGTATTATTTTCGCTTCAGGGCTTGCAAAAACAGTAGGTAAGTGGTTATTAATTAATATTGATATCCACGAATTTTGGATGCCTTTTGTTGCGGGTAGTATTTTTTTAGTCCCGCTTCTTGTTGCTTTATGGTTATTAAAACATACACCCGTACCCAATGAATCAGATATAATACATCGTTCTGAACGAATACCTATGAATAAAGAGGATAGGTTGAAGTTTGTATTGAAATTTGGTTGGTTGTTATTGCCTGTTGTGATTAGTTATATGTTATTTACTATTGTAAGAGACTTTTGTGAAGATTTTGCCAACGAATTGTGGGCAGAAACTGGATATGTGTCTGATGCAGGAATATTTGTACAATCAAGTACCATTATTACTATTTTAGTGCTTGTTATTATTGCTTCCTTTTTTAGAATACAATCAAATTTTAAGGCATTCATTTATGCACATGTGTTAGTAATTGCGGGGTTAATAATGTCATTGCTATCTACTATCCTTTTTAACCAACATGTAATAAGCCCGTTTTACTGGATGATTTTTTCCACTGCTGGATTATATGTAGCGTATTTACCTTTTAATTGTTTGTATTTTGAAAGATTGATTTCCACTTATTCTGTTAATGGAAATGTTGGTTTTGTAATGTATATAGCAGATTCCTTCGGTTATTTGGGTACGGTTATAGTACTTTTAATTAAAGAGTTTGTTTCGTTGCAATTTAGTTGGGTTTACTTCTTTTCTTTTTTATTTACTATTTCTTCAATAGTTGGTATTATATTAGTTTTATTTACTTTAATAGGCCATATAAAATATTATACACTATCAAAAAAAGTTTTGTGAAAAAATCTGCCATAGTTGTTGGAGCTGGAATTGTTGGTCTTGCTGCTGCAAGAGTTTTAAGTATTAATGGGTATGCGGTTACAGTTATAGAAAAAACGCAAAGGGCTGTGGGTGCTTCAATTCGTAATTTTGGTATGATTTGGCCTATTGGGCAACCTGATGGTGAGTTGTATCAGCTAGCCAAAAATTCTTCACAGATATGGAAAGATATATGTGCGAGTACTGGGATGTGGTTTAATCAGTCGGGCAGTTTACATGTTGCATATTCCAATGAGGAATGGATTGTTTTAAATGAATTATTTGCACAATTTGAAAAGGAGGGAAGGCCTATCCGTTTATTAACACCCCATCAAATTTCTGCAAAATATCCTCTAGTGAAACAGCATAATTTACTGGGCGGACTATATTCAAATGATGAAATGATTGTTGATCCTCGAATAGCTGTTGCTAGGGTTAGTGATTATTTGGCAACAGTTGCTGGTGTTCAATTTCTATGGAATCATACGGTGCAAGAAGTAGGTGTCGGTTATGTTAAAAGTGGAAATAAGATAATAGAGGCGGATAAAATTTTTATATGCAGTGGACAAGAAATTGAAACCTTATTTCCTGAAACGTTTTCAGCACTACCCATCGTTAAGTGTAAGTTACAAATGATGCGTTTGCATTCGCCTAATAACCTTCCTGTTGGTACATCTGTTTGTGGGGGGCTATCACTTTTGCATTATAGTAGTTTTAAAAATGCACCCTCACTTAAACTCCTACATAAAAAAGTATTTAGCGAAATGCCAGAATACATTAAATATGGAATTCATGTAATGATATCCCAGCATGAGTTAGGGGAAATAACATTAGGCGACTCTCATGAATACGGGTTTACATTCGACCCATTCGACGATCACTATATTAATAAATTAATAATTAATTACTTACATGGTTTTATGCAGGCTTCTGATTGGGTAATTAATGCAACTTGGAATGGAGTTTATCCAAAAATGACAGATGGTTCTTCGTGGTATTTTAACCAAGTATTGCAAGATATATATGTATTAAATGGGTTGGGTGGTGCCGGAATGACACTTAGTTTTGGTGTTGCTGAAAAATTGATTGTTCCTATTTGTTAAAACATAAAACATTGAGTTAACATTAACGATACATTATGTTAACACCTTCATAATAAGTTTGCAAACTAAACGCGTAACTTATTATGAGAACAAAAACTTATTTTTTCAAGCCAATTCTGTATTGTCTGTCTTTATTGGTATTTCAGTTTTCTGCATTAGCGCAGAATAGTTTTAAAGGTAAAGTATTAGATGCTGCAACTGGTAACGCAGTTGTGGGAGCAACTGTTACAGTGGTTAAATCTAAGGCCACTACTGTTACAGACGGAATGGGCTCTTTTACAGTAAATGCCACCATTGGTGATCAAATTATAGTAAGCTCTGGTGGTTTTAGTAGTAAGACGCTTACAATAAGCGATGGGGCACTTTTGATACAACTTAGTGCTAAAGCTGATGTATTAGATGAAGTAGTAGTAACTGCACTTGGTATTAAACGTGAGAAGAAAAAATTAGGATATGCATCCCAAGAATTAAAAGGGGAGAATTTGACTGTTGCTCGGGAAACCAATGTAGTTAGTCAGTTAGCTGGTAAAATTGCAGGTGTTACAGTTGTAGGCGGTAACTCTGGAATTGGCGGTTCTGCCAGGGTAACAATTCGAGGAGAAAGATCGGTAGATTTAAATAAAAATCAACCCCTATATGTAATTGATGGCGTACCAATTAGTAACTCTATTGTAGGTGCTAATGGTAGAGGAAATATGGAAGTAGATTTTGGTAACGGTGCTGGATTTGTTAATCCAGATGACGTAGAAAGTATCAACGTTTTGAAGGGGCCTGCTGCTTCTGCCTTATACGGTTCCAGAGCTGCAAATGGAGTAATTGTTATTAAAACCAAATCAGGGAAAAGTAGCAAGGGTATAGGTGTAGAACTAAATACCAATGTAACCCTTGAAAATGCTTTGAAGCTACCAGAATTTCAAAATGTTTACGGTCAAGGAAATGGAAATGGTGGCCCTTTTTCATTTGTAAATGGTGGTGGTGCAGGGTTAACAGATGGAACTGATGAAGGATGGGGCCCAGCTTTTACTGGCCAATCTTATCCTCAATTTAACTCCCCAAGAACATTAAATGGACAAATAATTCCATTTTTAGGCGGTGATTTAAATGCACCTGCTGGTAGTGTAATTACAGCTACTCCTTGGTTGCCAGATATTGATGGGGTTGCAAACTTTTTTCAAACAGGTAGAACTATTACCAATAACGCAGCAATTGTTGGCGGCAATAAAGACGGAGATTTCCGCCTATCTTACACCAATTTAAATCAAACAGGAATAGTTCCTAATACAGATCTTCAAAGGAATACTGTCTCTTTTAGTGGGGGGTATAATTTGACTGATAAGTTCACTGCTCGTGCTTTTGTTTCCTATATCAAGAGTAATAGTGACAATAGACCATCAATTAGTTATGGTACAGAAAATATTATGTATTTATTTACGAGTTGGTTCCCTAGATCTGTAAAGCTGTCTGATATGAAAAGAATGTGGCAGCCTGGTTTAGAAGGGATTAAACAATTTGGTTGGAATTATAATTACCATGATAATCCTTATTTAACCATGTATGAAAATACAAATGGTCAAACATTGGATCGCATTATCGGTAATGTTACTTTGAAATATGACATAACAAGTTGGTTGAGTTTGCAATTGCGAGCAGCCACTGATTATGCATCTGAAGTAAGAGCCTATAAAAGAGGTTTTAGCACCCAGCGTTTCCCTTTTGGACAATATAGAGAGGCACGAATTATTACTGAAGAAAGAAATACCGACTTCTTATTGTCTGCAAACAAAAAATTAAATAACAACTTCACTATTTCGGGTTCTCTTGGTGGAAACCAAACGAAACAAAAAGCAGATTTTAGTGAAGTAAATGCAGGCCAATTAAACATTCCAGGTATTTATAAACTTACGAATAACAGGGTTCCAGTTGATGTGGCACAGTCTGTATCAGAAAAAAGAGTTAATAGTTTGTATGGCGCAGCTCAAATGTCTTATAAAAACTATTTATTTCTTGAAGTTACTGGAAGAAACGATTGGAGTAGTGCACTTACCTTACCTGCTGAGTTGAAAGCATTAGGCTCAGAGAAAAATTCATTTTTCTACTCATCTGCAGCATTGAGTGCGGTAATTAGTGATATGGTGAAACTACCTGAGGTAATTAATTTTGCAAAAGTAAGAGGAAGTGTGGCGCAAGTAGGTAATGATACCGATCCCTTTACCTTTACACAAGCATACAACCCAAGTACTGCTTTTGGTACTGCTCAAATTTATAGTGAAACAGACCGTTTAGCTAACTTATCTTTAAAACCTGAAATTAGTACTGCATTTGAAATAGGTACTGAAGTTAAGTTATTGAACAATAGAATTGGTTTAGACCTTACTTTTTATCAGAGTAATACTAAAAACCAAATTATCAATATTCCCCTTTCGCTTACATCTGGTTATAGCACCAGATCTATCAATGCAGGTTTAATTAAAAACTATGGATTTGAAGCCATGTTAAACTTAGTGCCTGTTGTAAGTAAGATGAATAGTTTAGGATGGAAAGTTGATTTGAATTTCTCATCTAACAGAAGTAAAGTGATTGAGTTGTCTGATGGTTTAACTAATTTAGTAATGGCCAGTAGAAGTGTGAGCATCGAAGCTAGAGTGGGTGAACGTATGGGAGATATGTATGGTATTGGTTTTGCTCGTGTTCAAAACACCAACCCTGCTAGGGCTCATTATGAAGCTTCTGGAAAAAATGTAGGTCAAATTGTTTTCAGCAATGGTAGACCGGTAAGAACAACCGATAGAATCAAGATGGGTAATTATAATCCAGATTGGTTGGCAGGAATTAACAACACATTTACTTACAATAATTTTAAACTTTCATTCCTTTTTGATATCAGAACAGGTGGTGAAATTTATTCTCATACGCAAACCGTTGGTAGAGAGGGTGGAATTATGATTGAAACCCTTGAAGGTAGAGCAGATGGTTATGATTTAACTAAGCCAGGCAATGGTGTAATTGGTCAGGGAGTGATGTTGGTTAACGGCCAATATGTTCCAAATGATGTAAAAAGAACAGCAAGAGAGTGGCATACAGCATATACTGCGGGTAGAAATATTGCTGAAGGAGTTATGTTTGATGCCTCTTTTGTTAAACTAAGAGAATTTCAAATTGGCTATAATTTTCCTCCTCAAGTGTTAAAAAAATCACCATTCAAGTCTGCTACTTTAAGTATTGTGGGAAGAAATTTGGCTCTTTGGTCTAATGTACCTCACGTTGATCCCGAAGTAATGTCGTTTACCGGTGGTACTGCATTACCTGGAATTGAACATATGTCTATCCCATCATCTAGAAGCTTTGGCGTTAACCTTAGCTTGAAATTTTAAATTATTAAAAAGACAACAATGAGAAAAATATATCTAGTCTTTACAGCATTTTCTTTGTTCTTATTAAATGCCTGTACTAAAGATTTTACTGAAGTAAATACTAATCCAAATATTCCTACCAAAGTAACCCCCAATTTACTTTTATCAGGAGTTATCAAGTCTGCAATTAATGAACAAGTTGGTCAGGCCTGGGGTACTGGTAATTTATTGGTTCAGTACACTGCAAAAATTCAGTTTGTAAATGAAGACCGCTACTTGTGGGGTGAAAAGAATGGTATTTGGAACAATGTTTATGGCAATATGCGCAATGTTCAAAATATTATAGACTTAGCAAACGCTAATTCACCTGTACAACAAAATTATCTTGGTGTAGCCTTGATTTTAAAGAGTTGGTTGTTTTCTATGGCCACTGATGCTTATGGTGATATACCTTATTCTGAAGCAACAAAAGCGAAAAGTAACGGTATTTATTTGCCTAAATACGATACACAAGAAGAAATATATACAGGTTTATTGGCTGATTTAAAAAAGGCAAATGATATTTTGGGAACAAGCACTGAATCTATCTCAGGAGATATTTTATATGGTGGTTCTGTGGTTAAATGGAAAAAATTGGCCAATTCTCTTAGACTTCGCTTATTAATGCGTTTGTCTAAAAAGAAATCTGTGAACGCCGACATGCAAGCCATCCTGTCCAATGCTACCTTAAATCCTTTAATGACTTCAAATGACGACAATGCAGAGTTGAAATATCTAGCAGACGTGCCAGCAAATCAATGGCCTTTGTATGATGCAAGAGTTGGTTCGTTTGATGAGATCAGGGTAAGTAAAACTTTAAGTGATCGTTTATCTGCATTAAATGATCCAAGGTTATCAGTTTTTGGAAGACCTTCACAAAAATCAGTGGCTGCTGGAAGTCCTAAAATTGAAGGTATCCCGAATGGTTTGGGGGATGTGGCTGCTTTAAATTTTAATGGCGGACCTCAAGGTGTTTCTAGAGTTGGATTTAGTTATGCATGCTTAGTTTGTAACGACAATGGACAAACCCCTGCACTGCCGAATGTTGCTAGAGGCATCATTATGAACTATTCTGAATTACAATTTATACTTGCAGAAGCGGCAGAAAAAGGAATGATTACTACTTCTACCACCGCCGAAACATATTACACAAATGGAGTGCAAGCCAATTTTGCTTATTATGCAGCAATGGTTCCCTCGTCTTATGGAATCAATGTTACCCCAACTCCTGCTTATTATACGCAACCAGGAGTGGCTTATACAGGAACTAGTACAGAAAAATTGGGAAAAATTGCATTACAAAAATGGGTATCCCTGTTTTTTAATGGATTAGAAGGCTGGTTTGATTGGAGAAGAACTGGTATACCTGTTGTTGTTCCTGGGGTTGACAATTTAAATAATAACAAGGTTCCAGTTCGTTTTATTTATCCCCTCTCTGAACAGGCATTGAATGCTTCCAACAGAGCAGCTGCTGTAACCAGACAAGGCGCAGATGATATCAATACATTAATTTGGATTGCCAAATAGTATTTCCGCAAGGTTACTTCTAGTTCCTTGAGGTGAACAGATTGAAAAAGAGGTCTAATTGACCTCTTTTTTTTTCGGTCTCTATGAAAGAATGAATGAGTAGGAACAATATCTCAGCACATGTATCATATACAAATTAGTTTTCTTGGATGGAATCTCTTGAAATCGTGCTTATGCAATGGGTTGTTTTTCAGCATTCCTTTAATATTTCAAGTTTTATATTAATTTAATATGTAGTTGTATAGAAAAATGCAAAATGAAAATGATGGGTTAGGCATTAGTGTAATGCATATTGTATTAGGGGTTCGAGACATTCAATTTACAATTAGTCACCTATTCAGTTATCGGCTTACAGTTGCATCTTTCGAGTGGAGGGACAGAGCCACAGAAGTCAATACAAGAGACTACAAAAGCGTGCCCAAAAGGGCATAAAAAAACTCCGAAATCGAATGATGTCGGAGTTTTTAGTGCTATTTACTAGCCAGTTTGTGATCCCGCTGGGACTCGGACCCAGGACCCATACATTAAAAGTGTATTGCTCTACCAACTGAGCTACGGAATCATCCTGATTGAGCGCTTCAGCTCTTTCGGAGTGCAAAAATAGGGATATTCAAAAATTCACCAAATATTTATATTCTTATTTCCCCGGTTTACCCACATTCTTATCGATATAAGCAGAATAAAGAGTTTATTTTTGTGATTAAATTCAATCAGTATGTCGGCTTTTTCTAATAAAGTGGTTGTAATTACAGGGGGGTCTGATGGTATTGGCAAGGCATTGGTGCAGCTTTTTCTGGCCCAAGGTGCCAAAGTGGCTACCTGTGCCCGTAATCCTGAAAAGCTGTATGCACTGCAAAAAGAGCATGCTGGAAAACCCCTCCATGTGCAGCAAGCTGATGTAAGTGTTGAAATCGACTGCCAACAATTTATTCAAGGAACCCTGGATGCATTAGGAACCATTGATGTATTGATCAATAATGCCGGAATTTCTATGCGGGCACTTTTTGCCGAAGCAGCACCGGCTACTATTAAAAAAGTAATGGAAGTGAATTTTATGGGAACCGTTTACTGTACCCATTATGCATTACCGCATATCCTACAAAACAAAGGCACCATCGTGGGTATTTCCTCGATTGCCGGATTTAGAGGATTGCCAGGTAGAAGTGGCTATTCCGCCTCTAAATTTGCCCTGAATGGCTGGTTAGAATCGCTGCGTACCGAACTCTTAGATTCAGGCGTTCATGTGTTAACGGCTTGCCCCGGATTTACCACTTCCAATATCCGGATGGCTGCCCTAAATAAGTCGGGAGAAGCCCAGGGAGAAACACCTATGGATGAAGCATCCATGATGAGTTCAGCAGAATGTGCCCAGCATATCCTCGGGGCTATGGAAAACAGAAAACGTACCCTGGTACTTACTTTTAATGGAAAAAGAACCGTTTTCTTAAATAAATGGTTTCCAGCATTGGCTGATAAATTGGTAAGAAATTTTTTCTATAAAAACGGTCAGCTGGTGAAATAAGCCCGCCCATCGGTCGTTAATTTGCCATATGCCCAACATAACGCTTTCTTCCGATATCGGCCTACGTGATTTCAGCGTTGGGGCTATTAAAGGGCAAATCCTGTCTTCAATTCCCAATGTTACCCTTACAGATATCAGCCATTACCTATCACAAACCAATTTCCCCCAATCTGCCTATATCTGTAAAAGCGCAATAACCCATTTCCCTCCTCATACCTTTCACCTCGTTATTATAAATCTTTTTGAGTATGAAGTAAAACAGGTATTACTAGCCAAATACCAAGATCAATGGATTATTTGTCCGGATAATGGCATTTTAACCATGATTACACAAGATAAACCTGCCGAATTGTATGCCATAAATTGTAAAGGACTCACCACGCTTTTATCCATCACCAACCGCATTGTTGATCAATTAGCCTTGTTGATTCGGCAACCTTCCAATTTGCCTTTCGAAAAAGCAGTAAATATTATCGAAAAATATCCCCTACGCCCTACAACCGGACCAGATTGGATGGATGGGCAGATTTTGTTCATCGATCATTTTGAAAATGTAGTAATCAATATAACCCGCGAAGAATTTGAAGAACACCGCAATGGCAGAGCTTTTCGATTCGCTTTTAACAGAAATGAGGTAATTGAAGTGCTGAGTCCCAACTACTCCTCCGTAAGTGAAATCGATAAAATGGCCTGGTTTAATTCGGCTGGATACCTTGAAATTGCTATCCGGCACGGAAATATTGCCGGTTTATTTGGCCTGCAAGGATTCAACGAACAAACACCCTCTAATGGTTATACCTCCGATAGTCGCATCCTATATCAGACCGTTCGGGTGTTTTTCGAAAATAAAATGGTATAACTAACTGATTTTCAATACTATTTTTTGGTATGCTTTCGCAGATGTACCTTTGTAACTGCATCCAATTCAAACAATCTTAATTTTTTGCTCTATGGCATACGACGTAATAGTTTTAGGTAGTGGCCCCGGCGGATACCCCGCTGCTATTCGTGCTGCTCAACTCGGCTTAAAAGTGGCAATTATTGAAAAGGAAAGTCTGGGAGGAGTTTGTTTAAACTGGGGCTGTATTCCCACCAAAGCATTATTAAAAAGTGCACAGGTGTACGATTACCTGAAACATGCCAGTAATTATGGTATCCAGGCTACCGGCGTTGCCCACGATTTTGGGGCCGTAATTAAGCGCAGCCGCGGTGTTGCCGACAAAATGAGCAAAGGCGTGCAGTTTCTGATGAAGAAGAACAAGATTGATGTAGTGATGGGCTATGGTAAAATTAAAGCAAAAGGTCAACTAGAAGTTACAGGAGCTGATGGCTCAAAACAAATCGTTGAAGGTAAATATATCATCATCGCCACAGGCGGCAGATCTAAAGCATTGCCCAACCTACCCCAGGATGGTGTTAAAGTGATTGGTTACCGAGAAGCCATGACCTTGGCTACTCAACCTGCCAGTATGATTATTGTGGGCAGCGGTGCGATAGGCATTGAGTTTGCTCATTTTTATAATTCCATGGGAACTAAAGTTACCGTGGTTGAGTTCCTGCCAAGAATTGTTCCCGTAGAAGATGAAGATGTTTCTAAAGAACTGGAAAAGCAATATAAAAAGCAGGGGATTGATGTAATGACGCAGGCCTCCGTTGAGTCGGTTGATACCTCCGGAAATGGCGTGAAAGCCACCGTTAAAAAAGCCGATGGATCATTCATTACCCTAGAAGCTGATATTGTGCTGAGTGCTGTAGGCGTGGTTGCCAATATTGAAAACATTGGGCTAGAAGAAAATGGTATTGCTACCGATCGCGGCAGAGTTATAGTGGATGCTTATCAGCAAACCAAACTGGCAAGCGTTTATGCGATTGGTGACTGCTCTCCGGGGCAAGCGCTTGCTCACGTTGCTGCCAAAGAGGGAATCAATGCTGCTGAACATATCGCCTACCTCGAGAAAAAATCTCACCACCTTCCTCAGCCCTTGGATTATAACAATATTCCTGGCTGCACCTATTGCACGCCAGAAATAGCCAGCGTTGGTTATACAGAGAAAGCTGCCAAAGATGCCGGTTATGAAATTAAAGTGGGTAAATTTCCCTTTATGGCCAGCGGAAAAGCGAGTGCTGCCGGTGCTGTAGAAGGGTTTGTAAAAGTTATTTATGATGCCAAATACGGCGAATTATTAGGCTGCCACATGATTGGAATGAATGTTACTGAAATGATAGCCGAAGCCGTAGTAGCCCGTAAGCTGGAAACTACCGCTACCGAAATTTTGAATGCCGTTCATCCACATCCAACCATGAGCGAAGGGTTTAAAGAAGCTACTGCCGCCGCTTATGGGGAAGCTATCGACATCTAGATTTTCGAAAATATTCCTAAGCCGTCATTTTTGCGAATGACGGCTTTTTTATGCCCCTCCAGTAAAATGTCAGTTCTACCAACATTCACCTATCTAACTTACCTTTACCGCCGTTATGAAGTATGCCAAAGAAATTAATCGAAGAAAAACCTTCGCCATCATATCTCACCCGGATGCGGGTAAAACTACCCTTACCGAGAAGTTGCTCCTATTCGGAGGCGCCATTCAGGTAGCCGGCGCCGTTAAAAGCAACAAGATAAAGAAACATGCCACCAGCGACTTCATGGAAATTGAACGGCAACGGGGCATTTCGGTGGCTACTTCTGTTATGACTTTCGAATACAGAGATACCCTTATCAATCTGCTCGACACACCCGGTCATAAAGACTTTGCAGAAGATACCTACCGAACACTTACAGCCGTTGATAGTGTAATTCTAGTAATTGATAGTGTAAATGGGGTAGAAGCCCAAACACGCCGATTGATGGAGGTTTGCCGCATGCGCGATACACCGGTTATTGTATTTGTAAACAAAATGGACCGCGATGGTAAAAACCGCTTCGATTTATTGGAAGAAATTGAAAATGAACTCAATATTTCGTTGCATCCCATGACATGGCCTATCAATAGTGGGAAGGAATTTAAGGGAGTATACAACCTCGATAATAAAAGTTTACGCTTGTTTACTGCCAGCACCCGGGCAGATGCGGATGACGTAATTGCCATCGACGATTTGAATAATACCCTCTTGGATGAAAAAGTGGGGGAACGAGATGCAGCTCTTTTGCGAGAAGATGTTGAATTACTGGAAGGGGTTTATGGAAAATTAACTATACCGGATTATCTCAACGGCAAAATTGCCCCGGTTTTCTTCGGAAGTGCCGTAAATAACTTCGGGGTGAAAGAAATGCTCGACACCTTTATTCAAATTGCACCAGTACCCAGAAGTCGCGAAACCTCCACCCGAACCGTTGAAGTGGGAGAAGATAAGTTCAGTGGATTTATTTTTAAAATTCATGCCAACCTCGACCCCAAGCACCGCGACCGGATTGCTTTTATGCGGGTATGCACGGGTAGATTTGAAAGAAACCATTACTATCACCATGTTCGGCTGGATAAAGACCTGCGCTTCAGCAATCCTTATAGCTTTATGGCAAGAAGTAAAGATGTAATTGAAGATGCCTATGCCGGTGATGTGGTAGGTTTGTTCGACACGGGAAATTTTAAAATAGGCGATACCCTTACCGAAGGAGAGAACTTTTATTTTGTAGGGATCCCTACTTTTTCTCCCGAAATATTTAAGGAGTTGGTTAATAAAGATCCCCTAAAAACCAAACAACTTGAAAAAGGAATCAGTCAGTTAACCGACGAGGGAGTAGCGCAGTTGTTTACCCAATTTGGTGGCAATAAAAAAATCATCGGTTGTGTGGGTGAACTTCAATTTGAAGTAATACAGTACCGACTTTTACAAGAATATGGTGCCGCCTGCGAATTCCGTTCCCTGCCTTTTTTCAAAGCTTGCTGGCTTACCAGTAATCAGCCTTTAAAATTGCAAGAATTCCTTCGCTTTAAACAACAAAACTCAGCAGAAGATAAAGATGGAAATCCAGTATACCTCGCACAAAGCGAATGGTTTTTGAATACTGAAATTACCAATAATCCCGATATCACATTTCATTTTTCCAGCGAAATACATAAGTAGCCTAATTAAGTGGACCAATCCCAATACGATATCATCATAGTAGGTGCCGGGCCCATCGGATTGGCCTGTGCATTGGAAGCTGAGCAAAATGGATTGCATTGTTTGCTGTTAGAAAAGGGTGCACTGGTAAATTCTTTATATCACTATCCGGTTAATATGACCTTCTTTTCTACTTCAGAAAGATTGGAGATTGGGGGTATTCCTTTTGTTAGTAATCAGCCCAAACCTAGTCGCAACGAGGCATTGGAATACTATCGAAGAGTAGCGGGTTTATTAAAATCCCCCTTACATTTATACGAAGCCGTTTCATCTATCCAACCTATTAATAAAGGCTTTGCAGTAGCTACCCCCCAACAAACCTATCAATGCCGAAAAGTAATTATAGCAACCGGATTTTATGGGATTCCATTTATGTTAGGTATTCAGGGAGAAGATTTACCAAAGGTAACCCACTATTACCAAGATCCACATGCGTATGCTTTTCGCAATGTGGTGGTTGTAGGTGCTAATAACTCAGCCGTTGATGCTGCTTTGGAAACCTGGAGAAAAGGTGCTAGGGTTACCATGGTTATTCGGGGGGAGACTATTGGCGAAAGAGTAAAATACTGGGTTAGGCCCGATATTATAAATCGGATTGAAGAAGGTTCTATTAAAGCCTATTATCAATCGAACCTACTTGCCATTCGTTCCGGGGAAGTGGATATACAAACTCCAGATGGCAAACTTACCTTACCCAATGACCATGTATTGTTGATGACCGGCTATCAACCGGATCTTACATTTTTAGAAAAATGTGGCATACAGCTTTCACCAGACGCAATTCGGCAACCAGTATACAATCCAAATACCTACCAAACCAATGTTGCCGGAGTATACCTGGCTGGCGTGATTTGTGGGGGCATGAATACCCATCGCTTGTTTATTGAAAACTCCCGGGAACATGCGAGGGCAATCATACAGGATATCCTTCAGCAAACCTAATACCTGTACATCTATTCCCCTTACCTTTGTTGCTCCATGAAGTCGAAAACACTTACAAAAGATAAAGTAAATATTATTACCCTTGGTTGTAGTAAAAACCTGGTAGATAGCGAAGTGTTAAGTGGCCAGCTGTTGGCTAATCAAATAGACGTGGTGCATGAAAATAAAAAGCTAGACCATAACATCTCAATCATAAATACCTGTGGTTTTATAGATAAAGCAAAAGAAGAAAGTATCAACACCATTTTAGATCAACTGGAACTGAAACGAAGGGGTAAGTTGGAGAAAGTATACGTTACCGGTTGTTTAAGTGAAAGATATCGGTCGGACCTAGAACAGGAAATGCCCGAAGTGGATGCCTGGTTTGGTACGATGGAATTGCCCCTGCTGTTGAAAAAACTGGAAGCTGATTATAAGAAGGAATTGATTGGAGAAAGATTGCTAAGCACTCCCCATCATTATGCGTATTTAAAAATAAGTGAAGGTTGTAACAGAACCTGCTCATTTTGTGCCATTCCTTTAATGCGCGGCGGCCATGTGAGTAAAACGATGGAAGAAATTGTAACGGAAGCGGAAAATCTGGTTCGAAAAGGGGTGAAGGAAATCATGCTAATAGCCCAGGAGCTTACCTATTATGGTTTGGATATTTATAAGTACCGGGCGCTGCCAGATTTATTAAATCGGTTGGCAGATGTAAAAGGACTCGTTTGGATTCGTTTACACTATGCCTATCCCAGCAAATTTCCGTTGGAAGTGTTGGACGTTATCTCTGCAAGAACGAATATCTGTAATTACCTAGATATGCCGCTGCAACATGCCAGCAATGACATGCTGAAGGCGATGAAAAGAAATATTACCCGGGAAGAAATGTCGGAACTGATAGATGCCATTCGTGAAAAAGTACCCGGCATTTGTTTAAGAACTACACTCATAGCAGGGTTCCCAGGAGAAACTGAAGAAGATGTGGATGAATTAATTGCTTTTTTACAAAAGCACCGCTTCGACAGGGTAGGAATTTTTAATTATAGTCATGAAGAAAATACATCCGCCCATGATTTGGTGGATGATATACCTGCTGAAGTAAAATCAGCTCGTGCCCAAAGAATCATGGAGGCACAGCAAGAAATCAGTTTTGAAAAAAATCAGGAAAAAGTAGGCCAAATCCTTACCGTATTAGTAGATAAAAAAGAAGCCGGCCGATACCTCGGAAGAACCGAGTTTGATAGTGTGGAGGTAGATAATGAAGTAATTATTCATTCGAAGAAAAAATTACCAATCGGTGATTTTGTTCAGGTGAAGATTACGCGGGCATTTGACTACGACTTGGAAGGGGAACTGGTTGAGTAATGCAAATTATTGCAATTTCAATATAAAATACGCACAGGCAATTTGAATGGGAAGGTGTAATGCCTGCATTAACCACTAAGTTTACTCCATCCGACTGAAGGGGTAAGAGCACCCCGTTTAATTTTGCAGGGCGAAGAGCGGGTGGCAGGTACCCTATTTATTCTGCACGCTCTAAACACGCTACCCATGCATCCTGAATATCATGCTTTACTAAAATAATCGGCTATGTTATCTTCTCAAAATTTGCATTTAGATATTGATCAGGTAATGACCCGGTCGGGAAATGCATTTTTACTTTATCGCCAACTACCTGCTACCAAGCGAGCTGATTTTTTATTAGCAATTGCCCAACATATAGAAGCATTAGGGGATGCATTGTTACAAACGGCTGCTGCCGAAACCCATCTACCCATTGCTCGTTTAACTGGGGAGCGGGGAAGAACGGTGGGTCAGTTAACCATGTTTGCACAAATGCTCCGAGTAGGAGATTGGCAAGAGATTATCATAAACACAGCAATTCCAGATAAAAACCCACCCCGCCCAGATATAAGAAGAATGCTTGTTCCCCTTGGTCCGGTGGTTGTATTCGGTTCTAGTAATTTTCCTTTCGCCTATTCAACAGCAGGAGGGGATACAGCAAGTGCATTGGCTGCTGGTAGCACAGTAGTTGTAAAAGCACATCCTGCCCACCTGAAAACATCCATCCTCGTAGCCAAAGCTATCAATGCTGCCTCAATAGAAACCGGTATGCCTGATGCGGTTTTTCAGCATGTAGAAGAAGGGTCTTTTGAAACCGGAAAATTATTGGTGCAACACCCGGCTACTGCTGCTATTGGTTTTACAGGCTCCTTCTCTGGTGGGAAAGCACTTTGGAACTATGCCGCTGCCCGCACCAACCCAATACCAGTATTTGCAGAAATGGGTAGTATTAACCCAGTGCTGCTTTTTCCGGATGCCTTGAAATCTCAATATGCAACACTTGCCCAACAAATTGCGGCTTCTATTACCCTCGGTGTAGGTCAGTTTTGCACCAATCCCGGACTTCTAATTGCCATAGAAGGAGAGGGCCTTTCTTCATTTATAGATGCCCTCGCGAAACATGTAAAAGAAGTAAGTAGTGCCCCCATGCTGCATACGGGCATCAGCGAGGCTTATGTGAAAAAAGTTGCCAGTGCACTATCCATACAAGGGGTTCAATGGATAACAACTCCACCATCTACAGTAGAAGCAGGTACTGCTTTCCCCTTACTGGCCCGCGTTAGGGCAGCCGATTTTTTACTAAATCCAACTTTGCACGAAGAGATATTCGGACCTTATTCATTGCTGGTAGTGGTAGATTCTGCCGAACAAATGATGGCAGTTTTGCGAATCGTGAAGGGTCAGCTAACTACCTCACTTATGGGAACAGATAAAGATTTTGCTGCATTCGCTCAGGTAGTTCAGGAAGCCAGCTTAGTGGCCGGACGCATTGTTTGTAATGGAGTGCCAACCGGCGTTGAAGTTTGCGATGCCATGGTACATGGAGGTCCCTTTCCGGCTACTACCGACAGCAGATTTACTGCAGTAGGGGTGCAATCGATAAAGCGGTGGCTGCGCCCGGTAGCTTATCAAAATTTTCCCGATACTTTATTGCCCGATGAACTAAAGCGTTCGAATCCTTTGGGAATAGTAAGGGTAGAAAAATAAGTAGAAAGTTTATACTAATTAGCTACGTGAAGCTTCCAGTTGGTTTACCAAGTCTCGTTTTACCGAAAACCAATAGCTAACAAATACAGCAGCTATATGATAAACCGCCATGATTCCCACAATGCCCGGTATCCATTGGGAAAGTTGAAACCAATCCCCCGTTTGAATCAGAAGAACTCCGGCATACAATGCTTTCAATAATTCCCATAGCCAAGCTTTTGGATTACGGTCCATCAACTCAGTATAAGCGTAAATATAAATAAATACGTATCCGCCATAGAGGAAAATGCCCGGACTACCTATGCCAGCAATATTTCCAAAGAAATAGCTAATCAATAACAACAGGAGTGTAATTTGAAACCAGATCCAGACAGATAAACCGTTGGTTGCTGGAGTATCATATTTAGTAAAATGATACACATCTGTAATTTTCTCTATCGGGTATTTTTCAGATACATCCTTCGGTCTCCAACCGGTTGGCATAAACCAGATGCGCAATTTGTCATTCCAATCCTGTGTTCTCCAGGCATCTTTTATCAATAATGCCACATGCATAAAATTGATTTTAATAGGATTCCAGGTGGAAGCAGGTCGGGTAATACCATATACAGGCGAAATATCTGCTCTTTCCTCTTGAAAAGTGCCAAACAGATAATCCCAAAAAATAAAAATTTGACTAAAGTTTTTGTCGATATATTCTGGATTGATGGCATGATGCACCCGATGATGCGCAGGCGTAACAATGATATACTCCAGTATGCCCATTTTGCCAATATGCCGGGTATGGTACCAGAATTGAGCAAACAGGTGAAGAGGAGCCACAATAGCGATTACCTTGCCAGGCACTCCTAGTAGGGCAGCGGGCAATAAAAAGATGGTGAATAGCTTAACGATGGAAGAAATGCTTTGTCGCAATGCACAGGCGAGGTTAAATTCCTCACTGCTGTGATGCACCAGGTGTGCATTCCAGAAAAAATTAATCTTGTGCTGAATTCGGTGAACCCAGTATCCCATAAAGTCGAGCGCAAAAAACGCAATCACATAAATCCAGATACTAGATTGTATATGAATCAGCGCCCAATGTTTTACCATCCACTCATAAGATAGCAGCCCTATCGTTAATCCCAAAACATCTTTGGTAACATTGGTTAATCCCGAACTCAGGCTCGAAATCATATCCAAATTTCTTACCGTATCGTTGTGGCGGTATATGCCATACCATTTTTCTAGCAGTACCAATACTAAAAACGCCGGCATGGCAATCAATAAAATTTTTCCGTAAGTTTCCATAATTATTCACAAATGGCGCTATTGTAAAATTAATCAATATTATTGCATTTTACCCGTTTGTTTAATGGCAACCCCTCCCGTTTCAACCGGGTTATAGGTATTTTGCAATTTGTTCATCAGTTTTCCCCTGAAATCATTATTCCTTTTTCTTCCGAAAAGGTTATAATATATGGTTACCGTTCTTGCTCTGAAGATCGGTTGCCCTATATCGGTAATCCAGCTAAATGTAGCAACCTGGAGGTAGCTACTGGGCATAGGATGGTAGGGCTAATCCTGGGTGCCGGTATTGGAAAACTGGTATCGGAATAGGTGAACGAACAGCCAACTAGCGTAAACCTATCACCCTTTCATCCCGATCGATTTAGCCGATAAACTATCCTCGATTCGGTTTGTTAAATACTCGCTGAAAGAAGTTAACCGCTAAATTGTATTTTTGTACTTCTATGCAATCTTCTTTTCAAACAATCACTTATCAGGATACCGGCTATTTTACCCCTATCGTGGCTGATTACCTGTTGCTTAATGAAAAGCTGCAACCCTTCTTTCAACACCCCCCAAACTGGAATGGATTAGCTGAGGCGATAACATCCAGAAAACAAACTCCGGTTAATAGGGAATTATTAGTAGAAGTACTTACACAACAATATGCTTCCCTAACCCTTACACCCCGGTTATCAGAAAACCTAGCATTATTAAAACAGGCGAATACTTTTACGGTTACTACGGCCCATCAGCCCAATATATTTACCGGACCGCTTTATTTTATTTATAAGTGTATGCACGCCATCCGGCTAGCGGAGAGTTTGCATCAGCAATTTCCGGATAACCATTTTGTACCTGTTTACTACATGGGGTCGGAGGATGCAGACTTAGAAGAGATTGGTCAACTTACCGTTGGAGGAATGAAACGGATATGGAATACGCCACAAAAAGGGGCTGTTGGCAGGATGAAAGTAGATCAGGCATCGCTTGATATAATCACCGAAATGGAAGGGCAAACCGGCGTTCTCACATTTGGTAAGGAATTATCCGATATATGGCGCAGTTGCTTTACTAAGGGAAAGACCATTTCACAGGCCATGTTAGAAATGGTGCACCAATTGATGGGCGACAGGGGTTTGGTAGTGCTGATTCCGGATAATGCCCAACTCAAATCCGTTTTTACGCCCATTGTTTTACAGGAACTTTTTACCCAGTTTTCTCATAGTTTAGTGGAAGCTACCAATCAGCAATTGTCTCAACAGTATAAAGTTCAGGCAGCCGGACGAAATATCAATCTGTTTTATTTAATCGATAATAAAAGAGAGCGAATAGAAATGCAAGGCGACCAATGGGTAGTACCCGCGTTGCAACTGAGTTTTTCAAAGCAGGAGCTGGAACAAGAATGTAACCTATATCCCGAACGTTTCAGCGCCAATGTGATTTTAAGGGGATTGTTTCAAGAAATGATATTGCCGAATGTAGCATTTATCGGCGGGGGAGGAGAACTGGCCTACTGGCTAGAACTGAAGCAAATTTTTACCGAAGTAAAAGTGCCCTTTCCCGTTTTACTATTGCGAAACTCATTTGTATTAGTCAATAAATCACAGGCTGAAAAATGGGAAGCCACTGGATTCCCCATTCCTGCTCTTTTTACAACACCTGAAAATCTGATTCAACAATTGGCAAAAGATACTGCCGGTGATACATTGCACTTAACTTCCGAAATAGAAAGACTTACACAAATTTATCAACAGATATACAACCAAGCTATTGGTGTAGATAAGAGTTTATCTGATCATGTGAATGCGCTGAAGAATACGGCTATTGAAAAATTGCAGGTGTTGGAAAAGAAAATGTTGCGGGCAGAAAAAAGAAAATATGCCGAAAGTGAGTACCGAATTCAACAAATTCGCTCCCAGATTTTTCCAAATAATCAGCTGCAGGAGCGGGTAGAAAACATGGCGCTTTGGTATGCAACCTGGGGAAAAGAATGGCTGGAAGTAATTTATCAGCATTCTCAGCCGATTGCAGCAGATTTTCGCATTATTATACTTGGCGAAGAATAGCGTTTACTTTTCGTCGAATTGATTGGGCCATTTTTCTTGTACGGATTTTACTTTATCCAGTACGGCTGAGCCCAATGCTTGCTTGTAGGCAGCTATTTGTTTTGCAATAGACTGATCTGCACTTCCCAAAATTTGAACGGCCAGCAGACCTGCATTTTTGGCTCCATTTAATGCAACCGTGGCAACCGGAACACCGGCTGGCATTTGTAAGATGGATAATACCGAATCCCATCCATCAATAGAGTTAGACGACTTGATGGGAACACCAATAACAGGTAGGGTGGTTATGGAAGCAACCATACCCGGCAAATGGGCAGCCCCGCCAGCCCCTGCAATGATAACTTGTATACCCCTGCCGGCAGCTTCGCGGGCATAGTCCATCATCCTTTCCGGTGTACGATGTGCCGAAACAATCGTTAATTCGAAAGGAACAGAAAATTGCTCCAGTATCTGAGCTGCTTCTTGCATGATGTTCAGATCGCTGTCGCTTCCCATTATAATACCTACCCGGGGTGAATTGGTGTTCATATCGAAAATATATACTGCAAGGTACTCATTTTACTTTATTTCAGTTGTTCACCCACAATCCCATGTTTTCTATACCGGGTATCTTATAGGCAGCAATATTGCGTAGAACTGGCGCTGCTTTACTGTCGGGCAATATAATTTTAATTTCATTGGTAAAGATGGCCGGGAAAGTGGCAATCTTTTTTCTGCCAATGGTGGTGCCGCTATATATTTTCAAAAAGCTTCCGCCTATTTTCGCTTCAATGGAAAAAGAACGCACCCGTTGCCCATAAGCAATCATTTCTTCTAATACCACTGCATTCAGTTGAGTGGATTTTGATAACTGAATGGTTAATTCCACTTTGTCATCCGATTCCCCCATCCAGAAATTACTGCTATTTTCATCCAGCAGATTTTTTGCCGGATATGCAGAGGGCTGATTGGCAGTAATACTCGCTTGTTTCAACAAGTTAGTTCTAAAAGCATTTTCTCGTAACTTTTTAAAACCCACTAAGGCTGTCGAGTCTGCTTCATGAAACAGACCTCTTCGGTCGGGAGGAACATTTAGTAAAAGGTTGCCTCCATTACCTACCGATTGGAGGTACAATTTAAATAGGGTTTCCGGAGTTTTAACTTTACTATCCTGCTCCGGATGATAAAACCATCCCGGACGTATGGAGACATCTGCTTCTGCTGGCATCCAATGCTTGCCATTAATGTTGCCTCTGTTTAAAGTATCTTCCGGTGGCCCGCCTTCTCCTCTTTTAAATCCGGCAGTATCCAGCAAATTCCAGTTGGTGGCGTTGATGGTACCTCTTTCATTTCCACACCAACGAATGGAGGGACCAATATCGCTGAAAATAATCAGGTTGGGTTGCCAGTGAAAAGCAGAATCTTCAAACCTTCTAAAATCGTATTGTTGCTTTTTTCCCATTCGGTCCCTCGCCATTGGCACCATCCCACCATAACTCGAAAAATTTTCCATATTGGGTGAGCAGTTCTTTCATGGTTTTTAGGTAAATGGAATTATAAGTTTCCGTGCCATAATCGGGATGATTTCTATCCCAGGGAGAAATATAAACCCCCATATCTAATCCGGCCTTTTTACAGGCATCCGATAACATCTTAACCACATCTCCTTTACCATTCAGCCATTTACTTTCTCGAACCGTGTGTGTACTGAATTTACTGGGCCAAAGACAAAACCCGTCATGATGTTTCGCAGTTAAGATAATACCTTTTGCCCCTGCCAATTTTGCGATATTAACCCATTGTTTGCAGTCAAGGGCTGTAGGATTAAACAGGTTGGGATCTTCATTGCCCTCACCCCATTCTTTATTGGTAAAGGTGTTTGGACCAAAATGTATAAACAGGTAGAATTCTTTTTCGTGCCAGGCTAATTGTTCAGGAGTAGGAACGGGCAATACGGGCTGGGGCTTTTGAGCGGTAAGGCCTATTGAAAAAAGCAGGCAACCCAACAAGAACAAATATTTCATGCGGCAATTTATTGTCAATATACGAAGGAGAAAGGATACCGAAAAAGTAATCCTAGGGAGTTTATTTTCCTAAAGCCCGTTGATACAATTGAATGGTATTTTCCCAGCCCAGATAAAGTGCATCAGAAACCAAGGCATGACCAATACTTACTTCATCAATGATGGGAATTTGTTTAACAAAGTAGGGGAGATTGTGCAAATCCAAATCATGACCGGCATTGATTCCCAAGCCCAGCGATTGAGCTGTGTAGGCAGCTTTTCGGTATTGTTCTATGATTTCGTTGGCAGTATTCGATTCAAAAGCCCGGGCATATTGCTCCGTATATAATTCAATCCGATCGGCTCCAGCTGCTTTGGCTCCTTCCACCATTTGATCTTGGGGATCTACAAAAACCGAAACACGGATACCAGCATTTTTAAAAGGTGCAATCAGCGAAGCAAGTAATGCTTGTTGGCCATTGGTATCCCATCCATGGTCACTGGTGAGTTGCAATTGTGAATCGGGAACCAGGGTTACTTGTGCAGGATGGATATTCAATACCAGTTCTACAAATTTGGGCTCAAGCGGATTGCCTTCGATGTTTAATTCGTGTGTGAGCACTTCTTTTAGGGCATACACATCCGCATATCTAATATGGCGCTCGTCTGGACGAGGATGAACCGTGATGCCATCCGCTCCAAATTTTTCGGCATCCAGTGCCATCTTAATCAGATTCGGTCGATTACCCCCCCGGCTATTTCGAATGGTGGCAATTTTATTGATGTTTACGCTTAACCGGGTCATAAGCAAAATTACGGCCTTTTGTGTTTGCTCATTTGGATAATTGGAGCTATGGTAGTTGATGCGCTTATTTATCTCTGTAAACAGCCGAAAGGTTGCTTCAGCTGAATATGGTTGGGTGCATTGAATCAATTACTTTTGAGGGAATTATTTGTCCGGAATGGAAATAAAGGGCAACCTTCCGGAAAGCAAATTGTTACTTTATTATGCGGTATTCATCTCTGGAAGATTGTTTATTTGATTTGGAAAAAAACGGACAATTAGTTCGTATAAAGGAAGAAGTAGATCCCTTTCTAGAAATGGCGGCTATTCATGCACGCGTATTTGCTGTAAATGGTCCTGCCTTATTATTCGAAAACGTAAAAGGGTCGAAATTTAGGGCTGCTTCTAATATTTTCGGTACCCTGGATAGAAGTCGATTTATTTTTCGCAATACAATGGAAACTGTGCAACGATTGATTGCGCTTAGAAATCAGCCAATGGATGCATTGAAATCTCCCTTGGCGCATCTGTCAACTGCCTGGGCTGCCTTAAATGCTTTGCCAAAAAAATCTTCCGCTAATTTACCCGTTTGTTATCAGGAAATTCAGATTTCCGATTTGCCCTTGATCCATCACTGGCCAATGGATGGCGGTGCTTTTGTAACCCTGCCTCAGGTATATTCAGAAGATATAGATCATCCCGGAATCGACCAATCGAATTTGGGGATGTATCGAATTCAGTTAACTGGTAATGAATACATTCCCAATAAAGAAATTGGCTTGCACTATCAGTTACACCGGGGAATCGGCGTACACCAAACTAAGGCGAATAAAGCAGGTTTACCTTTGCGGGTAAGTTGTTTTGTTGGAGGTCCTCCATCGCATACGGTAGCTGCGGTAATGCCCTTGCCAGAAGGGATTAGCGAGCTAAAATTTGCCGGTGTACTGGGAGGCAGTAGATTCCGGTATCAGTATCGGGATGGCTATTGTATCAGTGGGGATGCGGATTTTGTAATTACAGGGGAAGTATATCCGGGGGAAAATAAAATTGAGGGTCCGTTTGGAGACCATCTCGGGTATTATAGTTTACAGCATCCCTTCCCGGTAATGCGGGTTCATAAAGTGTATGCCCGCAAGAATGCCATTTGGCCTTTCACTGTGGTAGGTCGCCCACCGCAGGAAGATACCAGTTTTGGCCAATTGATTCATGAAATTACCGGGGATGCTTTGCCCGCTGAAATACCCGGATTACGAGAAGTGCATGCGGTGGATGCTGCCGGTGTGCATCCATTGTTGTTAGCCATTGGTAGTGAACGCTATACTCCGTATGCCCCAACCGCCCGCCCAGCCGAATTATTAACCATCGCTAACCATATTTTAGGAACCGGTCAGTTGAGTTTGGCAAAGTTTCTCTTTATTACTGCCGGTACCCCTCCTGAAATTACCACCCATACCGTAACCCAGTTCTTTCAGTTTTTGTTAGAAAGAGTAAATCTTGAACAGGATTTACATTTCTATACGCAAACTACTATGGATACCCTTGATTATTCTGGATCGGGATTAAATAGTGGCAGTAAGCTGGTGGTGGCTGCTTATGGGGAAGAAAAAAGGAAATTATCATCAGAAATTCCAAACTGGATTACCCAACTTCCGCAACTTTCCCATGCAAAGCTGGTGATGCCCGGAATAGTAGCAATACAAACCACTGCATACGCTGGGGAAGATAACCGGCAACAATGGTTGCGACTGGCTACCGAATGCTGGAAATCGATTCCTGACCCTGAAAATGGCATTATGATGTTGGTACTTTGTGATGAGGCTGAGTTTACGGCAACCTCCATGCGCAATTTTATGTGGGTTACCTTCACCCGATGCA
>Ga0247831_1000329_pt1 | contig 104451 bp, 101 predicted proteins | sample LaCruzMarch2015__9_FD_192406 | JGI IMG/M metagenome (GOLD analysis project Ga0247831, IMG submission 192406) | Freshwater microbial communities from meromictic Lake La Cruz, Castile-La Mancha, Spain - LaCruzMarch2015_1m | ecosystem: Environmental > Aquatic > Freshwater > Lake | place: Spain...
GTCTGATCGAAGCCGTGGCGCAGGGCACCTTCGACCCGCTGACCCATGCGCGCGGCTATCGGGCGCGGCGCGGGTTGGTGCTGTGGCAAAAGGCGCTGTTCGAACAGGCGGCCGCGCGCGGGCATCGGCGGCTGGGGCTGCGGGCGGCAAAGGCGCTGTTGCGCGAGGCCCCCGAGTCGCGCGTGGCGCTGCGGGCGGCCGAAGGGTTTCGCGCCGCCGCCGCCCCTGCGCCACCCGCCGAGGTGCGGATGACCATCGGCAACCCCGTCGGGCCCTTTGCCGGAACGATCCTGCGGCTGCCGCAGGCGCTGGTGGTGCCGGAACGCGACGGCGACGCCAAACTGGCCTCGGGCGTGCTGCTGGCCGACGGGCGCTGGTGCAAGCTGTCGAAAGCGTGGATCAGGGCGGGAAAGGCAATGCCCGCACCCACCTTGGGGCCGGACGAGCCGGTTCGGGACCTGCCCGGACGACATCTTTTCGCGGGCCATTTCCGCCGCCATTTCGGCCATTTTCTGGTGGAATCCACCGCGCGCCTTTGGGCGCTGGACCATGTGCCCGGCATCGAGAGCATCCTGTATCTGCCCTATCGCGGCGACACCGATCGGGGGATCGACACCCACGACGATTTCTTTCGCCTGCTGGGGATCGACATTCCGCTGCGCGCGTATCCCGGCGTCTGCAGGGTCGAAGACCTGGTGGTGCCGGAACTCGGTTTCGGCTGGGGCGAGCGGTATGCAGGCTCGCCCGCTTACCGCGCATTCATTCAGGGGCGGCTGGCGCATGTGGCCGCCGAAGGTCCGGAGCGGCTTTATGTGTCGCGCGCCAGACTGCGGGCCGAACGGGGCGGGGTTCTGGGAGAGCCGGTGATCGAGGCGGCGATGGCGCGGGCCGGGTTCGAGGTGTTCTACCCCGAACGGCATCCGCTGGCCGAGCAGATCGCCCGCTACAAGGCGGCGCGGCAGATCGTCGGGCTGGATGGATCGGCGCTGCATCTGGCGGCTTTCGTCGTGCGGCCGGACACCCAGGTGACGATGATCCTGCGGCGCACCCGGGCCAACATCGCCGATTACCGCCTGCAGTTCCAGAGCTTTGCCGGGATCACCCCCGCCGAGATCGACGCCATCCGCACCGACTGGATTTCCGGCAACGCCGATCGCGCCGATTTCCAATCGGTGGGCGAGCTGGACTTCGCCCTGCTGTTCGCCCGCCTGCGCAGCCTCGGCCACCTGCCTGCGGATCTGAACCCGGACATCCCCGGCCAACCCGAAATCACCGCGATGCTGGAGGCGGTCGCCGCCCGGCGCGGCAAGCCGTTCCGCGCCCTAACCCCCGGCGAACGTCACCCCGACGAGCAGGATTGACCCATGCCCCGCCTCTCCGTCTATTTCATCGTCGAACCCCCGGAATACGAATTGATGGCCTGCTATCTGGCCGCATCGCTGCGTCAGCAGTTCGGCCAGACGGTGGCGCTGATCGGCTATTGCCCGGCCCCGAAACTCGAAACCGTCAACAAGGATGTCCGCACCGTGCTGGACCGTCTGGGCTGCGACCTGCGCGGCTTTGCCGTCGAAGGCCGGTTCGACCCGCCCTATCCGCATGGCAACAAGCTGCTGGCAACGCTGGAGCCGCGCGACACCGAGTTTTCCTGTTTCATGGACAGCGATGTTCTGTGCATCCGGCCCAATCTGGTGGAAAACATCGTGAAGCCGGGGCATGTGTCGCTGTCGAAGGCGGCGTCGATGAACTGGGCGCCGCAGACGATCTGGGACGACATCTATCGTATCTGCGGAATGGAGATGCCGGTGGAACGCTTTCGCCTGATGCGGCAGAAGCGCGGCGAGGAAAAGGTGCCGTATTTCAGCTCGGGCCTGTTCAGCTTTCCCGAACAGCACCGCAACCCCGCGGGCAAGAGCTTTCCGCAGGTCTGGATGGACATCGCCCAGACCCTGGATGCCGACCCGGACCTGCCGAAGAAGCGGCCCTATCTGGATCAGATGTCGATGCCGCTGGCGATCCGGGCGGCCGGGCTGGACTGGAACATCCTGCCCGAGGAACAGCATTACATCCTGGGCGGCCTGTCGCGTGGCGAACCCCTGCCCGAGGGGATGCACATCTATACCGTCCACTACCGGCAATGGCAGATCCTGAAGGAAGTGAACCTCGCCCGCCGCGCCAAGACCATGCTTCAGGCGCATGCCGGGGTGCGTCGGCTGGCGCAGGTGTCGAAACTGGCCGATGCCGCCGGTTGAACCTGGCGGGCGGCGTCCCATGTTTGGAGGGCGCAGTCTACGGAGTCCCCTGTGACCGAACCCGCCAGCCTTCTCGAGGAAATCCGCTTTGGCTATGGCCCGCGCCTCGGATGGCCGCTGGCCACGGGGGGCGTGGACCCGGACCGGGTGATGGCGCAACTGAACGCGACCGACCCTGCGGCCCAGGTCTGGTCAGCGCCCGGGCTGGCCGAACGGCAGGCCACCCAGGCCGAGATGAAACGGCGCAGGCACGGGGCCGCACCGCAGGGCAGCATTCTGGACCTGCGGGAAATCACCCGGCGCGATGCGGTGGCCTTCGTGGCCCGCCCGGCCTCGGCCCGTCTGGGATTTGTCGAGCGGCTGGTCAACCTGTGGGCAAACCGCTTGACGGTGGCGGTTGCGGGCGGGTCGGCGCAATTGATCGCGCCCTATCGGGACGAGACGATCCGGCCACGGATCGCGGGGCGGTTCGCCGACATGCTGGGGGCGGCGCTGTGGCATCCGGTGATGCTGCACTACCTGAGCCAGACCAGTTCGGTCGGGCCGAATTCGCACATCGGGCGCAGCAAAGGCCGGGGGCTGAACGAAAATCTGGCGCGCGAGTTTCTGGAACTTCACAGCATGGGCACCGGCTATGACCAGACCGACGTGACCGAACTGGCGCGGCTGCTGGCCGGAATGTCGGCCGATGCGACGGGTCGGCGCGTGAACGGGCGCGCGGTCGAGCCGGGGGAGAAGACCATTTTGGGCACGCGCTATGGCGAGGGGGTGGACGAGATCGACCGTCTGGTGGAAACCGTCGCCGCCCGCCCGGAAACCGCCCACAGCGTCGGGGTGATGCTGGCGCGGCATTTCATCGCCGACGATCCCCCTGCCGATCTGGTGGACGATCTGGCGCGGGTCTATCTGGCCGAGGATGGCAACCTGCCGCCGCTCTATCGCGCGCTGTTGACCCATCCGGCGGCGCACGGCCCCGCCCTGACCAAACTGCGCAGCCCGCAGGAATACATAGCCGCCACACTGCGCGCCGTCGGGCAAACCGGCGATCCGGCGGAGAACCCGGCGTTCCGCAAGGGTGGCACCCGGTTGACCGAAGTGATGGCCCGGATGGGGCAGCCGATCTTTGCCGCACGCCGCCCCGATGGCTGGCCCGAGGTGGCGCAGGGATGGCTGACGCCCCCCATGCTGGCGTCCCGGCTGGACTGGGCCGCCGATCTGGCCCGGCTGACCGGGGACCGGGCCGATCCGGTGGCGCAGACGCGCGCGATGCTGGGCGATCTGGCGTCGCCGCTGCTGCTGTCGGCGGTGGCCGGGGCCGAACAGCGGTGGGAGGGGCTGGCGGTTCTGCTCGGCTCCCCGGAATTCATGCGGAGATGACGATGAGCCATGATCTGCTGCTGTCGCGGCGCGCCTTTCTGGTCGGTTGTTCGGCGGCTGCGTCACCCCTGCTGACGCGCGTCAGCTTTGCGCAGGCGACGGGGGAAAACCGGCTGGTGGTGATCCTGTTGCGCGGGGCGATGGACGGGATGGATGTGGTGCGGCCCGTGGGTGATCCGGACTATGCGGGGTTGCGGCCCTCGCTGGCGCTGGAGCCGGGGCTGCCTCTGGACGGCTTCTTTGCGCTGCATCCGGCTGCAGCCGACCTGATGCCGCTGTGGCAGGCCGGGCAGTTGGGCTTTGTGCAGGCGGTGGCCACCCCCTATCGCACCGGACGCAGCCATTTCGTGGCGCAGGATGCGCTGGAAAACGGCACGGGCGGCCGGGACGGCGTGATGACCCCGGCGCGGGACGGCTGGCTGAACCGGGCGGTCGGGCTGATCCCCGGAGCCACGGCGGATACGGCGGTTTCGGTGGGGCGGGACCGGCTGATGATCCTCGATGGCGACGTGCCGACGGCGCATTGGTTTCCGGCCGAGGATACCGGGTTGTCCACCCAGGGGCAGGCGCTGTTGACCGCTTTGCATGCGGCTGACCCGCTGTTTGCCGAACCCTTTGCCGAAGCGCAGGCGTTGACCCGGATCACCGCAAACGCCCGCATCCCGCGCGACGCCAAGGCGATGGGGCAGCTTGGCGGATATGTTGCGGCGCGGCTGCGCGCAGAGGCGCGGATCGCCAGTTTCTCGCTGGGGGGGTGGGACACCCATCAACGGCAGGCCCTGGCGATGACAGCCCAGATGACGATGTTGTCGGGCACGCTGCTGGCGATTCGCGATGGGCTGGGGGCGGCCTGGGGCACCACATTGGTGCTGGCGATGACCGAATTCGGCCGCACCGCGCGGGAAAACGGATCGGGCGGCACCGATCACGGCACCGGAGGCATGATGATCGCCGCAGGAGGGGCCCTGCGCGGCGGGCGGGTCTTTGGCACCTGGCCGGGGTTGGGGCCGGGGCAGTTGCTGGCCGAACGTGACCTCATGCCGACCGGCGACGTGCGCGCCTATGCCGGTTGGGCGTTGCGCCATCTGTTCGGGGTCGAGGCGCAGGCGCTGGAGCGGGCGGTGTTTCCGGGGCTGGATCTGGGGGAGGATCCGGGGTTCGTTCTGTAACTTTCCGCTTTATTCCGGTGAACTTTCGTTTACGTTTGCCGCATGTCGCGCAGCCGCATCATCCCCGACGCCGAGGTTTTCACCGCAATCCGCGCCTTGCTTGCGGCCGGGGGCGAAAAGGCCGTGGCGTTTTCCACCGTTGCCCGCACCACCGGATTGGCGGCCCCGACGCTGGTGCAACGCTATGGCTCGCGCGATGGCATGTTGCGGGCGGCGCTGATGGCGGCCTGGGACGCGCTGGACGCCGCAACGGCTGCTGCCGAGGCCGAGGCACCGCTGTCCGCCAAAGGGGCGTTGGGGTTGCTGAAGGCTTTGGGAGCCGAGGCCAGCGAGCCGTCGGACATCACCCTGCTGGCCGCCGATTTCCGCGATCCGCTGCTGCGGGCACGGGCCGGGGCGTGGCGCGCCAGGGTCGAGGCGGCACTGGCGACCCGGTTGGGCGGCGGGGCGAAAGGGCGCGAGGCGGCGGCGCTGCTGTTCGCCGCCTGGCAGGGGCAGACGCTGTGGCAGGCGACCGGCGAACGGGGGTTCCGGCTGAAGGACGCGGTAAAGAGGTTCGGGTGATCAGCGGTTGATGTAGGTCTGCCACAGCCAGATCAGCGCCATCGCCCCCAGCACCGCCCCGACGAACCCGGCCAGCCAGCCGGTCACCAGCAGCAGGAACCGCAGCAGCAACCCTCCCACCAAGGCCCCGCCGATACCGATGGCGACCGTGGTCAGGATGTCCGCCTCGATCCGCAGCAACCGGGTGGCAAGAAACCCCGCCGCCGCCCCGATGATGATCATCGCGATGATACCCATGCCGCCCTCCGTTGTGCCTGACGCGAATATGGGGGGCCTTCGCGCGGTTTGGAAGCCCGCCCGTGGGATCGCCGTCAGATCGCCGTTGGCAGCGGGGTGCCGCGCAGAAACTCGGTCGCGGTCATCGGGCGTTTGCCCTCGCGCTGTGCCAGGGTGATTTCGACCGCCCCGGTGCCGCAGGCGATCACCATGCCGTGCAGCACCTGCCCCGGCGCACCCTGCCCCTCGACGCATCGCGAGCGCAGCAGTTTCACCCGCGCGCCGTCGATCTCGCACCACGCGCCGGGGAACGGCGACAAACCGCGGATCTGCCGGTCCACCTCGACGGCGGGGCGGGACCAGTCGATGCGCGCCTCGGCCTTGTCGATCTTTGCGGCATAGGTGACGCCGTCGACAGGTTGCGGGATTGCGGGGAGCGGCAAACCGGAAAGCGTTTTCAGAACCAGATCGGCACCCAGGGCCGAAAGCCGGTCGTGCAGGTCGGCGGTGGTGTCTTCCGCCCCGATCGGGATCGCGGCGCGCATCAAGACCGGCCCGGTGTCCAGACCCGCCTCCATCTGCATGATGCAGATGCCGGTTTCGGCATCGCCCGCCAGAATCGCGCGGTGAATCGGCGCCGCCCCGCGCCAGCGGGGCAGCAGCGAGGCGTGGATGTTCAGGCACCCAAGCCGCGGCGCATCGAGGATGGCTTGCGGCAGGATCAGGCCATAGGCGACCACGACGGCAACATCGGCGTCGAAGGCGGCAAATTCGGCCTGTGTGGCGGCGTCGCGCAGGGTCACCGGATGGCGCACCGGCAGGCCAAGCCGTTCTGCCGCCACCTGCACCGGGCTGGGCCGATCCGCCTTGCCGCGCCCGGCGGGGCGGGGCGGCTGGCAGTAGACCGCAGCAACCTGATGCCGGGCCGCAAGCGCCTGCAGGATCGGCACCGAAAACTCCGGCGTTCCCATGAAAATAATTTTCAATTCATCCGCCTCAGCTTTTCCGCCCGTGCGATCAGCATCTTGCGCTTCAAGGGGGACAGGCGATCAAAATACATCCTGCCGGCCAGATGGTCGATCTGGTGCTGCACCGATGTCGCCCACAGCAGCACGAACTCGCGGTCCTCCAGCGCCCCGGCGTCGTTCAGAAACCGCACGGTCACCGCACGGGGCCGCGAGATGACAGCCGACACGCCGGGCAGGTTCGGGCTGGCCTCCTCATGGTCGCGCATCTGGCCCGAGGCGTGCAGCACCACGGGATTGGCCAGGCACACCGCCTGCCCGCGCGTGTCGGACGCATCGACCACCGCCAGCCGCAGCGGCACCCCGATCTGCACCGCCGCCAGACCGACGCCCGGCATCGCCTCCATCGTGTCGATCATGTCGCGCCAGATCGCACGCACCTCGCCGGTAATCCCGGCCACATCGCCCGCCGCGCGGCGCAACATCGGGTGCGGCCAGGGCAGGCAGAGCCGGGCGGTCATTCCTCGCCCGACCGGGCGCGGTCGCGTTTCAGCTTCTGCATCTTGCGGGTGATCATCTGGCGTTTCAGCGGGCCGAGATAATCGATGAACAGCTTGCCGTTCAGATGGTCGATCTCGTGCTGCACGCAGGTGGCCCACAACCCGGCGAATTCCTCCTGCTGTTCGGCGCCGTCCAGCCCCGTCCAGCGCACCTTGACCCGGTCGGGGCGCTGCACGTCGGCATATTGCTCGGGGATCGACAGGCAGCCTTCCTCGTAGGTTGCCAGTTCGTCGGACGACCAGACCACCTCGGGGTTGAACAGCACCATCGGGCGCGGCGCGGCATCGACCTGCTTCACGCAATCCATCACGATCAGCCGCCGGGTGACGCCCACCTGCGGCGCAGCCAGCCCCACCCCCGGCGCGTCATACATGGTTTGCAGCATATCCTCCGCCAGTTTGCGCAAATCGGCAGTGATTTCGCCAACAGGCTCACAGACCTTCTTGAGGCGCGGGTCGGGGTGGATCAGGATGGGGCGGATCATGCTGTCGGATTTACGGTGCGGCTGAAAACGGTGCAAGAGGGCTGAGCGAGCGGCGCGTTTTGGCCCAGCCGTCCGACGAAAGAGGGATTCCTGCGATTTTGTTCCGGAAACGTGAAGAATATCAGGAAGCTTTTCCAGCATCTTCGGACTATCCAGAACTTCGATCCCAATCAGACATGCAGGACCTCCATGAGCTTTGACACCCCGATCAACCGTTTAGGCACCCATTCCGTGAAATGGGACATGATGGAGCAGATTTACGGGCTGCCCTCGGCCGAAGGTCTGGCCATGTGGGTCGCCGACATGGATTTCCGCCCGCCGCAGGTCGTCCAGCAGGCGCTGCAGAAGATGCTCGATCACGGGGTCTACGGCTATTTCGGCGACGATGCCGCCTATCTGGACGCGATCCAGTGGTGGATGACCAACCGCCACGGCTGGACGCCGGAGCGTGCAGGGATCTTCACCACGCATGGGCTGGTGAACGGAACGGCGATGTGCGTTGACGCCTTCACCCGGCCGGGGGACGCGGTGGTGCTGATGACGCCGGTGTATCACGCCTTTGCCCGCGTGATCAAAGCGGCGGGGCGGCAGGTGCGGGAATGTGCCCTGACCCAGACGGACGGCGGCTATGTAATCGACTTCGACGCCTGGGACGTGCAGATGACCGGGGCCGAGACGATGATGATCCTGTGTTCGCCGCACAATCCGGGGGGCCGGGTCTGGACGGTCGGCGAACTGCAAGGCGTGGCCGACTTCTGCCAGCGCCACGATCTGGTGCTGGTGTCCGACGAGATCCACCACGATCTGGTAATGCCAGGGAACACCCATAACGTGATGGCAAAGGTCGCACCGCAGATCGCCGACCGGCTGGTGATGATGACGGCGACCACCAAGACCTTCAACATCGCGGGCGCGCATTCGGGCAACGTGATCATCGCGGACCCGGCGTTGCGCGCCCGGTTTGCCGACCGGATGAATGCAATGGGCATTTCGCCCAATTCCTTCGGGATGCACATGGCGACGGCGGCCTATTCGCCGGAAGGGGCGGCCTGGGTCGATGATCTGTGCCGCTATCTGGACGGCAACCGGCAGGTGTTCGATGCCGGGATCAACGCCATTCCGGGGGTGCGCTCGATGCCGCTGCAGGCGACCTATCTGGCCTGGGTCGATTTCGGCGGCACCGGGATGACGGTGCCCGAGTTCACCGACCGGGTGCAGCGGGTAGCACGGATCGCGACCAATGCGGGGGGCAGTTTCGGGTTGGGGGGCGACAGTTTCCTGCGCTTCAACCTGGCCATGCCGCGCGCACAGGTGGCCGAGGCGGTGGCGCGGCTGCAGGCGGCTTTCGCCGATCTGCAGTGATCGCAGGGCATCGCCGCGACAATCGCTTGCAACCGGGCGGCGGCGCGGCCATGCAAGGCGCGTGACACAGGACCCGCACATGCCACCCGCCGTGCCGGCCAGCCCCGTGCTGGCCAGCCTCGGCTGGTCGGATTTCTTTGCCGGTCAACTCGGCCGGGAGGACGAAAGCCTGGTTCCGGTGCGGATTGCGGTGGTGCACCGGTCCCGTCTGGTCGCCGAGACCGGGCAGGGTCAGGTGCGGCTGGGATTTGCCGGCACGACGATGGACTTCGCGGTTGGGGACTGGGTGCTGATGAATGCGGCAACCCGGATGACGGTGCGGAGGCTGGATCGCCAATCTGTGTTGCGGCGCGGCGGCGAGGGCGGGCATCTGCCGCAACTGATCGCGGCGAATGTCGACACGCTGTTCATCGTGACCTCGTGCAACGACGATTTCAACGAGGCGCGGCTGGAACGCTATCTGGCCCTGGCCAACGAAGCCGGGACGCGCCCGGTGATGGTGCTGACCAAGCTGGATCAGGTGGGCGATGCGGGCGCGTGGCGCGCGCGGGCCGAGGCGTTGCAGCGCGGGCTGCCGGTGGTGGCGCTGAACGCCACCGACCGGGATGCGGCCCGCGTTCTGGCCCCGTGGTGCGGTCCGGGTCAGACGGTGGCGCTGGTCGGCTCGTCCGGGGTGGGCAAGTCGACGCTGTTGAACACGCTGGCCGACAAGGCCCCGGACGACGCGCAGCCGACGGGTGACATCCGCGAGCAGGACGCGAAGGGGCGGCACACCACCACCGCGCGGTCGCTGCATGCCATTGCGGGCGGCGGCTGGGTGATCGACACGCCGGGGATGCGCACGCTGCAGGTGGGTGATGTGGCGGCGGGGCTGGAGGTGCTGTTCGCCGAGATCACCGAACTGGCCCCGTCGTGCCATTTCCGCAACTGCACCCATGCGCATGAGCCGGGCTGTGCGGTGCAGGCCGCCGTCGCCGCCGGGCGGGTGTCGCCCCTGCGGCTGGACCGCTGGCGCAAGCTGCATCTGGAAAACCGCGCCAACACGCCCGATGTCTCGGGTCCGCGCGGGGCCAAGGCGGACGCACCGCGCGGCAGGCGGCGGTGATCCGGTCACAGCGCGGGGTCGCCGTCAAGGCCGCGGGCACCGGGTTCTGCGGGGCAATCCCGCAAGCGCCATCAGGCGCGACGCCGCGGAACCTTCCGGCATCATGAGGAACGCCCGCGCTTGTGATGGAAATCATCGGCTTGGCCCGCAATATAGATTGCGAATGAGTATCATTCACCTTGTCTGTGGCCGGCGGTTCCCATATCTAAACAATGAAAGCAGCAGCAACCGGGCGGAAACCAGCGATGATCAGATCGGGCGGACGGTCCATGCGTTTGGCCATGCTTCTTGGCACGGCACTGGCGGTCGGCGCGGCACCTTGGGCCGCTGCACAGACCGACAGGTTCAAGGTAGTCACCACCTTCACCATCATTGCCGACATGGCGCGGAATGTGGCCGGGGATCAGGCCGAGGTCGTGTCGATCACCAAACCGGGAGCCGAGATTCATGGCTATGAACCCACCCCGCGCGACATCGTGCAGGCGCAGGACGCGGACCTGATCCTGTGGAACGGGCTGAACCTGGAATTGTGGTTCGAGCAGTTCTTTACCAACCTGCAGGGTGTGCCGAGCGCGACGCTGAGCGACGGCATCCAGCCCATCAGCATCGCCGAGGGCGATTACACGGGCAAACCCAACCCGCATGGCTGGATGAGCCTGCAAAGCGCGCTCATCTATGTGGACAACATCCGCGATGCGCTTTCGGACCACGACCCGGCCCATGCGGCGATCTATGCGGCGAATGCCGAAACCTACAAGCAGCAGATCACCGACGCGATCGAACCCTTGCGCGAGGCGGTTCTGGCGGTGCCCGAGGATCGGCGCTGGCTGGTGACATGCGAAGGCGCGTTCAGCTACCTGGCACGCGATTACCAGATGAAGGAGCTGTATCTGTGGCCGATCAACGCGGACCAGCAGGGCACCCCGCAACAGGTGCGCAAGGTGATCGACGCGGTGCGTGACAACGCCATTCCGGCAGTGTTCTGCGAAAGCACCGTGTCGCAGGACCCGGCCAAACAGGTGGCGCGGGAAACCGGGGCGGCTTACGGCGGCATGCTATATGTCGACAGCCTGACCGAGGCGGACGGGCCGGTGCCGACCTACCTCGACCTGTTGCGCGTGACCTCGCAGACGATTGTCGACGGGTTGACCGAATGAGCGATCCGGCAGGCACCTCGGGGTCCGGCATCTCGGCCAAGGGCGTGTTCGTCACATATCGCAACGGGCAGACCGCGCTCAGGGACACCAGTTTCGAGGTCCCGACAGGCACGATCACCGGGCTGGTGGGGGTCAACGGCGCGGGAAAATCGACGATCTTCAAGGCGATCATGGGCTTTGTCCCCATTGCGCGCGGCACGATCACCGTTCTGGGCCAGTCGGTGCAGGCTGCGCTGAAGCAGAACCTCGTGGCCTATGTCCCGCAATCCGAAGAGGTGGACTGGAGCTTTCCGGTGCTGGTCGAGGATGTGGTGCTGATGGGCCGCTATGGCCACATGGGGTTCTTCCGCGTCCCCGCCGCCGCCGATCACGCGGCGGTCACCGGCGCGCTGGACCGGGTGGGCATGACAGCCTTTCGCAAGCGCCAGATCGGCGAATTGTCGGGCGGGCAGCGCAAGCGGGTGTTTCTGGCCCGCGCCCTGGCCCAGGATGCCCGGGTGATCCTGCTGGACGAGCCGTTTACCGGGGTCGATGTGCAGACCGAGGATGCGATCATTGCCCTGCTGCGGGCGATGCGCGACGAAGGGCGGGTGATGCTGGTGTCGACCCACAACCTCGGCTCGGTGCCGGAATTCTGCGACCGCACCATTCTGGTCAAGGGCACGGTGCTGGCTTACGGCCCGACCGAGACGACCTTTACCCGCGAGAATCTGGAGGTCGCCTTCGGGGGTGTGCTTCGGCAGTTCGTGCTGGGGGGGGCCGATCTGCACGACGACGACGATGCCCGCGCGGTGTCGGTGTTCACCGACGACGAAAAGCCGTTCGTGGTCTATGGCAAACCGGCGAAGCGGGGGGCGGAATGATCGAGACCCTGCTGGCGCCGTTTCAGTATGGCTACATGATCAACGCGATGTGGGTGTCGGCGCTGGTCGGCGGGGTCTGTGCCTTTCTGTCGGTCTATCTGATGCTGAAAGGCTGGTCGCTGATCGGCGACGCGCTGAGCCATTCCATCGTGCCGGGGGTGGCGGGGGCCTATCTGCTGGGCCTGCCGTTCGCGGTGGGGGCCTTTGTCGCCGGGGGTCTGGCGGCGGGGGCGATGCTGTTTCTGAACCAGCGGACCGGGTTGAAGCAGGACGCGGTGATCGGGCTGATCTTCACCTCGTTCTTCGGGCTGGGGCTGTTCATGGTGTCGCTGTCGCCGATGTCGGTATCGGTGCAGACGATCACGCTTGGCAACATCCTGGCGATCACGCCCGAGGATACGCTGCAACTGGCGATCATCGGCTTTGTGTCGCTGGCGGTGCTGCTGGCCAAGTGGAAGGACCTGATGGTCACCTTCTTTGACGAGAACCACGCGCGGTCCATCGGCATCCGCACCGGACTGCTCAAGGTGGTGTTCTTCATGCTGCTGTCGGCCTCCTGCGTGGCGGCGCTGCAGACCGTCGGCGCGTTTCTGGTGATCGCGATGGTGGTCACACCGGGGGCCACCGCCTATCTGCTGACCGACCGGTTTCCACGGCTTCTGATGGTCAGCGTGGCGATCGGGTCGGTGACCAGTTTCGTGGGGGCCTACCTCAGCTTCTTTCTCGACGGGGCGACCGGCGGGCTGATCGTCTGCCTGCAGACGCTGATCTTTCTGGCGGCTTTTGTCTTTGCCCCGAAACACGGCCTGCTGGCCTCGCGCCGCCGCGCGGCCGATGTGCTGGAGCAGGCGACATGATCGACATCCTGACACAGCCGTTCCAGTTCGGTTTCATGCGCAACGCCTTTGCGATCATGGCGATGATCTCGGTGCCGATGGCGCTGTTGTCGTGCTATCTGGTGCTCAAGGGGTGGTCGCTGATGGGCGATGCGGTCAGCCATGCCGTGCTGCCGGGCGTGGTGCTGGCCTATCTGCTGTATATCCCGCTGATCATCGGGGCATTCTGCGCGGGGATGTTCTGCGCCGTGGCGACCGGATACCTGCAGGAAAACAGCCGGGTCAAACAGGATACCGTCCTGGGCATCGTGTTCTCGGGCATGTTTGGCCTCGGGATCGTGATGTATACCAAGATCAGCACCAATGTGCATCTGGACCACATCCTGTTCGGCAACATGCTGGGGGTAGGTTCGGCAGACCTGTGGACGGCGGGGGCGATCGGGCTGGCGGTGACAGGGGTGATCCTGGCCAAACGGCGCGATCTGATGCTGCATGCCTTCGATCCCGTGCAGGCGCAGGCGGTGGGGTTGCCGGTGCGGGCGCTGCACTACGGTCTGCTCGCGATGATGTCGCTGACCATCGTGGCGACGCTGGCGGCGGTGGGGATCATCCTGTCGATCGGGTTGCTGATCGCGCCGGGGGCGATCGCGTTCCTGCTGACCAAGCGGTTCGACCGGATGCTGCTGGTCGCCACCGGGGTGACCTTGGGGGCGGGGTTCGCGGGGGTCTACCTGTCGTTCTTCCTCGACAGCGCACCGGCCCCGACGGTGATCCTGATCCTGACGGGCGTGTTCCTGCTGGCCTTTGCCGCCTCGACCCGCAAGCCGAAACCACAGCGCGAAGCCGTCTGAGGCGGGGCTGCGCCGACGCCGCGATGGTCCCGGCCCAGCCGATGGCCGGATGCGTGGCGATCCGCCACACATCCGCCGTGTCCTGCCGCGTCACGCCGGACGGGTTCGCGTCTGACCCGGTCGGGACCGGTGCCAAGGGTGCCCGGCCGGTCGCCTCAGCCGCCGATCCTGAAGCCGTTCAGACCGCTCAAAAGCCCGGTTCCGTTCAGGATCCACAGGATGACGAAGATCACCACGACCACGTTCAGGATGGATTTTATCTTTCTGTCCATCGGGATGTAGGTGTTCACGAGCCACAGCAAGACGCCGACGACGATAAGCGTGACGATCAGATTGACGAGAGGCATGGTTCAGGTTTCCTGTTCTGGTTGAAGTCAAAAAGCGCCGCGCCGCGGGTGCCGGGTCTTCCCCGACCCTCCGGTTCGCGGCGCTTCTCGGGGACGTGCTGTCACGGCCCGGGGACGGGGATGTGGTTTCGATCACGGGGGCAAACGCGCGCCGCGGCCATCGGTTCCGCGGCGTTGCAAAGATTGGTCGGGCGACCGCCCCCCGATCGGCGATGCAGTCACGGGAACTTTTGCGGCGATCGGACGTTGGTCATCAGGCGAAGGTCGGACGCCCGCCGCAGGGCCCGTGTTGCAACGGAGCCCTGTCGACAGCTTCCCGCCGACGCCTGATCACCCCGCGTGCGTCGCTCAACGGCAACGCCGGAAACACAAAGGATCATGCGATGAACTGGGACCAGATCGAAGGCAAATGGAAGCAACTGCGCGGCCAGGCCAAAGAGCAATGGGGCAAGCTGACCGATGACGACCTCGACCGGCTTGATGGCAAGCGCGATCAGCTCGTCGGCAAGGTTCAGGAAACCTACGGGATCGCAAAAGAAGAGGCCGAGCGTCAGGTGGACCAGTGGGGCCGGGACGCCTGAGGATCGGTCGCCACACCGTCCGCGATCCCGCGCCGATGGCGCGAAAAGCGACGCCCCGCGAACCGGGGCGTCGAATCGGCCCGGGGCCGGGTCGAAGGCGGTGCCTCGGCCACCTGACGACCGGCTGCCACGGACGCGACGGGGCCCGCCGCGAAATCTGCCGGGTGGCCCCGGAAAATCCATTTCCAGCGCGGCCGATCCGGGCCTGTGACCTGACCCGCCCGTGCCATACGGAACGTGCAGAGGTGGCAGCCGCAGCTTGGGGTTTGCGCACCGGATCAACCTCGGAAAACGCCTCTTTCCACGTCACAGATTAATGCGGCGGTGGCAACGGACGGGCATGGTCCGCTTCGAAGTGGAGCGTGAAATGTCATCTCAGGTGTTTGATCGAATCGTCCGCCCCCGCAGTTACCTGGTTGTGGAGCCCGAGGCGTTGATTGCAACGGACCTGGCGCAGACCATCGTCTCTTTCGATCCGGACGCGCGGGTGATTTGTGCCCGCTCGTTGGCGGAGGCAGAGGCGTCGCTTCTGCAGATCGGCTCCCTAGAAATCGCCCTCGTCGCCGGATGCCCCAGCCGCTTTGTCGGCTCAGCGCTGCATTGCGGGATTGTCGAACGGGGCGGGAGGGTCGTCTTGCTCGGCGTGGAGGCCGAAGCCAGCGGCCCCACCCCGGCTTTCGATGTGCTGCCCCAGCCGTTCGACACCAACGCGGTCGTCAGAAGACTGAGGGCGGGACGGTTCGGCAACGGGCCGCCCGCACGGCGGACGACCCATGTGCTTACCCTCAGTTGACCAGGGTCTCGGTCGAGGCGAAGAACATCGCCTGACCGACCGCCGACACCACCTGATCCTCCGAAAACGGCTTGGTGATCAGGAAGGCAGGCTCGGCGCATTTTCCCGTCAGCAGCCGTTCCGGAAATGCGGTGATGAACACCACGGGGATCTCGTCGAACTGCGCCAGAATGTCGTTCACGGCGTCGATGCCCGAAGAATTGTCGGCCAACTGGATGTCGGCAAGGATCAGATCGGGACGCCGCGAGGCGGCCAGAGCCACCGCTTCGGTCCGGGTCCGGGCGATTCCGGTCACGGCATGGCCCATGTCGGTGACGATGGCCTCGATGTCCATCGCGATGATCGCCTCGTCCTCGATGATCATCACCGATCCCGCCACCGAGGCCCGCATCTCGGCCAGCGCGATCCTGACCAGGTCGGCCACCTCTGTGGCGTCGATCTGCATGACCCGGGCGATATCGCCATGGGGGAACCCCTCGATCGCGTGGAGCAGCAGGGCCTCGCGCGTGTTGGTCGTCAGGGTCGCCATATGCGCCTGCGCACGGGCGGACAGGCGGGTGTCGGGCAGGCCGAGCGGGGCCCCGGCACTGGACCACACCAGATGGAAGGCACCGAACAGGGCCACCTTGGGGTCCGCGATGCGCGAAAACACCGCGTCGTCCAGCAGGATCGCCTCAAGGGTCGCGGCGGCATAGCGGTCGCCGGTGTCCTGACTGCCGGTCAGCGCCCGCGCGTATCGGCGCAGGAACGGCAGGCTGGACGCAATCTGGTCCGACCGGTCCTGGGGCTTCGGCAAGGCTGCGCGTTGTGGCATGTGAGAAAATCCCCGAAATGTTCTGTTTGCCGGGAACCAACGCTGGCGCAGTGCGTTTGGTTCCCGGTAGACGATCAGGAAACCGCACTGAAAATGCAGCAGGACATGGCAGTCGACCCCGATAAATCCCGCCTCACCGAACAGATCGATGAAAACCTCAAGCGGGTCTACGAAAGGCTGTTGAAGGAAGAGGTTCCCGACCGCTTCAAGCAGCTTCTCGCGCAGCTCAAGGAAAAGGAGCGCCGAGAGTGACGGGCACGGCACGGCGGGCCGCCCCGCGCGCCGCCCGGGTTGATCCCGGCGCAGAGCCCCGCGACGAGATCACCGCCTACCTGTCGCCGCTGCGCGCCTTCGCGATCAGCCTGACCGGCAACACCGCGATGGCGGACGATCTTGTGCAGGAAACCATCGTCAAGGCCTGGATCAACATCGAGAAGTTCCAGGTGGGCACCAACATGCAGGCCTGGCTGTTCACCATCCTGCGCAACACGTTCTATTCCGACCGGCGCAAGCATCGGCGTGAAGTGCCCGACCCCGACGGGGTGCATGCCGCCGCACTGTTCGAGCTGCCGGTGCATGATGACAAGCTGGCCTTCCGGGAGTTTCAGCGCGCCTTCCTGCACCTGTCGCCCGAGCATCGCGAAGTTCTGATCCTGATCGGGGCCTCGGGCTTTTCCACCGAACAGACCGCCGAAATGCTCGGCGTCGCGGTCGGCACGGTGAAAAGCCGCACCAGCCGGGCGCGCAAGCGGCTGGCCGACCTGATGGGATTGGCGACGGGCGAACCGCCCGTCGGCCGGGCCCCACCGGGCGCGATCAGCAGGCCGGGGCTGACCGTGGCATGACCCCGCCCCCGGGCCCCGGCCAGCCGTTCACACAAAGGCTGGGAACCCGGCTGGCGCTGGCCTTTGCTATTTCCCTCCTGCCGCTCGGGGTGATTTCGGGTCTGCAGTCGCGGTTCCTGATCGACGAAGCCCGCGCCCGCTCGACGGCGGCGCTGCTGGGGGAAACCCTGCTGGCCGCCGGCCCCGAGGCGCGGCTGATCCGCGGCGCCCGCGTGGCCGCGGAATCCCTGGCGATCACCATCCCCGGTCTGAGCATGCACCCGGCGTCCTGCTCGACGGCGTTGCAGCGCCTGCTGGACCAGTCGGAAGGGCGGTATTCCTTTGTCGTTTATGTGCCGCTGTCGGGTCTGGCCACCTGCACCTCGACGGGCGTGCCGCTGGACCTGTCGCAAGGGGACCGGCTGCGCCAGATGATCGCCAATCCCGAACCGGACACGGTAGTGATCCGCAACGCTGTCGCCTCGGGTCAGTCGGTGCTGGCCTTCGGGCACCCGGTGCTGGACGAGGCCGGGCGGCTTCAGGGCTATGTGTCGATCTCGATGCCGCACAAGGTCCTGTCCGAGCCGGACAACCGGCAGACCGACCTGCGGCCGCGCAACCTGCTGGAACCGATCACGCTGATCACCTTTGATGCAGAAGGGGACGTGCTGACCTCGACCTCGGGGCTTGACGATGCGGCGACCCGCCTGCCGAACGACCGGCCGCTGACCGATCTGGCCTCGAACGTCGCCCGCACGTTCACCGCGATGTCGAACGATGGTCACGAGCGGATCTTCGCGGTGCTCCCCTTGGTCGAGAACAAGGTGTTCGCCATCGGCAGTTGGCCCATCGTGGTTGCGGGGGATATGTTCAGCCGGTGGGTGTCGCCCTATCTGATGCCCGCGCTGATGTGGCTGGCCAGCCTGCTGGTGGCCATGCTGGCGTCGGAACGGCTGGTCACCCGGCACATCCGCACCCTGCGCCGGTCGATCATCAGCTTTGCCGACGGCGACCACCGGATGGAGGGGCTGGAGCTGTCGGACGCGGCGATCGAGTTGCGCGACGTGGCCGAGGCCTATCAGAAGATGACCTACACCATCCTGCATGACGAGGCGGAACTGGAAAACATGGTGCATCAGCGCGAGGTTCTGCTGCGCGAGGTGCATCACCGGGTCAAGAACAACCTGCAACTGATCTCGTCGATCATCAACATGCAGATGCGCCAGTCGCACAGCCGCGATGCCCGAATCCTGATGAAGGGGCTGCAGGATCGGGTGATGAGCCTCGCCACCATCCACCGGGGTCTCTATCAGACCAGCGGCCTGGCCGACGTGCGCGCCGACGAACTGCTGTCCGACATCGTGCGCCAGATCCTCAAGATGTCCACCGGCCCCGGTCGGGTGTTCGATGTGACCACCGACTTCGACGACCTCCGCCTGACCCCGGATCAGGCGGTTCCGCTGTCGCTGCTGCTGACCGAGGCGCTGACCAACGCGATCAAATATGCCGGAACCGACGGGCTGGGTTTGCCGCAGATCGCGATTTCCGTGCTGCGCGATGGAAAGGCAGGTGTGGAACTTGTCGTCAGCAACAGCGTCAAGACCGGCCCGGCGGCGACCACGGCAACGGCGGACCCCGGCACCGGGCTTGGCACCCAGTTGCTTTCGGCCTTCGGTCAGCAACTGGGGGCAACCAGCGAAACCGGCATGGCCGACGGGATTTACACCCTGCGCGTCCGGTTCATCGTCCGGTCCCTGGCGGAAGCCGAGGCCAGAACCGACGCGCTGTCCGAACGCCCCGGCGAGGCGGACGAAGGTTTGATCCCGGTTGCGTGACGGCTTGCGCAGACCTTGCAGCCTTGCCCCGAAAGCGGCATCGGGCTAGCCTGTCCCCACCCCAAACCGGAGCCTGCGATGACCATCGACACCCGTCTGACCGAACTTGGCATCACCCTTCCCGACGCGCCAGCCCCGGCTGCGAACTATGTGCCCTTCGTGGTGAGCGGTCCTTACGTCCATATCTCGGGCCAGATCAGCCAGACCCCGGCCGGGCTGACCAAGGGCCGCCTCGGGGCCGATCTTTCGGTCGAACAGGGGGCGGCTGCGGCGCAATCCTGTGCCGTGTCGATCCTCGCGCAACTGAAGAAGGCGGTCGGCGGCGATTGGGGCCGGGTGGTGCGCGCGGTCAAGCTGGTGGGCTTCGTCAACTCGACCCCGGACTTCACCGACCAGCCGAAGGTGATCAACGGCGCGTCCGACCTGTTGGTGGCGGTGTTCGGCGACGCGGGCCGTCACGCGCGGTCCGCCGTGTCGGCAGCATCGCTGCCGCTGGGGGTCGCGGTGGAAATCGAAGCGATCTTCGAGATCCGCTGATGCGCGCAGCCTTGCCGCCCGCCTTCCTGACCGCGCCGATCGCCCATCGGGGCTATCACGACCGCAGTCTTGGCCGCATCGAAAACTCTGCCTCCGCGCTCCGCGCGGCGGTGACCGCAGGCTACGGGATCGAGATCGACCTGCACCTGTCGTCCGACGGGCAGGCGATGGTGTTTCACGACGAAACGCTGGACCGGCTGACCGGGCAGACCGGCCCGGTCAGCGCCCATACCGCCGCCGAGCTTGGCCGCATCCCGCTGACCGGCAGCACCGACACCATCCCGAGCCTCGGCACGATCCTGTCCCTGATCGGCGGTCGCGTGCCCCTGCTGATCGAGGTGAAGGACCAGACCGATGCGATGGCCCCGACCGATGGCCGGCTCGAGGCGGCCACCGCCGCCGCCCTGCACGGCTACCGGGGCCCGGTTGCCGTGATGTCGTTCAACCCCCACAGCGTCGCCCATCTTGCCCGCCTCGCACCCGACCTGCCCCGCGGCCTGACGACCTCGGCCTTTGACCCCGCCGCCTGGCACCCGCTGCCGCCCGCCACCTGCGACCGGCTGCGCGACATCCCCGATTATGACGCCACGGACTCGTCCTTTGTCAGCCACGAGGCGCGCGACCTCACCCGCCCCCGCGTCGCCGTCCTCAAGGCGCAGGGAGCGGCAATCCTGTGCTGGACCATCCGTTCGCCCGATGCCGAGGCAGAAGCCCGCCAGATCGCCCACAACATCACCTTCGAGGCCTACCCCGCCCCCTTTCCTGCTTGACGGACCCCGACCCCGGCCCACTTCCATCATCTGTTCAAAAATATCCTCGGGGGGTCCGGGGGGCAGACAGCCCCCCGGCGCCTGCAACAATCGGAACGCCTGTCATGCCAGATCCGACCCACCGCGACCCTCTGACCCCGCCCGACAGCCTGACCCTGCATGACAGTCTGGCCGAAATCCCCGCCGCCGACTGGGATGCCGTGGCCTGCCCCGAAGCGGTCACGGGTCGCCCCGTCGATCCGTTCACCACCCACCGGTTCCTGGTGGCGCTCGACCGCTCGCACTCCACCGGCACCGGGTCGGGCTGGCAACCCAAGCCGCTGATTTTGCGGCAGAACGGCCAGATCACCGGGGCGCTGCCGCTCTATGCCAAATCACACAGCCAGGGGGAATACATCTTTGATAACGGCTGGGCCGATGCGCTGAACCGGGCGGGCGGGCGGTATTACCCGAAGCTGCAGGTTGCCGTGCCGTTCACCCCCGCCACCGGGCGGCGGTTCCTGTGTGCGCCCGACCTGCGCGACACGCTGGTGCAGGCGGCCATCGACATCGCGGCGCAGAACCGCCTGTCCTCGCTGCACATCACCTTCTGCACCCCGGACGAGGCCGAGGCGCTGGCAGGGCGTCACGACCTGCTGCACCGTGTCACCCAGCAGTTCCATTGGGAAAACCGCGGCTATGCCAGCTTCGATGCCTTCCTCGCCGACCTGTCCAGCCGCAAGCGCAAGATGATCCGCAAGGAACGCGAAACCGCCCGCGCCGCCGGGCTGACCATCCGCGCGTTGACCGGCGACCAGATCGAGCCCGCCCATTGGGACGCGTTCTGGGCGTTCTATCAGGACACCGGCAACCGCAAATGGGGCACGCCCTACCTGACCCGGCGCTTCTTCACCGAGGCGCAGGCGACGTTGCGCGATGACATGCTGCTGGTGCTGGCCTTCGACGGCGCGCGGCCGGTGGCGGGGGCGCTGAACTTCATCGGGCGTGACACGCTGTTCGGCCGCTATTGGGGCTGCATCGAGGATCACCCCTGCCTGCATTTCGAGCTGTGCTATTATCAGGCCATCGATTTCGCCATCACCCAGGGCCTCGCGCGGGTCGAGGCGGGCGCGCAGGGCGAGCACAAGCTGGCGCGCGGTTATCTGCCGGTGCCGGTGCATTCGCTGCACTGGATCGCCGACCCCGGTTTCCGCACCGCCGTTTCGCGTTATCTTGAGGGCGAGCGGCGGGCGGTCGATCAGGAGATCGAGGTGCTGACCGCCTGCGGCCCGTTCCGCCGGGTGAACAGCGAGGATCAGACATGACCGAACGCCTGCAAGACCGCACCGTGCTGCTGCCGCTCTATGCCAACGGCTGGACCGATGACGGCGGCCGCGATGCCATCGTCAAGACCTACGTCTTTGCCAATTTCGTCGAGGCGTTCGGTTTCATGACCCGCGCCGCCCTGTGGGCGGAAAAGTGGAACCACCACCCGGAATGGTCCAATGTCTACAAACGGGTCACCGTGACCCTGACCACCCACGACGCGGGCGGGCTGTCCGATCTGGACGTGAAACTGGCCAGCAAGATGGACCTGCTGGCCAAGCTCTAGGTCAGATCGCCGCCAGCAGCGCCTCGCCACCCGAGACTTCGCAGACGCCGGGGTTTTCCTCGAGGTGCAGCACCTTGACCACGCCATCCTCGGCATAAAGCGCATAGCGTTTGGACCGATCGAACAGACCCACCGGCGGTGCGGTGAAGGCCATCCCGATGTCCTTGGTAAAGCTGGCGTCGGCATCCCCCAGCATGGCAATGCCTGCCGCAGCAGCCCCGGTGGAGTCGCCCCAGGCCTTCATCACGAAGGGATCGTTGACCGACACGCAGATGATCTCGTCCACGCCCTTGGCCGCAAAGGCCCCCGCCGTGCGGATGAAGCTGGGCACATGCGCCGTGGTGCAGGTGCCGGTAAACGCCCCGGGCAACCCGAAAATCACCACCTTGCGGCCCGCCAGCTTTTCGGCCAGTGCCACTGACCCCGGGCCTGCGTCGCCCATCACCAGCAAAGTCGCGTCGGGCAGTTTCGCCCCTTCGGAAATCGTCATCTGCAGTCCCTCTCGCGTTGCGTTTGCGCCTTCCCCGGTTATAGGGTTCGGCGGTGGTTTCGACCAGAGGGAACGGGCGCGATGCGGGTGGTGGTGATCGGGGCCGGGCAGGCCGGAGCGGCACTGGTGGCGCGGCTGCGCATGCAGGGCTTTGACGGCGGCATCACACTGCTTGGCGAAGAACCGCAGCCCCCCTATCAGCGTCCGCCGTTGTCGAAGGCCTATCTGCTGGGACAGATGACGGCAGACCGGCTTTGGCTGCGCGGCCCCGAGTTCTACGCCGATCAGCGGATCGACCTGCGGCTGGGCCAGCCGGTCACGACCATCGACCCCGCGCAACGCCGCGTGACCGTGGGGGGCGAGAGCCTGGGCTATGACATGCTGGCTCTGACGACCGGGGCCGCGCCGCGCCGCCTGCCTGCCGCCATCGGGGGCAATCTGGGCGGAGTTTACACCGTGCGCACCCTTGCGGATGTCGATGCGATGCGGCCCGAATTCGTGCCGGGGCGTCGGGTGGTGATCGTCGGGGGCGGCTACATCGGTCTCGAGGCGGCGGCAGTGGCGGCCAAGCTCGGCTTGGACGTGACCGTGCTGGAACTGGCGCCGCGCATCCTGCAGCGGGTGGCGGCGCCGGAAACCTCGGACTATTTCCGCGCGTTGCACCGGGCGCATGGAGTCGCCATTCTTGAATCCACCGGTCTGGACAGGCTGTTGGGCGAACATCGCGTCACCGCCGTGCGTCTGGCCGACGGGCGCGAATTGCCGGCCGATTTCGTGATCGCCGGGATCGGGATCGCGCCCGCCACGGCGCTTGCCGAAACGGCGGGGCTGGCCCTTGACAACGGGATTTGCACCGACGCGTTCGGCCGCACCTCGGACCCGGCGATCTGGGCGGCGGGCGACTGTGCATCCTTTCCGCAGGCGCACGGCCGGTTGCGGCTGGAATCGGTGGGCAACGCCATCGACATGGCCGAGGCGGTGGCGGACAACATGCTGGGGGCGGCCAGACCCTATCGGGCGCAGCCGTGGTTCTGGTCGGATCAGTATGACTGCAAGTTGCAGATTGCCGGGCTGAACACCGGTTACGACCGGATCGTGACGCGCGGGCCGCAGGGTGCGGCGATGTCGATCTGGTATTTCCGGGGCGATGCCCTGCTGGCGGTCGATGCGATGAACGATCCCCGCGCCTACATGGTGGGCAAGCGGCTGATCGAGGGGCAGCACCCTGTCGATCCGGTCGCCCTGGCCGACCCGGCGACCAACCTGAAGGCGATGCTGCCGTAATGCGCATCATCGGCGGGCAGTCACGCGGGCTGCACCTGACGCCGGTCGGGGCCGGGGACCCTGCAGCGCATCTGCGGCCGACCTCGGACCGGGTGCGCGAGGCGATCTTCAACCTGCTGATCAACGGCGGCTACGGCGATCCGGTCACCGGGGCGCGGGTGCTGGACCTTTTCGCGGGCACCGGCGCGTTGGGGCTGGAGGCACTGTCGCGCGGTGCGGCGCGGGTGTGTTTCGTCGACGACGGTCCGGTGGCGCTCGGGTTGCTGCGGCGCAATGTCGGGCTGATGCGGGCGAGTGATCGTGTCGATATCCTGCGCCGCGATGCAACGCGGCTGGGGCCGGTGCGGGGGGCAGGGTTCGACCTCGTGTTCCTCGATCCGCCCTATGGCAAAGGGCTGGGCGAGACGGCCCTGGGCGCGGCGCAGGCGGGCGGCTGGCTGTCCCGCGAGGCGATGGTGGTTTGGGAAGAGGGGGTTGCCCCGGATTGCCCGCCGGGGTTCGAGACGCTGGACCAGAGGAAATATGGCGATACCGTCGTGACCCTGCTGCGGGGCGCCTGACCCGCAGGTTGCGCGCACGGCAGGCCCGGTTTCGCAACGATGCCGACCCTGACGCTTTGGCCAGATCACCCGAATCCTTGACAGATTTTTGAGCGGTGGCACGCTGGCTTCCGAAATTACCATCGCCTTTCATCCCAAATTTGTTCGAGGCTGCAGATGTCTGACAAGCGCACATCCAATTGGCAGGTCCGTCCCGGTTATGTCTTTGCCGCCGGGGCCGGGTTCGGCGGCGGGCTTTTCGTGTTCGAATTCCTCAACGTCGATGAAGGCCGCATCTATGGCATGGGCTTTGCCGGGGCGGGGCTTGCCGGCGGGATTCTGGGCGGCAAGTGGAGCACGGCCACCGAATTGATCAAGAAACTGGCGGTGCAGGCCGGGCTGAAAGGGTTGGGCGCGCTGAAAGGGGCCGCGACCGACTCGACACCGGGCCTGAAGGATCAGCAATGGTCGCCGCTGCCCTGCAACAAGGCCTTCAGCTCGGCCGATCTGAACCACAGCTCCGGGCGGGTGACCATCCTGGGGGCCAGCGTCGCAAAGGTCGGGGCCTACGGCTGTTTCGTCTCGGCCAGCGACGGGATCATCTCGGCCACGCCGCTGTTCGCCTCCGTCTCGGTGGACGTGCAGCCACAGAACTTCGACATCGCGCTTGGCGCGATCCTGGGCATGTGGTGGGAAGCCTTTGACATTCCCAAGCCCTCCACTTGATCCACCATATCTGGTGGATCGGCGCACTGATTTCGCGATGGGCTGCGGGGCGTTGACTTAGGTCCGCTGCGGGGCGATCCTGCGCGCCTGTCTGTGCCGAGGACCAAAGTGCGCCTGACCCGCCTGCGCCTGAACGGCTTCAAGAGCTTTGTCGACCCGACCGACCTGATCATCCAGGACGGGCTGACCGGGGTTGTCGGGCCGAACGGCTGTGGCAAGTCGAACCTTCTGGAGGCGCTGCGGTGGGTCATGGGGGAAAACCGGCCCACGGCGATGCGCGGCGGCGGGATGGAGGATGTGATCTTCAACGGCGCGGCCAGCCGGGGGGCGCGGGCCTTTGCCGAGGTGGCGCTGGTGATCGACAACGCCGACCGCACCGCGCCTGCCGGGTTCAACGAGGCGGACCAGATCGAGGTGACGCGGCGGATCACCCGCGACGCGGGCTCGGCCTACCGCGTGAACACCAAAGAGGTGCGGGCGCGCGATGTGCAGATGCTGTTTGCCGATGCCTCGACCGGGTCGCATTCCCCCGCCTTGGTGCGGCAGGGGCAGATTTCGGAATTGATCAGCGCCAAGCCCAAGGCGCGGCGGCGAATTCTGGAAGAGGCGGCGGGGATATCGGGCCTGTATCAGCGCCGCCATGAGGCCGAGTTGCGGCTGACGGCGGCGGAGGCGAACCTGCTGCGGGTCGATGACGTGCTGGAGGCGCTGGCGCAGCAACTGTCGGTGCTGGTGCGGCAGGCGAAACAGGCGGCGCGGTATCGCGAGATCGGCGAGGATCTGCGACGGGCGGAAGGCATGCTGCGCTATCTGCGTTGGCGCGAGGCGGATATCGCGCGGCTGGAGGCGGACTCGGCGCTGCGCCTGCGGCTGACCGAGGCGGGACGGGCCGAGGTGGCGGCGCGGGCGGCGGGGGACGCGCGGGCGGCGGCCGAGGATCGCCTGCCTGCCCTGCGCGAAGCCGAAGCGGTGGCGGGCGCGGTCCTGCAGCGGCTGACGCTGCAGCGCGAGGCATTGGCGGTCGAGGAGGCCCGTGCGCGCGGAGCCATCTCGGCCTTGCGGGGCCGGATCGCGCAACTGGCTCTTGATGCCGAGCGGGAGGCCGGGCTGACCCGCGACGCGGGCGAGGTGATGGAGCGTCTGGCCTGGGAGGTCGAACACCTGACCCAGGCGCATCACGGGCACGACGCGGCATTGGCCGAGGCGGGCGAGGCGTCACGCCTTGCCGCTGCAGACTTGGCGGCGGCAGAAACGGCACTGGCCGAGGCGACCGAGGATGCAGCGCGGCTGGCGGCGCGGCATCAGTCGGTGCAGCGGCTGGTCGCCGATACCCGTGTGACGCTGGAGCGTGCCGAGGCCGAGGCGGCGCGGTCACGGGCGGCAGTCGGGGCTGCCAAAGAGGCGCAGGCAGCGGCGGACGAGGGGTCCGAAGGGGCCGAGGACGCGGCGGAGGAAGCGGCAGGATCGGCCGAGGCGGCGGAGGACGCCCTGCGGGAGGCCGAAACAGCCCGCACACAGGCGCAAACCCGCGAAGGCGAGGCGCGGGCGGCGCGATCGGCGGCGGAAGGCGAGGCGCAGGCGCTGCGCGCCGAGGTGGCGGGGCTGCGGCGGATGCTGGCGCGCGAGGCAGGCTCGGGGTCGGCGCTGCTGGACCGGCTGCGGGTCGCGCCGGGGTACGAGGCGGCGCTCGGCGCGGCGCTGGCCGATGATCTGGGCGCGCCAGAGGTTGCCGAAGGCTCGGGCTGGCGGGTGCTGGCACCGTATCCGGTGCCACAGCCATTGCCTGGCGGGGTGCAGGCGCTGGACGGTTTCGTCGAGGCACCCGCCGTGCTGGCCCGGCGGCTGGCACAGATCGGGCTGGTCGATGCGGCGCAGGGGGCGGGGTTGCAGGCGGCGCTGCTGCCGGGGCAACGCTTGGTCAGCCTCGCGGGCGATCTGTGGCGGTGGGATGGCTTTGTGGCCGGGGCAGAGGCGGCCCCGTCGGCGGCGGCGGTGCGGCTGCAGCAGATCAACCGGCTGGCCGCGCTGACCCGCGATCTGGACGAGGTCGAGGCGCGGGTCTCCGGGGCGGTGGGCGCGCATGCGGCGGCGCAGGCCCGGCTGGCCGACCTTGCCCGCGCCGAGCAGGTTGCCCGCGATGCGCGACGGGCGGCCGAGGCGCGGGTGGCGGAAGCCGCGCGGCTGGCGGCACGGGCGCAAGGCGAGCGCGCACTGGCCGCCGCCCGGCTGGAGGCGGCGGGGCTGGCGGTGGCGCGGTTCGACGACGAGGCGGCGGAGGCGAGGGTCCGACTGGAAGAGGCGCGGGCGGCGGGCGAAGATCTGGGCGATCTGGCCGAGGCGCGGGCACAGGTCGAGGCGGCAAAGCTGACGGTGGAGACGGCGCGGGTGGCGATGCTGACCCGGCGGTCGGCGCAGGACGAACGGCGCCGCGACGGCGAGGCGCGGATGCGGCGGCGGGCCGAGGCGCTGCGCGAGCTGGCAGGCTGGCAGGCGCGGGCAGAGACGGCGGCACGGCGCAGTGCCGAGCTTGCCGATCGGCAGGCCGAGGCCGAGGCCGAACTGGACGACGCCCTCGCCGCGCCCGAGGATATCGCCGTCAGGCGGGACGAGCTGTCCGACGCGATGCACCATGCCGAAGATCGGCGGCGGCAGGCCGCAGAGGCGCTGGCCGCGGCGGATGGCGCGCTGCGGCACCTGGCGCTGGCGGAACGTGACGCCGAACGGCTGGCCGCCGACGCCCGCGAGGCGCGGGCGCGGGCCGAGGCGCGGGCCGAGGCCGCGCGCGATGCAACGGTGCTGGCGGCCGGGCGGATCGCGGAAGAGACCGGGGCGACACCCGCGCATCTGCTGGCGACCCTCAAGGTCGAGGTGGACCGGATGCCGGCGGCCGATCTGCTGGAAACCGATGTCGCGCGGCTGAAACGCCAGCGCGATGCGTTGGGGGCGGTCAACCTGCGGGCCGAGGAGGATGCGCGCGCCGTCGAGGCCGAGTATGACACGCTGGCGGCCGAAAAGCTCGATCTGGAAGAGGCGATCAAAAGGCTGCGCGCCGGCATCGCCGCGCTGAACCGCGAGGGGCGCGAGCGCCTGCTGACCGCCTTCGAGCAGGTGAACGCCAATTTCGCAACCCTGTTCACCCATCTGTTCGGCGGCGGCGAGGCGCGGCTGGTTCTGGTCGAATCCGACGACCCGCTGGATGCGGGGCTGGAGATCATGTGCCAGCCGCCGGGCAAGAAGCTGGCCGTTCTGTCGCTGTTGTCGGGGGGCGAACAGACGCTGACCGCGCTCGCGTTGATCTTCGGGGTGTTTCTGGCCAATCCCGCGCCGATCTGCGTGCTGGACGAGGTGGATGCGCCGCTCGACGATGCCAACGTGACGCGGTTTTGCGATCTGCTGGACGAAATGACCCGGCGCACCGACACAAGGTTCCTGATCATCACGCATCATGCGGTGACGATGGCGCGGATGGACCGGCTGTTTGGCGTCACGATGGCCGAACAGGGGGTGTCGCAACTGGTGTCCGTGGACCTGAAGAAGGCGGCGGCGCTGGTGGCGTGAACCTTCGCAGAAAACGCGCGGCTCGGGTCACAACGCGTTCAGCAACTCCTGCGTCGGCCAGGCGTCGGCGGGCAGGCCGAGGCGGGATTGCTCTTTCTGCACCGCCGCCCGGGTGGCCGCGCCGAGGATGCCGTCGATCTTGCCGACGTCATGCCCCCGCGCGGCGAGTTTCTGTTGCAGCACCTGCATCTGCTCGCCCGTCAGGGCGGGTTCGGGGTTGCCTTGGGCATAGGGCGGCGCCCCTTCCAGCCGGGTCGCGAAATAGGCGGCGGTGGTGACGTAGACAAAGCTCTTGTTCCACTCGAACAGCACGCGGAAGTTCGGATAGGCGAGGAAGGCCGGGCCTTTGCGCCCCTGCGGCAGCAGGACCGATGCCGCCAGATCGGGCAGATCGCCGGTGCGCGGGGCGACCCCCATCGCGGCCCAATCGGCGGTGGGCAGTTGGGTGTCGAGCCCGGTTTTCGCCCAATCGAGGGTGTCGGGCAGGGTAACCTCCTGCAGCCAGGGTTCGCCTGCGCGCCAGCCGTGGTGCCGCAACAGGGCCGCCCCCGACAGCAGCGCATCTTGCGCGCTGGTTTTCAGCGCCACGATCCCGTCGCCATCGCCGTCCTGCCCGCGGTCCAGGATGTCGCGCGGCAGCATCTGCACCATGCCGATTTCACCCGCCCAGGCCCCCGTCGTGGTTGCCGGGTCCATCCCGCCCGCGGCGGTCAGTTCGATCGCCGCCAGGACCTGCGGCTGGAACAGATCCGGGCGGCGACAGTCGTGGGCCAGGGTCAGCAGCGCGTTGCGGGTGTTGAAGTCGCCCTGCACCGCGCCGAAATCGGTCTCGAACGCCCAGAAGGCCAGCAGGATGCCCCGCGACACGCCATAGTCGGCCAGCGCGCGGTCGAAGGTTGCCGCATGTTTCTGCGCCGCAGCAAGGCCGGTCTGGAGCCGGGATTTCGAGATCAGGCTTTTGGAAAAGTCGAGGAACGTCTTGCGGAACACCCCCTGGCTACGGTCTGCCTTCAGCACGGCCGGGTCCTGCCGCGCACCTTTGAAAAAGGCTTTCACCGAATCATCGGGCAGGTTCGCCGCGCGCGCCTCATCGGCCATTGCGGCGAGGAAGGCAGAGAATTCGCCGCCGCACGGCGCAGACAGCGCGGGGGCGGCGAGGCAGATGGCAAGGCAGGCCGCAGGGGTCAGGCGCATCGGGGGCTCCGGGCAAGGTCGCCGCAGCCTAGCAGGCGGCGCGAACCCGCGAAACCTCGGACTCGTCGGCCAAGCTGTGCCTTCTGCGCCACATCACTGAGACATTCGCGCAACCACGTGATGTTGCCTTGATGTTAACCAGTTCGGCGGCAGACTTGGGTTGGTGGAGGTGGTCGCGATGCTTGAAGTCTTGCCGAAAGAGGTTCGCGACGGGCTGGACGCCGCGATGAAACGCGATCGCAAACGGCAGTCGCGGCTGCGCCTGCAGGTGGGCGAGGCGATCTTTCCGGTGCTGCGGCTGTCGGACGACGAGATGCAACTGGATGCCAGCCTTACGCCGCATCTGCGCGGTCTGGTCGATCTGTTCGACGGCGCGCGTCACATCGCACAGTGCCTGATCGTGGCCTCCACCGAGGAAAACGGCGTTCTTGTGTGCGGGTTCAAGCGGTCGACCAACGTGACCGAAGGCCCGGCGCTGGACTACTGGCGCGACGAGAATGCGCCGGTGGCGCTGCTGCCCAAAGGCCGGGGCTGACCCGGCGGCTAACCCATCGTCTCGAGGCAATGCCGCCGGAAGGCGCGTTTCAGCATGTCCAGTTCCGCCCGCAGCAGATCGACCTCGGCGCGGATGTCATCCTCCATCGCCACCCCGGTGATCACGGTGAAATGGCCCAGCTTGTGCCCGCTCGCCGGATCGCGGATCACGAAAGTCTGCACCCCTTCGCACAGCAGGTCGGCCGGGATGGGCACCTGCACCGCATAATCGCCTGGCCGGGTATCGATCGGCGTGATGCTGACCCCCGGAACTTCGCTGTCCAGCAGCAGGACCTGCAGCACGGGCGCGGCATCGCCCGCCCCCCCGGACAGCACGCCTTCCCAAACGCCGGCGCGGATCCGGGTTTTCGTCAGGGTCGGATCGGGCATGTCGGCCTCACAATTCGGCGCGCGGACGACGCGAGAACGTCACGTCGCGCAGGATGATCTGGTTCATTTCCGGGCCCTCGAAAATCAGGTCGACCCACAGCTTTTCAATCCGCTTCTCGTTCACCTTGGAATAGGCAAGGTCGAATTCCACCGCCACCTCTTCGGCGTTCAGCGGCAGTTCGCGCACGATCTGCGCCACGTTGGGGCCGTGTTTGATGTTCAGCCGCGCAAAGATTTCCAGCGGTTTTTCCATCTCGACGATGACATCCATCCGCAAAAGGTGCTTCAGCTTCAGGCCCCGCGCCCCCTCTTCCGGCAGGTCGACCACCAGGCTCAGGAACGAGCCGTCGAACCGGAACACGTCCATCCGGAACCCGAAGGGCGCGATGTCGGCGGCGCGCGTGTTGCGGATCTGGCGCACCGTCAGTTCCGACCGGCGGCAGTCGTGAAAGATGGTTGCCCCCTCGCAGACCGGGGCCTTGCCCGGGACGGTCGAGAACCCCGGAACCGGAAGCGGACCCTTCCACAAATCGGGACGCCAGGACCAGTCGGTGCCCATCGGTTTGCGCATCACGTTCGACCCGATGACCGGCATCGCAAGTCGATGTTCGGCGGTATGGATCACCCGGTCCAGATTGCGCCGCAACCCGCGGGCACGCGACCGCATCACCCGCAGGGTTTCCAGATCGACCTGCCCGGCCTGATCCGCCGCCGCGCCCCAGCGGCGCAGACTGCGCTTGTGCAGGAACCTGTCGATCAGCATCGCGATCCGTCCCGCCATTGCCTTGCGCACCCCGACCTTGTTCTTGCGGCTGCCAGATTGTTCCGCCTCTGGAAACAACCCGTTTATCGCGCGTTTTCCTTAACGATTCCACCCCAAAGCCCGGGGCGGGGCGCGGAATTCTGCGGTTGCAGCAGGCGCGCCGCAGAAAAGGCAGGTCAGTTGACCCGGTGCAGGGCGGCAAGGGTCGCATCGACCAGATCGCGCCCGACCATCGGGGAAAGCGGCGTGTCCTCGGTCCCGTTGGCCGAGATGGTGACAAGCCGGCCCTTCAGGCCCACTACCGCACGCCAGTATTCCCCCACCGCCACATCGTTCAGGTGCAACAGATAGGCGTCCCCGGCCCCCAGGGCCTCGATCACCGTCACATCCGCCGCCGTGCCGGTGCGGCTGAGCGCGGCACGACCCTCGGGCGAAGAGAAATAGGTCGTCAACGCCGCCCCCCCCGCCGCCAGCACCCCGGACGAGGCAGCAGGACCGACCGACATCGTCAGCAGCGCGGGGGCAACTGCCAGCGCGCCGCGACAGCGCCCCATCAGGACGACGGCGGTATCGTCCTGCTCGCGGGTGGCCGCCGGGTCCACGCAATAGCCGCGCGGACCGGCCACCGAAAAGGCCCCTCCCAGCAGGGCCGTCGGTCGGGTCAACAGCGGCATCGCCGCCATCTGGCACCCCGCGAGCGTCAGGGCGGCCAGAACAACGGCCGCAAAACGGGTCGTCGCAGGTGGAAAATGCTCCATGGTCAGCCGGAAGGGGAAACGCATCGGACGGGGACTCGCGCAGGACACCTGTCGTCGGGCATAGGGGCTGCGCCCCATCGCGGCAAGCGCCCTGCGGGCCGCGCAGGGCCCGGCCGCGAACCCTGCGATTGCAATTCAAGGCTCCCCGGCTTATCTGACCGTCAACCGACGCGACGCAAAGGCCAGCCCGATGAACTGGATTTCCAACTACGTCCGCCCCAAGATCAATTCGCTGTTTTCACGTCGCGAGGTGCCGGAAAACCTGTGGACCAAGTGCCCGGAATGCGGAACCATGCTGTTTCACCGCGAGTTGGCCGACAATCTGAACGTCTGCACGTCCTGCGACCACCACATGGCGATCAGCCCGCGTGACCGGTTCCGGGCGCTGTTCGACGGCGGAATTTTCACCGAGGTGAAGGTGCCCGATCCGCTGGTCGACCCACTGCATTTCCGCGATCAGAAGAAGTATCCCGAACGGCTGAAGGCGGCGCAGAAGGCGACGGGCGAAAAGGATGCCATGCTGGTGGCCGAGGGCGAGGTGCAGCGCACGCCGATCGTGGCGGTGGCGCAGGATTTCAGCTTCATGGCGGGCTCGATGGGCATGTATGTCGGCAACGCGCTGATCGCGGCGGCACAGCGGGCGGTCGCGTTGAAACGCCCGCTGGTGCTGTTTTCCGCCGCCGGCGGCGCACGGATGCAGGAGGGGATCCTGAGCCTGATGCAGATGCCGCGCACCACGGTGGCGGTGCAGATGCTGAAGGACGCGCGGCTGCCCTATATCGCCGTGCTGACCCATCCGACCACCGGCGGGGTGACGGCCAGTTACGCCATGCTGGGGGACGTGCAGATCGCCGAGCCGAACGCGCTGATCTGTTTTGCCGGGCCGCGGGTGATCGAGCAGACCATCCGCGAAAAGCTGCCCGAGGGGTTTCAACGCGCCGAGTATCTGCTGGACCACGGCATGCTGGACCGGGTGCTGCATCGCAAGCACCTGAAGGACGAACTGGTGACCATCCTGCGGCTGCTGACCGGCCAGCCCCCCGCCGTCAAGGGTGATCTTCCTCCGCCATCGGACACGCCGGCCGAACCCGTGGTCGTCGCCCCGGCATGACATCCGACGCCGTTCTTGAGCGGATGATGACCCTGCATCCCAAGGTCATCGACCTGACGCTGGACCGGGTGCATCGGCTGCTGGCGGCGCTTGGCAACCCCGAACGGCGATTGCCCCCGGTGATCCACATCGCCGGGACCAATGGCAAGGGGTCGACACAAGCCATGATCCGCGCCGGGCTGGAGGCGGAGGGGGCCGCCGTGCACGCCTATACCTCGCCGCACCTTGCGCGGTTTCACGAGCGGATCCGGCTGGCGGGGGATCTGATTTCGGAACCTGCGCTGACCGCGCTGCTGGACGACTGCGTGCAGGCCAACGGTGCGGGCGAGATCACGTTTTTCGAGATCACCACCTGCGCGGCCTTTCTGGCCTTCGCGCAGGTGCCCGCCGACTGGACGCTGCTGGAGGTGGGCCTGGGCGGGCGGCTGGATGCGACGAATGTGGTGGACACCCCGCGCCTGAACATCATCACGCCGGTGTCGATCGACCATCAGCAATATCTCGGCGAGACGCTGCCAGAGATTGCCGCCGAAAAGGCCGGTATCCTGAAACGCGGGGTGCCCTGTGTCGTCGGCCCGCAGTACCCGGACGGTCTTGCGGTGATCGAGGCGCGGGCGGCGCGGCTGGGGGTGCCGCTGTTGTGCCACGGCCAGCACTGGCACGCGGTCGAGGATCGCGGGCGGCTGATCTTTCAGGACGAGCGCGGGCTGCTGGACCTGCCCCTGCCCAATCTGCCCGGCCCGCACCAGATCGACAACGCAGGGGCCGCGCTGGCGGCCTTGCGCCATCTGGGGATGGGCGAGACCGCCTGCGAGGCGGCGGTGACCCGCGCGGTCTGGCCCGCGCGGATGCAGCGGCTGCGGGTGGGTCCCTTGGTGGCTCTTGCGCCGAAGGTCGAGTTGTGGCTGGACGGCGGGCACAATCCGGCAGGCGGCGCGGCAATTGCCGCGACCCTGGCGCGGATGCCGCCGCGCGAGACGCATCTGATCTGCGGCATGCTGAACACCAAGGACGTGCGGGGCTACATGGCCCCGCTGGCGGGGCATGCGCTGCGGCTGCAGGCGGTGAGCATCCCCGGTGAAAAGAACACCCTGCCCGCCGAGGCAACACGGGATGCGGCGCGGTCTGCGGGGTTGCAGGCGGTAACGGCAGGATCGGTGGCCGAGGCGCTGGCGGCGATCGCACAGGCAAACCCCGAGGCGCGGGTGCTGATCTGCGGGTCGCTGTATCTGGCAGGTGCCGTGCTGCGCGAGAACGGGTAGGCGATGCTAGCCCGGATCGATGCCCTGCTGCTGCGGCTGCCCGGTCTTTGGCTGGCGCTGACGCTGACTATGCTGGTTGCCCTGCCCGGCTTTTTCACCCTGCCCCCGGTGGACCGCGACGAGGCGCGGTTTGCGCAGGCCTCGGCGCAGATGCTAGGGTCCGGCGACTGGATCGATATCCGGCTGGGCGACGAGGCGCGGTATAAAAAGCCGGTCGGGATCTACTGGTTGCAGGCGGCGACGGTCTGGCTGACCGGGGCGGAAGGCGAGATCTGGGCGTATCGGCTGGTATCTTTGGCGGGCGCGCTGGTGGCGGTGGGGTTCACCCATGCCACGGCGCGGCTGGTGTTGCCCGCGGGGCCGTCGCTGGTTGCGGCGGTGATGCTGGGGGTCTGCCTGCTGCTGGGGGGCGAGGCGCGGCTGGCCAAGACCGACGCGGCCCTTTTGGGGGCGATCATGGCCGGGCAATATGTGCTGGCGCGGGTCTGGCTGACGGGCCGCCTGCCGACCGGCTGGGCCCTCGGGTTCTGGGTCGCGCAGGCGGCGGCGGTGCTGATCAAGGGGCCGATCGGGCCGATGGTGGCGGCGTTCAGCCTGGCCGGGATGTGCGTGCTGCGCCGCGACCTGTCGGTGCTGCGGGCGCTGCGGCCCGGGCGGGGGATCGTGCTGCTGCTGGCTCTGGTGCTGCCGTGGTTCGTGGCGATCACGATCCGGTCGGACGGCGCGTTCTGGCAGGCTTCTGTCGGGGCGGACATGCTGGCCAAGATCGGCACCGGGCAGGAAAACCACGGCGCCCCGCCCGGCACCTATCTGGCGCTGGTCTGGGCCACGTTCTGGCCGGGGTCGATGCTGCTGGCGGCGGCGATCCCGGCGCTGTGGCGGGACGGGCGGCGCGACCCGCTGGTGCAGTTTGCGCTGCTGTGGGCGGTGCCGGTATGGATCGTGTTCGAACTGACCGCGACCAAGCTGGTGCATTACGTCCTGCCGGCCTATCCGGCGCTGGCGCTGATGGCGGGCTGGGCGCTGCGGACGCGGCCGAAGGTGGGGCTGGCGGCGGTCATCGGCGTGATGCCGTTTGCGGTGCTGGCGGGGTTGGGGTGGGCGGCGGCGGATCAGGGGCTGGACCGGCCGGTGACGCTGTGGGTCGGGGCCGCGGGACTGGCGGTTGCGGTGCCGCTGATCGTCCTGGCTTTTGCGCGGGGTTTGGTCGGCGCGCTGGCGATGGCGCTGGCGGCGGGCGGGCTGGCCCTGTCGGTCGGGGTGTTCCCGACGCTCGCCCGCATCCCTGCGCTGTGGCCCGCCGTGCCGCTGGCGCGGGTGGTCGCCGATCATCCGGGCTGCCGGGTTCTGGTCGCGGGCTATGCCGAACCGTCGGTGATCTTCCTGACGCAGAACCGGGTGCGCTTCGTGTCGGTGGCCGAGGCACAGGCGGCGCTGACCGCGCCCGGCTGTCACGTCGTCGCGCTGCCGACTGCGCAGGCCGGGGGGAAGGTGGCAGAGGCCACGGTCACCGGGCTGAACCTCGGCAACGGTCAGCCGGTTGCCCTGTCGGTTTTCGTCACCCCATAGCGTGCGATGAACATTGCCACCGCACCGTCCACCGTGCGCCGCATCTCGCCCGGCGTGCAGCATCCGGCCCCGCCGAAGATCAGCCGGTCCTGCAGATCGGCCTTGCACAGTTGGGCGAACTGGTCGGCGGCGAGCGCGACGTCGTCGATCGCCAACTCGCCCCGGTCGACCGCCTTGCGCAGGTAGGTCGACAACCTCTCCCGGATCATCAGCGGGCCGGACTGGTAAAAATCCTGCGCCATCGCCGGAAAATTCTCGGATTCCGCCACGGCGACCCGGAACATCCGCGCGCCAAAGCTGGACATCATGAAGCCGACGATCCGTTCGGCGGCCAGATGCAGCACCTGCGCAACCGGGGCCGCATCGTGGATCAGCGCCTCGGCCTCGTCGGCGACACGGCGGCATTCCGACTTGGCGATTTCCATGAACAGCAGGCGCTTGTCGGGGAAATAGCTGTAGAGCGTGGCCTTCGACACCCCGGCCTCGCGCGCGATGTCATCGACCGAGGCCCGCTCGAACCCGTCGCGCAGAAACACCGCCCGCGCGCCTTCGATCACCTGATCGTATTTGCGGCCCTTGCGGATGGTCTGCGGTGCGGCACTCATCTCGGTCCCCCTTGGTCCGACCATAGACCAAGGGGCGGTCGGGCGGCAAGGCGCGGTCAGTCCCGGGTGAATGCCGGGGTCGGCAGGGCGGGGCCAGCGGTGGATTGGGTGACGGGGGCCGACGGTTCCGGGAAGGTCAGGTTCGGCAGGTTGAACACGAGTCCGCCGGCAAGGCCGGGCCCGGCGATCAGGGTCGTGACGATCAGCAGGGAAAGAAAGCGGGTCATGGCAGTCTCCCAGAGTGAACTGATGGGTTCAGTTTGCATGATATGAACCGCGCCGTTCAGTTTTTCAAGTCTGTTATGAACCGAACGGTTCACTTTTCGCCATTGCCGCCGTCCATCAAACCATTAGATTGGAATCATTCCAAATTGAGGGCGTGACCCGTGATCCCAGGACTGTCGAACCGCCGCCGATTCTCTGACCTGACCGAACAGGAGGTGCTGGCGCTGGCCATCTCGTCCGAGGAAGACGACGCGCAGATCTATCGCAGCTATGCCGAACGCCTGCGCGCCGATTTTGCCGCCACCGCTTCCGTGTTCGACGGGATGGCGACCGAGGAGGACGGCCACCGCCAGCGGCTGATCGCGCTGCATCAGGCGCGGTTCGGCAATGTCATCCCCTTGATCCGGCGCGAGCATGTGGCGGGGTTCTATGCCCGCCGCCCGGTCTGGCTGGCCAAGACGCTGAGCCTTGACACGATCCGGGCCGAAGCGCGCGGGATGGAGGCGCAGGCACAGGCATTCTACCTGCGCGCGGCCCAGCGGACCAGCGATGCCGACACGCGCAAACTGTTGGGGGACCTCGCGGCCGCCGAGGCGGCGCATGAGGCGCATGCCGAGGGGCTAGAGGCGACCCATCTGGTTGGCGAGGCCCGCGATACCGAGGATTTCAACGCGCGCCGGCAGTTCATCCTGACCTGGGTGCAGCCCGGCCTGGCGGGGCTGATGGACGGGTCGGTGTCGACCCTCGCACCGATCTTTGCGACGGCCTTCGCCACGCAGGATACCTGGACGACATTCCTGGTGGGGTCTGCGGCGTCAGTGGGGGCCGGGATTTCCATGGGCTTCACCGAGGCCGCACATGACGACGGAGTGCTGTCGGGGCGCGGCGCGCCGTGGAAGCGCGGGCTGGCATCGGGGGTGATGACCACGCTTGGCGGCATGGGGCACGCCCTGCCCTATCTGATCCCGGATTTCTGGACGGCGACCGGGATAGCGATGGTGGTGGTGTTCGTCGAGCTGTGGGCGATCGCCTGGATCCAGAACCGGTTCATGGAGACGCCGTTCTGGCGGGCGGCGTTGCAGGTGGTTCTGGGCGGCGCGCTGGTGTTCGCGGCGGGGGCGCTGATTGGCGGGGGATGAGGGGCGTCCCGGCGGGGGACGTGTGATATGCTTTTGGGATCAAGCGGTTGAAATCGCGCTTCCAATGAGGTTTTAGGCTTCGGACCCCGTCATCGTCGACGCCCCCTCAACTCTCGCGAAATGCCCGTGCGAAGTAATCGGTGAAGGGTTTCACGAGATAGGCCATCGGAGTGCGTGCGCCTGTTTCGATATACGCCTCGACCGGCATGCCGGGGACCAGCACCAGATCGCCGAGCTTTTCCTTCTCGCCGGGGTCCAGCATGATTTCGGCGCGATAGAAGGTGGCTTGCGTGCGCTGGTCGGTGAAAGCGTCGGCAGAGACGAGAACGACATGGCCGGTCAGTTCGGGGGTCGTGCGGGCGGAAAAGGCCGAGAACACCAGGCGGACGGGTTGGCCGACATGCACCTCGTCGATGTGGATCGGCTGGACCTGCGTCGCGATGACGAGCGGGCGGTCCTGCGGGATCAGATACAGCACCGGATCGGCGGGGCGGATGACCGAGCGCGGCGTGGTCACCGTCAGACCCAGCACGATGCCCGACACCGGCGCGCGCACGTCCAGCCGGGCGATGCGTTCGACCAGCGCGCGGCGGCGTTCGGCGAATTCCAGCACGAGCGGCCCGAGATCGCGCAACTGGGTGTTGGCCTCTTCGCGCCGGGCGGCGGCGAGGCGCAGGATCTCCAGCTCGACCTCGGTGCCGCGCCCTTCGGCTTCGGCCCGGTCGGCGGTCAGCTCGCCCATGCTGCCGGTCAGCGAGGCGGACTGGCGCTGCAGGTCCATCACCCGGCTGGACTGCGCCAGGCCCTTGTCCAGCAGGGTCTGCTGCCCGGCGGTCTCGGCGGTGATCAGCGCCAGTTGTTCGGTCAGGGCGGCCTTTTGCGCATCGATTCCGGCGATCTGGGCGGCGGTCTGTTCCAGACGGCGCTGCAACTGTTCGGTCTGTTTGGCGACCGTGTCGCGGCGGGCGTCGAACAGGCGGCGCTGACCCTCGATCTGGTCGGCGACATCAGGGCGGGTGGTGGCAAGGGCAAGAAGGTCGGCGGGGAAGGCGACGCTCGGGGCGTCATCCCGCTCCGCCTCGAGCCGGGCGCGGCGGGCCAACGTTTCGTAAAGCTGACCCTCGACGATGGTCAGTTCCGAGGTCAGCAGGCTGCCGTCCAGCCGGATCAGCAGATCGCCGGCGCGGACCGTCTGGCCTTCCTGCACCGCGATCTCGGCCACCACACCGCCATCCGGGTGCTGGACGATCTGGCGGTTCTGTTCGACCTCGATCTGACCCGGACTGACGACCGCGCCGCTGATCGAGGTGAAAAAGCCCCAGCCGCCGAACCCCGCGACCAGCAGCAGAATGGTCAGGGCCCCGCTCCACAACGGGCGTGCGGCCGACCACGACGCGGGCGGGGGCGGGGGCGGGGGCGCGGGACGGGCGGGGACAGGTTTCGGCAACCCGCCTGATTTGGGGGGTTCCGCCCCGGCTGAGGTCGCTGGGGTGGGGGTGGGGGTCACGATACGCCTCCCGGCCCGGTGGACCGCACGATTTCGGTGTGGTTCTTGACCATGTCCCGCAGGACCTGATCGCGCGGGCCGAAGGCGCGGCGGGTGCCGTCCTCCAGCACCAGAAGCGTGTCGCATTCCTGGATGGCCGCAGGCCGGTGGGCCATGATGATCACCGAACGGCCAGCCTCCTTGTGGGCGCGGATCGCGAGGTTCAGGGCCATCGACCCGTCGTTGTCGAGGTTGGAGTTCGGCTCGTCCAGCACCAGAATCACCGGGTCGTCATACAGCGCGCGAGCCAGGCCGATCCGCTGGACCTGCCCGCCCGACAGCCGCCCGCCAAGCGCCGCCACGCGGGTGTCATAGCCGTCGGGCAGCTTGACGATCATGTCATGCGCCGCCGCCTTCTTGGCTGCCGCCACCACCAGCGCCGGATCGGGGGCGCTGCGCAGGCGGGCGATGTTTTCGGCGATCGTGCCTTCGAACAGGGTGATGCGCTGCGGCAGATAGCCGATATAGCTTCCGAGAACGTCCGGGTCATACTGATCGAGCGACGCGCCATCCAGCCGCACCTTGCCGCCCGCAGGCCGCCAGACCCCGATGATCGCGCGGGCCAGCGTCGATTTGCCCGCCCCCGACGGCCCGATGATGCCGAGCGCCTGCCCCGGTTCGAGGCGAAAGCTGACCATGCGCAGCACGGCCTGGGTGTCGCCGGGCGGGACGACGGTCAGGTTCTGCGCCTCGAGAATGGCGCGCGGCCGTGGCAGGGCGGTGCGGGGCGGGTCCACCGGCTGACGGGTCAGCAACTCGGCCAGCCGCGCGCGGCCTTCCTGCGCGCGGGTGACGAGCGCCCATTGGCCGACCGCCTGCTCGATGGGCGCAAGGGCGCGACCGGTCAGGATCGATGCGGCGATCATCGCCCCCGCGCTCAATTCGCCCTGCAGCACCAGCCAGGCCCCCAGGCCCAGCATCGCCGATTGCAGGAACATCCGGAACGTCTTGGACACCGCCCCGAAGCTGCCCGCCAGATCGGCGGCGGCGACCCCCTGCGCCAGCGCCACCGAGCGCGCCTTCTGCCAGCGGTCGAAGGCGGCTTCGGTCATGCCAAGCGCCTGCACCAGCTCGCTTTCCTGCTTGATCGCATCCGACATCATCTCGGCCCGCAAGGTGGCTGCGTTGGTGCGTTGCTGCGGGCCGGTCGTCATCCGCTGGTTCAGGATCGTCACGACCACCAGAAAGGCCCCGCCCGCCACGGCCAGCCACCCCAGCAGCGGATGAAAGATGAAGATCGCGGCCAGAAACAACGGGGTCCACGGGATATCGAAGATCGCCAGCAGCACCGGCGAGGCCCACAGCCGCTGCACCGCCTCCAGATCCCGCTGCGCCGCCAACGCCACCGGATCGCCGGGGTGCAGGGTCAGGCGGCGCAACGCCGCGGAAAACACCCGGCGGTCCAGCCGGTCCTGCATCCGCGCCCCGATCCGCGCCATGATCCGGCCGCGCGCATGGTCCAGAAGGCCCATCGCCAGGAACAGGAACGCCACCAGTACCGACAGCGCCACCAGCGTCGCCTCGGACCGGCTACCCAGAACCCGGTCGTAGACCTGCAGCATGTAAAGCGGTCCGGTCAGCATCAGCAGGTTGACGAACACCGAAAACACCACCACCGCGACCAGCAGACCGCCCTGATCGGCCCGCGTCGCGGCGAGTTCGTCGTGCCCGCGTCGGGTGTCGCTGCTTGCCATGATGTCCGCCCGTTCCTGATGCCGCCTCGGCGCGATTGTTCCGACCCGTCCGGGCCGCATTCTGTTCGCCGTTGTGCCTTTTGCCCCGCCAGCATATGCCTTGTCGTGGTATCGTTAAAGCTCAGCTTTCGGCAGGGGTTTCATGCAGCGGACAAACGCGGCGATGACGCGGCACGGCAGGTCGATCCGGGCCGCTTTCATCTGTCTGGCAGGCCTGACGGCCTGCGGCACCGCCCCTGTCACCCAAGGGATCAATGACCCCAACGAGGCCGCGAATCGCGAGGTTCACGCCTTCAACAAGGCAATCGACCGGTCGGTGATCCGCTCGCTCGCGGGCGTGATGGCCGGTCAGGGCGAACCGGGGCCGATCGCCCGGGGGATCGCCAACTTTGCCGACAACCTGAACGAACCGGGGCGCGTGGTGAACAGCCTGCTGCAGCTCGACATCGAAGGGGCTGCCCAGGGCACGCTGCGGTTTGCCTTCAACTCGACGTTCGGGCTCGCGGGCGTGCTGGACCCGTCCAGCGCCCTGGGGGTGCAGGTCATGGACACCGATTTCGGCGAAACGCTGCATGTCTGGGGCGTGGGCGAAGGCGCCTATGTCGAATTGCCGATCCTGGGGCCGTCGACCGAACGCGACACGGTCGGTGTGGCCGTCGACCATGTGATCAACCCGATGCGCCTCCTGCTGAAATTCCCCGACAGCCTGGTGGCCACGGCGGCGTCGGCGGCATCAAATGTCAGTGATCGCGGGCGGTATTCCGACACGATCGACTCCATCCTGTATGAGAGTGCCGACAGCTACGCGCAATCGCGCCTGCTGTATCTGCAGAACCGCCGCTTCGCGCTTGGCCAGACCCCAGGCGACGACAGTTTCGAGGATCCCTATGCCGAATGACCCGCTTTTCCTGACCCGCCGTTCCTTTGGTGCCGGCCTTGCCGCCGGGGCCGGGTATCTGGCGCTGGCGCTGCCGGTGCGCGCCCTGACGGTCGATCAGGCCCGCGCGCTGGTCGACAAGGCGATTTCCGAGGTCAACGCCACGATCAATTCCGGCAAGTCAGAATCCGCCATGTTCGTCGATTTCGAGCGGATCTTCGCGCGCTATTCCGATGTGCCGGTGATCGCGCGGTCGGCTTTGGGTGTGGCGGCGCGGTCGGCATCAAAGGCGCAGATGTCGGCGTTCACATCGGCTTTTCAGGGCTACATCAGCCGAAAGTATGGCCGGCGGTTCCGCGAGTTCATCGGCGGCAAGATCGAAGTGACCGACGCCCGCCCGGTGAAAAGCTATTTCGAGGTGATCTCGGTCGCTTACCTGAAGGGCGAGTCGCCGTTCGACCTGCGCTGGCACGTGTCGGACAAATCAGGCAAGCAGTTGTTTTTCAACATCATCATCGAAGGCGTGAACATGCTCGCCTCCGAGAGGACGGAAATCGGCGCGCTGCTGGACAAGCGCGGCGGCAACATCGATGCCTTGATCGCGGATCTGAAAAAGCTCTGATCCCTTTCCAACTGGCCCAAATATCCCGGGGGGGCAGGGGGGCAGCGCCCCCCTTCTTTCTGCCCTTCGCCGGTCACTGCCCCAGAAGCTCGCGCAACAGCGATTCGATCGGATCGACCCGGCCTTCGGGCACGCGCCCCTCGGGAACCGTCCCGTCGCGCAGGAACGGCGCGTCCGGCACATTGTCGGATGATGCCTGGGCACCCCCGAACGGCGGGGCGCGGTATTTCGGGATCACCATCGGCAGGTCGGTCACCGGCAGGCCGTCATTCACCCGCACCATCACCTCGTGCCAGATTTCGGCAGGCAGGCCCCCGCCGGTGACGCCGGTCAGGGGCCGGTTGTCGTCATAGCCCATCCAGACCCCGGCCACGTAATCGGCGGTAAACCCGATGAACCAGGCGTCGCGCGCCGCCGAGGTGGTGCCGGTCTTGCCCGCCGCGGGGCGTCCGTCCAGCCGGGCGCGCCCACCGGTGCCCGACTCCAGCACCTGGGACATCATGTAGGTCAATTCGCGCGCCGCCCGTTCCGAGATCACCCGCTCGCCGATGCCGCCGCCAGCGCCGATCATCGGGGTGTCCTCGCCCTGCAGACGCAGTTCGACCATGCCATAGGGGGTGACCGAGGATCCGCCGTTCAGGATGCCCGCATAGGCCCCGGTCATTTCCAGCAGGGTGGATTCGGAGGCGCCAAGGGCCAGCGCGGGGCCAGCGGCCAGATCGCTTTCGATGCCGAACTGTTCGGCGACGGCGCGCACCAGATCGCGGCCCACCGCCTCTGACACCCGGACCGCCGGGATGTTGCGGCTTTCCGCCAAGGCTTGCGTCAGGGTGATCACGCCCTTGTATTCGTGGTCGTAATTGTCGGGCGACCAGGGGCCCGATCCCGGAATGTTCAGAGTCAGCGGTTCATCCTGCACGAAATCCGACCCGGACCAACCCAGATCGAGGGCCGCAGCGTAGACGAAGGGTTTGAACGAAGACCCGGTCTGCCGCAGGGCCTGGGTCGCGCGGTTGAACGAGCCTGCAGCGGCAATCTTGCGCCCGCCTACCATGGCGCGCACCGCGCCGTCGGCACTCATCACCACGATCGCCGCCTGAGCCTCGGACCCGGATTTCACCTTGGTATCAAAGATATAGGCCAGCGCATCCTCGGCCGATTTCTGCATCTTCTGGTCCAGCGTGGTGCGGATGATCACATCCTCGGTGGTTTCCGACGTCAGGAAGGCGGGGGCGGTTTCCATCACCCAGTCGGCAAACGCCCCGCCCGCGTTGCGCGACGCGGCTTCCGACAGGCGTGCGGGATTGGCACGCGCCTCGGCGGCTTGCGCAGGGGTCAGATAGCCCTGATCCTGCATCAGCCCGATGATGACCGAAGCGCGGTCCTGCGCGCGCTGCAGGCTGTTGGTGGGCGCATAGCGCGAGGGTGCCTTCAGCAACCCCGCCAGCATCGCACCTTCCGCCGGGCCGACCTGATTGGCCGATTTCCCGAAATAGCGTTGCGCCGCCGCCTCGAACCCGCGCGCGCCCGCCCCCAGATAGGCACGGTTGAAATAGATCGTCAGGATCTCGGCCTTGGAGTATTTCGCCTCCATCGCCATCGCATAGGGGATCTCCTTCAGCTTGCGCCAGATGCCGCCCGACCGGCAGTCGTCTTCATAGGCCGCCTCGGATTTCCACTGCTTGGGGTCATAGGCCACGCCAAGGCACAGCAGTTTGGCGACCTGCTGCGTGATGGTCGACCCACCGTTGCCGTCCAGCGGGCCGCGCCCCTCGGCCAGGTTGATGCGGATCGCGCTCGCGATGCCGCGCGGGCTGATGCCGAAATGCCGGTAGAACCGTTTGTCTTCGGTCGCGATCACCGCGTTGCGCAGGTCTTTCGACACCGTGTCAGAGGTGATCTGCCCGCCGAAGGTTTCGCCCCGCCAGGCATAGACCGCGCCTTCGCGGTCCAGCATGGTGACCGACCCGCGCGACCGGCCGTCCAGCAGGTCGGTGACCGGGGGCAGTTGCGCGTAGAAGTAGAACACGATCCCGCCCAGGATCATCGCGCCCACCGCGCCCAACCGCCAGGTAGTTCCCCAGATCACCCGCCAGACCAGATGCACGAGCCCGCCGATCACCCCGCGCCGGCGCCGGGGCGGGGGCGGACGACGCCGTGCGGCGGAGGACGCGGGCGGTTTGGCCGCAGCCCGCGCCGCGCCATAGCGTTTGTCTGCCACGATGGGCCCGCGCCCTTTGCCCGAATTTGCCATGCCCGCCTGTGCCGCCTGTGTCGCGTTCTTGGACGGAGTTTAGCAAGCGCCGCGCCGAATGTGGAGCCAAGGTTGGCCCGATTCGGTTCTGCAATGTGATCTATTTATGTGCGTTTGCTCAAAATTCAGGATGCGCGGCGGCTTTGCGCCGAGGCGGCACGGCCGTCAGGCCGCCGCAAACTTGTGCAAACGCAGCAAAAGCCCCCCTCATTCCTGCAAGGGCTGTCAAAGGGCCTCGGACAAGAAAGGGGTGCGACGTGAAACTGATCATAGCAGCCATCAAGCCGTTCAAGCTGGAAGAGGTCCGCCAGGCGCTGACCGAAATCGGCGTTCGCGGGATGATGGTCACGGAAATCAAGGGGTTCGGCGGCCAGTCGGGCCATACCGAGATTTATCGCGGGGCCGAATATGCCGTGAACTTCGTGCCCAAGGTGCGGCTTGAGATCGTCGTGGCCGACGGGCTGGCCGACGCGGTGGTGGACACGATCGCCAAGACCGCCAAGACCGACAAGATCGGGGACGGCAAGATTTTCGTGCTGGACGTGCAACACGCGATGCGGGTGCGGACCGGTGAAACCGATGATGACGCGCTGTAAGACGCCGGGAAGGGGAACCGACACAATGAACAACCTGATGAAACTCACTGGCCTGGCGGCGCTCGGAGCGAGCGTGTTTGCCAGCCTGCCCGTCTGGGCGCAGGAGGCCACGACGGCGGCCACCACCGAAGCCGCCGCTGCCACCGCCGAAGCTGCGGCGCTTGTCCCCTACGTCTACGAAAAGGTCGTCGACAAGGGCGATGTCGCCTGGATGACCACGGCCTCGGTGCTGGTGCTGCTGATGACGGTGCCGGGTCTGGCGCTGTTCTACGGCGGTCTGGTGCGCACCAAGAACATGCTGTCGATGCTGACGCAGGTCTTCATGATCTCGGCGGTGGTCTGCGTGATCTATGTGCTTTACGGCTATTCGCTGGCCTTCACGACCAACGCCAATCCCGCCATCGACCCCTATGTCGGCGGCCTCAGCAAGGCCTTCCTCGCGGGGGTCGATCTGTCGACCACCGTGGCGACCTTCTCGAACGGGATCTACCTGCCCGAATACACCTTCATCGCGTTCCAGATGACCTTTGCGATGATCACCCCGGCGCTGATCGTCGGGGCCTTCGCCGAGCGGATGAAGTTCGCCTCGCTGATGGTGTTTTCGATCCTGTGGGTGACCTGCATCTATTTCCCGATGGCGCACATGGTCTGGTGGTGGGGCGGCCCGGATTTCCTGGCCGAACAGCAGACCGCGCTGTTGATCGCCCAGGCGGCAGGCGATGCGGCGGCGGAAGCGGCGGCGACGACGGCGCTGGCGGCGAACGGGCTGATCTGGCAGTGGGGCGCGCTCGACTTTGCCGGGGGCACCGTGGTGCACATCAACGCCGGGATGGCGGGGCTCGTCGGCTGCATCATGCTGGGCAAGCGGGTCGGGTTCGGCAAGGAATCGATGGCACCGCATTCGCTGACGCTGACGATGGTCGGGGGGGCGTTGCTGTGGGTCGGCTGGTTCGGCTTCAACGCCGGGTCCAACCTTGAATCCAACGCGGTCACCTCGCTGGCGGTCATGAACACCTTCGTGGCAACGGCTGCGGCCGGGGTTGCGTGGATGTTCGCCGAATGGCTGATCAAGGGGCATCCGTCGCTGCTGGGTCTGGTGTCGGGGGTGGTGGCCGGTCTGGTTGCGGTGACGCCCGCTTCGGGCTTTGCCGGGCCGATGGGGTCGCTGGTGCTCGGGCTCGTGGCCGGGGTGGCGTGCTTCTTCTTCGTGGCCTACGCCAAGAACGCCTTCAAGCTGGACGACAGCCTCGATGTGTTCGGCATCCACGGTCTGGGCGGCATCATCGGCGCGCTGGCGACCGGCATCCTGGTCGATCCCGCCCTGGGCGGCGCCGGTGTGCCCGACTATCTGTCGGTTCCCGGCACGCTGCAGGTGGCCGCCTATGACTTCGGCTTCATGATGACCGCGCAGGCCAAGGCCGTCGGCTTTACCGTGCTGTTCTCGGGGATCGGGTCGCTGATCCTGTTCAAGCTGGTCGATCTGGTGATGGGCCTGCGCGTCAAGGAAGACGTGGAGCGCGAAGGTCTGGACGTCGCCGAGCACGGCGAGCGTGCCTACAACATGTGAGGTTGCAGGCCGGGGTCCTCCCCCCCGGCCCGCCAGCGCGCCCTCCTGCAGGTCGGGGCGGCGCAGACCGGAACGGCTCGCGGGTCCTCCCCCTGCGGGCCGTTTTCCGTTGCGCCGGTCCGATCACCCACGTCAGATCACCGACGCAATGGCGGCGGCCAGCACCGGCACGCTCGCCGCAGTCAGTCCGGCAATGTTGATCCGGCTGTCGCCCACCATGTAGATGCCATTGTCCAGCCGCAACCGGGTCACCTGCGCCTCGGTCAGCCCCAGACGGCTGAACATGCCGCGATGTTGGGCGACAAAATCGAACCGGTCGGAATTGGTGGCGCGGCGCAACGCGTCGGCCAGCGCCTGACGCAGGCCCAGCATGGTCTGCCGCACCTCCTCCAGCTCCGCCTCCCAGTCGGCACGCAAGGCGGGGTCGTCCAGGATCATCGTCACCAGCCGCGCGCCATGATCCGGCGGAAAGCTGTAGTTCTGCCGGTTGAGCCAGGCCAGCGTGCCCTGCGTCACCGCCCGGTCGCCGCCAAGCGCGATCAGAACTCCGGTCCGCTCGCGGTAGATGCCGAAGTTTTTCGAGCAACTGGCGGCGATCAGCAGCTCGGGGAACCGTGCGGCCATCATCCTTGTGGCGGCGGCATCCGCCAGCAGCCCGTCGCCGAACCCCTGATAGGCCAGATCGATGAACGGGATCGCCCCGCGCGCCTCCAGCACATCGGCGATCTGCGCCCATTGCGCGGCCGTTGGGTTGGCCCCGGTCGGGTTGTGGCAGCACCCATGCAGCAGCACTACATCGCCGGGCGCCACCCGGGCCAGATCGGCCAGCAGGCCTTCGACGTCCAGATCACCGGTCCCCTCGTCAAGATAGCGGTATTCGGCGGTCCGCATCCCGAGGTGATTCAGGATCGAGACGTGGTTCGGCCAGGTCGGGTCGGGCAGCCAGACCACAGCCCCCGGCGCGGCCAGCCGGATCAGTTCGAAGCCCTGCCGGAGCGCCCCGGTGCCCCCCGGCGTGGCCGCTGCCGCCGCTTGCACCGCGTCGCCCAGGATCATCCGGACCATCGCCGCATTGAACGCCGGATCCCCGGCGAGCCCGGTATAGGTCTTGGTCGTCTCGACCTCCCACAGCCGTTTCTCGGCGGCCTTGACCGCGCGCATCACCGGAGTCAGGCCGGTCGCATCCTTGTAGACCCCCACCCCCAGGTCGATCTTCCCGGCGCGCGGGTCGTCGCGGTACATCTGCATCAGGATCAGGATCTTGTCCTGGGCTTGCGGTTTCAGTGCGTCCAGCATGGCGTTTCCTCACTTCGGGGTCGGCAGATCAAACCCCCCGTCCCCTGTCATCTGTTCATGAATATCCCATGGGAGTCCGGGGGGTATGCCCCCCCCGGCCTTGGCCGGACGACCCGACCTCAGCCTTTTTCGACCGGCAGATCGTCGTACATGCCCCATTCCGCCCAGGACCCGTCATAGAGCGCATGGTTGCGATGGCCGATCCGTTCCAGCGCGAGGCTCAGCACCGCCGCCGTCACGCCCGAGCCGCAGGTGGTGATCACCGGGCGGGCCAGGTCCACTCCGGCGGCCTCGAACACCGCGCGCAGTGTGGTGTCGTCCCGCATCGTGCCATGGTCGGTCAGCAGCGTGGCATAGGGCACGTTCTTCGACCCCGGGATATGCCCGGTGCGCAGACCGGGGCGCGGCTCGGCCACTTCGCCGCGAAACCGCGCGGCCGAGCGCGCGTCGATGATCTCGGCCAGTGCCAGTTTGCTGGCATGGGCGACCTGCGTCACGTCCTTGACCAGATGGTTCTGGCGGCTGACCGTGATGTGGCGGTCGCGCAAGACGGGCGGCATGTCTTCGATCTCGCGCCCCTCGGCCCGCCATTTCGGAAACCCGCCGTCCAGCACCGCGACATCCAATTTGCCCATCAGCCGGAAAGTCCACCAGACCCGCGCCGCGCTGAAAATCCCCGCACCGTCGTAGACCACCACCTGATGCCCGTCGCCCACCCCCATCGCGCGCATCCGGCTGATGAATTTTTCGGACGGCGGGGCCATGTGCGGCAGCGGGCTGCGATGGTCGGAGATCTCGTCGATGTCAAAGAACCGCGCGCCGGGAACATGGGCGGCCGCGTATTCGGCCTTTGCGTCGCGGCCCGCGTCGGGCATGTACCACGACGCGTCCAACACCCGCAGGTCGGGGTCGCGCAGATGCGCGGCCAGCCAGTCGGTGGACACCAGCGTTCTCGGATCGTCTGCGGTCATGGCGCGGCTCCTGGCAGGGGGGTGATCCCGGATAGACCGGCGCGGGCGTTGTGGCAAGGGCATCGGGGCGGGGGCATCGGGGCGGGGGCGCAACAATGTTGCGAGGCCGATTTCGCTCACCTCGCTAACTGCGATGGCCTTCCTTCATGATCCGGGCCTTCTGGCGCTCCCAGTCGCGTTTGGCCGAGGTTTCGCGCTTGTCCGACAGTTTCTTGCCCTTGGCCACGCCGATCTTGACCTTCACCATGCCGCGTTCGTTGAAATACATCTTCAACGGCACCAGGGTCATCCCTTCGCGCCCCACCGCGTTCCACAGCCGCGACAGTTCCTTGGCCGACACCAGCAGCTTGCGGCGGCGGCGTTCCTCGTGCCCGAACTGCTTGGCTTGGACATAGGGCGCAATGTAGCCGTTGATCAGCCACAGCTCGCCGCCCTCGACGCTCGCATAGGACTCGCCCAGGTTCGATCCGCCCGCCCGCAGCGATTTGACCTCGGACCCCATCAGCATGATGCCCGCCTCCAGATCGCTCTCGATCGCATAGTCGAACCGCGCGCGGCGGTTTTCGGCGATGAGTTTGGAATTGGGATCGGACAGTTTGGCCATGGTCGGCCCGAAATAGGCACTTGGCGCGGTGAAGTCCAGACGTGCAAGCTTTGATCTGGAACAGAGCGGGCCACGGGCGGGCGGGGCATCACACGGAAAACGGAGGGCATTGCATGCTGGTTCAGATCGCCGTCGGCACCGGGTTGCTGTTGACCAACATCGTGATTGCGGCGATGGCGGCGCTGGTGCTGGAGGTCGCGTTTCAGCGCGGCCATCGCTGGCTGCTGCGCGAGCCGCACCGGCCCAAGCTGGTCGTGGTGGTGGCAGGGGTATCGCTGTGGCTGCTGGGGGTCGTCACGTCGGGGGTGTGGATCTGGGCTGCGGCCTTTGTCGGGGTCGGGGCGTTTGCGACGCTGGAGGAGGCGGTGTATTTCGCGGTGGTGGTTTACACGACGCTGGGGCTGGGCGATGTGCTGCTGCCCAAGGAGTGGCGGCTGTTGGCCGGGATGGCGGCGGCCAACGGGTTCCTGAACTTCGGCTTGCTGACCGCGCTGTTCATCGAATCGCTGCGCACGATCCGGCTGGGGCAGGTCGAGGTGCGGCGCAAGCGCACCTGATCAGGCGGCAAGCAGCCCGCAGCGCCGGGTCAGCAGGGCGCAGGCGCCCGGCACGTCCAGCCGGGGGAAGAAATCCGATTCCGGGCGGTGGCCCGCGCCGTCGGCGATGCCGGGGCAGTGGATCAGCAGGCCGGAGTTGGCCCAGACGATTTCCTCGGTGGCGAACATCGGGGTGATCACCTCGATCTCGCGCAGGGCATAGCGGCGGGTGCAGCCCATCCGCCCCTCCAGCGCCAGCGCCGGGATCAGGGCAAAGGCGTCATCGGGCAGCGCCGCATCCCCCAGCGTATCGACCAGCAGGTGCTGACCCGGCAGCAGTTGCAGATCGCTGCAGGCATCGAACGCCCCGCCCGGAACCGCGACAACCGCCTGCCCCATGTCAGGGCGCAGGGTGCGGCGGTCCACCGCAAGCACCCGCGCCAGACCGCCGTCGAGCGACTGCACCAGATCCCCCATCCGCAGCGTTTCGACCCCGCGCCAGCCGGTGGCGGTTTCCACCAGCGTTCCGGCAAGGATGCCGCCGGTCACCGGTTTGCACAGCAGTTCCGCTGCGAGGGTGCTGTGCGCGGTGCGGGTGAAATCTTTCATGAACATGGGGGGATCCTTCCTGTTTACGTATGTGGCGGCCGATTGACCTTCTGCCCAACAAGCACCCAGATTTTGCCATTATTACGACCCCGGCGCGGCCCGGCAAAGGCATTGGGCCAGGTCTGGAACCAATGCGGGCGGCTGAGGGGCCACGTTTCGCGATCGGGCCGGGATTAGCGGGTCGTTAAGCAACAATCGCCTCAGCGATTCGGGGATCAGGCCCGTCGTCGCGTCAGGGCGAACACGCCGCTGCCGACGATCACCGCCGCGCCGAGCAGGGTCAGCGCATCGGGACGTTCGCCGTAGATCAATGTCCCGAGGATCAGCGCGAACACCAGCCGCGTATAGCGGAACGGGGTGACGACGGAAACCTCGCCGGTGCGCATCGCCGCCGTCAACGCGGCATAGCCGCTGATCGCGAACAGGGCGGTGGCGGCGGTCAGGCCAAGCGCGCGGGCCGATGGCAAGACGGCATCCCCCGAGGCGATCAACAGCACCGCTCCCGATGCCGCCAGCACGCCGAACCCCGCCACCCCGAGTTGCGCGTTCGACAGGGTCGGCGGCGCGGCGCGGGTGGCCAGATCGCGCCCGGCAAAGCCCAGCATCCCGGTCAGCGCCAGCAGCGACATCGCGTCGAACCCCTCCAACCCCGGGCGCAGGATCATCAGCACGCCTGCGAACCCCGCCCCGACCGCACACCAGCGCGCGAGGCCAACCTTCTCGCCAAAGATCAGTGCCGCCCCCAAGACCACGACCAGCGGCGTTGCCTGCAGGATCGCCGAGGCGACCGAGATCGGGGTCAGCGCCACCGCGAGCGAATAGAACAGCCGGCCGGTGATCTCGAACGCCGACCGGATCGCCATGCCCCGGCTGAACAGGGCGCGCGGAAAGGCGGGGTGTCCGGCAGCGCGGGCTTGCAGGCCGAAGGCCAGAACGCCCGCCAGCCCGATCAGGATCAGCACCTGCCCCAGCGGCATTTCCCGCGCGGCAGCCTTCAGAAACCCGTCCTCGACGGCAAAGCCCGCCATGGCCGCGACCATCAACAGGCTGCCGCGCAGGTTTTGCGCCGAAGTCAGGCGAGCAACCCCGCATGGCGCATCGCGGCGGCGATCCTGGCCTTGGTGGGGTCGGTCAGCGGAACCAGCGGCAGGCGGACCTCTTCGGTGCACAGGCCCAGCAGGGACAACCCGTATTTGGCCCCCGCCAGCCCGGGTTCAAGGAAGATCGCCTCGTGCAGCGGCATCAGGCGGTCCTGATAGGTCAGCGCGGTGGCATAGTCGCCGCGCAGGGTGGCCTCCTGAAACTCGGCGCAGAGTTTCGGGGCGACATTGGCGGTGACCGAGATGCAGCCCCCCCCGCCGTGCGCGTTGAAGCCGAGGGCGGTCGCATCCTCGCCCGACAGTTGCACGAAATCGGCCCCGCAGGTCAGGCGCTGCTGGCTGACCCGTTCGATCCTGCCGGTGGCATCCTTGACCCCGATGATCCGGGGCAGTTTCGCCAGGGTGCCCATGGTTTCGGGTGACATGTCGACCACCGACCGCCCGGGGATGTTGTAGATCACGATCGGCAGAGTGCAGCAGTCGTGCAGCGCGGTGTAATGTGCGATCAGCCCGGCCTGCGTCGGCTTGTTGTAATAGGGCGTCACCACCAGCGCCGCATCGGCCCCGACCGCCTGCGCATGGCGGATCAGGTCGATGCCTTCGGCGGTGTTGTTCGACCCCGCCCCGGCGATGACCGGCAGGCGGCCGGCCGCAGCCTGCACCACGGCCTGCACCACCGCGCGATGTTCGTCATGGCTGAGGGTGGGGCTTTCGCCGGTGGTGCCGACCGGGACCAACCCGTGGCTGCCCTGGTCCACATGCCAATCGACCAGCCGTTCAAGCAGGTCGAAGTCCACGGCGCCGTTGGTGAACGGCGTGACCAGGGCGGGGATCGACCCTTTGAACATGACATGCTCCTGTTGTTGGGGGCAGGATGAGTCGCCCGGCTGCGGGCCTTGCCTTCCTAGCCGGGCGGGCGCGCGTTCACAAGACGGGCGGGAACCCGCGGGTCACGCGGCTTTGGGTTGTGGGGGCGGCGTCGGTAGGGCAGATTTGGGCGATGCAACATATCACCCTTCTGCGCTCGCTGGCCGTTCTGTTGGCCCTTTCCGCTCCGGTCCGTGCCGACGAGGCCGCCGCCCTTGCCACGGCACTGCAGGTGGCGGCGGGCAAGGACTGGGCGGGGGCCGCCGCCGTGACCTCCGGTATCGGCGGCGACGTGATCGAATGGCTACGGCTGCGCGAGGGCGAGGGCAAGCTGGGCGATTACGAGGCGTTTCTGGCACGCCACCCCGATTGGCCGGGTCTTCCGCTGCTGCGCGAAGAGGGCGAGGTGGCGGTGGCGCGGTCCACCGACCCGGGCCGGATCATCGCCTATTTCGCGGATGCCGCCCCGCAGACCGGGCTGGGCGCGCTGACCCTGATCAAGGCGCTGACGGCGGCGGGGCGCCCGACCGAGGCCGAGGCCGAGGCGCTGCGGGCCTGGACCGACATCAGATTGACCGCCGAACAGGAGGCCGAGCTGCTGGCGCTGCACGGCGAGGCATTGAAGGTCGCGCATGAGGTGCGGCTGGACCGCATCCTGTGGACGGGGTCGCGGCATGCCGAGGCCGAACGGATGCTGCCCCGGGTGGCCGAGGAGTGGCGCGCCCTGGGATCGGCGCGGCTGGCCCTGCAGACCGACCGGGCGGGGGTGTCGGCGCTGGTCGATGCGGTGCCATCTGCTGTGGCCGACGATGCGGGGCTGGCCTATGACCGGTTCGTCTGGCGGATGAAGCGCGACCGCTATGACGACGCGGCGGCGCTGATCCGGGAGCGCAGCGACTCGGCGGCCCGGCTGGGCGATCCGGCCGCATGGGCCGAACGCCGCGCCCTGCTGGCGCGCCGGTTCATGCGGCAGGGCGATGTGGAGGTGGCTTACGATCTGGCGGCGCGGCACCACCTGACGGCGGGGGTGGCGTTCATCGATCTGGAGTTTCTGGCCGGGTTCGTGGCCTTGCGCAAGTTGGGCGATCCGGGCCGCGCGCTGGACCATTTTCAACGGGTGAAGAGCGCGGCGAAGACGCCGATCAGCCTGGCGCGGGCCGAATACTGGGTCGGGCGGGCGCTGGAGGCGGCGGGAAACCCGGCGGCGACCGACAGCTATCGGGCGGCGGCGCGGCATCAGACGGCGTATTACGGGTTGCTGGCGGCGGAAAAGCTGGGGCTGAGCCTGGACAACAGCCTGTTGGCGGGGGCGGCGGCGGCGGACTGGCAGGGGGCGTCGTTTGCAGGGTCGTCGGTGCTGCAGGCGGCGCGGCTGCTGGCCCGGGCGGGGGACCGGACGCTGGCCAAGCGGTTCTTCGTGCATCTGGCCGGAACCCTGCCCGATACCGAACTGGCTTCGCTGGCCGATCTGGCCCTGCAGATGGGCGAGCCGCATATCGCGCTGCTGGTCGCCAAGGCGGCGGCAGAACGCGGGGTGATCCTGCCGCGCGCCTATTACCCGGTGGTCGAGATCGTGCCCGACGGATTGCCGGTCAGCCGGGCGCTTGCGCTGGCGATCGCGCGGCGCGAAAGCGAATTCGACCCGGCGGCGCGCAGCCCGGCGGGCGCGCGCGGGTTGATGCAGGTGATGCCCGGCACCGCCGAGATCGTGTCGAAAAAGCTGGGGCTGGCGTATGGCGCAGGCAAGCTGACCGCCGATCCGGCCTATAATGTGACGCTGGGGGCGCAGTATCTGCGCGAGATGGCCGACAAGTTCGGCCCGTCGGTGGCGCTGATCGCCAGCGGCTACAACGCCGGGCCGCGCCGGCCTGCGGCGTGGATCACCGATTTCGGCGACCCGCGCAGGCCGGAGGTCGATGTGGTGGACTGGGTCGAGATGATCCCGTTCACCGAGACGCGGACCTATGTGATGCGGGTGGCCGAAGGGGTGGTGATCTATCGCGCGCGCTTGAAGGGCGCGGTCGGGCCGGTGCGGATTTCGGCGGAGTTGAAGGGGTAGGCGGCTCGGTTGCCCGGTCAGGCGGCGTCGTCGGTCGGGCTGAGGTCGAAGGTTTCGCCGGGATAGAACTTGGCAAGCCGGACGTCGGCCGACCGTGCATGCCCCTCCATCCCCTCCATCCGGGAAATCCGCGCGGTGGCCAGCGCCAGCGAGCGCGAGGCAGTGCGGGTGGCACGCTGCCAGGTGACGGTCTTCATGAACTTGTGCACCGACAGCCCGCCGGTATAGCGCCCGGCACCCGAGGTCGGCAGAACGTGGTTCGGCCCGGAACATTTGTCGCCGTAGGCCACCGTGGTTTCCTCGCCCAGAAACAGCGAGCCATACGATCGCAACCGGCGCAGCCACCAGTCCAGATCGGCGGCCTGCACGTGCAGGTGTTCGGGGGCATAGGTGTCGGCGACGGTTGCCATCGCCTCGGCACTGTCGCACAGCATGACCTCGGCATAGTCCGCCCAGGCGGCGGCGGCATTTTCGGCGTTCACCGCAGGCAGGGACGCGATCAGGCCGGGCACCAGTGCCATCACCCGCAGGGCCAGCGCGCGGTCGGTGGTGACCAGCCAGACCGGCGAGTTGTAGCCATGTTCGGCCTGACCCACGAGGTCCCAGGCGACCAGTTCGGGGTCGGCGGTGGCGTCGGCGATCACCATGCTGTCGGTCGGGCCTGCGAACATGTCGATCCCGACCTGACCATAGAGGATGCGCTTGGCCTCGGCCACATACTCGTTGCCCGGGCCGACCAGGATATCGGCGCGCGGCAGCCCGAACAGCCCGTTAGCCATCGCCGCCACCCCCTGCACCCCGCCCAGGTTCAGGATCACGTCCGCCCCGCACAGATCCATCGCGAACAGGATCGCGGGCGGGATGCCAAGACCGGGGCGCGGCGGCGAACAGGCGGTGATGTGCGGCACCCCGGCCACCTTGGCGGTGGTGATGGTCATGATGGCACTCGCGATATGGCTATACCGCCCGCCGGGCACATAGCAGCCGGCCGACGACACCGGGATCTGCTTTTGCCCCGCCAGCAGGCCGGGCAGGATCTCGATGTTGCAATCCATGATCGTCGCCCGCTGCGCCTCGGCAAAGCGGCTGATGTTGCGGTGGGCAAAGCGGATGTCGTCGCGGATCTTGGCGGGCAGTTGCGCGGCCGCGTCCAGGCGCGCCTGCGGCGACACCACGATCTCGCCCTCCCACTGGTCCAGATTGCGGGCGAACCGGATCGCGGCCGCGTCGCCGTCATGCTCCAGTTCCGTCAGCATGGCTTCGACGGCGGCGCGCACATCGGTCTGCCCCGTCTCGGCCGAGCGGGTGGCCTTTTTCAGATAGATCATGGTCATCAACGGTCCCGCCTACATGCGGCCCTTCCAGGGCACGAGTTTACGCTCGACAAATCGCATCAACATATCAAAGGCATAGGCTATGATCGCGATCACGATGATGCCCATGATCACGGTCGAGGTCTGCAGGAACTGGCTGGCGGTCAGCACCATGTAGCCGAGGCCCCGGGTCGCCGCGACCATTTCGGCCGCAACGAGCGTGGTCCAGCCAAAGCCGATGCCGATCCGCATCGCCGTCAGAATCTCGGGCAGGGCCGAGGGCAGGATCACATGGCGCATCACCTGCCAGCGGCTTGCGCCGAACGAATAGGCCGCGTGGATCTGCTCGATCGCCGCCGATTTCACCCCCGACCGCGCGCCAAGCGCCACCGGGGCCAGCACCGACAGGAAGATCAGCAGCACCTTCGACGTCTCGCCGATGCCGAACCAGATGATCATCAGCGGCAGATAGGCCAGCGGCGGGATCGGGCGGTAGAATTCGATCGGCGGGTCGAACAGGCCGCGGATGACCGGGCTCATCCCCATCGCGAGGCCGAGGGGGATGCCGATCACGCAGGCCAGCAGGAACGCGCCGAACACCCGCGCCGCCGAGATGCCGACGTGATCGAGAAAGGCCACGTTGGTAAAGCCGTTGGTCCAGACGGTGAAGAATTTCTGCAAGACGGCCTGTGGCGAGGGAAGGAACAGCGGTTTGACCCAACCCATGCTGGTGACCAGCCACCAGACAAAGAGGATGCCGAGGATCGAGGCGACCGACAGCAGCCGGGTTTCGCCCTGCCCCGGCACGCCGTAAGTCTCGCCCGGTTTCGTCGCCCGCGCTTTCAGCAGGAAGGCCAGCAGGCCGCGCTTTCGCCCTTGGCTGTTCGGATGGGAGTGTTCGGTCATGCCACGGCCTCCTCGTCCGAAAAGATGATCTTCAGCACCTCTTCGCGCAGGTCGATGAAGGCGCGGCTGGCCTTGACCGTCCGCGCCGGGGTGCCGGACAGGAACTGGCGCGAAAACGGCAGGTCGAAGCGGTGGGTGATCCGGCCGGGGCGGGGCGACATCACGATCAGCCTGGTGCCCATGAACAGCGCCTCTTCGACCGAATGGGTGATGAAGAACACAGATTTCGCCGTCTTGTGCCAGATCGTCAGGATCAGCTCCTGCGCCTTTTCCCGGGTCAGGGCATCAAGCGCGCCCAAGGGTTCGTCCATCAGCAGCAGCTTGGGGTCGCAGGTCAGCGCGCGGGCGATGCCGACGCGCTGCTGCATGCCGCCCGACAGGTTGTAGACCCTGGCGGTTTCAAACTCCCCCAGGCCCAGCAGGCTGATGAACCCGCGCGCGATCTGCTGTCGTCGGGCCTGCGGCACGCCCTGCAGTTTCAATCCGAGGGCCACGTTGTCGATCACGTTGAGCCAGGGCATCAGAGCGTGTTTCTGGAACACCACCGCGCGGTCGGCCCCGGGCCCCTGCACCCGCCCGCCGTCGAGCAATATCTCGCCCGACGACGGCGACAGGAACCCCGCGATCAGCGACAGGAGGGTGGACTTGCCGCAGCCCGATGCGCCAAGGGCAACGACGAAATCGCTGCCCGCGATGTCCAGATCGATCTGGCGCAGCGCCTCGACCGGGGGGCGTCCGTCTGCGGTCGGATAGACCACCGATGCCTGTCTGACGTTCAGCCCCATGCAGCACTCCGGTGTGAAGGGGTCGCAGCCGGGGAATGCCCGGCTGCGACGTGGCGCTACTTGGCGGCTTCGGCGATGGCGGTGGTCACGAAGGCCGAATAGTCATCCGTCGCCGCGTCGATCCGCCCGGCCTTGACCAGGAAATCGGCCGTCGTCTTCATGTTGGCTGCGGCCCCGCCCAGCCAGGTCGGGGCAAGCTGATCGGCCAGCGGGATGAAGGTGAAGCCTTTCAGGATGCCCGGCACCTGCTCGGCGGCGGCGCCGGTCACTTCGGCGATGGTTTTCACCGGGGCGCTGTCGGCGGTCCAGGCGGCGGGATCGGCCAGATAGGCCATGTTCGCCTCGTTCATCGTCTTGGCGAAGGCCACCATCGCATCGGCGTTGGCGGCGGCGAATTCCGTATTCACCACCCAGCCGTCGAAGGTCGGAAAGCCCCAGGCGGCGGTCTGGTCGGCGCCGACGATGAAGGTGCCGGTCTGCAGGATCTGGTTCTGCACCGGTTCCCAGATGAAGGCCGCATCGACCTGACCCGAATCCCAGGCGGCGGCGATCTGGTCGGCCGGCAGGTTGACGATGGTCACCTCCGATTCCGCGATCCCGACATGGCTGAGCGCGCCCATCAGCGAGTAATGCGCGGTGGACCCCACCGGGACGGCGACCTTCTTGCCCTTCACCTCCTCCAGCTTGGTGATGCCCGATGTTTTGGTCGCGATCAGGCTTTCGGCGGTGCCAAGGCCCTGGGCGATCATGAACAGTTGAATCTCGAGGCCCTGGCTGGTGCCGATCGACAGCGGCGACGAGCCGAGTTCGGCCACCTGAACGTCGCCCGAGGCCATCGCGGCGATCACTTCGGTGCCCGACCCGAAGGTGCGCCATTCGATGGTCCAGCCGGTGGCGGCCTCGAACTTGCCTTCGGCGCGGGCGACCTGCATCGGGGTCGGGCTGCCGAAATTGCCGATGATCACGTTTTCGGCCAGCGCGGCCCCGACGGTCAGCGCGAGGGTGGCGGTGCCGATCAGCAGGGTTCTGAAAGTCTTCTTCATGGGTCGTCTCCTTGTTGGGTTTCAGTCGGGGCGCATTCGCGCGCGTTTTGGGTGGGCAGGCGTCAAGTCTCATCCGTTCGGCGGGCAAAGGCAACGACGCCCTGCACCAGTTGGTCCAGCGTGTCGAAACTGGTCGTGCCGGGGGCTGTGGCGTCGGCGATCAGCGAAAATTCCGTGCAGGCGATCATCTGGACCGCCGCCCCCTCGGCCAGAAGCTGTGCCGAGGCTTGCAGAAGGGTAGCGCGGGCATCCGGGTTGGCTCCCCGGGCCTTGAGGCTGCGGATGGCGGCCAGCAGCGCGGGCTCGTCGGCTGCGTAGACCGGGGTCAGCCCGGCATCGGCGCAGGGGGCCGCGAACAGCCCGACCTGCCGGACGGCGGGCGAGGCGAGGATGCCGACGCGCGCCACCGGCCCCGCCAGCCGCGCGGCCTGCGCCACCGACAGCGCCACCATGTCGATCAGCGGGATGCTGACGGCGGCCCGGATCGCGGCGGCATAGTGATGCGCGGTGTTGCAGGGCATGGCCAGCGCGCGGGCCCCCGCCGCCTGCAACCGCCCGGCCATCGCGGCCAGAACCGGGCCCGGGTCGTCGCCCGACCGTTCGAGCAGATGGCGGATGCGCGACGGCACCTGCGGGTTCTGGTCCACGATCAGCGGGATGTGGTCGGCATCGTCGCGGGCGGGCGTGGCGGAGAGGATTTTCTGCATCAGCAGCACCGTGGCCTCCGGCCCCATCCCGCCCAGAATGCCCACCCGCCGCATCGCCTAGCCTGCCGCCCGGTCGGCCAGAACCGCGTCATAGCCGAACAGCGCCGCCGACCCGCCGGTGTGCAGGAACACCACCCGCTGCCCCTTGGTGAACCGGCCCTCGCGGCAATAGTCGATCAGCCCCGCCGCCGCCTTGCCGGAATAGACCGGGTCCAGCAGGATCCCCTCCAGTTCGGCGAACATCCGGATGGCCTGCAGCGTGTCGGCGCGCGGCACGCCATAGCCTGCGCCGACATAATCGGTATCGGCCACCACATCGGCGCGCACGACCACCCCCGGACAGCCCAGCTTTTCCGCCGTGCGCTGTGCCAGGGCGAACACGTTTTCCTCCTGCTTTTGCTGCGGGGCGCGGACCCCGAACCCCAGCAGGGGAATCCCTGCGTTGATCGCCTTCAGCCCGACGATCAGCCCGGCCTGGGTGCCCGCCGACCCGGTGGCGGTCACCAGATGGTCGATCACCAGCCCCCGGTCATTGGCCTGGCCCAGCAATTCGAACGCGCAATTGACGTATCCGAGCGCCCCTGTCGGGTTCGACCCGCCGCCGGGAATGAGGTAGACGCGTTTGCCCGCCACGCGCAGGGTTTCGGCCACCGCCTCCATCTCGGCCTGCATGTCGGCACCGCCGGGGCGCTTTTCGGTGACCGCCCCGTGAAGATGATCCAGCAGCACGTTGCCGTTGTGGTTGTAGTTGGTGTTGTTCGACCCGGTCCGATCCTCCAGCAGGATGTGGCAGGCCATGCCGAGCCGGGCCGCCGCCGCCGCCGTCTGGCGCGCGTGGTTGGACTGCGTGGCACCTTGGGTCATCACCACATCGGCGCGCATCGCCTGGGCTTCCGCCATCAGGAATTCGAGCTTGCGGGTCTTGTTGCCCCCGGTCGACAGACCCGTGCAGTCGTCGCGCTTGATCCAGATTTCCGGCCCGCCCAATTCCGCGCTCAGACGGTCGAGCGGTTCGAGCGGCGTCGGCAGATGGGCGAGGAAGAGGCGCGGAAACCGGGCGAGATGCATGAAGCCGTCCTTGCTGAACTTGTCTGTCGCGACCATTGCAGACGTTCTTCCGGCGTGCAAATTCGAAACGCGCCAGCTATCATGCAAGTCCTGCATGCAGGAGGGCGGGATGCGGCTGGAATGGCTGGAAGACTTGCTGGCCGTGGCCGAAACCGGGTCGTTCCAGCAGGCAGCGGATCGCAGGCGGCTGACCCAGTCGGCGTTTTCCCGGCGCATCCAGCAGATCGAACAGCAGATCGGCGTCGAGTTGTTCGACCGGAGCCGGAAGCCGGTGCAGATGCATCCCGCGATGGCGCAGCAGCGCGAGCAGATGGCCAAGCTGGCGGACGATCTGCGGCAGTTGGGCAACGACCTGCGGCGCGGCGGGCGGATGGCCGCGAATCGCATTGTCATCGCCAGCCAGCATGCCCTGACCACGGCCCTGACGCCGCAGATCCTGAAGGGCCTGGACGCCCGCCACGCCGAAACGCATGTCCGGCTGCGGTCGGCCAATCTGGACGAGTGTTTCGGGCTGCTGTTGTCGCGGCAGGCCGATATCGCGCTGGTATACCGCCTGCCCGACGAGCCGCACCCGATCGGCGACAGGTTCGTGGAAACCGCCGTGATCGGGACCGATGTGCTGACCCCGGTGATCGCCGCGGTCGGACTGGCCGGGGTCGAGGCCCGGCTGCTGTCGGGCGAGTTGCCCTATATCGCCTATCCTGCGGACGTGTTTCTGGGTCAGGCGCTGGAGCGGCTGGTGCTGCCGCGGGTGCCGGGGATGGTGCGCCCGGTTGCCAAGGCCGAAACCGCCCTGACGCTGGCCGCTCTGGAACTGGCCGCCGTGGGCGTTGCCGTGGCCTGGGTGCCCGGATCGCTGGCCAGACCCCGGATCGCGGACGGCGCGCTTGCCGACCTTTCGGGCAGCCTGCCGGCCTACGGGCTTGAGGTGACCGCGGTGCGGCTGTTCGGCGAGGTCAGCCCGGTTGCCCGGTCGGTTTGGCACGACATCGTCGGCTGACCCGGATCGGCACCACCCGCGCCGCCCTATCCCCGGTCCTCGACCTTGACGATCCGCCCGTCTTCCAGCGTCAGGATGCGGTCGGCGCGGTCAAGGATACGCCCGTCATGGGTGACCAGCAGCGTCGTCGTGCCGCGCGCCGCGCCCAGGCGTTTGAGAAGATCGACCACGTCGGCGGCGCTGTCCTTGTCCAGCGCGGCGGTGGGTTCGTCGGCCAGCACCAGCGCCGGATTGCCCACCAGCGCGCGCGCCACCGCCACCCGCTGTTTCTGCCCGCCCGACAGGTTGGCCGGCAAATAGCCCGCCCGGTCCGCCAACCCGATCAGACCGAGCGCATGCACCGCCGCACGGTCCGCCACCGCCTCGGGCACGCCGCGATGCACCTGCAGGCCCATGATCACATTCTGCGTCGCGGTCAGGCTTTCGTGCAGGTTGTGCGCCTGAAAGATGAAGCCCAGACGGCGCCGCAGGGCGACCAGATCGGCCTCGGCCGCACCGTGCAACTGCCGGCCCAGCAGATGCACCGACCCGTCCTGCACCGCGCGCAGGCAGCCGATCAGCGTCAGCACGGTCGTCTTGCCCGACCCAGACGGCCCCATCAGCACGGTGAAACTGCCGCGCTGCAATGACAGGTTCACGTCGAACAGGGCCTGCTTGCGCGCCTCGCCGTTGCCGAACCAGTGGCTCAGGCCCTGCGCCTCGATGATGGTGTCCGGCGTCATCCCCGGCCTCAGAACAGATCGGCGGGGTCGGCGGCGGCCAGACGCCGGGTGGCGATCGCCCCCGAGATCACCGAGAACACCACCGTGCCGACAAACACGCTGAGCGCCATCGACCCCGACATCGCCAGCGGCAGCGTGGTGACCTTGCCCATCGCGGTCAGGATCGCGGTGCCGATGATCAGGCCGGGAATGAACCCCATCACCCCCAGCACCAGCGCCTCTTCCAGCACGATCCCAAGGAAGAACCTCGGGCCATAGCCCATCGCCTTGAAGGTCGCGTATTCGCGCAGGTGGTCGGCCACGTCGGTCGACAGGACCTGATAGACGATGACCAGCCCGACCAGCACGCCGATCAGCACGCCGAAGCCGAAGATGATCCCGGTCGGACGGCGGGTCTGCTGATAGCGCAGATCTTCCTGGGCCGCGTCGGCATAGCTGCGGATGCGCAGCGAGGTATCGGAAATCAGCGTCCGCAGCCGGGCGACCACGGCCGCTACCTCGGCACCGGGGCGCAGGCGCAGCAGGATGTGGTCGGGGGCGGCGGAACTGCGCGCAGGAAACAGCGACAGAAAGGTCTGGTCCGACACCATCATGTAGCCATCACCGCCGAACCCGCCGCCCCCGGCAAAGGTAGCATAGGCGGTGATCGTGCGGCCCTGCGATTCGAACGACAGCGGGGTCTGCGGGCGGATGGCGGCGGCAACCTCCTTGCTCAATCCGCGCGCAAGCCGGTCGAGGATCGCCGCGTCCTGCACCTGCAGCATTGCAAGATCGCCCGCGATCTGCGGGTTCAGAAACGCGGGCTTGACCGGATCGACGCCGAAGGTCGACAGGCTGATGTCCTTTTCCCCGCGGTCCCACGGCACGTTGGCCAGAAACAGCCCCATGCCGTCGGTCACATCCGGGTCGGCCATCGCCTGCAACAACCATTGCCGCGCCACGTTGCCGCCGTCGGTCAGGGAATTGGCGTCGCCGGCCGAAATCATGATGTCGGCCTGAAACAGCGCATAGGGGCGCAGGGTGGCGGCCCCCATCGAATTCATGATGCCCAGTTGCACGAAGACCAGCACATTGGCAAAGGCCACCCCGGCCAGCGCCGCGGCAAAGCGGTTGCGGTTGTGGGTCAGTTGCAGCCAGCCGATCGGCAGCCGCCCGAACAGCGCCTGCAGCAGGCGGCTCATGGGGTGGCCCGCTGATCGGCGGTGGTGTCGATCCGGGCGATGACCTCGAGGTTGGTATAGCGTGCGGCCACGGCGGAGGACGCGGCATCCAGCGCCACCAGCACGCGGATCACCCGCGAGTCCTTGTTTTCGGCGGCATCGTCGGAAATCAGCCCTTGCCGGCCGACCGTCAGGCCAATGCTTTCGACCACGCCGCGCAGCGTCTGCCCCAGGGCCGCCGCCTCGAGGTCCACCGGCTGGCCCTGTTTGATCAGGGCGATGCGGTCCTGCCAGACTTCGACCTCGGCCATCATCTGATCCGTGTCGCCCATTTCCATGATTCCGTCGGCGGGCGGGCGCTGGCCGGGGGTGGCGTGGATGTTCAGGATCGTTCCGGCAATCGGGGCCATCACCGTCGCGCGGTCCAGATCGAGCGTGGCCCGCGCCAGATCGGCCTCGGCGGCCTCCATGTTGCGGCGGGCGACCACCACATCGGGCTGATCATCCGGGGCGAGGGCGGCAAACCGGGTCAGCGTCGCCTCGGCCCGGGCCACCGCCAGTTTTGCCGCATCAGCGGCGGCGCGGACCTGATCCAGTGTGGCGTCCGTCGCGACCTTGCGTTGCCGCAGTTCTTCGGTGCGCGCCAGCGTCGTGGCCGCCTCGGCCGCAGCCGACAGGGCCTGATCCAGCACCGCCTGCGCCTCGTCCCGGCTGGCGTCGATGGCGGCGCGGATCTGCACCAGATTGGCCTGCCGGATGGCCAGGTTGGCCTGTGCCATCAGGACGGCGCTTTCCAGCGTGGCACGGTTGTCGAGCCGCGCCAGCGCCGCGCCCTTTTCCACCCGGTCGCCTTCGGCCACCAGCAGCTCCGCCACCCGCGCATCGCCCGACCCGTAAGGCGCCGCCACGATCGAGACATCGCCGCGCGGCATCACCCGCGCCAGTCCCACCACATCGGTCGGCAGCATGGTCTCGGCCATCTTGGGCGGCAGGGCGATATCGGGCGGCAGGGCGATCGGCGCATCGGACCCTGCCCCCGGCTGCAACCCGGTCATCGCGTAGAATTTCTGCAGTCCCGGCGGCTGAAAATACATCCCCACCACCGCGCCCGAGAACATCAGCGGCGGCACCAGAAACACCAGAAGATACCGCTTGCGAAACCAGCCCCGGCGCGCGGCGGGCGACGCGTCGTCGAACCGGATCTCCAGAGGCAGAGCGTCGGACGGCGACGCAGGGCGGCTCGCATCGGTCATCTTGAGTTCCTCGGCGGCCTCGCCGGATGTCCGGCGACAGGCGGTTGCACGCCCGGCCAGTCATGCCGCAGGTCCGGCCCTCATGGCAAGCCGTTGCGGTGTCGCAATGCAGGGGCCGCCCGCGCGCCGGGCCGTGCAGGCCCCGGACCCAACGCCGGGTCAGTCGGCGGGGCGCAGGCCATGGGGCGGGTCGTCCGTGCTAGATGTCGAGCGTGTTCTCATGCTCCCACCGCGAGAAATGCGACACGAAGCTGGTCCATTCCTGATGCTTCAGCTTCAGGAATGCCGTCGAGAACGCCTCGCCCATCAGCGCCTTAAGCGTCGTGTCCTTGTCATATTCGCGCAGCGCGTCGAGCATGTTCAGCGGCAGTTTCGGGGCGTCGGTGACGGTGTGGCCCTGGGTATACATGTCGATGTCGTGGCGCGGGCCGGGATCGGCCTTGCTGCGGATGCCGTCCAGCCCCGCCGCGATGATCACCGCCTGCAAGAGATAGGGGTTGGCCGCCCCATCCGGCAGGCGCAACTCGAACCGCCCGGGGCCCGGCACGCGGACCATGTGGGTGCGGTTGTTGCCGGTCCAGGTCACGGTGTTGGGGGCCCAGGTCGCGCCCGACGTGGTGCGCGGCGCGTTGATGCGCTTGTAGCTGTTGACGGTGGGATTGCAGATCGCGGCCAGCGCGCTGGCATGTTTCATGATGCCGCCCAGAAAGGTGCGACCCCGGTCCGACAGGCCCAACTCCTTGGCCGGGTCGGAAAAGGCGTTGGTCTTGCCATCCGGATCCCAGACCGAGATATGGACATGGCAGCCCGACCCGGTCAGCCCCTTGAACGGCTTGGGCATGAAACTGGCGCGCAGGCCGTGCTTTTCGGCCACCGATTTCATCATGAACTTGAAAAAGCTGTGCTTGTCGGCGGTCTGCAGGGCGTCGTCGTATTTCCAGTTCATCTCGAACTGGCCGCAGGCGTCTTCGTGGTCGTTCTGATACGCCTCCCAGCCCAGGGCCAGCATGTAATCGCAAACCTCGGCGATCACGTCATAGCGGCGCATCACCGCCTGCTGGTCGTAGCAGGGTTTTTCGGCGGTGTCGTAGGGGTCCGAGACCTTGTCGCCCTCGGGCGTCAGCAGGAAAAACTCGGGCTCGACCCCGGTCTTCACCCGCAGACCCTCCTTCGCCGCCTCGTCCACCAGACGGCGTAGCACGTTGCGCGGGGCCTGTTCGACCGGCTTTCCCTCCATCACGCAGTTGGAGGCAAGCCAGGCCACCTCGGGCTTCCACGGCAGGGGGATCACGGAAGACGGGTCGGGCACCGCCATCATGTCGGGATGCGCGGCGGTCAGGTCGAGCCAGGTGGCAAAGCCCGCAAACCCCGCACCGTCCACTGCCATGTCGTTGATCGCCTGCGCGGGCACCAGCTTGGCACGCTGCCCGCCGAACAGGTCGGTGTAGGACACCATGAAATACCTGATGCCCTTTTCCTTGGCGTAGCTTTCCAGATCCTGCGGCATGACCGTCCCCTGTCATTTGTTCTTTGATTAGAATCCGTTGCGCCCCGGGACCCAGTTGGTTCCCGCCAGCGGCACGCCCGACATCGCCGCCGCCTCGATGGTCAGCGCGCAGAGGTCTTCGGGTTCGAGGTTGTGCAGATGCGACTTGCCACAGGCGCGCGCGATGGTCTGTGCCTCCAGCGTCATCACCTTGAGGTAATTCTTCAACCGTCGCCCGCCCAGAACCGGGTCGAACCGACCGTAAAGCTCGGGATCCTGCGTGGTGATCCCGGCGGGATCGCGGCCTTCGTGCCAGTCGTCATAGGCCCCGGCGGTGGTGCCGAGCTTGTTGTATTCGGCTTCATAGACCGGATCGTTGTCGCCCAGCGCGATCATCGCCGCCGTGCCGATCGAACAGGCGTCGGCCCCCAGCGCCAGCGCCTTGGCCACATCGGCCCCGGTGCGGATGCCGCCCGACACGATCAGTTGCACCTTGCGGTGCATGTCCAGGTCCTGCAGCGCCTTCACCGCCTGAGGGATGCAGGCCAGGATCGGCATGCCGACGTTTTCGATGAACACATCCTGCGTGGCCGCCGTGCCGCCCTGCATGCCATCCAGCACCACGACATCCGCACCGGCCTTCACCGCCAGCGCCGTGTCGTAATAGGGCCTTGCCCCGCCGATTTTCACGTAGATCGGCTTTTCCCAGTCGGTGATCTCGCGCAGTTCGGCGATCTTGATCTCCAGATCGTCCGGGCCGGTCCAGTCGGGGTGGCGGCAGGCCGACCGCTGGTCGATGCCCTTGGGCAGATTGCGCATCGCGGCGACCCGATCGGAAATCTTTTGCCCCAGCAACATGCCGCCGCCGCCGGGTTTCGCCCCCTGACCGACCACCACCTCGATCGCATCGGCGCGGCGCAGGTCGTCGGGGTTCATGCCGTAGCGGCTGGGCAGATATTGATAGACCAGTGTTTTGCTGTGCCCGCGCTCCTCTTCGGTCATCCCGCCGTCGCCGGTGGTGGTCGAGGTTCCGGCCTCGGTCGCGCCGCGCCCCAAAGCCTCTTTGGCGGGGCCGGACAGCGCCCCGAAGCTCATCCCTGCAATGGTGATCGGGATCTGCAGGTGGATCGGGTTTTTCGCGTGCCGGGTGCCGAGCCAGACATCGGTGCTGCATTTCTCGCGGTAGCCTTCCAGCGGATAGCGGCTGATGCTGGCCCCCAGAAACAGCAGGTCGTCGAAATGCGGCAGGCGACGTTTCGACCCGCCACCGCGGATGTCATAGATGCCGGTGACCGCCGCCCGGCGGATTTCGGCGTTCACGTCCGGGGAAAAGGTCCAGCTCTGGCGCGGCGGGGTGTGGGGAAAATCGCTCATGGGGACCTCAGTAGGATGCGGCGTTGTCGATGTTGAACGTGTAAAGCTTGCGAGCCGATCCATAGCGTTTGAACTCCTCCGGCTTTGCCAGATGATCCGCCTCGCCGCGCCGCAAAAGATCGGCGACCTGCGCCAGATGTTCCGGGCGCATCTCTTTCTCGATGCAGTCCGCTCCCAGCGATTTGACCGACCCGCGCACGTAAAGCCGCGCCTCATACAGGCTGTCGCCCAATGCCTCGCCCGCATCCCCCAGCACCACCATCGCGCCCGATTGCGCCATGAAGGCCGACATGTGGCCGATGCTGCCATGCACCACGATCTCGATCCCCTTCATCGAGATGCCGCAGCGCGAACTTGCGTTGCCCTTGATCACCAGCAGCCCGCCGTTGCCGGTCGCCCCGGCATACTGGCTGGCGTCGCCGTCGATGATAACGGCGCCCGACATCATGTTCTCGGCAACCCCCGGCCCGGCGCTGCCCCTGATCCGCACCGTCGCCTGCTTGTTCATCCCCGCACAGTAATACCCGGTCGAGCCATGCACCGTCAGGTCGATCGGCGCATCCAGCCCCACGGCGATGGAATGCGCGCCTCTGGGATTGACCACTTCCCACACCGTCTGGTTGGTCTGGCCGCGCAGGGCGTGCAGCGTGGCGTTCAGCGTGCGCAACCCCTGCGCCGAAAGGTCAAACGTCTGCATGGTCAGCGTTCCCAGAAATAGACGGTGGCGGGTTCGGGTTCCCACACCCGCGCGCTGTCGATGCCGGGCAGGCCGACCATCGCGCGGTATTCCGACCCGAAGGCGACGTAACGGTCGGTTTCGGCCATGACGGCCGGCTTGCAGGCAATCGGGTCGCGCACCACGCCGAAGCCGTTTTTCGTGCCGACGACAAAGGTGAAGAACCCGTCGAGATCGGTCAGCGTCGCCTGCATCGCCTCCCCCAGGTCTGCGCCGTCTTGCAGCTTGTGGCTGATGAAGGCGGCGGCAACCTCGGTGTCGTTCTCGGTCTCAAAGGTCATTCCGGCGGCGCGCAGGGTGCGGCGCACCGAGTTGTGGTTCGACAGGCTGCCGTTGTGCACCAGGCACTGGTCCGGGCCGGTGGAAAACGGATGCGCGCCCATGGTGGTGACGGCAGATTCGGTGGCCATGCGGGTGTGGCCGATGCCATGGGTGCCCGCCATCTGCGCAAGGTCGAACCGCGCCGCCACGTCGCGCGGCAGGCCGACCTCCTTGTAGATCTCGATGCCGGTTCCCGCGCTCATCACCCGTGCCTCGGGGCGCAGGGTGCGCAGGGCGGCGCGGGCGGCGTCGACCCGGTCGGCGGGCAGGTCGAGGACGATGTGCGTGTCCTTGACCTCGGCGGTGACGGCCGCCCCGATGGCGTGACCCAGATCTGCAACCAAGGTTGCGAAGTCGCGCGCAGGGCTGGCGGATTGCATGGTCAGCTTGGCCTGCCCCGGTGTCGGGCGGCTGTAGATCGCGATCCCGGCACTGTCAGGGCCGCGATCTGTCATGGTGATCAGCATGTCGGTCAGCAGCGCCCCCAGTTGTGGTTCCAGCGAGGGGTCTTTCAGAAACAGTCCGACAATCCCGCACATCCGCTGGCTCCTGCTTTGGGTCTGGAACGAAGGCTAGCATCGAAGGCGGCGCACCTCAACTGTCAAGAAACTTTTTTTACTGTGTGGCAAGGCGCGCAATTGCGGGGCACCCTGCCTGTTTTGAGGCAGCGCGCCGGTTCTTTGCCTGACAGGAAAACTTTTTGCACATGAATGTTGATTTCGTGGGGAAGGGACCGCAGACTGCCGTCCAACAGCAGGTGATCGGGGGCGGACATGACGAATTCCTGGAGATTCTCGGCATTGGGGGATCGGCACCGCGCGCTCGGATCCACCCTCGAGGACTGGAGTGGGATGGGCACCGCCTGGAGCTATTCCGGCGATCCCGAACTGGAATATCTGGCGATCCGCACCAAGGCCGGGCTGATGGACGTGTCGGGACTGAAAAAGGTCCACATCACCGGGCCCGCCGCCAGCCACGTGATCGAACGCGCCTCGACCCGCAACATGGAACGCCTGATGCCGGGGCGGTCGGTCTATGCGACGATGCTGAACGACGCGGGCAAGTTCATCGACGACTGCGTGATCTACCGCACCGGGCCGAACGCCTTCATGGTGGTGCACGGGTCGGGCGGGGCGCATGAGCAACTGACGATGGCCGCCACCGGGCGCGATGTGGCGGTGCGGTTCGACGACAACCTGCATGATTTGTCGCTGCAGGGGCCGCTGGCGGTGGAGTATCTGGAACGCCACGTCGACGGCATCCGGGCCCTGCCCTATTTCGCGCAGATGCAGACGGCGCTGTTCGGGCGTCCGGTGATGATCTCGCGCACCGGCTACACCGGCGAGCGGGGATACGAGATTTTCTGCCGGGGGCAGGATGCGCCGATGATCTGGGACCGCATCCTTGATGAAGGGGCTGCGATGGGGATCATCCCGTGCCGGTTCACCACGCTGGACCTGCTGCGCACCGAAAGCTACCTCTTGTTCTTCCCGTTCGACAATTCCGAGATGTATGCGTTCGCCGATGAAGGCCCGGGCGATACGCTGTGGGAACTGGGCCTCGATTTCACCGTGTCGCCGGGCAAGACCGGCTTTCGCGGGGCCGAGGAACACTATCGCCTGAAGGGGCGCGAGCGGTTCAGGATCTGGGGGCTGAAGCTGGAGGGGCGCAACCCGCCGGGCAACGGTGCGCCGGTGCTGCGCGACGGGGTGCAGGTGGGGGTGGTGACGCAAGCGATGTATTCGGCGCTGAACCAGTACACCATCGCGATTGCCCGCCTTCCGGTCGACTGCGCCAATACCGGCACGCCCTTGGTCGTCAACTGCGCCGCCCACGGCGCGATCCCCGCGACGACGCACCCGATGCCGTTCTACGACGTCGAGAAAAAGCGCCGGACGGCGAAGGATTGAGATGTCGGCAGGCTTTTCGCGCAGCATCCCCAGCCGTCCGGTCTATGGTGTGCTCGAGCCGCGCCCGGGCACCGCACATCTGATGGTGGCGGATGGCGAGGGGGCGGCAGCGCTGACCCGGATGATCGCGCAGGCCCCGGACGCGGCGGGGATGCTGTCGCAAAGCCACATCCTGTATCTGCCCGGCCCGAACGGCACCGATCTGACCGCCGATCTGCGATCTTTGGGCGCGGCACAGTTTCACCGCAGCCCCAGCTTTGCGGCCTGCCTGCCGCGTCTGCAAAAGGTGCTGGCGGATGCGCATATGGGGGTGCAGATCTATCTGGCGGGCAGCGAGGGGCTGATCGGGCAGGCGCTGCGCGAGGTGATGCAGGCGGGGCTGCCGTGGCAGGCTGCGCAGACCGAACATCGCGGATCGACGGTGCGCCGGGTGCAGTGCGTGCATTGCAAGGGCATCACCGAAGACGTCCGCACCGATCCGTTCGTCTGCAGCCATTGCGGGCTGAACCTGTTCGTGCGCGACCACTATTCGCGCCGGATCGCGGCGTTTCAGGGCGTGAACATCGATGCCGAGGACCCCGGTCAGGTGCCCCCGCCGGTCGAGCGGTTCGCATGAGCGGAGGTTGTTCATGAGCGTCGGCGCCCCGAAACTCGCCGTGCGGGTGGCCGAGGTGGTGCAGGTCAACGCGCTGGTCAAACGGTTCCGCTTCGTGCGCCGCGATGGCGGGCCGCTGCCGGTGTTTTCCGGCGGCGCGCATGTGGTGGTCGAGATGGACGACCAGGGCACCCGCCGGATGAACCCCTATTCGCTGATGAGCGACCCCGCGGATACCTCGGGATATGAGATCTCGGTCCGGCGCGACGATGCCGGGCGGGGCGGGTCGCTCTATCTGCACAACCACGTCGCGCCGGGGATGGAGATGGTGCTTTCCATGCCGGTCAACCTGTTCCCCGTGGACGCCCGCGCCCGCAAGCACCTGATGATCGCGGGCGGCATCGGGATCACCCCGTTCCTGAGCCAGATCGCCGCGCTGACGCGACTGCGCGGCCGGTTCGAGTTGCATTACAGTGCCCGCAGCCGGGATCTGGCCGCCTATGCCGACGACCTTCTGGCGCGGCACGGCGATGCGGTGCGGCTGTATCTGGACGATCAGGGGCAGGTCATCGACCTTGATGCGCTGCTGCGCGGGCAACCCCTGGGCACCCATCTGTATGTCTGCGGGCCGAAGGGGATGATCGCCTGGGTGCGGGGCCGGGCCGGTGCCCTGGGCTGGCCCGCGGCGGCGGTTCATTCCGAGGAATTCCTGTCGCCCCCGGTCGGATCGCCGTTTCAGGTGCGACTGGCCGCCTCGGGCCGCACGATCACCGTGGCCCCGGCGCAATCGCTGCTGGAGGCGATAGAGGCGGCCGGGGTCGCGGCCCCCTATCTGTGCCGGGGCGGGGCCTGCGGCGAATGCGAAACCGGGGTTCTGGGTTGTGACGGCACCATCCTGCACAACGACCACTGGCTGACCGACGACCAGAAGGCCGCCAACACCCGGATCATGCCCTGCGTGTCGCGGTTCGCGGGCGCAACCCTGATCCTGGACCGATAGGAGCACGCGATGAGTCTGGACTTCAACGACGAGACCTTTCGCGGCGATTTCACCTTTCGCAATTCGGCCCGCGCGATTGCCCGGTTTCCGTTCCCGTTCCCCGAGGACGGCTATATGTATTCGGTCAACATGGAACCGCATCTGCCGGGCAAACCCGGTTCGGTGTTCGAACACATGTTCGACGTGGACGAACACTATGTCGCGGAAATGCGCGACCGGGCGCTGGTGCTGGCCGAGGATCCGCTGCGCTGCCAGTCGCTGCCGCACATGACGCTGGCGGGGTGGGACCTGCTGGAACTGATCATGGACGCCAAGGCGCGGGATTATCCGCAGTGGTTCAGCCTGACCAAGGAGGGCAACCGCTGGCACTGGGTCAACCGGCCCTTGCAGATCGAACAGTCGTTCACATTTCTCGATGACACCACCCTGCCCTGCGGCCCGATGGAATACATCACGCGCCAGACGCAAGGCGATTTCACCCTGCAGGACCAGCGCGACGACAACCTGTGGATCGAGGCCGGGATGGTGACGACGCAGGCCGATTGGTCGCTCGACTTCGACATCGGCATGTCGTTTCACGAATGGCACGCCCCGGTGCCGCTGGCGCATGAGATGCGGGTGTTCGACCGGGCGCTGAAGTTCCTGTTGAACCTGCAGCTTGGGGCCCCGGTGCGGCGGTTCAACTGGACGATGACGGTCGATCCGCTGCTGGACACCAGCCCCGAGAATTATCCCAGATGGGGACCGACCAAGACGACGATGACGCCCGAGACCATCGGGCACCGCCAGCACCTGCGGGTCGAATTGCAGACGCTGCACCGCCTGCCCCGGTCCAACGCCATCGTCTTTCCGATCCGCTGCTACCTGATCAAGTTCGAAGAGCTGGTGACAGTGCCGAAATGGGCCCGCCGCCTGCACCGGGTGGTGCGCGACATTCCTGATGAGCTGGCGACCTACAAGGGCTTCATCCGCAACAAGCCGCTGATGCTGGACTATCTGTCGAGATACGACGACGGGCTGCCGACATCGCCGGGGATCTGGCCGGATTGACCGGCGGGAAGGACTGGCGGGAAAGACTGGCCGCTTGCCCGCTGCCAGCCTTCTCCCTCCACACAAGGGGGCGAGTGGTCTCGGCTCGCCCGACCCGGGCCTGCGGCATCAAGGTGACGCGTCCTCGCGGCCAGCCGGAGCGTCTTGGGCCGCAGCACAGGGCACCTCCCCTCCCCCGCGTGGAGAGGGGCGCGCGTCGGCCCTACCCCTGCTGATACGAGATGATCGACAGATAGCGCGCCGGCAGTTTGACGTGCACTTCCGGCCCGTGTTGCGCGTCGGCATCGAACAGCAGACTGTCGCCGGGTTTCAGATGGAACAACTGATCGCCATGGCGGTATTCGACCTCGCCTTCGAGCATGTAGAGCAGTTCGATCCCGTCATGCTGAAAGGTGGGAAACGTGTCGGATTCGGTTGTCAGCGTGATCAGATACGGCTCCACGACCACGCCCGAGGCGTTCGATCCGATATGGCCCAGCAGGTGATACTGGTGCCCCGCCCGCGTGCCCCGGCGTTCGATCTCCAGATGCTCGCCCGCCTTCACATGCTGCACTTCGCGGCGCTCTTCAAACCCGCGAAAGAACGCGGTGATCGGCGTCGAAAACGCGTGGCTCAGGATTTGCAGCGTGGTCAGCGATGGCGAGGTGATGCCGTTCTCGATCTTCGACAGCATGCCGATCGACAGCCCGGTGACCCCGGCCAGATCGGCCACGGTCATCCCCTGCTGGCGGCGAAATGCCCGCACCGACCGCCCGATCGCCAGTTCCAGATTGCGTTCGGACAATTCGCGGACCCGGTGCGGGTCCTGATCGAAGGCGGGTTTGGATTTCGGAAGGGCGATGTCTTCGGGCTCTTCGGGCACAGCATCCATTCTTTCTGCCGCCTTTTCACTTGGTCCGAATTTCACTACCGTGAAACATGTAGTGCCTCAACTGAAAATCCAGCGGGGCCGGATGGCTGCGCAGAGGCGGCGGTGTCGCGGGCGGCTAGAACGCCGACCGCGCCGCCGTGATCAGCGCGTGATGCAGCGATTGCGCCGAGGATCGCGGGCCCAGAACACTTACCAGTTCCGGCGCGCGCAGGATCAGGTAGCAGCCCAGATGGTCGATCACCGTGCGCGTCGCCGCACCGGGGACCGCGCCGCGCAGATCGAAGGCGCAAAGCCGCTCGAACAGGGGGGGCAGATCGGGGGCCGCCACATCGAACCGCGCCCAGGCATCGGTCTGTTCGGTAACCGACGCCGCCGCGCCGAAGACCGCGCGCAACAGGGTGGCAATCTCTTCATGGCTGGCGAAGGGGGCTTCGACCATCCAGTGCTGCGGCCCAAGCCAGAAGGTGCCAAACACCGCCCCTTGCAGATGGCGACCCGGCCCCGGCAGGGGGATGCCCGCCGTTTCCGCCGCCTGTGTGACATCGCTGTCCCGCCCCATGCGCGCGGCGAGCGAGGCAAGCGCGGTATCGGTGACTTCGGCAATCGTCACCGGGCCTGCGGTTTCGGTGAGGGCGATGGCACGGCCCAGGGGCGACAGCGGTTTCAGGTGATGATCAGCCACGCAGACGCTCCCCCTCGGGATCAATGAAATGCGGGCTGACGATCTCGACCTCGACCTCGGTTCCGGCGAGCAGGTTCACCGCGCGCAACCGCTCGCCCAGGCGGGCATGGCCGTTCTTGAGATAACCGAGCCCGATGGCATGGCCAAGGTTCGGTGAAAACACCACCGAGGTCAGCCAGCCGTCATCATGCGCCGCTGTGGCAGGCGCCCCGGCTGCCAGGAAATGCGCGCCCGCCGTCAGGGCCTGCCCCCGGTCCATCGGGCGCACGCCCACCAGCCGCAACCCATCGGCGGCGGTCAACCCGCTGCGCCGGCTCAGCACCGAACCGATCGCGTCGTTCCTGGCCGACACCATCTTGCCCTGCCCCATGTTCAGCGCGGTGGATTGCCCGTTCAACTCGTTGCCCGCGACATGGCCTTTCTCGACGCGCATCACGCCCAGGGCTTCGGTCCCGTAGACCACCGCATCGAATTCGGCCCCCGCCGCAACCAGCGCCCGGATCAGCGCGTCGCCATAGCGGGTTGGCACCGCAATCTCGTAGGCCAGTTCGCCGGAAAAGCTGATCCGGAACAGCCGGGCGCGCAATCCGCCGCAGACGGTGATCGCACCACAGGCCATATAGGGGAACGCCGCATCCGAGATGTCCTGATCGACCAGTTTCTGCAGCAGCTTTCGCGCGTTCGGCCCCGCGACGGAATACTGCGCCCAAGCCTCGGTCGTGGAAATCAGCTGCACATCCAGATCGGGCCACAGCACCTGCCGACAGAATTCCAGATGGCGGAACACCGGCACGGCATTGGCGGTGGTGGTGGTCATGACATACTCATGCTCCCCCAGCCGCGCCGTCGTGCCGTCGTCCATCACGATGCCATCCTCGCGCAGCATCAGGCCATAGCGGACGCGGCCGACGGGCAGGGTGGAAAAGGTATTGGCATAGACCCGGTCCAGAAATGCCCCCGCATCGGTGCCCTGAATGTCGATCTTGCCCAGGGTGGTCACGTCGCAGATGCCCGCCGACCGGCGGGTCTGCAGCACCTCGCGATCCACCGACTGCCGCCAGTGGGTTTCGCCCGGACGCGGCAGGTATTGGGTGCGCAGCCAATAGCCCGCCTCGACGAACACCGCCCCCTGTTCGGCGGCCCAGCCATGCGACGGGGTCAGGCGCAGCGGCTTGAACTCGGGCCCGCGCGACCGTCCGGCCAGAACGCCGATCGCCACCGGGGTGGCGGGCGGGCGATACATCGTGGTGCCGGTTTCCGGGATGGTCCTGCCGGTCAGTTCGGCCATGACCGCAAGGCCCAGCAGATTGCCGGTCTTGCCTTGATCCGTCGCCATCCCGAGCGTGGTGTAGCGTTTCAGATGTTCGACCGACACGAAGTTTTCCTGATGCGCCAGCCGGATATCCTTGACGGTCACATCGTTCTGAAAATCGATCCAGGCGCGTTTGCCACCCGATGCGACGTGCCATTTGGGCGTGATGCGCACCGGCGCGTCTTCGGTCTGCGGGACGTCGGATGCGGTAACGCTCCGCCCCAGATCGGCCAGTGCGGCGGCGGCGGCCGCAGCCCCGGTGGTCAGTGCCGCATGGGTGGACATGACCCCGGCGGCCGCCCCGGCGCAGGTCAGGCCCGCCACACTGCCGGGGGCGGGCACGAAGGCGGCAATCGCGTCGTCCCACACCGGGCGTCCGCGATGGTTGCTGGCGATGTTCAGGTTGGGGTTCCAGCCGCCCGACACGCCAAGCGCCGCGACCTTCAGGGTTTCGGTCCGGCCCGAGGCACGCCGCACCGTGATCGAGGTCAGGCCCAGGCGACCCGCCGTGTCGATCACCTCGTCCCCCGTGCGCGCATCGATCACCGCGACGGACAGGCCCCTGGCGGTCAGGTCGGTGGCGGTGCGCAGGCCGTCGTCGTTGTTGGTGAACACCGCCACCCGATCCCCCGGCACCACGCCCCAGCGGTTGGCATAGGCGCGCAAGGCCCCGGCGAGCATGATCCCGGGCCGGTCGTTGTTGGCAAAGGCGATCGGCCGCTCGATGGCCCCCGTGGCAAGGATCGCGCGGGCGGAGTAAACGCGCCACAGGATCTGGCGCGGCTGGTGCGCGGCGGGGGTGGCCAGATGGTCCGACACCCGTTCGACGGCGGCATGGATGCCGTGGTCCATCGCGCCCATGACGGTCGTGCGCGGCATCAGGCGGACCGACGGCATGGCCGACAGTTCCGCCACCGCCTGCGCCGCCCAGTCGGCCCCGGCCCTGTCGCCCACGGCGAAGGTTTCGGCGTTCAGCCGCCCGCCCATCCGGAAATCCTCGTCCGCCAGGATCACCCGCGCCCCCGCCCGCCCTGCCGTCAGCGCCGCAGACAGGCCCGCAGGCCCCGCCCCGATAACCAGCAGATCGCAGTGCAGGAACCCCTTGTCATAGGCGTCGGGGTCGTCCTGCGCTGACAGGCGCCCCAGGCCCGCCGCGCGGCGGATGATCGGCTCGTAGACCTTTTCCCAGAACGACGCGGGCCACATGAAGGTCTTGTAATAGAACCCGGCGGCGAAGACCGGCGACAGGCGGTCGTTGATCGCCATCGCGTCCCATCGCAGGCTGGGCCAGCGGTTCTGGCTGGTGGCCTGCAGCCCGTCGAAAAGTTCGGCCACCGTTGCGCGGGTGTTGGGTTCGCACCGTGCCCCGCTGCGCAATTCGACCAGCGCGTTGGGTTCCTCGGACCCCGCCGCGATCGGCCCGCGCGGGCGGTGGTATTTGAAGCTGCGCCCCATCAGCCGCACGTCGGAGGCCAGCAGGGCCGAGGCCAGCGTGTCACCCGGATGCCCGGTATAGCGCCGCCCGTCGAAGGTGAAATGCAGCGTCCGGCTGCGGTCGATCTGGCCGCCTGCGATCCGGGTCATCGGCTGCGCCCTTCGGCACGGGCCACATCGCGGGCAAGTTCGACGCGGGTGATCTCGTGCGTCACGGTATGCCGTGTGACCACCAGCCATGACCGGTCGCCCTGTTCGTGATACCACAACTCGCGGTGCAGCCCTGCCGGATTGTCGCGCAGGTAAAGGTAGTCGTGGAACGCATCGATCCCGTCCGTCAGGCCATCGGGGCGGCGGATCAGGGCGGCATCGCCCAGATAGACGAATTCCTGCGCATCGCGGGGGCCCAACAGGGGATGGTTGATGATCATCGAACGGGTCCTTTTCGCTTTGTCGAACCGCAGAACCGGTTCCCGCTGTTGCTGAAAATGCGCATGTCAGTGCAGGTTCGGCTGGGCGCCCTGGCCCTTTTCGTCGATCATCAGGCCGTCGCGGAACCGGTCGAACCGATAGGCGGTCGCGGTCGGGTGGGGCGTGTCGGTGGCCAGAAGGTGCGCGAAGACCCAGCCGCTGGCCGGGGTCGCCTTGAACCCGCCGTAGCACCAGCCGCCGTTGAAATAGAGGCCCTCGATCCCGGTGCGGTCGATGATGGGCGAGCCGTCCATCGACATGTCCATGATCCCGCCCCACATCCGCAACAGTCGCGCCCGCCCGATCATCGGCATCAGGGACATGCCGCCCTCGGCCACATCCTCGACCACCGCCATGTTGCCGCGTTGGGCGTAGGAGTTGTATCCGTCGATATCGCCGCCGAACACGAGGCCGCCCTTGTCGGACTGGCTGACGTAGAAATGCCCCGCGCCATATGTGATCACGCCGTCGATGACCGGCTTCAGCCCTTCGGACACGAAGGCCTGCAGCACATGGCTTTCGATCGGCAGGCGGATGCCCGCCTGCGCCATCACCTGCGAGGACGCCCCCGCCACCGCCACGCCGACCTTTTTCGCCCCGATGAACCCGCGCGAGGTGTCGACCCCGACGATGCGGCCCGCTTCGATCCGCATCCCCGTCACTTCGCAGTTCTGGAGGATGTCGACCCCGCGGCTGTCGGCCCCGCGCGCATACCCCCAGGCCACGGCGTCGTGCCGCACCGTGCCGCCGCGCCGTTGCATCAACGCGCCCTTGATCGGAAAGCGGGCATTGTCGAAGTTCAGGAACGGATACATCGCCCGCACCTGATCGCGGGTCAGCAGTTCGGCATCCGCGCCATGCAGGATCATCGCATTGCCGCGCCGGGTATAGGCGTCGCGCTGCGCGTCGGTGTGATAGAGGTTGATGATCCCGCGCTGGCTGACCATGGCGTTGTAGTTGAAATCCTGCTCCAGCCCTTCCCACAGCTTCAGGCTGAATTCGTAGAACGGCTGGTTGCCGTCCAGAAGGTAGTTCGACCGGATGATCGTGGTGTTGCGCCCCACGTTGCCGCCGCCGATCCAGCCCTTTTCCAGCACGGCGATCCGGGACTGCCCGAATTCCTTTGCCAGATAATAGGCTGTGGCCAGCCCATGCCCGCCGCCGCCCACGATGATGCAGTCATAGTCCTTCTGCGGCGCGGGGTCGCGCCAGACCGGGCCCCAGCCCGTGTGGCCGCTCAACGCCTCGCGGATCACCCTGAAACCGGAATAGCGCATGTTCAGCCTCTCGCCCTGTCGAAGATCATCATGCCAGCCCCAACAGAACGATGCCGCCGAACACCACCCCGACACCCGCCCATTGCAGCACGGTCATCGGTTCGGCCAGCAGACGCCAGGCCAGCAGGATGGTGATGATGCCGAACACGCTGGCGGCGACCGAGGCATATTCGGGGTTCGCAAAGCCACCCGCCACCGTCACCAGCGTCAGCGCCCCCACATCCAGCGCCCCGATCAGCAGCATCGGCCGCCAGTGCAGCAGCGCGGGCCGGATGACTGGCCGCAAGACCGCGATCAGCGCCAGAACCGCGCCGATGGCCGCCAACCGCACCACCAGCGACACCGGCAGGTCGGCACCGGTTTCCACCGCCCATTGGGCAAAACCGAACGTCGCGGCATAGCCGGTGCCCGCCAACAGCGACCAGCCGATGGCCGCCGCCCGGCTGCCGTGGCTGATCCCGTCCTGCCCCTGGGCCACCACCGCAATCCCGCCCACGACCGCCACAGCCCCCAGCCAGACCAGCAGGCCCACCTCCTGCCCGCGCAGAACCGCGATCCCGACCGACAACAGCGGAAACGACCCGGTGATTGCCGCCACCAGCCGCACCGGCCCGATGGAAAAGGCGCGATACTGCGCATAGCCCGCACAGGCATAGGACAGCCCCGCCATGACCGCCAGCGACAGCACCGCACCGTCCAGACTGCCCCAACCGCCCTGCAGCGCCGCCAGCGGCATCAGGATCAGCGCGCCAAACCCGAAGGCCAGCGCCAGCAGCACCGAGACCTCGGCACGCCCGCTGACCTTGCGCACGGCAAAGTCATGCACGCCCCACAATACCGCCGCTGTCAGACCCAGCATGATCGAATGCACGCGAACCGCCCCATAGACGCAACCAGGGCGCGTGCCGCAAATCGCTTGCTGCACCGTCGCCCTGACGTTATTATTCTTGTGAAACATTTTTTATGCCCATGCAACTCATCAGGGGTGCCGAAACCGATGCTTGATGTCGCATACCCCAAGGTGATCCCCGGCCCGCCGCGCCCGAGCCGCATTCTGATGCCACGGTCGGTCGCCGTGCAGGCCGGGCCTGAACGCCATGAGGTGCAGGGCTGCGGGGCCTTGCTGGTTGCGGTGGCGGCGGGCGACCGGGTGACGGTGATCAACACCGAAGGCGGCCAGCGGGCCGAACTGGTGGCCGCCGATGACACGGGCCGGATCGATGCCGGGGTGATCGGGGCGGTGGCCGATTGCGACGCGGGCGGATTGAAGGCGCTGCTGGCGGGGGGCACGGGGTCGGGTCTGGGCGGGTTGCGTCGGGCGATGGACCGGCGCGGGATCGATCTGGGCCGGGCGGGGGCGGTCGGGCTGTTCGGGGCGGCGAGCCCCGCAGGTGCCGAGCACAGCTTTGGCGTCACCCGCGCGGGCGTTCTGATCGTGGCGGCCCCCGGCGCGCCGATGGCACCCGACGCCCAGGACACCGCCACCCCGCTTGGCGTCCAGATCCAGCGCGCCACCCCGCGCCGGGTCGGGCAGTTCGATCTGCCAGACCCGCTGGCCGATCCGGTACTGGACCTGCGGGTGAAATCGGCGACGGCAGAGGCCTATTTCGTCAAGGCCGGCGACTACATCCAGGTGATCGACGTCGATGGCCGCCAATGCACCGATTTCCAGTGTTTTTCGGCCCGCAAGCTGGATCGCGGCATCGAACATCCGCTGGACGTCACCACCTCGCGCAGCTTGACGGGGCATGCCTATGCGATGCCGGGGCTGCATTCGAAATACTATGACCATGACATGCTGCCGCTGGTCGAAGTGGTGCAGGACACCGTCGGACGGCATGACGCCTTTGCGCTGGCCTGTGCGGCGAAATACTATGACGACATCGGCTATCCGGGTCACGTCAACTGTTCGGAGAATTTCAACCGCGCGCTTGCCCCGCATGGCGTGACGGCGCGCGCGGGGTGGATGGCGGTCAACCTGTTCTTCAACACCGCGATCGATGCGCAGGGCGTGGTGATCTCGGACGAGCCATGGTCGCGCCCCGGGGACTACGTGCTGTTTCGCGCGCTGACCGACCTGATCTGCGTCAACTCGGCCTGCCCGGATGACACCAGCCCGGCAAACGGCTGGTATCTGAGCGATATTCATGTGCGCACCTATTCGGGTGCGCAACCCTTTCAGCGCGCGATCGCCACCCGCGCCACGCCAGCAGCGGAGCCGAAGATGACAAAGGACACCGCCTTTACCCCGCGCACGGCGGCGCTGACCCGCAACGTGGTGGAATACAAGGGCTACTGGCTGCCGCAAGCCTATCAAGGCGGGGTGATCGAGGAATACTGGGCCTGCCGTCAGGCGGCCGTGGTGATCGACCTGTCGCCTTTGCGCAAGGTCGAGGTGACCGGGCCGGACGCCGAGGCCTTGATGCAATACACCCTGACCCGCGATGTCAAAAAGCTGTCGGTCGGGCAGGTGGTGTATTCCGCGATGTGCTATCCGCATGGCGGGATGATCGACGACGGCACGCTGTTCCGGCTGGGGCGCGATCAGTTTCGCTGGATCGGTGGGGATGACTATGGCGCGGTCTGGCTGCGCGAACAGGCGGAAAAGCTGGGGCTGACGGTGATGGTGCGCGGCTCCACCGACCAGTTGCACAATCTGGCGGTGCAGGGGCCGAACAGCCGCGAGATCCTGGCCCGGATGATCTGGACCGCGCCGCACCAGCCGACCTTGACCGAGCTGGGCTGGTTCCGCTTTGCCGTGGCGCGGATCGGCGGGCCTGACGGCGCGCCGGTGGTGGTGTCGCGCACCGGATACACCGGCGAATTGGGATACGAGGTGTTCTGCCACCCCAAGGACGGCCCGGCGGTCTATGATGCGGTGTGGCAGCATGGCCGCGATCTGGGGCTGCGCCCGATGGGGCTGGCCGCGCTCGACATGGTGCGGATCGAGGCGGGGCTGATCTTTGCCGGGGCCGAGTTCACCGACCAGACCGACCCGTTCGAGGCCGGGATAGGCTTTACCGTGCCGCTGAAATCCAAGACGGACGATTTCATCGGGCGCGACGCGCTGATCCGCCGCAAGGCCAACCCGATGCACAGCTTTGTCGGGCTGGAGATCGACGCGAATGTGGATGTCGGGCATGGCGACCCCGTGCATCTGGGCCGGGCGCAGATCGGGGTGGTCACCTCGGCCACCCGCTCGCCGATCCTGGGCCGCAACATCGCGTTGGCGCGGGTGGATGTGGCCTATGCCGCGCCGGGGACGGCGGTGGAGGTTGGCAAACTCGACGGGCAGCAGAAACGGCTGCCTGCGGTGGTCGTGGCGCTGTCGCATTACGATCCGAAAAAGACCCGGCCGCAGTCCTGACGTGGCGGAGCGCGCCCAAAATCAAGGCAGCCGCGTTTCCCGGCAGGAAAAATATTTGACACGCAGGTGGTCGCGTCGCTAGCGTTGACCCAAGGTCGAACCGGGCGGTCAAGCCCCGAGACATGCGGGAGTGTCGGATGAAGAAACGTGTCGCGGTCATCGGCGCAGGGCCGTCAGGGCTGGCGCAGCTCAGGGCCTTTCAATCCGCCGCCGCGAAAGGGGCCGACATCCCCGAGATCGTCTGCTTTGAAAAGCAGGAAAACTGGGGCGGCTTGTGGAACTACACTTGGCGCACCGGGCTCGATGAACACGGCGAGCCGGTGCATGGGTCGATGTATCGGTATCTGTGGTCGAACGGCCCGAAAGAGGGTCTGGAATTCGCCGACTATTCGTTCGAAGAGCATTTCGGCAAGCAGATCGGCAGTTACCCGCCGCGCGCCGTGCTGTTCGACTATATCGAAGGCCGGGTGAACAAGGCCGGGGTCCGCGACTGGATCCGGTTCAGCACGACGGTGCGTTTCGTCCGCTATGACCCCGCCACCGAACAGTTCACCGTAACCGCGCATGACCTGAAGAACGACCGGATGTATGACGAGGTGTTCGACAACGTCGTGGTCGCCTCGGGCCATTTCTCGACCCCCAACGTGCCGGAATTCCCCGGGTTTTCCAGCTTTGGCGGTCGCGTCCTGCATGCCCACGACTTTCGCGACGCGGTGGAGTTCAAGGGCAAGGACATCCTGCTGATCGGCACCTCCTATTCCGCCGAAGACATCGGGTCGCAGTGCTGGAAATACGGCGCGAAGTCGATCACCGTGGCGCACCGCACCGCACCGATGGGGTTCAACTGGCCGTCGAACTGGCAGGAGGTGCCGATTCTGGAGCGGGTGGACGAGACGACCGCCTATTTCAAGGATGGCACACAGGCGAAGGTCGATGCGATCATCCTGTGCACCGGCTACAAGCATCACTTCCCGTTCCTGCCCGACGATCTGCGGCTGAAGACGCGCAACCGGCTGGCGACGGCGGACCTCTACAAGGGCGTGGCCTGGGTGAAAAACCCCAAGCTGTTCTATCTGGGCATGCAGGACCAGTGGTTCACCTTCAACATGTTCGATGCCCAGGCCTGGTGGGTGCGCGACGTGATCCTGGGCCGCATCGCGATCCCCGATCAGGCAGCGCGGGCCAAGGATGTAGCCGACCGCATCGCCGCCGAGGATGCCGGGCAGGATGCGCATGACGCGATCCAGTATCAGGGCGACTACGTCAAGGAACTGATCGCGGAAACCGACTATCCCGATTTCGACGTGGACGGGGCCTGCGAGGCGTTCTTTGCCTGGAAGGACCACAAGAAGAAGGACATCATGACCTTCCGCGACAATGCCTATGCCTCGGTCATCACCGGGACGATGGCCCCGTTGCACCACACGGCCTGGAAAGACGCGCTGGAGGACAGCATGGAAAGCTATCTGCGCAACTGATCGTCCCCGACGGCGGCGCGGGTTTTTCGGGCGCCGCCGCCCCAGCTTCCGGGCAAACCGGAACTTTGCCGCCAGAGCCCGGCCTATTGCGTTTGACAGGCCGGAGCCATGCTTTCACCATCGCCCGCAAGATCGGCACCAAGGCCGGCACCGGGCCCCGCCCAGGCCATCGGGCAAACCCCACCAACAGAGGAGTTGAAGATGAAACCGACAACACGACTGATTTCCTTCGGCCTTGCCCTGACGCTTGCCACCGGGGCGGCCCTTGCCGAGGTTGAATCGGAAGATCCGATCAAGCTGACCCTGCATGACTGGACCGGCCAGTTCATCACCACCAACATCATGGCCGCCGTTCTGGAAGAGGCGGGATACAACGTGGAACTGGTGCAGGCAGATTACCTCGCGCAGTTTTCCGGCATCGAATCCGGCGACCTGCACGTGGCGATGGAATTGTGGGCCACCACCGCCGCCGATGCGATGAACGCCTCGATCGCCACCGGCAACACCGTCAGCTTCGGCGAGACGGGGATGCTGGCCAAGGAAGAGTGGTGGTATCCGCTCTACATGAAGGAAAAATGCCCCGGTCTGCCCGACTGGAAGGCGCTGAATGCCTGCGCCGAGATGTTCGCCACGGCCGAAACCGCCCCGAAGGGCCGCTATCTGGGAGGGCCGGTCACCTGGGGCGGCTATGACGAGGAACGCATCGCATCGCTTGGCCTGAATTACGAGGTGATCCACGCGGGCACCGATGCCGCGATGTTCGCCGAACTGGAAAGCGCCTATCAGCGCAAGGACCCGATCCTGATGTGGGTCTACTCGCCGCACTGGGCCCCGATCAAGTATGAGGGCGAATGGATCGAATTCCCGGCCTACACGCCTGAATGCTACACCGATCCGGCCGTGGGCGAAAACCCCGCCGCCGCCTATGACTGCGGCAAGCCGACCGGCCCTGTGTTCAAGGCGGGCTGGGCCGGGCTGGAGGGCAAATGGCCGGGTGCCGCCAAGGCGATCAAGGCGTTCACCATGACAAACGAGGAAATGGGCGCGATGGTCGGCAAGGTCGATGTCGACGGCATCCCGCTGGAAGAGGTCGTGGACGAGTGGATGACCGCGAACGAGGCCGTCTGGAAAAAGTGGATCGAGTGACATCCCCTGGCGGGGCGGCATCTGCCCGCCCCGCCACCCCCCGTTGCGCCCAGATCTGCCGGAACCGGACCCCACCATGAATGAACGCCCCGTCAAACTTGCCTGCCGGCATGTCTGGAAGATCTACGGCACCCACCCGGACCGGCTGCTTTCGGGCGGAAAGACCCCCTCGCTGGACGAAATCCGCGGCAGCGGTCATGTTGGGGCGGTGCGCGACGTGACGCTGGACGTGCGGGCGGGCGAGATTTTCGTGATCATGGGCCTGTCGGGGTCCGGCAAATCGACGCTGGTGCGCTGTCTGTCGCGGTTGATCGAACCGTCGGGCGGCGAGATCCTGTTCAACGGGCAGGACCTGCTGAAGGCGAGCGCCGCCGAGATGATCGAGATCCGGCGGCACCGGATGGGCATGGTGTTTCAGCATTTCGCATTGCTGCCGCATCTGACGGTGCTGCAGAACGTGGCGTTTCCGCTGGAGATTCAGGGCATTGCCCGCGAGGCGCGCGAGGCGCGGGCACGGGAGGTGACCGCCCTGGTCGGGCTGAAGGGGCGCGAGGAGTATTTTCCGCGACAGTTGTCGGGGGGCCAGCAGCAGCGCGTCGGCATCGCGCGGTCCTTGGCGGTCGAGCCGGAACTGTGGTTTCTGGACGAGCCGTTTTCGGCGCTCGACCCGCTGATCCGGCGTGAGATGCAGGACGAATTCCTGCGCATCCAGAACCAGTTGCACAAGACCATCGTCTTCATCACCCATGATTTCGACGAGGCGATCCGGCTGGCCGACCGGATTGCGATCATGAAGGATGGCGCGGTGGTGCAGATCGCCACCCCCGAGGAACTGGTGCTGGCCCCGGCAGACGGTTATGTGGCCGCCTTCACCGCGCATGTGCCGCGCGCCAAGGTGGTGACGATCGGGCGGATCATGACGCCGGGAACAGCCGCCGATGTGGCGGGCCACCTGCCCGCCTCGGCCCGCGTCGAGGATGTGGCCGACCGGGTCGAGGCCGCAGCCCTGCCCCATGCCGTCACCGATGCGGACGGCCGGGTGATCGGCCACATCGGCGCGCGCGCGGTGATCGACGTGCTGATCGGGCGGGGCGCGTGATGGGGGCCATGCGCCTGCTGTGGCCCGCGCTGTTCGCGGCGAGCCTGGCGCTGGCGCTGCTGTCGGGCCGGGTGCCGGGCTGGCTGCTGCTGCCGCCCGCCGCGATGCAGATCGATCTGGCCGGGGCGATGTCGGCGGCGATGAAATGGCTGGTCGAGGATGCCACCTTCGGGCTGTTCACCGTCAAGGACGCCACCCGCTTCATCGCCACGCTGATCGAGGTGCCCTACGAGGCCGCGCGCATCCTGCTGGTGGACGGCATCACCGAAGGCAAGGGGCGCAAGGCCACCACGCTGGTGCCGCCGGTTTCCTGGATCGCGGTGATCGGCGCGATGGTGGCCCTGGGGATCTATGCCCGCAATCTGGGGCTTGGGCTGCTGGTTGGCGCGCTGTTTCTGTATCTGGCGGTGTTCGGGCAGTGGGAGAGTGCGATGACCACGCTCGCCTCGATCCTGATCGCGGTTCCGATGGGGGTGGCGGGGGGGCTGGCGCTCGGGATTGCCGCGTTCCAGTCGCGCGGATTTGACCGGGCCCTGTCGCCGGTGCTGGACCTGATGCAGACCGTGCCGACCTTTGCCTATCTGGTGCCGATCCTGTTCCTGTTCGGCTTCGGCCCGGTGGCGGCGCTGATTGCCACGGTGATCTATGCCATGCCGCCGATGGTGCGGATCACCACGCTGGCGCTGCGGTCGATCCCGCCCGAGTTGCAGGAGTTCGGCCGGATGGTCGGCTGCACGCCCGCCCAGCAGATGCGCAAGGTGCTGCTGCCGGTCGCGCTGCCCGATCTGATGGTGGGGGTCAACCAGGTGATCATGCTGTCGTTGAACATGGTGATCATCGCCTCGATGATCGGGGCGGGCGGGCTGGGGGCGGACGTGCTGAACGCGCTGCGCAGCCTCAAGATCGGCGCAGGCATCGAGGCCGGCCTTGCGATCACCGCGCTGGCCGTGGCGCTGGACCGGCTGTCTCAGGCGCTGGCGCAACGGTCTGGCCAGGGGGCGGCGGTGCCGGGGCCGTGGATCAGACGGCACCCCAAGACGGTGGCGGTGCTGGGGCTGATTGTCGTCACGGGGGGGCTGGGGCTGATCCTGCCCTGGGTGCAGACCTATCCCAAGGAGGCGATTCTGTCGACCCGCACCTTCTGGTCCGATCTGGTGGAGTATGTGAACGTCACCTACTTCGATCAGATCGAGGCGTTCAAGGATGCCATCCTGATCAACGTGTTGCTGCCGGTGAAGCGGTTCCTGCTGGCGCTGCCCTGGGTCTGGGTGCTGGCGCTGGCGACGCTGGCCGGGTGGCAGTTGGGGCGGGCGAAACTGGCGGTGCTGTGCCTGACACTTGGGCTGTTCATCGCGGTGACGGGCCTGTGGGAGCAGGCGGTGACCACGGTCTATCTGTGCGGCATTTCGGTGGTGATCGCGACGCTGATCGGGATGCCACTGGGGATCTGGGCAGCGGCCAGCCAGACGGCGGGCAAGGTGATCGGGGCGTTCATCGACACGCTGCAGACGCTGCCGAGTTTCGTCTATTTGATCCCGGTGATCATGCTGTTCCGGGTTGGCGACTTTGCCGCGATGATCGCGGTGGTGCTGTATGCGCTGGCCCCGGCGGTGCGCTATACGGCGCATGGGTTGCGGTCGGTGCAGTCCGAGTTGATCGAGGCGGGGATCGTCTGCGGCTGCACCCGCTGGCAGGTGCTGACCCGGGTGCGGCTGCCGATGGCGCTGCCCGACATCCTGCTGGGGGTGAACCAGACGATCATGCTGGCGCTGTCGATGCTGGTCATCACCGCTCTGGTCGGCACCCGCGATCTGGGGCAAGAGGTGTATTCGGCCCTCGCCACGGCGGATGTCGGGCGCGGCGTGATGGCGGGGCTGGCGGTGGCGGCGATTGCGATCATCGCAGACCGCCTGATCGCCGCCGCGACAGCCCGCGCCCGGATGCGGCTTGGCCTGGCCGGAACCTGAACCGGGCCCTTGCGTTGCCCAGAAGGAGATTTCCTTGACGAGTTTCATTCTGACCGTGTCCTGCCCGACCCAGCGGGGCATCGTCGCAGCCATTGCCACCTACCTGGCCCGCAACGGCTGCAACATCACCGACAGCTCGCAATTCGACGATGCGCTGACCGGCCGGTTCTTCATGCGCATCCGCTTTGATTCGGAAACCGGCGCGGATTTGCCCGGCCTGCAGGCCGGATTTGCCGAAACCGCGCAGGCGTTCGGCATGACCGCCAAGGTCCACGATGCCGCCGCCCGGATGAAGGTCGTCGTGATGGTGTCGCGGTTCGGCCACTGCCTGAACGATCTGCTCTATCGCTGGCGGATCGGTGCGCTGCCGGTCGAGATCGTGGCGGTGATCTCGAACCACATGGACTATCAGAAGGTGGTGGTGAACCACGACATCCCGTTTCACTGCATCAAGGTCACGCCCGAGACCAAGCAGCAGGCCGAAGCCGCACAGATGCGCATAGTCGAGGACAGCGGGGCCGAACTGATCGTGCTGGCGCGGTACATGCAGGTGCTGTCGGACGCGATGTGCCAGAAGATGTCGGGCCGGATCATCAACATCCATCATTCGTTCCTGCCGAGTTTCAAGGGGGCCAACCCCTACAAGCAGGCCTATGAGCACGGGGTCAAGCTGATCGGGGCGACCTCGCATTACGTGACCGCCGATCTGGACGAAGGCCCGATCATCGAACAGGACACGGTGCGCGTCACCCATGCGCAAAGCCCCGAGGATTACGTCAGCCTCGGCCGCGACGTCGAGGCGCAGGTGCTGGCCCGCGCGATCCACGCCCACATCCATCACCGGGTGTTCATCAGCGGCACCAAGACCGTGGTGTTCCCGGCCAGCCCCGGCAGCTATGCCTCCGAACGCATGGGATAGGGCCGGGACGGGCCGCATCTGCCGCGCCGGTCGAAAGTGCCGCTTGGCGACCCGGTTCCGGCGATCTGGCCTTGCGTCATTTTCCGTTTGCTCGTCGGCACTTCGGCGTCTGCCCCGGTGAGCGCCCGCCGCCCGCTGGTGCCGCAAGGGATGTCCGGCACCCCGGATGTCCGGGTTTTCCCCCAACCGGCGGCTGTTTCCCCGCCTCGCACGATCCGCGACAATTCCCCGGATCGGACGCAGGCCCGCCGCTATCCTGCCTGATTCCGGGGTCAATACGGGGCATGACTGCCGTTTGCACGCCTTGGGGATGACAATGGACCGACTGACAGAAATGGAAGCTTTCGCCACGGTGGTCGACCAGGGCGGCTTCACCGATGCGGCCAAGAAGATGGGCATTTCGAAATCTGCCGTCTCGAAACATGTCTCGGCCCTGGAAGCCCGGCTTGGCGCGCGGTTGTTGAACCGGACGACCCGGCGGGTCAGCCCGACCGAGATCGGGCTTGCCTATTACGACCGCGCCCGCCGGGTTCTGAACGACGCAGGCGAGGCGGATGCGCTGGTGACCAGCATGCAGTCTGCCCCGTCGGGCCTGCTGCGCATCAGTGTGGCGACTGATTTCGGGGTCAACCTGCTGTCGCCGATCCTGGGGGATTTCCTGCTGGAATATCCCGATATCACGGTGAACATGGTCCTGAACAACCGCTATGTCGAGTTGATCAGCGAAGGCTTCGACATGGCGATCCGGGTGGGGGAACTGGAGGACAGCAGCTTGCGCGCCCGCAAGCTGACCGACACCGCGAAACGGATGATCGGCGCACCCAGCTATTTCCAGCGGTTCGGCCGCCCGATGAAGGTCGATGACCTGAACGAGCACAAGCTGTTGCATTACTCCAACCAGGCCAATGGGAACGTCTGGAAGATCACCGCGCCCTCGGGCGAAAAGCGGCAGGTGCGCACGGCCGGCTGGCTGACGGTGAACGACGGGCAATCGTTGCTCAACGCCGCGATTTCCGGGCTGGGGATCGCCTATCTGCCGTCGTTCCTTTATGCCGATGCGATGAAGCAGGGGCTGGTGGAAGAGGCCATTCCGGGCCTGCCGGTCGAGGTGCAGGGCATCTATGCCGTCTATCCGCCGGGCCGGTTCACCCAGCCCAAGGTGCGCGCCTTCATCGACTTTCTGGCGCGGCGCTATCTGGACAAGGGTCCGGATCAGTGGTGATCCGCAGACATTCGACCGCATCCGCGTAGGGCGGGGTTCACCCCGCCTTTGGTCGTCAACGCGGCGTGAACCCCGCCCTACACCTCGTCCTGATGCTCGCCCAGGGTTGGCGCGGGGCGATCCAGTGCCAGCTCGGCCTGCGAGAAGGTGAACGGCGACCGCACGCCCGGCATGCCGCCGGGGGCAATCTGCAGGCCTCGTGCCCGCACCTGCGGATCGGCGAACACCTCGGCCAGATCGTTGATCGGCCCGGCCGGCACGCCACACGCCTCGCAGGCGGCCAGCAGCGCGGATTTGCTCCATCGGCAGGTCGCGGCTCTCAGCGTTTCGGTCAGGCTGCCCCGGTTGGCCACGCGGTCCGCATTGGTGGCAAAGGCCGGATCAGCGCCGAGCGCGTCAAGGCCGAGAAGCCCGCAAAGCTTGCGGAACTGCCCGTCGTTGCCGGTGGCAAGGATGATCCAGCCATCGGCGCAGTCGAACACCGCATAGGGCGCGAGGTTGGGATGCGCGTTGCCCATCATCCGGGGGGCGATGCCGGTGGCCAGATAGTTCAGCGCCTGGTTGGCCATGATGCCGGTCGCCACATCCATCAGCGCCATGTCGATGTGCTGCCCCGCCCCGGTGCGGCCGCGCTGCACCAGCGCGGCAAGGATCGCGGTGGCCGCATAAACCCCGGTGAACACATCCGTCACCGCGACGCCGACCTTTTGCGGCTGGCCGTCGGGGCTGCCAGTGACGCTCATCAGCCCGGCCATGCCCTGAATGATGAAGTCATAGCCGGCGCGGTGGGCATAGGGGCCGGTCTGGCCAAAGCCGGTGATCGAGCAATAGATCAGGCGCGGGTTGATCGCCTGCAACGACGGCCAGTCCAGCCCGTACTTCACCAGACCCCCGACCTTGAAATTCTCGATCACCACATCGGCATCGGCCACCAGGCGGCGGACCAGCGCCTGCCCTTCGGCCGTTGTGAAATCCGCCACGACCGAGCGTTTGCCCCGGTTGGTGGCATGGAAATAGGCCGCCGACCGCTCACCACCCCGTTCCAGAAACGGCGGGCCCCAGCGGCGGGTGTCATCGCCTTCCGGCGCCTCGACCTTGATGACATCCGCCCCGAGGTCGGCCAGCGTCTGCCCCGCCCAGGGTCCCGCCAGAATCCGCGCAAGTTCGACGACCCGGATGCCGTCCAGCGGGGTGGTCATGCCCTATTTCGCCAGTTCGGCGTCGATGATCGCCCTGAGGTCGGCATAGGACATGTTGGAATGCTTGGTGCCGTTGATGATCAGGGTCGGGGTGCCTTCGATCGCATCGGCCTTCATGTTGGCTTCGAAATGTGCCACCAGGGCCTCGGCCTTGGTCAGATCGGTCATGCAGGTATCGAGCGCGCCTCCGTCCATTCCGGCGGTGCGCCCGATCTTCTTCAGGTTCTCGACCACCACATTCGGATCCTCCGACGCCGCCCATTCGCGTTGCGTTGCATAAAGGATGTCGATGATCCCGAAATACCGCATTTCGCCGCCACAGCGCGCCATCATCGCGGCCCACAATCCATAGCGGTCGAAATACACCTCGCGGTGTTCGAACCGCACCTTGCCGGTGTCGATGTAGTCGGTTTTCAGCGGCTTGAACACATTGGCATGGAAATCGCCGCAATGCGGGCAGGTGAACGAGGCGTATTCGGTGATTTTCACCTTGGCATCCACCGGCCCGAGCGCAAAGTCGATGACTGGGGGGACCGGGGCGGTTGTCTCCGCGCTCGCGGTCCACGGGGCCAGGGCCGCCGCTATGGCGAGCGCCGCCGCCATCAGCCCAAATCTGCGCGTGATCATCATGGTCAACCTTCCGTTGTCTTGCGACGGTTTAAGATGTTTTGTGCAAGGGCTTCAAGGGCGCTGCGCAAACCGGCATCCTGCACCGGGGCGGCCACCCGGGCGGCCTCGGGCGAAATCGTCATCTCTGCCCTTGCCGGTTTGGCCGCCGCGAGGAACTGTGCCTGCCCTTCGGCGAACCCGCTCGCCGCCGTCTGGGTCAGGGTGATGCGCGCGATGGCGGCATAGCCATAGGCGGCGTTCACCCTGTCCTTCAGGCGCGGCAGCTCCATCTGCACCATCGGCGCATGGGCCGAGGCCACCAGCAGGGTCAGCGTCGCCCCCAGCCCTTCGCGGCCATAGCCGCATTTCACCGGGCGGGTGACGCGGGCCATTTCTTCGCCGGCAATCTCGGGCCATCCGGTCAAAAGACGCGCCACGGCAAAGCCGCGCGCCTCGCCCACCGCGCGGACCGGATCCTTGACCAACCCGGCGGCAGGCTCGAATCCGCGCATCCGGCGGGTCGGGCTGGGCCCGGCCAGTTTCGATTTCGCGGGGCGGGGCGGGGTGGAACGGGCCATCTGGTCTCGCGCTTGGTTATCGGTATCTTACCTGCGGCGGGGTTGGGGCTGCCAGAGCCTTGCCGGGGCAAGGGGCATAAACATTGCGTGACGAAACGGTAAGCGCGGCTCTGCTGGGCTGGTATGACGCCCATGCGCGGGTGATGCTGTGGCGCGTCTCACCGGCCGACCGCGCCGCCGGGATGCGCCCCGACCCCTATCGCATCTGGCTGTCCGAGGTGATGCTGCAGCAAACGACCGTTGCGGCGGTGCGCGGCTATTTCCTGCGGTTCACGCAGCGCTGGCCGTCGGTGGCGGCGCTGGCGGCGGCAGAGGATGCCGAGGTGATGGCCGAATGGGCGGGGCTGGGCTATTACGCCCGCGCGCGTAACCTGCTGGCCTGCGCGCGCGCGGTGGTGGCGGGGGGCGGCGCGTTTCCGCAGACGCTGGAGGGATTGCGCGGGTTGCCCGGCATCGGGCCCTATACGGCGGCAGCGGTGGCGGCGATTGCGTTCGATCTGCCCGCCACGGTTGTTGACGGGAATGTGGAACGGGTGATGGCCCGGCTGCACGACGTCGACGCCCCGCTTCCGGCGGCAAAGCCCGCGCTGACCGCCCTGGCTGCGGCCCACACGCCTGACCTGCGGCCCGGTGATTACGCTCAGGCCGTGATGGACCTCGGCGCCACGATCTGCACCCCGCGCAACCCCGCCTGCGGCCTCTGTCCGCTGTGGGGGGTCTGTGCCGCGCGGGCCGCAGGCACGGCCGCCGATCTGCCGCGCAAACTGGCCAAGCCGCTCAAGCCCACGCGCCACGGCACCGTATGGGCCGCGTTTCGCGCCGACGGGGCGGTGCTGCTGGAGGCACGGCCCGCCAAGGGTCTGCTGGGCGGCATGCTCGGGCTGCCCGGCGATGGCTGGGATGGCGCGGGGGGGCCGCCCCCGGTTGCCGCCGACTGGCGGGCGGCGGGCGAGGTGCGCCACACCTTCACCCATTTCCACCTGATCCTGACCGTGCAGACCGCGCTGACCGTCGCCGCCCCGCTGCGCGGCCGGTTCCAGACCGTCACCGCCACCGACCTGCCGACGCTGATGCGCAAGGCATACGACCTTGCGGCCGCCGCGATTGCGCCGCATTGAGAATGCGCGGCGATGCGATAGACTGACCAGATGAGCCACATGCACACCCCCGATCCCGCCCCGCTGCGCGATGCGCTGCCGTTCTGGCTTTCGCTGGGCACCGTGCCCCTGGCATTGCTGGCCTTGGGGGTGGGCGGCTGGACCGTGCTGTTGCTGCCGCTGTATACATGGGCGCTGTTTTCGCTGCTCGATGCGCTGACCGGGCTGAACGAAGACAACGCCGACCCGGCCACGCCCGAGGAGCATCTGTACTGGTATCGGCTGATCACCCTTGTGTGGTTCCCGATCCAGTTCGTGCTGCTGTTCGGGATGATCTGGTTCGCCACGCGGGTCGACTACCTGGGCCCGCTGGAGAAGATCGGCCTGTTCTTCGGGATGGGCGTGATTTCCGGCACCATCGGCATCAACTACAGCCACGAGTTGATGCATCAGAAATCGAAGCTGGAGCGGATGTTGGGCGACCTGCTGCTGGCATCCGTGCTTTACAGCCATTTCCGCAGCGAACACCTGCGGGTGCATCATCTTTATGTCGGCACGCCGCGCGATCCGGTAACGGCGCGGTATAATGAAGGGTTCCACCGGTTCTTCCCGCGTGTGCTGCGCGAATGTCATGTGTCGGCGTTTCAGGCGGAAGCGGCGATGCTGGCCCGCAAATCGCTGCCCTGGTGGCACGAGTCGAACCCCTACTGGCGGTATGCCGCGCTGCAGGCAGGGATGCTGGCGCTGGCGCTGATATTGGGCGGCTGGCAGGGGCTGGCGCTGTTCCTGTGGCAGGCCTTCGTGGCGGTCTGGCAGTTGGAACTGGTGAACTACATCGAACACTACGGCTTGACCCGCCGCCATCTGGGGGGCGGCAAGTATGAACACGTCCTGCCGCGCCATTCGTGGAACGCCTCGCACCGGGCATCAAACTGGCTGCTGATCAACCTGCAGCGGCATTCGGACCACCACTACAAACCCGACCGCCGTTTTCCGCTGCTGCAGACCTATGGCACAGATCAGGCCCCGCAACTACCCTATGGCTATCCGCTGATGACGCTGGCGGCGATGGTGCCGCCGCTGTGGAAACGGATGATGAACCCGCGCGTCCGGGCCTGGCGGCGGCAGAACTACCCTGACATCACCGACTGGCATGCCTACAACAAGGCGCTGAACCCCCGCCCCTGATCGAGGCAGGACGCCTTACGCCAGATGCCCCCAGCGGCGCAGCGCCTCGCGGACCGGGGCGCAGAAACCTTCGTCTACGTTGCGCGGGGCGTCGGGCCTGGGCACCACCGTGCCGATATGACCCGCCCGCGCCAGCAGGGGGGCCACATCCTGCCCCGCCCCGCCGGTCAGATAGACCTTGTCGAGAAGCCTGGTGCAACCGAGGTCCTCGAACCGGAAGTCGGCCTCGAAATAGGGCAGGATCAGCAGCGCGCCCGGCTTGGCCTGCGCGACGATCCGGCGCTCCATCTGCTGCAGAAGGTCGGGGTCCGACAGCGGTTTGTAGGCATAGATCACGTCATGGTCGCCATAGCCGTCAAAGGTCAGCGCATCGGCGCAGAACCCCCGGTCCTGCGGGCGCTGCGCCCGCGCCACCAGCCGATGCGCCACCGCCGCCCGTTCGGGGTCGAAGTCGAACCCGTGCACCACATCGAAAAACTCCGCCGCCTGCAGCAGCTTCAATCCCACCCCGCAGCCCACATCGAGAAAGGACGCCGACCCGCGCCCCTGTGCCAGAACCAGCCTGCGCACCGCCTGCATCAGCCGGAAAAACCGGGTGAACGGATAGGGCAGATCGCCGTGCCGCCCGATTTCTGGCGAATAGAGATGAGGCGGGGTCGGGCTGAAGTAACTGTGCAGCCGGTCGAGGCAGTTCTGATAGGCCAGCAACTGCCCCTGCTCCGGGCTGCCGTCGGGCGGCTCGTCCGGAACCAGCGGGGTCGGTTTGCCGGACAGTACCACCGCCAACGTCGCAGGCAGACCCGCCCAGATCTGCAGCCGGGTGTTGAGGCCCACAAAATACACCCGGTCGGGATGGTTGAATGGCAGGGCGCGCGATTCCGCCGTCATCATCTGCGCGGTCCAGATGCGGTGCAACGGCGCGCACCGATCGGCGATGCCTGCGAGCAACCGCTTGATGCGGCGGCATTTGGCGGGGGTGAAGGGCGGGTCGATCAGGGCGGCCACCTCGACCATCCGCGTGGTCAGGTCAGCCTCCAGCCGTTCGGCCTGACGGCGAAAATCGGCGACGGTTTCAAACATCGATGGCTCCGAAATGATAGATGCAATTCCGGCACCTTAGCATACCCTCCGCCGAGGCAAGCCCCGATCCGGCGGAAAAGACCCCGCCCTGACGCGCAGGGCGGGGCAGTCGGTGCCGCAGGCGGTCCGCAGCACTGGCGTCGGGGTTCGGGGGGGCGCGGAGGTTTGGGGTAAGGCATGCCGGGGCGGGGTTGGCCGCGCCGCGCGACGGCTCAGTTCGGGCGACCCGCCTGATCGGCCTCCATCTCGGCCCGGATCTGCTGACGCAGGATGTCGATCGGAATGCGGTGCCCTTCGCGGGTAAAGTGCCAATAGGTCCAGCCGTTGCAGCTTGGCGCGCCTTCCAGATGGGCGCCGACCTGATGGATCGACCCGGTAATTCCGTCCGCACTCAGCGTGCCATCCGCGCGCACCCGCGCCGTCTTTTCGCGCAGCCCCACCAGCACCTCGCCGGGCCGCAGCATGCCGCGTTCCACCACCTGGCCGAACGGCACGCGGGGCTCAGACCGTTTCGATCCGGTGATCTCCAGTGCGCTGGCGTCGAACCGCCGCACCCGCGCCAGCCGATCCTCGGCCACCTGCCGATAGGCCGCCTCGCGTTCGATCCCGATGTAGTCGCGCCCCAGCATCTTGGCCACCGCCCCGGTCGTTCCGGTGCCGAAGAACGGGTCGAGCACCACATCGCCGGGCAGCGTCGTCGCCACCAGGATCCGGTGCAGCAGGCTTTCGGGTTTCTGCGTCGGATGCGCCTTGTCACCCGCCGCGTCCTTGATCCGTTCATGCCCGGTGCAGATCGGCAGCACCCAGTCCGACCGCATCTGCACGCCGTCGTTCAGCGCCTTCAGCGCCTCGTAGTTGAAGGTGTATTTCGCGTCCTGATCGCGGCTGGCCCAGATCAGGGTTTCATGCGCGTTGGTCAGCCGCTTGCCCCGGAAATTCGGCATCGGGTTGGATTTCCGCCAGACCACGTCGTTCAACAGCCAGAACCCCTGATCCTGCAGCACCGACCCCAGCCGGAAGATGTTGTGATAGCTGCCGATCACCCAGATCGCGCCGTTGGGTTTCAGCAGCCGCTTGGCCGCCGCCAGCCAGGCCTTGGTGAACGTGTCATAGGCGGCAAAGCTGGTGAACTGGTCCCAATGGTCGTCCACCGCATCGACAAGGCTGTTGTCGGGCCGGTGCAGATCGCCCTTCAGTTGCAGGTTGTAGGGCGGGTCGGCGAAGATCAGATCGACGCTGCCGGCAGGCAAGCCATTCATCACCTCGATGCAGTCGCCGCCCAAAATCACGTTGCGCGGCAGGGCTTCGCCCGTGTCGGTCTTTGCTTTCACAGCCATCTGTCGCCTCGAACCCCACGGGTGTTTGCCACCCTTATGTTGCCCACAGGATGAGGTCTGACCGATTCGCCGTCAAATTCTTTTTGAATCAACAGGTTAACTAATTATCTTGATACAAGATGTTGTGGACGGGGCGGAACGAACGCCTATGCCAAGGGGTCACCCCGAAATCTAGAAGGGCCTGCAGATGCCGCTTTGTCGGATAGCCTGCATTGGCGTCCCAGCCATAGGGGGGGTATTGTTGCGCCAAATCCACCATGATCGCATCGCGCGCCACCTTGGCCACGATGCTGGCCGCCGCAATCGACAGGCAGAGGGCATCGCCCCTGACCACCGCCAGTGCCCGAAACGGCAGCCCCGGCGGCACCCGGTTGCCGTCGATCAGCGCGAAATCGGTGCCGGGCAGCCCGGCCATCGCGCGGCGCATCGCCAACAGGGACGCCTGCAGGATGTTCAGGTCGTCGATTTCGGCGACCGAGGCGTGGGCGATGCTGACGTCGGCCGTTTCATGGATCGCGGCGGCGATCCGGGCGCGCTGCGCCGCCGACAGAACCTTGCTGTCGGCCAGTCCGGCGGGAATATGGGCGGGGTCCAGCCGCACCGCCGCCGCCGTGACCGGCCCGGCCAGCGGCCCGCGCCCGACCTCGTCGACCCCCACGACCCGGTGCGCGCCGGTGGCACGGGCGGCAGCTTCGCGGCTGAAATCGGGGGCAGGTCGGGGCATGGCGTGGTGTAGCCGGGTTTTCCGGCCCCCGGAAGGGGGAAGGATCGGGGTGGGGGCTTCTCGGCCTCCCCGCCCCGTCCGGAGGCCGCACGACCCGAACGGCGGCCCCCCTGCCCCGAACCGCAACACCGGGGGGGGGGGGGGGGGGGGGCGGTCGGGCGGCCGTCCCCGCCGAACCGGAACCCTGCGTCGCGCAGGCAGGTCTCGGAATAGACCCGGTCCTTGCGGCCATAGAACCGGATCTCGCGGCCACAGTGACGCGGCAGACGATCGATGCCATAGTCGCGCAGACAGCTTTCGGTGTAGACCGCACGGGGACGACCGTCGCGGCCCTCCATCTCGATCGCGCAGACGCCGGGGATCACCGGGCGGCGGACAGGTTCGGGATGCAGCGGATAGGGCGGATGCCAATCGTCCTGCCAGCCGTGCCGCGGGCCGTCGCGCCGCGGGTCATGCCAGGTGTCGGGCCGATGATCGACCGGTTGCGCGTCGCGACTGCGGTCCACCTCGCTGGCAATCATCCCGATCACCGCGATGGCGGCCAGCGCCCGGACCAGATCGCGGGTGTCGTCGTCGGCCCGCACCGGCAGCGCCGAGGCCAGCACGATCGACAGCGCCATCACCCCGGCGGTCACCCCGGCCAGCAACCGGCGCTGCCGGGTGACCGGGTTCGGCACCTGACCCGCCATGGCGTGCAGTGTTTCGGCGAGCGTTTCGGATATCTGCGATCTGCGTGTCATCTGCGGTCTCCTGTTCTGACCTGTGGTCGGTTGGCGGTCGCCGTGGCGGGCAACCCGATGTCCCGACCCTCGCCCCGGCACTGTGGCCACGCAATATCGCGGCGGCGCTATCGCATATCAGCCCGCCAAACCCCTTCGGATATTGAATATCATGCCAACCCCGCGCAGGATGCCCGGCAGTGATCAAAGGAGTTTGCAGATGATGCGCCTTGCGATGGGCCTCGGCATCGGACTGACTTTCGCCAGCCCCGCTGCGGCCGACTGTTTTGCCGATTACAAGGCCAAGCAGGACAACCCCCTGCGCCTGCACTACGGTGTGGCGCAGGTGTCTGACGGCAACTGTTCGCCCGGTGCGGCGGCAGGCGAGCTCGGCCCCAGGCTGGCGGGGGATGGCTGGACGTTGCTGACCGTGCTGGCCACGTTCGGCCCCGAAGGTTTGGACGAAAGGAAAGCAAGTGCGGGCGCCTATTTCCTCCGCTATTGACAACCTTCGGGCGGGCAACCGGGTGGTGGCGGGCGGCATTGCGGCAATCGTGCTGGTGCTGCTGGGGGCGGCGGTCTTTCTGTTCCTGAACCTGCCGGATGCGAACGCGTTCAACGCCCGCGTCGAACGGTTGTTCGTGGAAAACGACGACCTGCGCACCGGGGCGGAGATCAAGCTGCTGGAGATCCTCGCGCAGTCGGGCACCAGCTTTGCGCAGGTGCTGGAAAGCTATCGGTCGGTGATCTTCGTGCTGCTGGTATTTTCCACGGCGCTGCTGCTGGCGGCGCTGGTGTTCCTGGTGACGATCATCGCGCTCAACCGGCGGATGTCGGCGATCCAGCGGTCGGGGATTCAGGTGTCCTCCCTGATGATCAGCCGCGAGGCGCGCGCGGTCTACATCAACGATATGGAATTCGCCCTGACCGAAGCCGCGCTGGAAACCCTGTCGGTTCTGGCCGAGGCGCGGATGGATGACGAGGTGATGACCGGGGCGCAGATCGAGGGGGTCATCTCGGGGCGCGATGCGGCGGATTGCGACGAGGCGGCGGGGGCGACGCGGGTCAAGCGGCTGCGCGATGCGCTTGGCAATCAGTTGGTCAGCGAGTTGCTGGTCAAGACGATCGCCCGGCGCGGCTACATGCTGGCGGTCGGCAAGGACACGATCCGGATGATTTGACCCGGCGGTTCGGCCTGCCGACCCGCTAGGGCGCCCCCAGCGTCATCAGCATCACCTCGACCCGCCGGTTGGCCAGCCGCCCGGCCTCGGTGTCGTTGGGCGCGCGCGGTGACAGGAAGCCCACGCCTTCGGCCTCGACCTGCCTCGGCGGGATGTCGAATTCCGCCAGCAGTCGCGCCCGCACGCTTTGCGCCCGCTGCCGCGACAGGGCGATGTTCGCCTCCAGCCCGCCCGACGCATCGGTGTGGCCGACCAGCGTGACCCGCGCCTGCGGATGGGCCTTCAGGAACGCGGCAAGCTCGGTCAGCGCGGCATAGTCGCCGTCCGCCAGCGTGCCGGAGCCCGAGGCGAACTCCAGATCCGACAGAACCTGCGCCCCGCCGGTGGTCAGCCGGTCGGCCAACCCCGTGGTGGCGGGCGCGGCCAGCGGCGGCGTCAGCGGCACCGCATCGGGCAGCGCCGCCAGCGCGGTCGCCTGCGCGCCACGGCCCACAAGGGCGGGCGACTTGGTCGAGGCGACAAGCGCGGAGTCCGGCAGCGCCGACCGGCCGACCTTCGTCATCTGGACAAACCCCTGATCCACCGCCCGGCTGACGATGAGGCTGACGTATTCCGGCCCGTCTGCCGTGCTGCGTTCGGCGGCCAGATAGCGGAAATCGCCCAGATCGATGTGCATGTCCGGTTCGGGCAGCACCTCGGTGCCATAACGGAAGTCGAACCCGCCGCAGGCCACCGCCTCGCATTCGAAGATCACCCGGTATCCCGCCCTGGCCACCTGATCGCGCAGCGGCAGCAGAAGTTGCAGCGTGGTCATCCCCGGCGCGTCCAGCCGCCAGGCCCGTTGATCCAGCGCGCCCTCGGTCAGCCGGGTCGCAACCGCCCCGTCCGCGAACGGCCCGACGGGCAGGCGGTAACTTGTCAGCACCTCGGCACGGGTGCCGGTTTCATCGGCGGGGCCGGAAAACTCCAGCGTCAGGGCAAGGCCGGGCCCGGACAGGGTCAGCAGGCTCACGGCGGTGGAAAGGAAACGGTGGCGCACCTGCTCGGCCTCTTTGCGGGCTCATCGCTGTCGATAATGATAGTGTCCCACAGCCTGCATCCCAAGGGAAGCATAGAGGGCCCGGGCCGGGGCATTGGCCGCCGTGACGACAAGCATCAGCCTATCCGCCCCATGATCCAGCGCCCAGTGCGCCGACGCCTGCAGGATATGGTGCGCGGAACCTTGCCGACGTCGGGGCGGCGCGATTTCGAGCGCGTGCAGCATTGCGGTGGTGCCGGACAGGGCCACGAAGGCGGCCCCGGCGGGACGGTCGCCCTGCCGCACCAGAATGGCGGCCTTGGGGCCGGTCACCCTGTCCATCACCGCCAGCCGGGCGGGGCCGATGCCGCCTTGCGCCCACAGATCACGCAGGATGGCGAGCGGCGGCCAATGGGCAAAGGTCGTCATGCCGGGCGGCGGTGGCAGGTCTGCGGCGGGGCAGGCATAGGCCACCACCGGATGGACGATGCGATACCCGCGCGCCGCCAGGGCCGCATCGAGGTCCGCCTCGCCGTCGCGGATCAGGAACAGCGCAGGCTCGCCCATGGCGGCCATCGCCGCTTCGGCCAGCGGGATGTCGGCGTCGGTCCACGGCCCGTCCGCCGTCGCGGCCGACACGCGCTTGCCGCCCCCTGCCCCGTCGCGGATCGTCCACGGCCCCTCTTGCCACGCCCGCGCGCAGGGCCAGGTCGCCTCCATCACCTGTGCCAGCGCGCCTAGAGGCAAACCGGCGGGCGTCATCCGAACAACGCCTGCAGCCGCGCCATCGCGGCCTCGATCCGGGCGGCATCGGTGCCCCGGATCACCAGATTGGTGCCGAAAGTGCCGTTCTGGTTGAACGGATAGGACCCCATCGACAGGTCGGGATAGTCTGCCGCCAGCGCCGCAAAACCGGTCGCGATGTCACCTTCGGCCCGGTTGACCCGCAACGACTGGCTGAGCAGCGGCGCGCCGCCGGTCAGGCGTGGCAACAGCCCGGCCAGCATCGCCTCGAAAATCTTCGGCACCCCGGCCATCACATGCACGTTGCCCAGCGAAAATCCCGGCGCGACCGACACCGGATTGTCGATCAGCACGGCGCCGTCGGGGATGCGCGCCATGCGCTGCCGCGCCTCGTTGAACGGCAGGCCCGCGCGGTCGTAATGCGCAGACAGCAGCGCCATCGCATCGGCCCGCCGGGTGATCGGCACGCCGAACGCCGCCGCAATCGCCTCGGCGGTGATGTCGTCATGCGTGGGCCCGATCCCGCCCGAGGTAAAGACGTGGTCATGACCCGCCCGCAAGGCATTGACCGCCGAGACGATTGCCGCAGGGTCATCTGCCACCACCCGCGCCTCGGCCAGCGTGATGCCATGCGCGGTCAATGCCCCCGCCAGATGGTGCAGGTTGCTGTCCCGCGTCCGCCCCGACAGGATTTCATCGCCGATCACCAGCATGGCGGCGGTGGGGTTGGTCATCTTGCATCCTTCCAGATCGTTCTCCGCCCGGTATAGGCCGCGCCGCCGGGTCTGGCAAAGGGGCCGCACATCTTCTATCTTGGCACCGGAAAACGGAGACGGCTTGTGGAACAGATGCGCGGACGGGTCACCCGGGATGGCATCCGCATCTATGAAGATGCGGATTTCGCGGGCATGCGCGGGGCCGGTCAGATGGCGGCGGAAATCCTCGATGCGGTCGGGGCGCTGGTCAGGCCGGGGGCCACCACCCGCGAGATCGACGATTTCATCCGCACCGAGGTGGAGCGGCGGGGTGCCGTTTCGGCCACCATCGGCTACAAGGGGTATCGGCACGCCTCGTGCATCTCGGTCAACCATGTGGTCTGCCATGGCATCCCCGGTGCGCCGATCCCCAAGAGCGGCGGCGAGACGATCTCGAAGGACCTGGAAAAGCGGCGCGCCGACGACCGGCTGTTCGACGGTGACATCCTGAACATCGACGTGACGGTGATCGTCGACGGCTGGTTCGGCGACACCAGCCGGATGTATGTGGCGGGCCACGCCGAGCCCAAGGCCGAGCGGTTGATCAAGGTGACGCATGACGCGCTGCTGGTGGGGATCGCCGCGGTCAAGCCGGGGGCAACCTTTGGCGACATCGGCCATGCGATCCAGACCCATGTCGAGTCGCACCGGATGTCTGTGGTCCGCGATTTCTGCGGGCATGGCCTGGGCCGGGTGTTCCACGCCGCGCCGAACGTGCTGCACTACGGCCGGGCGGGGTCGGGAGCAGTGCTGGAGGAAGGGATGTTCTTCACCATCGAGCCGATGGTGAACCTCGGTCGGCCCGAGACGAAGATCCTTGCCGATGACTGGACGGCGGTGACCCGCGACAAGACCCTGTCGGCGCAGTTCGAACATTCGGTCGGGGTGACAGCAACCGGGTGCGAGGTGTTCACCGCCTCGCCGGCAGGGGCGTTCCTTCGGCCGGTCGCGGGCTGAACGGCCGGGGGGCTTTGCCCCCCTATTCCCCCCAGGATGTTTGGGAACAGGTGAAGGTCAGGGCGCTTCGGGAAGAAAGTCATGGGGGATAACATCCCGCGCCTCGAGCACCAGATCGGCCATCGTTTCGGCCACTTTCGGGGCCATGCCGAAGCCGATCTTGAAGCCGCCGTTGGCGAGGAAATGCCCCGGTCGCCCCGGCCATTCCCCCAGCACCGGCGCGCGCGAGGCGGCGCGGGGGCGCAGCCCGGCCCAACGCTCCAGAACCGGCGCTTGCGCCAGGACCGGCAGGGCGGTCCGGGCGCGCTGCAGCAGGGCGTCGAGTTGGTCGTCGGTGGTGTCGGGCTGGTCCCACCGGTTTTCCGATGTCGAGCCGATGGCCACCGTCCCGTCGG